>Ga0180216_1000044_pt1 | contig 163769 bp, 162 predicted proteins | sample eDN3rd37CBELigMG_FD_128879 | JGI IMG/M metagenome (GOLD analysis project Ga0180216, IMG submission 128879) | Enriched Miracle-Growth compost microbial communities from Emeryville, California, USA - eDNA 3rd pass 37_C BE-Lig MG (version 2)... ...
CGCATCCGTGGGTAGCTCCCGCGGTTTCTTCAGGAGTTGCCCGGCAAGCACGCGCCCAGCCTTGGCCGAAAGCGCCGAGCCCTTGCCGAGGCCGCCCTTCACGTTGTCGCCGAACGCGCGCTCCAAGGCGACGAGGGCAAGCCCTGCCCGCAGCTTGGAAGGAGAAAGAGCCTGGCGCATGGCGAGGCCGAAGGTGTGCTGGACGATGAGCGCGCTGAGGCCGTCGCGGCGTGAAAGCGCAGCGCGCAGGGCCGGCTTTTTGCCATCGACGCCGAGGGCGCGGGAAACGAGCCAGACGTCGCGCTGATCCGTCCAGGTCCGCGCCGGCGCTTCTTCCTCGCCGAAGAAGCGGGCAACGGCCGCTTCGCCCGCCTCGGTAAGCCGCAGCTTGCTGCGGGCCTCGCGTACCAGTCCTCCGACCATCAGCCGGGCAAGGGTGGTGTCCGCCGTCGTTCGCCACTGCGCCGCGCTCAGCCGCGGAGCGAAGAGAGGCGCGAGATCGCGCACCACCTGTGCCCGGCTGGCTCCGCCCGAGCAGGCAATGCGCGAAAGGATGAGATCGTCGATGGGGCCGGCCGCGCCGTCATTCTCCGGCGACGCCTGGGCACTCTTGCTCAGCGCCGACATGCAACGCGTCTCCTCATGCCATGCATGGCCATACGCGCGAATCAGCGGCCCGCTCGCAGCGAATTGTGTGGGAGTTTGCCGCCTCTTCAAGGGGGCCGTCGCGCTTGAGCGGCGAAAAGTTGCATCGGCGCACAGGCTTTTCTGCCGCTCGCCCGGCTTTCGCCCCACAGGGGTCAAATTGGCGACACCAAAATGGAGCGTGATCCTTCCGGGTGCTTCGCGGGGAAGCCAGCAACGCAAGCGAGGGAAGAACCTCACGAATTCGGATTGAGGCGCGCCAGTGCCCCGCTTCCGGACGTGTGGTTGCAACCCATTAGCATTAACGCCGAGTTAACGGGTTTACGCGATGATTGGTAGTTGGTCCGCAACCGTCCACGCGGGGGTAGCTCGTATGTATCGCGTCGCGCTATGCGCAGCCGCTGCTGTTGTTCTCGCTGCTTGCAGCCTCGGCTCCGGCACGCCCATCTCCTCCGGATACAACCAGACCGACACGACCGGCTCCATCACCGCCTCCCCCAACCTGCAGAGCGTGGCGCTCGGTGGTGAGCCTTCCGCGCGCCGGCCCGCGGTTGCCGGCCAGCAGTACGCCAAGCTCGACGATCAGGCGCCGAACGGCTCCTACGAGAAAGCCCCGGTCGGCGCGCTCTCCGACCGTGATTATTCCCACACCGCCCTCGACCCCGAGAAGGCGCGCGACATCATCAATCAGTATCGCAAGGACAAGGGTCTGAAGCCGCTCAAGCTCAACGCTGAGCTTACCGAGGCAGCCAAGGCCCACTCCCGCGACCTCGCCAAGTGGGACCGCATCTCCCACTACGGCTCGGACGGCTCCAATCCCTGGGACCGCGTGAAGCGCACCGGCTTCAAGGCGCGTCTTGCCGCCGAGAACGTCGGCACCGGCCAGGTGGACTTCCTCGAGGTGATGCGTGGCTGGAAGGAAAGCCCCGGTCACAACAAGAACCTCCTCCTCGGCGACGCCACCCACATGGGTATCGCGCTGGTTCAGGATCCCCGCACCGAGTTCAAGTCGTTCTGGACATTGGTGATCGGCGCGCCGATGTGAGGCACGCTTAGCGAAGCGCCGCTTCAGCTCGCGGCGCGTTTGAAGAGGTTGCGCCACACGGCGACCTCGATGCCGAGCGACCGGCTCACCACGAAGTTGTTCAACAGTGCGCCCGTCATCAAAGCGATCGACGTCGCCGTCGCCGCGCCGATGAGCCCGTAGTACGGCACCAGCACCAGGTTGAGCACGATCGTCATCACCGCCATCGTCACCTGCACCATGGCGCTGATCCCCTGCTTGCCCAGCATGTTCAGCAGGAACTCTGCGGGGCCCATCGCGGCACGGAAGAGAAAGCCGACGATGAGGATCAGCATCACCGGATACCCGGATGTGAAGCCCGGGCCGAACAGCCACAGCAGCGGCATGCCCATGGTGAGAAGCGCAATGCCCGCCGCCACCGATGGCCAGAACGTCCAGTGCGAGGCTTCGCGCGCGAAGCGGTCCAATTCTTCCCGGTCGCCGCGCGCCGAGAGCGCCGCGAACTGGTTCGCGACGGAGCTGCCCACCGCATAGTGCACGAACAGGATGAGCGACATCGTCTTGGCCGCTGCGAAGTAGATCGCGACGTCCGTCGGGCTCATGTAATGGGAGATGACGAGCACGTCCGCGCTCTGGAGCGCAAATTCGCTGGCGTTGATCACCAGCAGCGGCCAGCTCGTCCTCAGCCACAGCGGAAAATCATAACAGCGCTCGCCGCGGCCGACCGTGGCCCGGATGCGCCGGTCCATCAGCACCGTCTGCACGATGCCCGTCACCCACGTGGCGACGATGGCGGCGGCAACGGCGGTATTCGCGTCCATCGGCAGGTCGGCCTCGTGCGCGACGACCATCGCAACGAGCAGAAGCGCCGGGCGCAGGATATAGGGCGGCACGAGCGACAGCCCCATCCACGCGAAGGCCTTGCCGATGCCGTCCTGCACCCACGTGAGCGCGTAGACGGGGATGCAGATGAGAGCGAGGTAGGCCGGCACCATGAAGGGTTGATCGAGCGGCTCGAAGAAATAGAGCCCCGCCAGCCCTGCCAGCGCAACGAGCGTGCCGACGCCCAGCGACAGCCAGCGCGAGCCGCGCACGACACCGCGCACGCGCGCGATCTCCCCCGTTTCGCGGTAGTGAGGCACGAAGCGGATCGTCGCGACGCCGAGACCGAGGTCGGCGAGGCCGCCCAGCACCATCACCCACGTCCAGACGAAGACGTAAATGCCGTACTCGTAGCTGCCCATCCAGCGCGCAAGCGCGATCTGCGAAAGGTAGAGCAACGCAGCGCTGGTGCAGCGCACGGCGAAAGCGGTGAAGGCGTCGCGCTGGGCGCGGTGGCGGTCGCTGGTGCCGCGAAGCACCGTCAGGACGTGCGCGGGCAGCGCCTGCGCGATACGCCAGAGCTCGGCGAGCGACGGAATTTTGGCGACGGCAGCGGTTTGGCTCATAGCCGGATCATCACTGCTGCATCCGGTCGGCCTGCCGCTCGCGCACGCGTTCGGCAACGTCCGCCCAGGCGACGGATCGGTCGTTGTCGCCGTTCTTAAGGTGAACTGCTGAGAAGAAATCGGCCACCTCTGCCGCGTGAAGGCCATGCTTTGCCTCGAGGACGATCGCCATCGCGTCGAACTCGGGCTCGTCTATGGACGGCTTGTGTTGCCAGACATTTGCCATCAGTGCTGAAACCCCGTGTGGTCTTCGGTAAAACCGGGTTTCAGCAAGAAGCGCGCCAGGGCATCTGATCCAAATTGAAACTTGCCTCAGCGCCCCGCCGTTCGTGTGCTAGGCTTTAAGCGAACTTTCGCAGGAGGATGCGATGCCTTCACCAATGCGGTTAATGCTTCTTTGCGCGGCATCGATGGCCATGCTGGGCGTGGCCGGCGCCGCCATGGCGGACCCCGCTCCGGCGGGCGACAAGGCGAACGCTCGAGGCGCGAATGGGGATAAAGCCCCCGCCGGCGAGGGCAACGTGCGCCCGGCGCCCCGGCTCCAGTTCGAACGGCCCGCCGGCTGCCCCTATCGCGACGGAAAGCTCGAGCTGATCGTCTAGAGTGCTTCCGGAAAAGTGGGCACCGGTTTTCCGGTGAGAAGCACGGGGTAAAGAAGTGCCTCCGGAAAAGTGGGCACCGGTTTTCCGATGAGAAGCACGGGCAACCAAAGAGAGAGATAGAGCCGCATCGCGTTTCGAAGAAAAGCGATCGTGCTTCTAGTGCTGCTGGAATGCGGCCGCTGGCGGCGGCATCGTCCCGCGAAGCTGCACCGGCGAGGACTCCCCGCTTCCCGATTCCACCTCGACGGTGATAGGCGCCGGGCGTGGCCCACCGCCCCCTTCCGGGACACGCTTTGCGGTCGAAGGGTTCGCAGCGGTCCCCTCCTTTTTCACGGATTTCTTCCCGTCGCTCTTTTTCGCGGCGGTCGCGGGCTTCGCCTTGCGCTTCTTGGGTGGCGGCGGATTGCACCCCCACGAAGTGACCTCCTTACGCACGCTGCGCACCGGCACCGCGGCGCTCGCAGGCATGTTGTCGAGGGTGGTCGAGTTGAACAGTTGCTTCCAGCCCTGTTGCTGGAAACCGTGCTCCAGCAGGCTCGCTGCCCGCACGTTGCGCTCCGCGCTGGTGACATCCCCGAGGACGATGGCAACGACACGCCGCCCTTCCCGGCTCGCGGTGGCGACGATGTTGAAGCCTGAATCGCAGGTGAAGCCGGTCTTCAGTCCGTCGGCGCCTTCGAACGACCGCAGTAGCCCATTGTGGGACACGAGCCGCATCTTTCCGAGATGCATTTCCGGCTTCGTCCAGTAATGCGCATACTCGGGATATTCGTTGATGATCGCGCGCGCGAGCTTGGCGAGATCGCGTGCCGTGGTGACCTGTCCGGGCGCTGGCAACCCGTTCGGATTGACGAACCGCGTGCGCTCCATGCCGAGGCTCTTCGCCGTCGCGTTCATTTTCTCGACGAAGGCGTCCGTCGAACCCGCAACAGCCTCCGCGAGCATCACCGCGACGTCGTTCGCCGATTTGACGATGAGCGCCTGCAGGGCCTTGTCGAGGGTCAGCTCTCCGCCGACGGGCAAGCCGATTTTGCTCGGCGGCTGAGTATGCGCCGCGGCGGAGCAGGAAATCTTCGATTTGAGCCCCATCCGGCCGGCCTTGATCTCGCCGAAGACGATGTAGGCCGTCATGATTTTTGTGAGCGAGGCCGGATACCAGAGGTCGTCAGCGTCCTCGGCGAAGAGCACCTTGCTGTTCGACAGCTCGAATACGAGCGCGGGACCGGCATCGGCCTGGCGTGGAGCGAAAGCTGCCAGCAGCAGCAGGGTGACGAATGCGGTGCTGCGGCGCATGCAACTCCCCCCGACAGTCATGCCCCGGCGGATAACATATCCGCGTCGGCAGCCGCAACGCGCCGCCGGGACCTTTACCTCGTAGTGTGTCAGTTGGCGCACACTGGGCAGCCAAATGGGGCAAAGGTACGGTCGGGGAATGAGCGCGGGAAAAAGTGGCGCGTGCGTCCTAGGTCGCAAGCAAGCGATAGGCGTGCGTCATCGCAAGCATCGCAATGGGAGCGGCGACGAACACGCCGATGCCGAGCGCCAGCAGGCCGAGAATGACGATGCCGACGAGCGCTAGGATCAAAAGGCCGATCTGTCCCTTGTATCCCTTGGTGACGCGCCAGCTCTCCTTCATCGCATCGACGGGTCCAAGGCCGCGCTCGACGACGAGATAGGGCACGAACGCCAGGCCCAACGCGAGGATGACGCCGGGCACGATGAACGCGATGAAGCCCAGACCGACAACGATGCCGGTGAGAATATGCGCACCGAGGAAGCGCCAGAACGGTGCGGGATTCCACAGATCGGCGAGCTGTACGCCTTCGACGTTGTCGTGCGCGCGCAGGAAGAATGTGATGAGGCCGGTCCACACCAGCACCGCCACGATGGCGCTGACAATGAAAACGACGATGTCAGAGGCGCTGGGTATCCGCGGCACGATCTGGCCGTCGGGCGTAACCTCCGGTGGCGTGCCGAACATGTTGGGGATGCCGCTGATGATCATGGCGAGCAGGAAGCCGCCGATGAGGATCCAGGGCCGCCGCTTGAAAGTCTCCCAGGCAAAGCTAAGGCAATCACCGACCGAAAGCGCGCGCATGGTCCCTCATCCAAGAATTATCCTCATCGGAGCAGTATCGCACGAAGGGATTAACAGGCGACGGATGAGCCGCCGCAATCCGGTGAGCGAAATGGGACCGGCGTGCTCCCGCGGTCTCCTCGATGCGATAACGGGGCGTGGCCGATGTGGGGAGTTGGCCGCCTCCGGTGGCGGCTCAGCACTGCGCTTGGGCGTGCTCTGCGGATTGGTGCCCCAGGCCCGACTCGAACGGGCACATCCTTGCGGATAACAGATTTTGAGAGACCGAATATCCCCTATCCTTTGTGTATCCGGGGGTATCCGATTTTCCGATAACCGATTGTAAGCACTAGTTTTTATCGGATATCGGCACATCCTTACCTAACCGGACATACGCTACGGTTGGTCTTCTAGGTGCTCCTACTTTGCACCTGAATTCCAGCCTCCACGGAGGTTAGGGAATGCCCAAAATCAAACTCACAAAGACCGCTGTCGACGCCGCAACTGCCCAGGAGCGCGATTACGAACTCAGGGACACGATGGTCCCTGGCTTCCTCGTAAAGGTTACGCCGACCGGCCGCAAGACGTTCATGCTGGCCTACGTCGCGAACAACGGCCAGCGGCGAAAGCCAGCGATCGGGCGCTACGGCGAACTCACCGTCGACCAAGCACGGAACATCGCACAAGATTGGTTGGCAGAAGTCCGCCGAGGTGTCGATCCAAGTGCTGAGCGCGACGCCGCCCGCAAAGCGCTGACCGTGAAGGAGCTGTTTGATCGGTTCATCACGGACTACTCGGAAGATCGGAACAAGCCCTCGACCGTGAAGTCGAATCGCGGCTACGGAAAGCGATACATCATCCCGATCCTTGGGCAGCTCAAAGTGCCCGATGTGACGCGCGCCGACATCTCCCATCTGATGAAGAAGATGTCGAAGAGCCCCACCAACGCCAACCGCGTGCTCGCGGCCGTGCGGAAGATGTTCAACATGGCCGAGGTCTGGGGATTGCGACCTGACGGTTCCAATCCTTGCCGCCACATCCCCAAATTCCCCGAGCGCGGCAAGACGCGCCTTATCGCTGACGGCGAATTGCGGAAGCTCTATGAATATCTCGACCGCGCGGAAGCCGAGGGCCTTGAGCACCCGTTCATCCTCCTTGCCGTTCGCCTGCAATTCGAATTCGCGGCGCGGATGTCGGAGATCCTCGACATGCGGTGGGATTGGGTGGATTTCGACAACCGCCGTGTCGTGTGGCCGGACAGCAAAACCGGCGAAATGTCCAAGCCCATGAGCGCCGAGGCCCTTCGCCTCTTCGAGACGGCGCCACGACTGGAAGACTCACCCTTCGTCTGCCCGTCGATCTTCGATCCCGAACTTCCGATGTCCAAGCACACCTATTACCAGGGCTGGCGGCGCATTCTTGATCGAGCTGGGGTGCCGCACATCGGAACGCACGGCATTCGCCATCGTGCGGCGACCGACATCGCCAACTCCGGCATTCCGGTGAAGGTCGGCATGGCGCTCACCGCGCACAAGACGGTGACGATGTTCATGCGCTACGTCCACACCGAAGACGATCCGGTGCGTGCGGCGGCGGAGGCGGTGACGCAGCGGCGGCGGTCGGTCGTTACCGGAACGCCTGTGCCAGCAGCACAGCCGGCGCCAGCTCTGCCCTCGGCTGCGGATGTCGTCGTCACGCCCACGGTCGAAGCAGCGGCTGCTCAGCAACTGTCGCCCGACGGGAAGCCGCTTGGTTTCGAGGATGGCAGCTACACGTCGCGGACGCGCGTGGGAAATTATCGCCCTTATCGCCACCGCTCGGGCGAAAACCGTTCCACGCCTCCCGGGAAGAAGCGCGCTCAGGCGGAGGAGGCGAGCCATGCCTGAGCAGACCCGCCGTGAAACGCGCTGGCCCCCACCGGAGGTTCTGCGCCGGGCGAAGTTCGTCGACGACGCCGGCCCGATCCGCTTCGTCGATACCGAGGCGGCGGCCCGATACCTCGCCCTCGATGCCCATTCGCTCGAATGCTATCGCTCCCTCGACACCGGACCGGCCTTCTACAAGTTCGGCCGATATGTCCGCTACGCGGTAGCCGATCTCGACGCCTGGGCCGAAAGCTGCCGGCGAACGCCAGCAGCCGCTCCCAAAGCGCCACCCCTCCGATCCATTGACCTGCATAGCTCGGAGGCTATATAATGTGGGAGGTTCAATTCCACGCTGCCTTCGAGGCGGAGGTTTTGGCCTTTGAGCGCGATGTCCGTGTCGCCCTGATCGCAGCCGCGAGGCTGCTTCAGGATTACGGACCTCAGCTTGGTCGGCCTCATGCCGACACTCTCAAAGGCTCGAAACACGCCAATATGAAGGAGCTGCGGTTTGAAGCGGCCGACGGCGAATGGCGCGCAGCCTTCGCCTTCGCCCGGAACGGCGGGCGATCATGCTCGTAGCGGGCGATAAGTCCGGTGGAAGCCAGAAGCGGTTCTACCGGCAGCTCATCGCAAAAGCGGATCTCCGGTTTTCCGAGCATGTGGAAAGCCTGAAACCCGCAAAGAAGGGACGTTGAGATGGCACGGAGCCTGAATGAAATCATTGCCGCGCTTCCCGCGGACGAACAGGCGGCCGTCGAGGCGCGCTATCAGGAACTGCGGCAGGAGGTCGAGGGTCTGCGCGAGCTTCGCCAGATAGCCGGCAAGGCGCAGGAGGACATCGCTACGGCCCTCAAGATCAAGCAGCCGTCGGTGTCCAAAATCGAGAAGCAGGCGGATATGTATCTGTCGACGCTGCGCAGCTACGTCGAAGCCATCGGCGGCAAGCTCGAACTGACGGTGAAGCTGCCGTCGCATCCGGCGCTTCATCTTCATAGCCTGGGTGACATGACCATGGGTATCGGCACCGAAGGGCGCACCGTGGCCCGTCGTCGGAAGCAGGCCGGAACGAGGTGAGCAGTTTGAGGTGAAGGGGGAAAGCCTTCCCCCTGGCCGGCGCCGAGGTCGCCGGCACACCCCCTTCTGCGGGGAGACCCCGCAACGCCCCCTGTAGAGTGAGAGTGCGGACGGGTTTTCCGTGACGGGTTGAGGACCGGGAGAGAGTCTTCCGGCGCCCGTCGCGGAGAACCGCGATGTCCAGACATGACCGCACCCCTCGCACCGGCGCTGACCGGGCGAACCTCTATGACGAAATCACCGACAAGATCATCGCCGAGCTGGAAGCCGGCCGTGTGCCGTGGGTCCAGCCCTGGGGCACCTCGGCGACGAAGGCTCCGCTCGGCCTTCCGCGCAACGCCGCGACCTCACGCAGCTATACCGGCGTCAACGTCCTGATCCTCTGGAGCGCCGTCATCGAACATGGCTTCCCCGGCCAGGGCTGGCTCACCTTCCGCCAGGCGCTGTCGCTCGGCGGCCATGTCCGCAAGGGCGAGAGCGGCACCACCGTCGTCTATGCCGACCGCTTCACGCCGGAGGACGAGAAGCGCCGCGCCTTCGAGGCCGGCGAGGAAGCGCAGGCGATCCCGTTCCTGAAACGCTTCACGGTCTTCAACACGGCCCAATGCGACGGCTTGCCCGACGACATCGAGACGGCCGCGCCCCCGCCGCCGCCCGGCATGATCGAACCTCACGTCGAGGCGCTCATCAAGGCGACCGGCATCGACTTCCGCATCGGCGGCAACAGGGCGTTCTACGTGCCCTCGCTCGACTATGTGCAAGTGCCGCCGCCGGCCGCCTATTTCGAGCCGATCAACTGGCACCGGACGGCGCTGCACGAACTCGGTCACGCCAGCGGCGCAGCGCACCGGCTGAACCGGAATCTCTCCGGCTCCTTCGGCTCGAAGCTCTATTCGGTCGAGGAAATCACGGCCGAATTGATCTCGGCCTTTTGCTGCGCGTCGCTCGGCATCGTCCCGACCGTGCGCCATGCCGACTATATCGGATCGTGGCTGGAAGTGCTGCGCGAGGACAATCGCGCCATCGTCCGGGCCGCCTCGCAGGCCAGCAAGGCGGCGGACTGGTTGCTGTCCTTCCTTCCCGGTGCGAGCGGCATCGATGCGCATGACGACATGCGGGAGGCGGCGTGATGAACGCGCTCGCCTTTCCGGGCTTCACGCCCGATGCCGCGCTCGCCGCCGACATCCGCCTGCGAGTCCTCAGCCTCGGCGCTGGCGTCCAGTCGACCACGCTCGCCCTGATGGCGGCGCACGGCGAGATCGGTCCGATGCCCGATTGCGCGATCTTCGCCGATACGGGCTGGGAGCCGAACGCCGTCTATAAGCATCTCGCCTGGCTGAAATCGCCCAACGTCCTGCCATTCCCGGTCCACGTCATCTCGGCCGGCGATCTGCGCGCCGATCTCCTCGCCGGCGCGCGCGGCGAGCGGTGGGCCTCGATCCCTGCCTTCACACGCAACATCACGCCCGCCGGAACCGAGCTGCCCGCCTATGACGAGGACGAGGACGGCGAACTCGTCGTCGTCGGCTCCCGCATCCTCCGAACGGATCGCGTCGGCATCGGCATGATCCGCCGCCAATGCACGGCCGACTACAAGATCGTGCCGATCCGGCGGAAGGTGCGCGAGCTGCTCGGTATCGCCGGGCGGCGCTCGCCCGGATCGCCGATCGCAGAACAATGGATCGGTATCTCGATGGACGAGGCGCTTCGCATGAAGCCCTCGTTCGAGACCTGGCAGGTCAACCGCTGGCCGCTGATCGAACTGGGTATGACCCGCCAGGACTGCCTGCGCTGGCTGGAGCGTCACGACTATCCCATTCCACCCAAGAGCGCCTGCATCGGATGCCCTTTTCATTCCGATGCTGCCTGGCGGCACCTGCGCGACCACGACCCCGAGGCATGGGACGACGCCGTGGTGGTCGATGCCGCGATCCGCACCGGCTTCCGGGGTATCCGCGGCGAACTCTATCTTCACCGCTCCGCCGCCCCGCTCGGCGAAGCGGACCTGACGACAGAAGCCGATCACGGCCAGCTCGATCTCTGGCAGAACGAATGCGAGGGCATGTGCGGAATCTGACCGGCCTTAGCAAAGGAAACAGGTGGGAGGGTGGCGTTGCCGCCGTGCGCTCCGCCAGCCGAGTGCGTGGCGCTGCCCTTCAGAGGAAGAGGGCGGCGCTTCGCTTCGTGACGGATTGAGATCCGAGAGAGAGGCTCTCGGCGCCCGTCGTGGAGTAAAGACCATGGCCAAAGCTGCCCGCAAGAAGAACCCCGCCGTCGCGATGATCGAGTTTTCTCGCACGCGCGACATTCCGTTCAACCGTATCAGGCTGTCGGACAGCAATGTCCGCGAGATCGACGTCGAACAGGGCCTCGACGAGCTGACCCAGGACATCGACCGCCGCGAAGACCTCGTGATGGGCCTCAATGTCCGTGCCATCCTCGACGATGCCGGCGCCGAGACCGGCGATTTCGAGACCCCGGCCGGCGGTCGGCGCTACCGGGCCATCGCCCGCCTTGTGGAAGCGCGCCGTTTCCCGGCGGATGGTCTCGTTCCCTGCCTGGTCAAGAAGGCCAACGCCAAGACCTCGGCCGTCGACGATTCTTACGCCGAGAACGTCATCCGGCTGGCGCTGCACCCGCTCGACCAGTTCAAGGCGTTCAAGCGCATGGTCGATGGCGGCATGTCGAAGGAGGAAGTCGCCGACGCCTATCGCACCACGCCGCGCTATATCGCCCAGCGTCTGCGCCTTTCCCGCGTCGCTCAGCCCCTCTTGGACGCCTACGCGCGCAGCGAGATGACGCTGGCCATGCTGGAGGCGTTCACAGTTAATCCCGACCATGCCCGTCAGGAGCAGGTCTGGGAGGCGATCCAGCGTTCGCACAACCGCCAGCCCTGGTATGTTCGCGATCTCCTGACCGAGACGACCGTGCCGACCGACGACAACCGCGCGCAGTTCATCGGCGTCGAAGCCTATGAACAAGCCGGCGGCGTGCTGCTGCGCGATCTCTTCTCCGACGAGGACGAAGGCTGGCTGGAAAATCCCGAGCTGCTCGACCGGCTGGTCTCGGACAAGCTGAAGGGCATCGCCGATGACGTCGCGGCCGAGGGCTGGAAGTGGATCGAGGTCGATACCGATCTGCCCTACGGTCATGATCGCGGCCTTCGCGTTCTGACCGCCACGTTCCCCGATCTGACCGATGAGGAGCGCGCCGCCCGCGAGGCGCTGCGGGAGGAATATGAGCGGCTCGAGGCGGAACACGCCGATTGCGACGAGCTGCCCGACGACATCGACGCGCGCCTCGGCGAGATCGAGGCCGCGCTATCCGCCTTCGAGAAACGTCCGGCGATCTATGACGTTGCCGAGATCGCCCGAGCGGGCGTCTTCATCAGCATCGACCGCGCCGGCGAGCTTGTCGTTGCCCGCGGCTATGTCCGTCCCGAGGATGAAGCGCCCGTCGCCGTCGACGGCGAGGAGGATGCCGGCGATGGCGAGTCCGAAGGCAGCGCGGTCGCGGCCCAGCCCGGCGTCCAGCGGGCCGTCATCACCATCGGCGGCGAGCCGGTGGACGCGGAGGAGGACGAGGACGACAGCATCAAGCCGCTTCCCGAGCGGCTCGTGATCGAACTCACCGCCCATCGCACGCTCGCGCTTCATGACGCGCTCGCCAACAATCCGCATGTCGCGATGACGGCGCTCCTGCACCGCCTCGTCATGCAGCGTTATCACTACTCGGCGCCGACCGGCTGCATGGAGATCTCCGTGCGCCAGCAGCATTTCGGTGTGCAGGGCGGCGACCTCAGCGACACGCCCTCGGCCAAGGCCATCGACGAACGCTTCGCCGCCTGGAAGGCCGATGTGCCGACCGACGAAGGCGCGCTCTGGGACTGGATCGCCGCACTCGACGAGGCCAGCCGGATGGCGCTGCTCGCTCATTGCGTCAGCTATGGCGTCAACGCCCTCTACGAGCGGCCGAACCCGCACAGCGGTTCCGGCGTCTCGCAGTTCGGTCTCGATCGTCGCCTCTCCGGTGCCGATCGCATCGCCCGTGCCACCGGCTTCGACATGGTGGCCGATGGCGGCTGGAGGCCCACCGTCGACAACTATCTCGGCCGCGTCACCAAGCCCCGCATCCTCGAAGCCGTCCGCGAAGGTGCGGGCGAGCGCGCCGCGCAGCTCATCAGCCATCTGAAGAAGGGCGACATGGCAAAGGAGGCCGAACGCCTGCTGACTGACACCGGCTGGTTGCCCGAGCCGCTGCGCCTGGTCGAACTCGACGGTGACGTCGCGGACGGCGGCGATGCCGGTGACGGCGAGGCCCTGCCGGACTTCCTGGCAGGCGATGGCGACGAGGACGAAGCCACCGAGACCGAGGACGAGCAAGTCGTTCTCGTCGCCGCCGAATGACCGAAACATGCGCCCCATCTTCCGGTGGGGCGCATTTTTCATGTTGGCCACGGCCGCCTTCCAAGAGTGGAGAGAGGCAGAGGCCGGACGGCCTGGCCGTGACGGGTTACGAGGTAGAGGAGAGTCTTCCGCCGCCCGTCGCGGAGTAGATCCCATGACCCTTTCCGGCCAATCTCGCGTCGCCCCGATCGGCGCCATTCTCGCGCATTATGTCCTGCCGCCCTGCAGCGCGCGCAGAAATTCCCGCTGCGGATCTCCTGCATCGGCACCGCCAGCTACGACGGCATGGAAGCCTACGGTTTCGACCAGAACGTCGTCATCGGCGAATGCCCGTCACCCGAAGAGGCCATGTCCGTCGCCAGCCGCCGCATCGCAGGCGGCGACGTCCGCGTCGGGACCGACGACATGCTGCGTTTCCGCCCGCGCATCATGGTCATTCAGGATTGCGATCAGGGCCTGGTTCTCGCCGGAACGATCCGAGCCGGGCTGATCCTCTGGCAGCAGCCGGTCGCATCCGATGCCGAGGCCCGCCAGATCGTGACCGAGGCCAGCAAGCTGCGCGGCGCGGCCTTCGCCGCGGCCGGTCGCGGCGAGCACGGCCCGGCGCGCGACTATCGCTACCGCGCCAGCCAGCTTGAGGCGCGGCTGGTCGATGCGCTCTGGCGCGAAACGGCCGCCGAACTTCTGCGATTGCCGCTCGCCGCCTGACTTTCCGCCACGCTCTTTCATCCATTCGACCCGGCCATGCGCCGGGTTTCGTCGTTTCAGGAGCCAGTCATGCCCGATTACTTCACCCACTTTTCCTGCCTGCTCGACGTCGGCACGCCCGACAATGCCGCGCGCGCGCTCGATCTCTACAACACGCTCGCCGCAGAGAACGCCGCCGAAGACCCACCATCGGAAGGCTTCCTCCTGTCGATCGTACCCGAACATGGTGGCACGCAACTCTGGATGCGCGATGACACCGCCGGCGATCCCGCGCATGTCGTCCAGTTTGTCCAGCGGTGCGCGACGGCGTTCAGTCTCTCCGGCCGCTGGGGCTTCCAATATGCCAACACCTGCTCGAAGCCGCGTCTCGACGGCTTCGGCGGCGGCGCGCATGTCCTCGATCTCGCCACCGGCGAGACCATCGCCTGGACCTATACCGACGGCTGGCTTGCTCAGGTTCTCGATGGAGGCGACCCCGATGCCTGAGATCATCGAAACGACCGTCTATCGGCTCGACGAGCTTTCCGACGCCGCCAAGGACAACGCCCGCGCCTGGTATCGCGAAGGCGGCTTCGATTACGACTGGTATGATTCCGTCTTCGAGGATTTCCAGCGCATCGCGGAAATCCTCGGCATCGACCTCAAAACCCGGCCCGTCCGCCTCATGGGCGGCGGCACCCGTCAGGAGCCGCAGATCGCGTTCACCGGCTTCTGGTCGCAGGGGGACGGCGCCAGCTATCAGGCGTTCTACGCCTTTCGGAAAAACGCCGCCCGCGAAATTCGCAGCTACGCGCCGCAGGACACGCGCCTGCACGCGATCGCCGATGATCTGCTCGCGATCCAGCGCCGCAACTTCTATCAGCTCCGCGCCGACGTCAGCCATCGCGGCCGCTATAGCCATGAGTATTGCATGACGATCTCGGTCGAGCGCGATAGCCCGACCTGGCAGGACATGACCGCCGATGCTGAGGATGCCGTGATCGAGGCGCTGCGCGATCTCGCCCGCTGGCTCTACCGGCAGCTCGAACGCGAATACGAATACCTCAGTTCGGACGCGGCCGTGGACGAGACGATCGCCGCCAACCAATACACGTTCACCGAGACCGGACGTCGGTTCGGCTGACCTTCGACAAGCGCCCCGCCGCACGGCCGGGCGCTTGTTTCATGTCGGCTATCGCCACGGCGTCAGAGGGAGAGAGTGGCCGGGACGGGTTCGAGCCCGTCCGGTCCGAGAGAGAGCGCCGGCGGGCTTGCCCGTTTCCGCTCTCCCGAGGACTTCCACGATGAACGCTCTGCTTCCCCTTGCCGATACGTTGCCGGCGATGCCGCTCGCCGCGTCCGGCGATTCCGCCGCCGCCGTCCACGCTGCCGCCGTCCTGATCCTGCCGCACCTCGAACGCGGGGTGCGTGTCGATGCCATCGCCCTGCGCGGCGCCATGGAAACGGCCTTCGGCGGTTCTGACGCTACCGGCCTCTGGGACTGGAAATCCGCCTATGAGGCGTGCGAGGTCGCGACCGTCCTCTTCCTGCGTAAATACGGAAAGGCGCTTTTCCGCAAAGCCGGTTCTCCGGTCGCGGCACTCCCGCTGCTCGGCAAGATCGTCGGGCTCCTGCCGACGCACACCCGCCGTTCGCAGGAAAGCCAGGCCCTCCAGCAATTCTCGACCCCGATCCCGCTCGGCCTGGTCGCCGCGACCGCGGCAGCGATCACGCCCGCCGACCGCGTGCTGGAGCCTTCGGCCGGAACCGGCCTGCTCGCGATCCTCGCCGAGATCGCCGGCGGCTCGCTCGTGCTGAACGAGCTGGCCGACACGCGCGCAGCGCTGCTCTCCTCTCTCTTTCCGGCCATTCCCGTCACCCGCTTCGACGCGGCCCAGATCGACGATCATCTCGATCCCGCCACTGTCCCGTCCGTCGTGCTGATGAACCCGCCGTTCTCGGCGATGGTCCATGTCGAGGGCCGCGTGGCCGACGCCGCGTTCCGCCATGTCGCCTCGGCGCTCGCGCGTATGGCGCCCGGCGGCCGTCTCGTCACGATCACCGGCGCGAACTTCGGCCCGGAAGCCCCGGCCTGGACCGCCGCCTTCACTCGTTTGCAGGAGCGCGGTCGGGTCGTGTTCTCCGCCAGGATCGACGGCGCGGTCTATGCCAAGCATGGCACGACCTTCGCCACGCGGCTCACCGTGATCGACAAGCTGCCCGCCGACGATCCCACGGCTTTTCCGGTCTCGCCGGGGGCCGCGCCGGACGCCGCGACGCTCATGGAGTGGATCGGCGCGCATCTTCCGCCGCGCCTGCCGGTCGATCCGTCCGTCATCGTTCCGGCCGCTGCGCCCGCCGCCGCGCGCAGCGTGCGTGGCTATCTCAACCGCGCCGCCAGGACCGCGCCCGCCGCGCCGATGGTCGAGCCTGAAGGAGTCGCGCTCGACTATGAGGTCATCGATGCAGAGGCAGCGGCCGATGACGATGGCCGCATCTCCGACGCCATCTATGAAGAATACGGATTGCAGGCGATCCGTATTTGCGGCTCTCAGGCTCATCCGACCAAGCTCGTGCAGTCGGCGGCGATGGCAAGCGTCACGCCACCGAAGCCCAGCTATCGTCCGCAACTCCCCGAAAACATCCGCGAGCTTCTGTCGGACGCGCAGCTCGAAACGCTGGTCTATGCCGGCGAAGCTCATTCGGACTATCTCGCCGGCGCATGGACCGTGGACGAGACGTTCGATCTCGTTTTCGCCGCGCGTGACGATGCCGAGAAGGCCGTGCGCTTCCGGCGCGGCTTCTTCATCGGGGATGGCACGGGCGTCGGCAAAGGCCGCCAGTCCGCCGCGATCATCCTCGACAATTGGCTGCAAGGCCGGCGCAAGGCGGTCTGGATTTCCAAATCCGACAAGCTGCTGGAGGATGCGCAACGCGACTGGTCCGCGCTCGGCATGGAGCGCCTGCTTGTCACGCCTCTGTCACGCTTCCCGCAAGGGCGGCCAATCACGCTTCCCGAAGGCGTCCTATTTACAACCTACGCCACGCTGCGCTCCGACGATCGCGGCGAGAAGCTATCGCGCGTCAAGCAGATCGTTGAATGGTTGGGCTCCGATTTCGATGGAGCCATCATTTTCGACGAGGCGCACGCGATGCAAAATGCCGCCGGTGGCAAGGGTGAACGGGGCGACGTCGCCGCCTCGCAACAGGGCCGCGCCGGGCTTCGCCTCCAGCACGCGCTTGCGAACGCCCGCATCACCTATGTCTCGGCGACCGGCGCCACCACCGTCCACAATCTCGCCTACGCCCAGCGTCTCGGGCTCTGGGGCGGCGAGGATTTCCCGTTCTCGACCAGGGCCGAATTTGTCGAGGCCATCGAAGCCGGCGGCGTCGCGGCGATGGAGGTGCTGGCGCGCGACCTGCGGGCGCTCGGCCTCTACACCGCCCGCTCGCTCTCCTTCGACGGTGTGGAATACGAGCTGGTCGAGCACGCGCTGACGCCGGAGCAAACCCGCATCTACGACGCTTATGCCGGGGCCTTCGCTATCATTCACAACAATCTCGACGCGGCAATGGAGGCCGCCAACATCACCGGATCGTCCGGCACGCTGAACAAGCAGGCCAAGTCCGCCGCGCGCTCGGCCTTCGAGTCCGCCAAGCAGCGTTTCTTTGGCCATCTGCTTACGTCGATGAAGACCCCGACCCTGATCCGGTCGATCACGCGCGATCTCGAAGACGGCCATTCCGCCGTCATCCAGATCGTCTCGACCGGCGAGGCGCTGACCGAACGGCGTCTGGCGGACATCCCGACCGAGGAATGGAACGACATTCGGGCGGACATCACGCCGCGCGAATATGTCCTGTCCTACCTCGAAACCAGCTTCCCCGTTCAGCTCTACGAGCCCTTCACCGACAGCGACGGCAAGGTCTCGTCCCGTCCGGTCATGCGTGATGGACAGCCCGTCGAAAGCCGCGAGGCCGTCGCCCGTCGCACCGCGCTGATCGAGACGCTGGCGAGCCTGCCGGCCGTTCCCGGCGCGCTCGACCAGATCGTCCAGCACTTCGGCACCGACATGGTGGCCGAGGTGACGGGTCGCTCGCGCCGGATCGTCCGCAAGGGCCAGCGGCTCGTGGTCGAGAACCGTGCCGCGTCCGCCAATCTCGCCGAGACTCAAGGCTTCATGGACGACGCCAAGCGCGTCCTGATCTTCTCGGACGCCGGCGGCACCGGGCGCAGCTACCACGCGGAACTGTCGGCGCGGAACACGCGCCTGCGCGTTCATTACCTGCTCGAACCGGGCTGGAAGGCCGACGCCGCCATCCAGGGCCTCGGCCGCACGCACAGGACCAACCAGGCTCAGCCGCCGCTATTCCGCCCGATCGCGACGGACGTGAAGGCCGAGAAGCGTTTCCTCTCGACCATCGCCCGCCGCCTCGACACGCTCGGCGCGATCACGCGGGGCCAGCGCCAGACCGGCGGGCAAGGTCTGTTCCGCCCCGAGGACAATCTGGAAAGCCCCTATGCGCGCGATGCGCTGCGCCAGCTCTACATGCTGCTGGTGCGCGGCAAGGTCGAAAGCTGCTCGCTCGACCGCTTCGAGTCCGCCACCGGCCTGAAGCTGATGGATTCGACCGGCATCAAGGACGAGCTGCCGCCGATCACCACCTTCCTCAATCGCCTGCTGGCGCTGACGATCGAGCTTCAGGGCGTCCTATTCACCGCCTTCGAGCAATTGCTGACGGCGCGCATCGAGGGCGCCATCGCGAGCGGCACCTATGACGCCGGGCTGGAGACGCTGACCGCCGAGCGGTTCATCGTCACCGAGCGCAAGACCATCTATGTCCATTCGGGCACCGGCGCCGAGACGCGGTTACTCGCCATCACGCAGCGCCAGCGCAATCGGCCGCTGACGCTCGCCGCTGCTCTCGGCCATCTCGACGACCGGCGCGCGAAGCTGCTCGTCAACGAGCGTTCCGGCCGCGCCGCCGTGCAGGTGCCGACGACGAGCATCATGCTCGACGATGGCGAGATCGAGCGCCGCGTGCGTCTCCTGCGGCCGATGGAGGGACATAACATTCCCCTCAAGGCCATGGGCGAAACGCACTGGATCGAGGCCGATCAGGATGCGTTCGCCGCCGCCTGGAATGCCGAGATCGCGGAGGTGCCGGAGTTTGCCGACAGCACGATCCACGTCGTCACCGGCTTGCTGCTCCCCATCTGGAAGCGCCTGCCGAATGAATCGACGCGGGTGTATCGCCTCCAGACCGATGACGGCGAGCGCATCATCGGCCGCAAGGTCTCTCCGGTCTGGGCCGCCAACGCGACCACGACCGGCACGACCGCACTCACGCCCGATGACGCCTTCATGGCGCTGATGGACGGTCGCACGATCCTCGATCTCGCCGAGGGCCTTCAGCTTCGGCGCGCTCGCGTCATGGGTGCGAACCGCATCGAACTCTCCGGCTTCACCGACACCATGCGCGAGCGCCTCTCGGCCTACGGCTTGTTCCACGAAATCATCTCGTGGAGGCTGCGCATGTTCGTGCCGGTCGACGCCAACGGGCCGATCGTGCTCGCAAAGCTGCTCGAACGCTGGCCGGTCGAACGCATCGGTGAACGGGAGGCGGCATAGATGGCTCGCCTCGACGCCGGCGAACTCGCAATCCGTCTCGGCCGGCAGGCCGAGGCGGTTTGTCGTCACTATCTGTCGTCCGGCCATCGCGCCGGGCGATACTGGCAGGTCGGCGATGTCCGCAACACGCCGGGACGGTCCATGTTCGTCCGACTGACCGGGCCGGAAACCGGCAAGGGCGCAGCAGGGAAATGGACCGATTCCGCCACGGGCGAGCATGGCGATCTTCTCGACGTCATCCGCGAAAGCTGCGGGCTGATCGACTTCAAGGACATTGCCGACGAGGCCCGGTCCTTCCTAGCCCTGCCGCATCCCGAACCCGAACCCGGTGATCGTGGCTGGCGACCGGCATCGGCGCCGACAGGATCGCCCGAAGCCTCACGGCGGCTCCTTGCCATGGCGAAGCCCATCGGGCGGACGCTCGTGGAAGCGTATTTGCGGGGTCGCGCCATTACGGCTTTGCACGAAACCGGCGCGCTGCGCTTCCACCCCCGCTGCTATTATCGGGCCGACGAGAACGCTCCGACCGAGACATGGCCGGCGATGGTCGCCGCCGTCACCGACCCCGCCGGCACCATTACGGGCGCGCACCGCACCTGGCTCGATCCCGACGGCTTCAGCAAGGCGCGTCTTGGCCGTGCGCCGATCGAGACGCCCCGGCGTGCGATGGGTGATCTCCTTGGGAACGCCGTCCGGTTCGGTATGCGCAGCGAGGTGATGACGGCCGGCGAAGGCATCGAAACGGTGCTGTCCGTCCGCTCGGTTCTGCCCATGATGCCGGCACAGGCGGCGCTCTCGGCGGCCCATCTCAGCGCCATCCTGTTCCCGACGACGCTGCGACGGCTCTATATCGCCCGCGACAACGATCCGGCCGGCGACGGTGCGATGGCGACCCTGACAGAGCGTGCGAGCGCGGTCGGCATCGAGACGGTCGTGCTCACGCCACGGCTCGGTGACTTCAACGAAGATCTCAGGCTCCTCGGCCACGACGCATTGGCGGCACGGTTGCGGGACCAGATCGTCTCGCAGGACGTCGCCCGCTTCATGCTGCTGGCGGCCTGATCGGTCACGATCAGGTGGTAGCGGCAGCGCCGTATCGCGAAGCCGGTTCAGCCATGGCGATCTACCTCCGGCGCGGGGAGGCCACACCCACGGCCTTCTGAGAGGGCGATCGGGGCGTCAGCCGTGCCAGACAGGCAATGCCGGTTGCCAACGATTTTCCGCCGCGCCCCAAGGGGCGCTTTGCATCGCGAAGCAAAATCGCTGGCCCCCGTCATCCTCCTCTGCGTTCCGGCCTCCCGCTGCGCGTCCGGTGCAGGTCCGTCCCGCCCGCCGCCTTTCGTCGCCACGAAGGCTGCGATGGGCGCGGCTTCCAGCCGAAGGCAGACCGCCATGACCGAACACCACGACACCGACTACGAGCCGCACCACGCATCTTCCCCGACCGATCACGTCCTTCAGGAACTGGCGCTCTACGGCTACCGTCCCTTCGAGGACGAACCCGACCCGCGGCCGCTCCCCGAGGGCAATGTCGTGGCCGGCAGCATCGCCGACATCTTCGACGCCCTGGTGGTGGCGCTCTCGGACACCCGCCTCGAACCCGACCTCGAAGAACTGCTCTGGGGCACGGTCAACCTCTTCCAGCGCGCCGGCGACCGGATCGAACGCGAGCTGGACGATAACGAAGTCGCGCAGCGCCGCCTTCAGCGGGAACAGGACGGCTCCGAAGTGAAGTCCGTCGAACTGGAGCGCCTGACGGCAGAGGGTCAGACCCTTCTTGAACGGCGCGACGCCTTCGAGCTGATGCGCGACCAGGCCGCCGATCACTTCGAGCGCCACACCCACTCGATCTGGCGGCCGCGCACCGGCTCCATGGTCAACCATCGCAACCTGACCGCCGCGATGATCGACAGCCGCGACTTCCTCGCCGCGAAGAAGCACGCCGAGAACGAGGTGCTCCTTCCGCCCGGCCCGAAAGTGGCCTTCACCGGCGGTCTCGACTACAACGACCATCGCCTGATCTGGGCCAAGCTCGATCAGGTTCACGCCAAGCACCCCGACATGGTGCTGCTGCACGGTGGAAGCCCGAAGGGCGCCGAACTCATCGCCGCCAAATGGGCCAGCAACCGTAAGGTCACGCAAATCCCCTTCAAGCCCGACTGGACGAAGCACGCCAAGGCAGCGCCGTTCAAGCGCAACGATGCGATGCTCGACACCATGCCGATCGGGGTCATCCACTTCCCCGGAACCGGGATTCAGGACAATCTCGCGGACAAGGCCCGCAAGCTCGGCATCCCGGTCATGAAGCACGGCGGCGCGTGAGCGCCGCCGAAAGGCGGCTGTCATAGCCGCCAATACTTGAGCGACGGCACGAAGGCTTTTATGATGCTCACCTGTAGAACCGGCAAAGCAGAATAGTCGCAGGCGAGAGCGTATCCGAAGTCAGCCTGTCGTGATCCTCAACCATTCAAGTGGAGGTTTCCATGACGCTGATCCTTCTCGCCATCTCGCTCACCATCACCTTCTGCGTGATCGCCTGGCATCTCGCCATCTATGCGCTGCCGGTGATGACGGGCATCACCGCGTTCCAATATGTCTATGCGACCGGCTCGGGCTTCTGGCTTTCCGCCCTTGCCGCCGTCGGTGCGGCCATCGGCTCCATCGTGCTTGTCATCGGCGTCCTCGGCTTGGCCAAGAACCCAGCCCTGCGGCTGATCGCACTCGCCATCTTCGCCATTCCGGCCGTCATCGCGGGTTTCGCGCTGGTTCATGGCGTGACCAAGCACATGATCGACTCGGCCATCGCCATCAATATCCTTGGGGGGATCGGTGGCATCGTCATCGGCATTGCTGCGGTGCTGAACCTCAATGCGGTCGGCACGGCTGCGCTTTCACGCTGACATTGCTGTTTCGGCGACGCTGGTGGCATGGGCCTTAAAGGAAGGGTGTCGCCCTTCGGGCCGCTCATTCGGCTGCGCCGGAACCACGCCTGCGGCGCGTTTCCGCCATTCGGCTTCAATCGCTGACACGGGGCGGCGGCGATCCATCACTCCCATGTCCATCCCGGCAGCTTTCGCCGCCAAGCCTACCGCCATCCAATCAGAACAGAGTGTCATCGCCGTCGCTGAACGCGCCATCGCCGTGTCGGTCTTCCCGTCCGGCCCGCCAAACACCGCCGATTACCGCACAAAATCACCGACAATATCTTTAATTATCAATTAGATAGACGCTTTTCGATGCAATTGGCTATAAGGCATGGTTCTCGCACACCCAACCAAGCGGGATAGCCCTCCACTGTAACCGCCGCTCATACGCTACGGCGCGAAGGGCGGCTTGTTCATCCGGTTTTGGCCGAGCACAATAACGGTGCAATGGTTCTGCGCGCGCGTGATGCCGTTGTAGAGCAGTCTGCGTAGATGCTCTGGGCTGCCTGTCGCCGTATGCGGCCAAAGCACGATGACATTCGGAAACTCGCGATTCTTGGCGCGCTGGATTGTCATGGCAAGATGGCCGCGTTGCTGCCGGAAGCCCAGACGCGAACGGTTGCGCACGGACTCCCGCAAGAACTCTTTGACTTGCGCGGCGGTGAAGGCCGCTTGCCCATGCGCGCGCCGCAAGCGGTCCATGCGGCCGAGGGCCTGCGCGATTGGGGCGTGTCCGGCCAGCGGGGTCAGAAGCGCGCGGAGGTCGGCGCAGGATGCCGTTTCCGGCAGCACGATATCGGCCAGCAAGGCATCGGCTTCTTCGTTGTCGTGACGGTCCCATGTATGCGGATACGGTCCGAAGGTCGCGCCGTTCTTGCGCGTGTGCTGCTTGGTTTGAAGGGTGCCCAGCGCGGCGCGGACAATCGCGTTGCTTCCATCCGGCGTGAGAATGACCACCGGGCCGTGGCGCTGTGCCATGTCGTTGGCAATCGCCCACGTTAGAAGCGCATGATTGGCATTCGTAGCGGGCGCGTCCAGAAGCCGGAAGCCTGCGCCGTTCCATGATGTGCGGTTGTTGAACGTGTTGGCTGTCAGAACGACCTTCATATCGCGGCCTTCACGCACGGCCAGCGCGGCGGCCAGCAAGCCTTGCTGTGTCGTGCGCCGAACCAGCGTGAGGCGGTGCGTCTGTCCCGCACCTTCAAGCCATCCCATGAGGGGCGCGGTGTCGCGTCCGTTGTGAAGACACTGGAAGGCGTCTGCCGCCGCGACGATCTGGCAGGATTGCGAAAGCCCCTGAAGGACGCGCATCCGATGTCCGTCGAGGTCTTGGGCTTCATCGACCAGAACCAGCGGGAAGCTACGCGCCACCCATTGTTGAACGGCTTCGTTTTCCAGAAGGCCCGCCGCCAGAGCGCAGGGACCATCAAATTCGCTCAGAGCGTCGGCCAGTGCCTGCATCGCTGGCGTGATCAGACTCCTGCGCCGCGCGGCCAGCGTCCGGGCGAACACGTCAAACGTCTGGCAATCGAAGCGCCGGCGGAACGCCGGGTTCTCGCCAAGGCGCGCGTCCAGACGGCGGCGCGCGCCGTTCATAAAGGTAAGCGCCAAGAGCTTATGCCCTTCGCCTAGCACCCCGTCCTGAACGATCTCTCCCGCGCGGCCCACGAGATTGTGGGTCTTTCCCGTCCCCGCTGCGCCCTCGAAGAAATCGAACGTCATGCAGGCACAAACCGGAAAACGTGCATGTCGGCGGTGGAGTCCGCCGCAATGCGCTTAAAGAGTGGTGTGTCGGCGTTCGCGGGATCGCGCAGCATGGTACATAAAGCATTGAGCAACTGCGCGGCGCGTTCCCGGCAGGCCGCATTCCCCATGAGAATGACGGCGGCGCTCTCGTGGGTCGGCGCGTAGGATTTCTGGGTGAGCAAATGGGCGGTCAACGACTGAACATCTGCGAACGGGGTGCCCAACGCGGCTGCGAGCGCGGCCAGCGTCGCCGCCTCATCAGCGCCCGCGATCCATGAAACCACATGCTCCATCGCCCAGCCTTGCGGCCAGAACACGGCTGCGCGCGGCGGCGGATTGCTGGCCTTCACTGCATCGAAGTAGCCGCGCCCCTCATTGTCCCCGTCCACGAGGATGCAGGGCCGCGCGTGAACAGTGCTGACCAGCGCGAACGTGTCGGCAATTTTCGCGTCGATGGTCGGCACGACGCCAACGAAGGTGGAGAGAAGCGGTGCGCCGTCTCCGGCGTCTTGCCAGCCCTGATGCAGTTCAAGGGCGGTTTGCAGCGCCTCAAGCCATGCCACGTCCGAAACCCCTTCGGGGATCAGGACGCATTCGTGCATGAGCGCGGCCACGAGCTTCTGCCGCCATGCAAAGAGCAAGTGCTGCTGGTGATTGGTCGGCTGCGCAGGCACGGGGTCCATGAGCGGCTTGGCGTTCATGACTCCCCCGCGTGTTTCGATAAAGAGCGTGTCGGGCGCGGGAAACATCGCAGCCACGATAGGCGAATGCGTGGTTACGAGGGTTTGATTGCAGAGCGCATTGAGGCGGTTGACCAGCCGTTTTTGCTGAGACGGCTGAATGTGGAGTTCGGGTTCCTCGACGGCCAGGACGAAGGACTGGCCCGTTTCCGCGCGCGCCTTGCCAAACTGCATGAGCAAGAGAAGGCTTTGCAGCGAGACAAGGCCCGTACCCTGCCGCTGTGAGGGAAGGGTCGGTCCCGCGCCGTGCGCGAAATGCGGGACCACGCTTTCCAGAACGGAGTCGCTGTCGGTCGAAGTGAGTCGCAATTGGAGTCTGGGCGCGCTGGCCATAAGCCCGCGCAACTCGTCATTGGCCGCGCCAACGATCTCGGACAGTCCGGGCTGGTTTTCAAGCCGCGTCCCTTCGGGCGGAGTCCAGAGGCGCGCGCGTTCGGCCCGGACGGCATGCGCGGGCATGTCCCCGCGCGTGGCGACCACGCGACGAAACAACTCCGACGAAAACGAAATCCAACGGTCCCATGTGCGTGATGCGGGGACCAGAAAGAAACCCAACTCCTGTAGAATCTTCGTGTGGATAGTGCGCAGGTGCGCGTCTTCCGCGAACGGATCGCCCAGTGTGGCTTCATCGTCCACGAAGAAACGGATCGTCTCGGCTTCCAGCTCATCCAGATCGAAGCGCGCGGCGAAGCCGATCTGCACGGCCAGGTCGGTATGTTGCGCGTCCGGCGCGGCGCTTAGGGTCTTGGCGTTCGGGTCATACCATTTCTCAACGCCGCGTTCGGGGCTGAACCAAGAGGAATGGTGATGCGGGTCGTTGGGCGTGAAGCCCGTTACAGTGGCGATGCACCGGATGCGCGCGGCCTCGTCCGGCGCGCTGCCGTGGAAATCATGCTCGGTAAGACGGCGCACCAGACGGTCGCGCCCGAACAGCAAGGCCAGCGCCTCGATGATGGTGGTCTTGCCGCTGTTGTTCGGCCCAACCAGCACGGCGTGGCGGCCCAGCGTAATGTCCGCCGTAGAGACGCCCCGGAAGCCGGAGATTTTGAGGCGGGCAATGCGCATTCCGATAGCCCCCGTTTTTAGTCTGCGTCACAAGCCTCCAGTGCGGCCGTCTTCAAATCGTTCGGGCAAATGACTGCCGTTTGCCTATTTCAACAGCGCGTTGAGATGCTTGAACGCGGCCTCGAAGCGATCCTTGGTGACATCCGAAACTTTCGGCCAGAGCGTGGCCGCATTCTCCGAGAAATAGCGAGCGGGGCGGTAGTGACCGAACGCGCCGGATTTGAACGGATTGCCTTGGAGATAGGTTTCTATAGCCCGTAGCGTGCGCGGCTCCTTGGCGTTGAGCGCGGAAGCCGGGATCGGCGCTTTCAACTCCTTGGCAAACTCGGCATTAACAATGCTCACATAGAAGTCGCGCTCGAACATATCCTCTACGTCCGCCTCGCTCGTTCCAGCGAAGTCTGCATATGTGGCAACCTGCTTCTTCTTGAGCAGCTTCTTCTTGTACAGGTCTTCAATCAGGGCGCGGTCGCTGTTCTGGATATCGAGCAGCGTGGCGACATTCATGCCCTTCTGCGGGGCGAGCAGCGAAACGAAAGTCGGAACCTTTCCGCTGCCGCCCGTGGGCGTAATCACCCAATCTTCGGAAAGCCCCGTGCGGCCTTCACGCTCAAGCTGTGCGGATACGGCCCGCAGGTACAGCATGTCGGCGGGGCCTTCGACCACAAGCGAATTGGGGCCGATAAAAAGCGTCTGCTGGATTTCGTAACCGAGCGCACCTTGCAAGGGAAACAGGCTGTCGTCGGTCGCATCGAATACGTTGGTGAGAACCTTGGTGCCGTCCTGATCCTTGGGCAGCGACTCCTTCGCGTCGATGCCCAAGTCCTGCACGATCCGCACCCGCTCGAATTTCGCGGGATCGATCATGAAGGGTGAATGGGTGGTGTAGATAAGCTGGTGGGCGGACAACTCCGCCTCGAAGTATTTGAGCAGGTCGGCCTGCGCCCGCCCGTGCAGCGAAAGACCCGGCTCGTCGAGCAACAGGATGACGTTCTGCTTTTGGCGCTTAATATCTTCGTACCAAGCAAGGAACGAGAAGAACCAGACGAAGCCGCGCGAACGTGTACGCAGCGGCGTGTGAGCCCAATGCACGGTGTCGTAAACTTCGCCCCAGACGTTGATGCCCTGCCGCATACCTTCTGGGTCTTCGGGCTTGGCGTCGCGCACGTCGAACCGCATCTGGATATGACGGTTCTGGGACCAGTACTTGACGATCCTGTTGGTCAGGTGGTTCCCGGCCCCTTCAAGCTTATTTTTCAGTTCGGTCGTGTTCTTGGTTTCGACAAGCTTCCTGTGATCGAGGCGAGCCAGATTGATTAGCCCCAGAAGCGGATAGTCGGAATCTTCAAGGGTCTTGGCATCCTCGCGGGCGATCAGGGCATTGAGATTGGCTTGGCCCTCCATCTGATAATATTCGTCGAAGTAGAGAAACTTCGGCGCGCGAGGCCAAATCAGCGAATTGAAGATGTAGGAGCCAAGGCCCTTTTCGCGGACCTTGGCCACAAGCCCCTTGAGCGCCTTGACGGCTTGGGTGGCTTCCGCCGCCTCAAGCGCGGCGGCGAACGCTTCCCAATCCGCAGCCCCGGTGAGCGCGGTCTTGAGTTCGTCGGGCAACGCGGGATTATCGGCAAGGTGCTTGCGTGCGGTGGCCTCGTCTGAGGCTAGGGTGAATTTGCTCTTGGCTTTGCCGTAGTAGGTTTCACGCTTAAATGTCTTAGCCTTGAGCACTTTGGGTCCGAAGACCTCAGTGACCGCCTTGGTATCGTCCTCGTCCAACTCATACAGGCATTCGACGACCACGGCTTCGTCACGGTCCCCGTTCTCGACGGCGAAGCGGTAATCCTCGACTTCGCGCTTAGGGTAGTCGTAGGTTTCATCGAACGCCGCATCGGCGGGGATGATCGGGTTCGTGCGGTAGAGCGCCGTGAGAAGCGTGGTCTTCCCAGCCTCGTTCTTGCCAACGAGGCAAGTGGTCTGGCCGTCCACCTTGACCGGGCCGGAATCCCAAATGCTCCGAAATTCGCGGACGGTGTACTCTTTGAGTTTCATTGTCCGCCCTTCTCGTAAGGTCCCAGAAAACGCTCGCCGTTAAAGTGGATAAGATGGGTGGGCGCATTGGCGCACCACACTTCGGTTTCCCACGAGATTTCGCCCAAGTAGCGGCCCATGATGCCCCGGTCCGGGAACGCAGTGACATAGACAAGGCCGGGCTTCGCATCCTTGAAAAGAGCAGCCAGTTCATTGTGGCGTTTGGAATCGACGGGGCCGTGGCTGGTGACGGATTCGACCAGAAGCAGCCAATCCTTCTTTCCGAAATACAGCACTACGTCCGGCATCTTGCCATGCTTGTCCACCGTGACGCCGAGTGCCGCCAGCCGTTCCTTCTGGAAGTAGCCGATCTTGTCGCCCGTATCGCCAACGTAGATGACTTCGGCACCTGGTGCGAAACGCGGCGCGAAGTCGGCAATGATCTTCTTGATGAGTTCGCTATGCGCGCCCGGGGTGAGCGTGATTTCTTTGCCATCCGCGACCTGCACGGGGATCATCTGCATTTCTCGATGCTTGGCCCATTTCGCGGCCAGTGTCTCCTGTCCTTCAAGATAGGTATCAAGTGTCACCTGCCATTTGTCGGTCCCGAAGGTGAGGATGACCGTGTAGGCTTCCTCACTGATCTGGTAACAGGCTTTCGGGCTGTTGACCGGACGCGCCGGGTCGTCGGGATTATAGAGCGCGATCCCGGCTTCGACGAACTGGTGCATGGTCTGACGGCGGAAGGTTTCGCGCGTATTGGGCGCGTATACACGGCCATAGTGCTCGCGCGTGAAGTCCATGATCGGCGTGATGCCTATGAGCGGCTTATGCAGCGCGCTCCATGTTCCATCGGGCCTGAGATTGAGCAGCGCGAGCAACGTAAGGGCTGAACGCTCGTTGCGCTGGCCGCGAGGCATTCCAAGCGCGGTGAGGATTTTCAGGGCGTCGTCGATCTTCTGCTGCGCCTGCAGCGGGTTCTTGTCGTCAGGCATATGCGCCAATTCCCCCTCAATAATGGTGTCGATGTCCTGTTGGGAAAGGGCAGCGCTCCCTGCATCCTGTCCAATGCGTTCCAGAACCTCTCGCTGCGGGTATCTGAGTGACCGAAGATCGGTCGCGTTTACCTGCGTGTGACCATTGAACTGTCGGAAGTAACGGTCCACGAGGCCACTGTTGAGATAAAGGGCCAGCCCCCGCGCAAGTGCTTGTGAAAACCCGGCCTGCTTGGCATGGAAGACGTTGAGATGGTTCTCAAAGCCGACCAACTCGCCCGGCAGGTCCGATGCGTAAACGGACGCGACGATCCGGCGGCGTTCCTCCTTCGCAGAGAATCGCTTCGTCACAACGAAATGCCCCTTATTCTCCCAGAGCCATCTACGGCTTTCCGGGGACACACGGATGGCATTCGGCTTCTTCATCACCTTCGGCCAGACCACCGCGCCGTTCGGGAAGTGCGCGGCGTAAAGCAGCGGGACCGCACCCTTTTCCGGCTGTGCGCGCAAATCGTCCCTGAGCCGGAAATCCACAACGGGTCCGGTGGACACGTCCACGCCAATATCCGCCAGCGTGGCAGTGAAATGCGCCATTCGGTCCACGATCCCCTGTTCAAGATCGTTGGTGGCGATATGAACAAAGCGGTCGGGATCATTGCTTTGGATCACGCTGTCATACGGAACTGTCCGAAGCGTCATGTCTTCCGCGACGCAATGACCGTCATCCATATGGAAATCCCCGCCGTGGCTGGTGGAGATCGTGACCTCGGACGGCCGCGCGCCCTTCACGGCATGAAGGATGATGTTCTCCTGCAGGACTTCATCGCCCTTGAAGGCGCTGTTACGCTTCTCGAAGACATGGATATGGCGCAGGCCCATCATGGCGAAGAACTGTTCGCGGAAGGGCTTGAAGTACGGGCCGTTGCAAAACGACCGGGGGACGATGGCGACCATTTCGCCGCCGCTGCGCAGGCGTTGCGCGGCCAAAAACATGAAGGCGGTGTAGAGGTTTGATGTTTCGATGCCTGCCTTGCGCAATGCGGTGCGGTGGGCAGAGGCCGAATTGATCTTCTTGTAGGGCGGATTCAGGATGACGTGCGAGAAGCCGCTGTCGTCGTCGGTTCCCCGGTTGAAGATATCCGGCTGAACACCCCACGCATGGCCGAGAATGAAATCTTCGTCGTGCAGCGCGGCGCTGGCCTTGATCTGAGCGCGGCGGCACTGTGCAACGGCTTCGTCCAGCGTGTTGCGTAGATAGGCGCTCAGAACAGGCTCGATCTCGTAGGCCGCAAGGGACATGGAACGGGGTTTCGCCGCCCCCGCACAAATCCGCTCCACGAAAGCCGCCGTCAGCGAGCCGACACCCGCGCCGGGGTCAAGCAGGCGGATGTCGCCCGCCACGTCCGCAAACAGGCTTGCCATGAACCGCGCAATGGGTGCGGGCGTCATGTACTGGCCAAGGTCCGAACGCCTGCCCGGATCGAGCTTGAGCGCAGCATCCACCCGGTAGAAGTCCGCCGTGTCGGCAAAAGCGGCTTGGCTCATTTGCCCTCCGCTTTGCTCTGGGGCGGTAGACCCAGCGCAGGTTGCGACGGGCTTCCAGTTCTGTGCTGATTGAGAAACTCAATGATCGCCTTGCGCGTAAGCCATGACAGCGAGACATCGTGCTTGCGCGCTAGCGCAGCCAAAGCGGCGTGCTCTTTTTCGGGCAGACTCACGGTAATGCGCGTGGACATTCTTCGACGATGCTTTCCGATTCGCGGAACATGCATCATCTTACATCATCGTGATGCGCCAGCGTAGCCGGATCGCCAAATAGGCACAAGGAAACGGAATCGGCCACAAAATCCAAGCGATTTCAGTTGGTTCCTGCCGATTTTGAGGGTTTATTTTGGAGGGCTATGGAGTAAACGTAGTGCTCATCGGTATCCCGCACGTCCCGGTGCGTCGGCATCGGGCGGGATCTGCGAGCGCGGAGGTCGATGCGGTGCCGATCGGCCCATGGGGTGGCGCGACGAGCCGCGCTGCGAACGCCTTCATACCCTTCTCGCAATGCACTGGATCGAACCTCATACCGTGGAGCGATGATCCCGCCACCGGTGCGGACACCACGGCAAGCGTCTCATTCTCGCGGAAGTCCTCGCTTGCCCGCGAAGCCAGGGCGCGGATCGGCAGGCGAACGGTGACGTGGCCTGTGCGCCGCCGAAGCGGTGCGTCTTGCCCTGTCATCATCTGCCGCCAGCAAGGTCGCTGTTCCGGCTCCGGTCTCCATCGGGCTTACGGAAGCACCAATCCCTCCGACTGACTGATCCCCTAAGTCCGTTCTGTTTCCTTCCGGCAACCCCCGCGGTTTCCGGCCGTGTTGCCGCGCAGGGCGCGGCTGCCCGCTCCACCCGGACCTTGGGGGTCAAGCCGCCGCCGAGGCGGCGATGCAGGAGTTTCCAGACGGCCTTGGCCGGGTCTCGTCGGAGGGAATGGTTCCTCCGAGAAGCAACGGAGACCTACAATGCAGAACATCGTCATCCTCGCTGGCAACATCGGCCAGGATCCGGAAACCCGCACCACCCAGGGCGGCACCAGGATCACCCACTTCACCCTCGCGACCTCGCGCCCCCGCTACTCGGAAGGCAAGGTGGTCCGCGACGACAGGGGCTACCGGGTGCAGGACACCGAATGGCACCGGATCACCGCCTTCAACGGCCTCGGCAAGACGATCGAGGAGCATTGCGAGAAGGGCATGAAGGTTCTGGTTCGCGGCCGCATCCACTACACCAAATGGACCGACCAGCAGGGCAACGACCGCTACGGCTGCGAGATTATCGCCGAGACCGTCGATTTCCTGAGCCGGGCCAAGCAGACCGAGAACGGCGGCGGCAACCAGGGCGACATGGATGACGACATCCCGTTCTGACCGGACGGCCGGAGACCCGGCGGCGAAAGCCGCCGGGATTTCTCATGTTCGCGCAGGATCGCCGTGACCGTTGCTCCACGGCCTTGGGCGCTGCACGCCGTTTCACGCGAAGGGATCGAACAGACCGGCGTGCGCCAAGCGCATATTCGGCGGCGGGCATCACGCAGACCACGGACGGCGGGGGACGATCGCGACCGTCAGGCGGCGCGCCAGGGCAGCACCGGCAATGGCAATGCAGGGACAACCGGCCCCGGTAGGCGGAAACCACCCCGCTCTTGTGGCTTAACCTTGGTTCCGGTCCCGGCCTTCCAGGGTCAACCCTCATGGGGTCCGCTACGCAAAGCGTGCGGTCGCTTCGTCTTCGCCTGCGCGATGACCCCGGCCGAGCCCAAAACACTTCGGGCGCCCGTCGAGCGGGGAATGGTCCCCGCCAAAATCGGGAGCCGGACAATGACCCTCGCAACTGCCAACGCCTACGCCGCCAGTCTCGCCTCCACGCTGATGGTCGCCATCATCATCTTCCGCGCCGGCGACGGCACCATGAGCGTGATGCCCGCCACCGAATATGACGGTGACGACGACACCATCGTCTCCGAGATCGATCCCTTCGCGTGAAGCGGGGCGGATCATCCGCCCCTTCACCTTTTTCAGACGCCGCCCGCCTAATGCGGTCGTCGGCGCGCGGCGAGGCTGGGGCCGCCTCTCAGGTTTCCCAATGCCACATGGCCCTGCGAATCGCTGCATCGGAACCGCGTCATCGCGAGTTCCTCGCAGCGTCTTTGGGCTGGCAAAAGAAGCGAGAACGACTAAAATAGCCGTAGTTCTGGAGTGCGCGTAGGTCTCAATGGGAGGTGATCATGTATGATCACCGCCCGACAATCACGGGCCGCACGCGCGTTGCTGGGTTGGACACAGGAGACGCTCGCTGACAAGGCCCGCATATCGCTGACCGCGCTCAAACGCCTCGAATCCGAAAGCGGACTCGATGTGTACGAGACAACGCGCGATCAGGTGCGCAGAGCTTTGGAAGCTGCCGGCATCGTCTTCCTGTCCACCGATAAAGGGCAAGGAGTGTTGCTGGTCGATGAACGCGGAAGTAAGCCCAATCCATCCAACGCCGCGCGCTGATCGGCGAGCAAATCCCGCCGACGCTTGCCATCGCTCCATTTTGGATCAAACTTGGTTAAGATGCAGCAGCCGCTCAGTAACCGAGCCTGCACCATGATCGAGACATTCGAAGATACCGCACCGGCAGGGCAGGAACTCACCGCCTACGACAAGGCGCACGTCAAGCTTTACGCGCGCTTGCTTGACGCAGATGCCGATGGCGCCGATTGGACAGAAGCGGTGCAGATTCTGTTCGGTCTCGATCCGGCGCACAACCCCGAACGCTGTCGACGCATCCACGACAGCCATCTCGCTCGCGCCCGCTGGATGACGCACACCGGCTATCGGCACCTTCTGCGCCAGTCCCATCGCTGATCCGCCGATGTTCGCGCGATGCCCTTTCGGCATCACGCAATGTCCTCTCCTGGCCTTCCATCACCTATGATGAAACAGGAAAACTGAGCGTTCGACTTGCGCGCGTAATCTGCGAGGAGTTGACGCTATGAGGCCAGATACGAGAGACTGGCGGGAGGACAGCCGTTACGACTATTTCGATAGCTTGCCGGTCGAAGGTCTCGCCTGGGAATGCCTTCGTCGATACGTTCCTTATCAGCAGCTCTACAGCGGTCTTGTGAACGCTGCCACTGAGGCCGCACCGCTTCCAAAAGATGCAGAACAACTCTGGGGGCTGCGATTTCGCCGCCAGGCCGGGCCTGTCCGCGCTTGACCAAAATGTTGTCTGGTCGCCCTCATGCGATAGCGCCGTTCTTCTGCTAACGCGCCGACCGGAGTTTCTGCCTCCTGCCTCCGTGGTATCTGCCGATCCGTTTGCCTAGGGCGTGACGCCCCCGAAGGCACCTATGCGTCCTTCTCCGAGCACGACATCCAGGTTCTTTTTCTTTCCGGCACTGTTTCAGACCACCAACTCGCGGCGCTGGTTCCGTTCGACAACGACGTATTCGACCGCATCGATGCCCTGGCGCGAATGGCGCGCATCTGGCTCGGCCGCCCGCCGCCGCGCGATACGCGCATGACCACTGAGCAACGGCGACGCTTCCGGCTCAAACTCCGCGCCGCCGACGGCCATATGAACGGCGCAAGCTATCGCGAGATCGCCATCGCGATCTACGGTGCGGCGCGCGTCGACACCGAGCCCTGGAAGACATCGCCGCTGCGCGATGCCGTCATCGCCTTTGTCGAAGGCGGCCTTGCCCTCATTGATGGCGGCTATCTGCAACTCCTTCGCCATCGTCGCCGCCCCTAGTCGCCGCGCCTCCATGGCATCCGGGTGGAGATTTTAGCCACCTCAAGTTCCCCATCCATCCCGCCGACGGTTCTCCGCCACCGTGGTCGCTGTCAGCCGCTGATCGCCAGCGGCTCCCAGCAACCCCACGGAGGCCCGCCCCATGCGACCCGATACCGCCGCGCTCCCGCCACGCTACCTGCGGACCAAGGAAGCCGCTGAATTTCTCAGCCTGTCCGCCCGCACCCTCGAAAAACACCGGACCTACGGCACCGGCCCGGCCTACCGCAAACTCGGCGGGCGCGTCGTCTATGCCGTCGACGATCTCGAAACCTGGGCCGAACGCGGCGTCGTCACCTCGACCTCCGATCCGCGTGGCTCCGTCCTTCCCGCAAAGCGCCAGACGCTGCCGACCGGCCAGAGCGCCGGCCGATACGCACGCTGATCGTGGCCGGTCCCTTTCATGGTGGTGCGGCGTCGTGACCCTTCGGAGCGTGGGCAGCTTGATTTGTTCCGCGCGCTCCCCGGCGACTTCGCGCCACGAGATGCGCAGGATCTCATGGCCTATCCTTTCTTCTCCCTCTCCAAATCCCATCGCGTCGCCCCGATCGACTTTTCGGCGGGCGACATCACGATCCGCGTCGAGGCCGTTCCCGATCATGGCATGGCCACGATCTGGGACGCCGACATCTTGATCTGGGCCGCCAGCCAGATCGTCGAAGCCCGCGACAACGGGCTTCGCACGTCCAGGCTGATGGCCGCGACGCCCTATGAAATCCTCACCTATGTCGGACGCGGCACATCGCTGCGCGACTACCAGCGCCTCAAGGCGGCGCTGGACCGGCTGCAATCGACCACCATCTCGACATCGATTCGCCAGCCCACTGAGGGCCGCCGCCATCGTTTCTCGTGGATCAACGAATGGCAGGAACGCACCGACCGCCATGGGCGGCCGGAGGGCATCGAGCTGATCGTCCCCGACTGGTTCTACAAGGCCGTCCTCGATGACGCGCTCATCCTTACCATCGACCCGGCCTATTTCGATCTCACCGGCGGCCTCGATCGCTGGCTCTACCGCATCGTGCGCAAGCACGGCGGCCGCCAGCGCGACGGCTGGCGTTTCGATCTGCGCCACCTCCACGTCAAGTCCGGCAGTCTGTCGCCGTTCAAACGCTTCGCGTTCGAGCTGCGCGACATCGTGCGGCGCCAGCCGCTGCCCGGCTACGTCCTGTCGCTGGAGGTGGAGATCGGCGGGCGCACGCTGCTCGCTTTCGAGCCGCTCCCGGCCTGTGGAAAGCCTGTGGACGGCCTCGTGCTATCGGGAACCCGGACTATCGTGCCATCGGGAACCCGAGGCTCGTGCTATCAGGAACCAAAACCGGCCTTAACGTCTGGAAATCGCACGCGGATTCGCGCCCTTAACTTAGAGTCTAACCAAGAATCTAACCTTGAAGAGCGCGCGCGTGATGTGGAGAACCTCATCCGCGACGCGGCCAGAAACCTCAGCGTAGCGGCGAAAAAGAGCGTCCCGACCGCACAGTCCGGTCCCCGAAGGGCTTCCGGCAACGTTTTCTCGGCCCAGGTCGGCGATCCCGAAGCGCCCCGGCTTCCCCTCGATGCACCGGGGAAACGCCGATGATCGTCGCGTTCCTCAATCAGAAAGGCGGGGTCGGGAAGACGACGCTCGCGCTCCATCTCGCCGGTGAACTCGCCGGGCGCGGCACGCGTGTCACGCTGATCGATGCGGACCCGCAGGGCTCGGCGCTCGACTGGTCCGAGCAGCGCAGCCGTGAGGGCTTGCCCCGCGCGTTGGGCGTCGTCGGCCTGGCGCGCGATACGCTCCATCGCGAAGCGCCCGAGTTGGCGCGCGATGCCGATCACATCGTCATCGACGGCCCACCGCGCGTCGCCGGTCTCATGCGGTCGGCCTTGCTCGCCGCCGACCTCGTGCTGATCCCGGTGCAGCCATCGCCGCTCGACGGCTGGGCCTCGGCCGAGATGCTTTCGCTCTTGTCGGAAGCGCGCATCTACCGGCCGCAGCTCGTCGCCCGTTTCGTTCTCAATCGCTGCGCCGCGCGCACCGTCATCGCTCGCGAGACGGCCGAGACGCTGGCCGATCACGATCCGCCGGTGCTCGCCGCGACCATCGGCCAGCGCATCGTCTTCGCCGACGCCGCACAGTCCGGGCGGCTCGCCTCGGAGATCGACAGCCGCTCGCCCGCCGCTCGCGAAATCGCCGCGCTCGCATCCGAGATCGGGCGGCTGCGCCTCGGGAGGGACGGTTCATGATCGTCCTTGCCGGCGACTGCCGCGAACTCATGCCGCCGCGCGGCCCGTTCGACATGATCCTCGCCGATCCACCCTATGGCGACACCTCGCTCGCCTGGGATCGGCGCGTCGAGGGCTGGCTGGCGCTGGCGCGCGCCGCCCTCAAGCCCACCGGCTCGATCTGGGTCTTCGGTTCGCTGCGCAGCTTCATGGCGACCGCCGACCGTTTCGCGGACGCGCGCTTGCGGATCGCGCAGGAGATCGTCTGGGAGAAGCAGAACGGCTCCAGCTTTCATGCCGATCGCTTCAAGCGCGTGCATGAGCTGGCCGTGCAGTTCTACCCGGCCGAGACGGCCTGGCGCGACATCTACAACGACGTCCAGACCACGCCCGATGCGACGGCGCGCACAGTCCGCCGCAAGCAGCGACCTCCCCATACCGGCCAGATCGACGCCGGCCACTTCGTCAGCCAGGACGGCGGGCCGCGCATCATGCGTTCGGTCATCTACCTTCGCAGTTGCCACGGCCGCGCGATCCATCCGACCGAAAAGCCGTCGGTGCTGCTCGAAATCCTGATCCGCACGAGCTGCCCGGAAGGCGGGTTGCTCGGCGACTGGTTCGCAGGGTCCGGCGCGGCCGGCGAAGCCTGCCGGCTGTCCGGCCGCCGCTATATCGGCTGCGAGATCGATACCAACATGGCCGAGCGCGCCAGTTCACGGCTCGCTTCGCTTTTGCCCTTCGACGGCGGAGGCGCGACATGACGGCCGGCGACGAAAAGCGCGGCTTCGCCAGACGCCCCGCCGATCCCGAGCAATGGATCAGGACGGCCGAGAGCCCGCCGCGTGCATCCGAGGCGACCGCCTATACGGCGCGGCTCACCATCGACGTGACGCCCGCGCTACGCGGGCGGATCAAGATCGCGGCCTTCGGACGCGGCGTCACCGTCGCCGACATGCTGCGCGAGTTGCTCGCCCGCGAATTTCCCCCGACCCCAGGAGACCCAACATGACCGGCACCGCGGCCCCCCGCGTGCGCGGCGGCCCGATGCCGACCGCGCTCTCCCATGATCGCATGGTCCGCGTCGAACTGACGTGGATCGAGAAGAAGATCGAATACTGGATCAGGTTCGGCCAGGCGGCGAACGAACAGATCCTCGACCGTCGCCAGCGCATTCTCTCTTTCCGGCCGGGCACCGTCTTCGCCTTCGTCCGATGGGCGGCGAACGACTTCGGCACGATCATCTCGCGCATCGACATCGTGCGCGCGGTCGAACCGGGCGAAGCTTACCAGACGCTGCCCTTCGTGCGGCCGGGTGGTGAAATCCTGCTGAAGATCGAGGGATGGCCGAAGGTCGAGGACGTGCTGCGCCACATCGATGCGATCGAGGCGATCGGCATCGATGCGGACGCCGTTTCGCCGGAACACTGGCGACACGTCCACAACCGGATGGCCGCCGCTCAACGCCCGCGCGCCTATACGCTCGACCAGCATCGCGCCTTCCTCCTGCGCAGGAAGGTCCAGCCATGACGCGCGCCGGCCTCGTCCTCGTCATGACGCTCGCCACGATGGGCATCGGCTATCCGGCGCTCACGCCGATGCCGATCAAGCTCCTGTGGAACGCCTCGGCCAGCGCGCCCATCGGCCTCTACACGATCGACTTCGACGGGCCGTTCGACGTCACCGATCTGGTCGCGGTCGACGCACCCGAGCCGCTCGCCGCCTTCATGGCCGAGCGCGGCTATCTGCTCAAGGGCGTGCCGCTGCTCAAGCGCGTTCTCGGCGTTTCCGGGCAGACCGTTTGCCGCTCGAACCTCACCATCACCGTCGATGGCGTGGAGATGGGCAAGGCGCTTCCGCGTGACCGCATCGGGCGTGATCTGCTGGCCTGGCAGGGCTGCCGCCGCATCCAGACCGGCGAAGTGTTCCTGATGAACTGGCAGGTCCGCGACAGCCTCGACGGTCGCTACTTCGGCCTGACCTCCACCGACCGGATCATCGGCCACGCGGTCCCGCTGTGGACCGACGAAGACGGGCACGGCCGCTTCGAGTGGCGCGCGCCGACGCGCTGACCGCTTCCCCCATCGGCGGGAGCGGTGCTCGCCGATGGCTTTTTCAACGCCACCGCAAAGGAAGCAATCATGCCTCAGATTGGTGAATTTACGCGCGAAGAGACCGGCTTCATCGGCAATCTTCTCACGCTGCTGCTCGTTCAGGACATCATCATCGTTCCGGCCGCGCCGTCAGACGCTGAAAACGCGCCCGATTATCGCGTTCACGTCTTCGACGCCATCAGCAATGAGACCACCGCCGAAATCGGCGCGGGGTGGAAGCGCACCGGCGAGAAAGCCGGCGAGTATGTCGCGCTGCTGATCGACGATCCGACATTCCCGCAGCCGATCCGCGCCAACCTGTTCCGTGACGATGATGCCGGAAAAGACTGGACGCTGCACTGGTCGCGTCCGCGCGACCGCGCCGAGAAGGACTGACCGATGCCCGCTCGCCGTCCATCGACGAGCCATCGGAGTGCGCGCGGGCGGCATCACGCCGCCCGGCGCATGGCTCTCCTTCTCCTTTCCGGCCTTTCCATCGGGAACGTCATGCCGGCGATCACGATGGCGCAGGACGCATCGATCGCGCGATCTTCGCCGCGCGATCCCTACGCCGCCCACATCACCGAGGTGGCGCAGCGGTTCGGCATTCCCGAACGCTGGATTCGCGCCGTGCTGCGCGCCGAGAGCGCGGGCGACGTGCGCGCCATCTCGTCGGCGGGCGCATTGGGACTGATGCAGGTCATGCCCGACACATGGACCGGCTTGCGCGTCCGCTACCGTCTCGGCCGCGACCCTCATGATCCGCACGACAACATCATGGCGGGCGCGGCCTATCTGCGCGAAATGTGGGACCGCTACGGCGATGTCGGCGCGATGCTCGCGGCCTACAACGCCGGTCCCGGCCGCTATGACGACCATCGCTCGACCGACCGCGCATTGCCGGCCGAAACGCGGGCCTATGTCGCCGCGCTCGTTCCGGTTCTCGGCGGCGCGGCCGCACCCGAAACGTCAGTCCGGCGAGCCGATCCGCCGCCCGACTGGCGCGAGGCGGCGATCTTCGTCGTGCGTTCCGCTGACGCTCGCTCGGCAGCGTCACGGTCGGCCAACGAGCGTTCGGACGACAGCCGATCCTCCGTCACGGCGAGGCCATCCGATCCGGCCGCGACATCGGATTCGCCCCTTGTCGTCGCACGCTCCACCCCAGGAGAGCGCCCATGAGCGTGCGGGCCGCCATTCGCGCGCAATCGTGTTCCGGCGTGTCATGGAGGGAGCAAGGGGCAGAGGCAGGCACAACAACCGGACGATGGCGAGATAAAAAGGCGCACCGTGCGCTTCGGTCGGTCGGTTGTTTTTGCTTGGATTTTCGGCGCGTTCCGCACCGTGCCGCGCTTTCGCGCACCGTGCGCTGCGCGCCCATCTTCCTGATTTTCCTGTCCCTTTTGCACCGTGCGGGGCTCCGCCATGGCCGATGACAGCGAAATTCGCGTCCGGCCTGGGCGCATCCGCTCGACCCGCGCCCAGCAGGCCCGGCCTTTCATTTCGCAGGCGCTCGCCGCCGCGCAGAAGGCAGGCGGCCGCATCTCCCGTTCCGGCAAGATCACGACCGGCAACCGCTCGCGCTTCGGGCGCGGCCAGCGCGCCAGCATCCAGGCCAATCGCCTCCTGACCGGCCGCTCGCGCATCGTCGTCATCAAGACCCGTGTGGTGCGCCATAGCGCGCGCTCCGCGCCGCTGGCTGCGCACCTCACTTATCTGCGCCGTGACGGCGTGACCCGAGACGGGGAGAAGGCGCGGCTGTTCGGTCCTGAAGGCGACAACGTGGATACCCGCGACTTCGCGGCGCGCTGCGAGGACGACCGGCACCATTTCCGCTTCATCGTCTCGCCCGAGGACGCGGTGGATATGGCCGATCTCAAGGACCACGCCCGCGAGCTGATGGGCCAGATGGAAAAGGATCTCGGCACGAAGCTCGATTGGGTCGGCGTCGATCACTGGAACACCGACAATCCCCACATCCATATCATTCTGCGCGGCCGCACCGACGACGGCCAGGACCTCGTGATCTCCCGCGACTACATCAAGGAGGGAATGCGCGCCCGCGCACAGGATCTCGTCACGCAGGAGCTTGGCCAGCGCACCGACCTGGAGATCAACCGCAATCTGGAGCGGCAGGTCGAGGCCGAACGCTGGACGCAGCTCGACCGGCAGCTTGTCCGCGACGCCGGCAAGTCAGGCATCATCGATCTCGCGCCGCAGCCCGGCCAGCAGCCGGACGAATTTCACGCGCTCAAGGTCGGCAGGCTGCGCACCCTCGAAATCCGCGGGCTCGCCGGACAGGTCGGACACCAGCAATGGTTCATCAAGGCCGAGGCCGAATCCACGCTGCGCGAACTCGGCGAGCGCGGCGACATCATCAAGCGGATGCACCGGGCGCTCACCGAACGCGGCATCGAGCGCGGTTCGGCCAGCTATGTCCTCGCCGGCGAGAGCCTCGATGTTCCCGTCATCGGCCGCCTGGTCGAACGCGGCCTTGACGACGAACTGAGGGGAACGGCCTACGCCGTGGTCGACGGCGTGGACGGCCGCACCCATCACATCAGGTTGCCGCATCTCGACGCCACCGGCGACAGCCCGCCGGGATCGATCGTCGAGCTGCGCGCTTACGAGGACGCGAAAGGTGATCGCCGTGTCGCGCTCGCCGTCCGCTCCGATCTCGATCTCCAGCATCAGGTGAGCGCAACCGGCGCGACCTGGCTCGACCGGCAATCCATCGCGCGCGAGCCCGTCGCCATGTCGGACGGCGGTTTCGGCGCCGAAGTGCGGGACGCGATGCGGCAACGCGCCGAGCATCTGGCCGGCGAAGGTCTCGCCGAGCAACAAGGCCGCCGCGTCATCTTCAACCGCAACCTGATCGATACGCTGCGCCGCCGCGAAGTCGACGCCGTGGCAGGCCAGCTCGCGAAGGAGACCGGCCAGCCGTTCAAGCCGGCCGAGAGCGGGGAATATGTCGCCGGCACCTATCGTCAGCGCCTGACGCTCGCCTCCGGCCGCTTCGCCATGATCGACGACGGCCTCGGCTTCCAGCTCGTGCCCTGGTCGCCATCCCTCGACAAGCAGCTCGGCCGCCACGTCTCCGGCGTCGCCCGTGACGGCGGCGGCGTCGATTGGGATTTCGGGCGCAAGCGCGGGCTCGGCCTCTAACTTCAACAGACAAGGACCATCGCAATGTCCGCGACCAAAATCCTCTGGGGACAGATCCTGATCGTCTTCCTCATCGTCGTCTCCACCACCTGGGGCGCGACCGAATATGTCGCCTGGAGCCTCGGGTTTCAGGCACAGCTCGGGCCGCCCTGGTTCGTCCTGTTCGGCTGGCCGTTCTACCATCCGCCCGCCTTCTTCTGGTGGTGGTTTTCCTACGACGCCTATGCGCCGGAGATTTTCACCCAGGGCGCGTTCATCGCCGCATCCGGCGGCTTCATCGCCATTGCCGTCGCCATCGGCATGTCGGTCTGGCGGGCGCGCGAAGCCAAAGACATCGCGACCTATGGCTCGGCGCGCTGGGCCGAGAAGGAAGAGGTGAAGGCCGCGGGGCTGCTCGATCCCGATGGCGTTGTGCTGGGCCGCTACAGCCAAGAGTATCTGCGCCATGACGGGCCGGAGCATGTGCTGTGCTTCGCGCCGACGCGATCGGGCAAAGGCGTCGGCCTTGTCGTGCCCTCGCTCCTGACCTGGCCGGGCTCGGCCATCGTCCACGACATCAAGGGCGAGAACTGGACTTTGACATCCGGCTTCCGCTCGCACCACGGCCGCGTGCTCCTCTTCGATCCGACCAATCCGAAATCCTCGGCCTACAATCCCTTGCTCGAGGTGCGGCGCGGCGAGTGGGAAGTGCGCGACGTGCAGAACATCGCCGATATTCTGGTCGATCCCGAAGGGTCGTTGGACAAGCGCAACCACTGGGAAAAAACCAGCCACTCCCTTCTGGTCGGCGCGATCCTCCATGTCCTCTACGCCGAGCCGGAAAAGACGCTCGCCGGTGTCGCCAACTTCCTCTCCGATCCGAAGCGCCCGGTCGAATCCACGCTGCGCGCCATGATGAAGACCAGCCATCTCGGTGAAGCCGGCCCGCATCCCGTCATCGCCAGCGCCGCGCGCGAACTGCTCAACAAATCCGACAATGAACGCTCCGGCGTGCTCTCGACCGCCATGTCGTTTCTCGGCCTCTACCGCGATCCTGTCGTCGCCGAGGTGACGCGGCGCTGCGACTGGCGGATCGCCGACATGGTGGGCGGCAAGCACCCGACGACGCTCTACCTTGTCGTGCCGCCGTCCGACATCAATCGCACCAAGCCGCTCATCCGCCTCATCCTCAATCAGATCGGCCGCCGCCTGACCGAAGACCTGCAGGCGAAAGGCGACCGTCATCGCCTGTTGCTGATGCTCGACGAGTTTCCGGCGCTCGGCCGGCTCGACTTCTTCGAGAGCGCGCTGGCCTTCATGGCGGGCTACGGCCTCAAAGCCTTCCTGATCGCGCAATCGCTCAACCAGATCGAAAAGGCATACGGCCCGAACAACTCGATCCTCGACAACTGCCATGTGCGCGTGAGCTTCGCGACCAACGACGAGCGCACCGCCAAGCGCGTGTCCGATGCGCTCGGCACGGCGACCGAGATGAAGGCGATGAAGAACTATGCCGGGCATCGGCTGTCGCCCTGGCTCGGCCATCTGATGGTCTCGCGCTCGGAGACCGCGCGCCAGTTGTTGACGCCCGGCGAGATCATGCAGCTCCCGCCGAGCGACGAAATCGTCATGGTCGCCGGCACCCCGCCGATCCGGGCGAAGAAGGCGCGCTATTATGAGGACGCCCGTTTCCGCGAACGCCTTCTCGCGCCGCCCGACCTGAAACGTCCCGACCAGCCGCGCCCCGACGACTGGAGCAGCCTGCCGGTCCCGGCGCGGCCCAAGGCCGGCGATGCCCAGCCTCCGATCCCCTCCGACGATGAGGACACCACCGATTCCGAACGCCGGCTGCAACCCGAACTCAGCCGCGCCAAGCCGGCGGAAAAGAAGGAGCCCATCGCCAACGAGTTCGAGATCGAGCTGCCCGACGACACCGACGAGGACGCCATTCGCAATCGGCGTATGATCCAACAGGTCCAGGGTGTCGCGCGCCAGGTGTCGCTCGACCCCGATGACGGCATGGAGCTGTAAGCGCCATGGCCAGCCATCGGAAAAAGTCGAAGTTCACGGTCTATCTGGACCCGGACGTGACGCAGGCGCTGGCGGATTTCGCCGCTCGCCGGGATCAATCGCAATCCATGATCGCCGAGGCGGCAATCGCATCGTTCCTGTCGCCGGACGATGCCGAGCGGCGCGAGGCCGTCGTCGCCAAGCGCCTCGACCAGATCGATCGCCGCATGACCCGCCTGGAGCGGGACGTCGGGATCGCCGTCGAAACGCTGGCGGTGTTCATCCGCTTCTGGATCACCACCACGCCGGCCTTGCCGGAACCCGCCGCGCAGGCCGCACGCGCCAAGTCGGCGGAGCGGTACGAGGCATTCATCACCGCGCTCGGCCGGCGCCTCGTCAAAGGGCCGAAGCTGCGGCAGGAAATCCCCGAAGACGTCTCCGATACCGAGTCGTGACGATCTCGCGCGTCATCTGGTGAGCCCTGTGACGACATCAAGATCAGGGCTCCACCGCCGTTCTCCTGTATTTGCACGCCACGCTACTACTACGACCGATACTTGTTGAACCGGCCCGATTTCGGGCTCTTTTAATCGACCCCATTCCGGGGACTGTCTGTTGCGCCTCGTGAGGAAACGGGGCCGATATGACCACTTCACACCAGAAACCGGAGGCGATCCAGCGCGGCGCGCGGATGCTGCGCACCGCGCTCGGCCCGGCCATCGCGCGCTATCTCGACGACGCCAGCATCGTCGAAGTCATGCTCAATCCCGATGGCCGCATCTGGATCGATCGCCTGTCCGAAGGGCTGGCCGATACGGGTGAGAGGCTGTCCGCCGCCGACGGCGAACGCATCGTGCGCCTGGTCGCGCACCATGTCGGCGCGGAGGTTCATGCCCGATCCCCGCGCGTCTCGGCCGAGCTACCGGAAACAGGCGAGCGGTTCGAGGGGCTTCTTCCTCCTGTCGTCGCATCGCCCGCCTTCGCTATCCGCAAGCCGGCCGTCGCCGTCTTCACGCTCGACGACTATGTGCGCGCCGGCATCATGCGCGCCGATCAGGCCGCGACCCTGCGCGAAGCCGTCGCGGCGCGCGCCAACATTCTGGTCGCGGGCGGCACCTCGACCGGCAAGACCACGCTGACCAATGCGCTGCTGGCCGAAGTCGCCAAGAGCGCCGATCGCGTCGTCATCATCGAGGACACCCGCGAGCTGCAATGCGCCGCGCCGAACCTCGTCTCGATGCGGACTAAGGAAGGCGTCGCCACGCTTTCCGATCTCGTGCGGTCCTCACTGCGCCTGCGCCCCGACCGCATCCCCATCGGCGAGGTGCGCGGGTCCGAGGCGCTGGACCTCCTCAAAGCCTGGGGCACCGGCCATCCCGGCGGCATCGGCACGATCCACGCCGGCACGGGCATTGGGGCGCTGCGCCGGCTCGAACAGCTCATTCAAGAGGCCGTCGTCACCGTCCCGCGCGCCCTGATCGCCGAGACGATCGACCTCGTGGCCGTCCTTTCCGGCCGCGGCTCCGCGCGCCGGCTCGCCGAACTCGCCCGTGTCGAAGGGCTCGGCCCGGACGGGGACTACCGCATCAGCCCCGCAACCCTTGACCACACTGGAGACCCTTCATGATCCGCATTCCCATGCGCGTCCGTCGCACCGTCGCGACCGTCGCCGCCGTCGCCTATGTCAATCTCGTCCTCGTTCCCGCCGCCCATGCCTCCGGCTCGTCCATGCCGTGGGAAGCGCCGCTCCAGAAAATCCTCCAGTCGATCGAAGGCCCCGTGGCCAAGATCGTCGCAGTCATCATCATCATTGCGACGGGCCTGGCGCTCGCCTTCGGCGACACGTCCGGCGGCTTCCGCAAGCTGATCCAGATCGTCTTCGGCCTGTCGATCGCCTTCGCGGCCAGCTCGTTCTTCCTCAGCTTCTTCAGCTTTGGCGGCGGGGCGCTCGTCTGATGGCGGTCGCCTTCGAGCAACTGGATGTGCCGGGATTCACCGTCCCGGTTCACCGCGCGCTGACCGAGCACATCCTGCTCGGCGGTGCGCCGCGTTCCATCGCGATCCTCAACGGGACGCTGGCCGGGGCCGTGGGCCTCGGCCTGCGCCTCTGGCTGGTCGGCATCGCCATCTGGGCCATCGGCCATGTCGCGGCCGTCTGGGCCGCCAAGCGCGATCCCCAATTCGTCGAGGTCGGCCGACGCCATCTGCGCGTCCCGGCTTTTCTCGCGGTCTGAGGGGGCGTCGCCATGATGAATCTCTCAGAATATCGCCGCACGGCAGCCCGCCTTGCCGATTTCCTGCCCTGGGCCGCTCTGGTCGGCCCCGGCGTCATCGTGAACAAGGACGGATCGTTCCAGCGCACCGCGCGCTTCCGCGGTCCCGATCTCGACAGCGCCGTCGCGGCCGAGCTGGTCGCCGTCGCCGGTCGCATCAACAATGCCTTCCGCCGTCTCGGTTCCGGCTGGAGCATCTTTGTCGAGGCGCAGCGCAGCGAAGCCGCGACCTATCCCGACAATACGTTCCCCGATCCGGCCTCCGGCCTTGTGGACGAGGAACGCAAGGCCGACTTCGAGGAAGCCGGCATCCATTTCGTGTCGGACTATTTCCTGACCGTCCTCTATCTGCCGCCGGCCGAGGACGCCGCCAGGGCCGAGACATGGCTTTACGAGGGCCGCGAGCAATCCGGCGTCGATCCCCATGAGGTGATGCGCGGCTTCATCGACCGCACCGATCGCGTGCTGGCGCTGCTCGACGGCTTCATGCCCGAATGCGGCTGGCTGGATGACACGGCGACGCTGACCTATCTCCATTCGACGGTTTCGACCAAACGGCATCGCGTCCGCGTTCCCGAAACGCCGGTCTATCTCGACGCGCTGCTGGCCGACCAGCCGCTGACCGGCGGGCTGGAGCCGCGCCTTGGCGACCAGCATCTTCGCGTCCTCACCGTCATCGGCTTTCCGACCGCGACGACGCCCGGCCTGCTGGATGACCTCAACCGGCTCGCGTTCCCGTATCGCTGGGCGACCCGCGCGATCCTGCTCGACAAGACCGACGCGACGAAGCTGCTGACCAAGATCCGGCGGCAATGGTTCGCCAAGCGCAAGTCCATCGCCGCCATCCTCAAGGAAGTCCTGACCAACGAAGCCTCGGCGCTGGTCGACACCGATGCGTCCAACAAGGCGGCCGACGCCGACCTGGCCTTGCAGGAGCTGGGCGCCGATGTCGCGGGCATGGCCTATGTCACCGCGACCATCGTGGTGTGGGACGCCGATCCGCGCCTTGCCGACGAGAAGCTGCGTCTAGTCGAGAAGGTCATCCAGGGCCGCGACTTCACGGCCATGGTCGAAGGCGTCAACGCGGTCGATGCCTGGCTCGGCTCGCTCCCCGGACATGCTTACGCAAACGTCCGCCAGCCGCCCATCAGCACTTTGAATCTGGCCCACATGATCCCCCTGAGTGCCGTGTGGGCTGGGCCGGAACGGGACGAGCATTTAGGTAGCCCCCCCTTGCTTTACGGCAAGACCGAAGGCTCGACCCCGTTCCGGTTGTCTTTGCATGTCGGGGACGTGGGGCACACGCTGGTCGTCGGCCCGACCGGCGCGGGCAAATCCGTGCTGCTCGCGCTCATGGCGCTCCAGTTCCGCCGTTACGAAAACAGCCAGGTCTTCGCGTTCGACTTCGGCGGCTCGATCCGCGCCGCCGCGCTCGCCATGGGTGGCGACTGGCACGATCTCGGCGGTGGGCTGACCGAGGGGGACGAGTTCTCCGTCTCGCTTCAGCCGCTCGCCCGCATCCACGACACCTATGAGCGTGCCTGGGCCGCCGACTGGATCGTCGCGATCCTCACCCGCGAAGCGATCCAGATCACGCCGGACGTGAAGGAGCATATCTGGACCGCGCTGACCTCGCTGGCTTCGGCGCCCGTCGAGGAACGCACGATCACCGGCCTGTCGGTGCTGCTTCAGTCCAACGACATCAAGCAGGCGCTCCGGCCCTATTGCGTCGGCGGGGCCTATGGCCGGCTGCTCGATGCCGAAGCCGAACATCTCGGCTCCGCCGCGGTGCAGGCGTTCGAGATCGAGGGGCTGGTCGGCACAGGGGCTGCGCCCGCCGTGCTCGCCTATCTCTTCCATCGGATCGGCGACCGGCTCGACGGGCGGCCGACCTTGCTCATCATCGACGAGGGCTGGCTGGCGCTGGACGATGAAGGCTTCGCCGGCCAGCTCCGCGAATGGCTGAAGACGCTGCGCAAGAAGAATGCCTCCGTCATCTTCGCCACGCAGTCGCTCAGCGACATCGACAATTCGAGCATCGCGCCGGCCATCATCGAAAGCTGCCCGACGCGGTTGCTGCTTCCGAACGAGCGCGCGATCGAGCCGCAGATCACGGCGATCTATCGGCGTTTTGGATTGAACGACCGGCAGATCGAGATCCTCGCGCGGGCGACGCCCAAGCGCGACTATTACTGCCAGTCGCGGCGCGGCAACCGCCTGTTCGAGCTGGGCCTGTCCGAACTCGGCCTCGCGCTCTGCGCCGCATCCTCAAAATCCGACCAGACGCTCATTGCCAACCTCGTCGCCGAACACGGCCGCGACGGCTTCCTCGCCGCGTGGCTGCGCGCCCGCGACGTGGGCTGGGCGATCGACCTCATCCCGACTTTTCCCACCGCAACAAAGGAGTCCTGACTATGCTTACCCTTCGTTTCCGCTCGCGCGCCCTGGCGCTCGCCGCGACCGTGCTGGCGGCCGCGCCGCTCGCTCTCTCCCCGATGATGGCGACGCCCGCGCACGCTATCATCGTCTTTGACCCTTCCAACTATGCGCAAAACGTCCTGACTGCCGCGCGCACGCTGGAGCAGATCACCAACCAGATCACCTCGCTTCAGAACGAAGCGCAGATGCTCATCAACCAGGCGAAGAACCTGGCAAGCCTGCCGTTCTCCGCGCTTCAGACCTTACAGCAGAACGTCCAGCGCACCCAGCAGCTTCTCCAGCAGGCGCAGGGCATCGCCTTCAACGTCCAGCAGATCGACCAGATGTTCAGCCAGAAGTACGGCAACGTCTCCATGTCGACGACCGACAAGCAGATGGTCGCCGACGCCCGCTCGCGCTGGCAGAACACCGTCGGCGGCTTGCAGGATGCGATGCGCGTGCAGGCCGGCGTCGTCTCCAACATCGACAGCAACCGCACGCAGATGTCGGCGCTGGTCAGCCAGAGCCAGGGCGCGACCGGCGCGCTTCAGGCCACTCAGGCCGGCAATCAGCTCCTGGCGCTCCAGTCCCAGCAGCTCTCCGATCTCGTGGCGCTTCTCGCGGCGAACGGCCGCGCCGGTGCTCTGACCGAGGCCGAACGCACCGCCGCCGCCGAACAGGGCCGCGAGCAGCGTCGCCGCTTCCTGACGCCGGGCTCGGGCTACCAGCCCGGCAACGCCCAGATGTTCAACAGCGGCAAGTAAGCGCCGGAAAGGAGCAGGCTTATGGACGGCAAGATGCTGGCCCGGCTGGGCGCTATCGTATTCGTCGCCATCGCCGTAACAGTGACGGCGATCGAAATGACCCGCAAAGAGGACGCGCCGGCATCGCCGTCGGCGCGTCAGCTTCAACCCCAGGGTGATCCGCTGCGCGAGAGCCAGCGCCGGTGCCAGCAGCTTGGCCAACAGGCCGCGAGCGATGCGCAATGCCTGCGCGTCTGGGCCGAGACCCGCGACCGCTTTCTCGGCCACGCGCCGGCGCCGGTCGCCCCGGTCGCACCGGCGGCGTCCGCCGCAGCCGAAGGGCGGTGAGCCATGGGCGGCTCAGGCGTCATCGACAACTTCCTCGGCGTATTCACCAAATACATCGACTCTGGCTTCGGCCTTCTCTCCGGCGAAGTCGCGTTCATTGCGACCACATTGATCGTGATCGACGTGACGCTGGCGGCCCTTTTCTGGAGCTGGGCCGGCGATGACGACATCATCGCGCGCCTCGTCAAGAAGACGCTGTTCGTCGGCGTCTTCGCCTATCTGATCGGCAACTGGAACAACCTGGCCAAGATCGTCTTCGACAGCTTCGCCGGGCTTGGCCTGAAGGCGAGCGGGACCGGGTTTTCGACCGCCGACCTGATGCGCCCCGGCAAGGTCGCGCAAACCGGCCTCGATGCCGCCCGCCCGCTGCTTGAAGCGATCTCGCCGCTGATGGGCTGGATCTCGGTCTTCGAGAACCTGATCCAGATCGTGTGCCTGCTGTTTGCCTGGGCGCTCGTGATCCTCGCCTTCTTCATCCTGGCGATCCAGCTCTTCGTGACGCTGATCGAGTTCAAGCTGGCGACGCTCGCCGGCTTCGTCCTCATTCCCTTCGGCCTCTTCGGGAAGACTGCCTTCATGGCCGAGCGCGTGCTTGGCAACGTCATTTCCAGCGGCATCAAGGTTCTGGTCCTTGCCGTCATTATCGGTATCGGCTCGACGCTGTTCGGCGAATTCACCAAGGGCTTCGGCGGCACGACCCCGACCGTCGACGACGCCATGGCGATCGTGCTCGCCGCTCTCTCGTTGCTCGGCCTCGGCATCTTCGGCCCTGGCATCGCCAACGGCCTCGTCTCGGGCGGCCCGCAGCTCGGCGCCGGTGCGGCCGTGGGGACCGGCCTTGCCGTCGGCGGCGCAGCCCTTGCGGCAGGCGGTGCGGCGGGTCTCGCCATCAAAGGCGGATCGGCGGCGCTCTCCGGTGGAGCTGCCGTGGCACGCAGCGGCGCCACCGCGGCAGGCGCGGCATCGGCCGCCTATTCGCTCGGCTCCGTGGGGCAATCGGGCGCGGCAGGCGTCGCCTCCGGCATGGGCGGCGTTGCCCGCGCCGCAGGCTCTGCCGCCGTCTCGCCGTTGAAGCGCGCCGTGGCGCGCGCCTCCGAAAGCATGAAATCCAGCTTCTCCGATGGCGCGAAGGCCGGCTTCGGCGTGACCGGCGGCTCCTCGACCATGGGAACGGTCGGCGGTGGTGCGCAGGACGCCGAGGCCGCGTCCACGCCGGCAGCCGCGGCAGGCGGCCCCCCGGAATGGGCCAAGCGCATGAAGCGCGGCCAGCATCTGTCTCACGGCGTCAGCGCCACCGCCCATGCCGTCCGTTCCGGCGACAGCCACGGCTCCGGCTCCTCCGTCAACCTCTCTGAAAGCGACCGCTCATGAACATCTTCAAAAGGCCCGCCGTGCACTACGGCAAGACGCCCGAACCCGAGACGCCTTACCAGAAGGCCGCGCAGGTCTGGGACGACCGCATCGGCTCGGCCCGCGTCCAGGCCAAGAACTGGCGATACATGGCCTTCGGATCGCTGATCCTCTCGGCCGGTTTCGCCGGGGCGCTCGTCATCCAGTCGGCGCGCGGAACCGTCGTGCCCTGGGTGGTGCAGGTCGACAAGCTCGGCCAGGCGCAGAGCATCGCGCCGGCCACCGCCGACTACCGCCCGACCGATCCGCAGATCGCCTGGCATCTGGCCCGCTTCATCGAGCAGGTCCGCTCGATTCCGGCCGATCCGATCATCGTCCGCCAGAACTGGCTTCGTGCCTATGAATGGACGACCGATCGCGGCGCGGGCGCACTCAACGACTATGCCCGCACCAACGATCCCTTCACCAAGGTCGGCAAGCAGCAGATCGCCGTCGACATCTCCAGCGTCATCCGCGCCTCGCCGGACAGTTTCCGTGTCGCCTGGACGGAGCGGCAGTTCGAGAATGGCGCGCTCGCGAGAACGGAGCGGTGGACGGCGATCTTGACTATCACCCTCCAGCCGCCCCGAGACGCCGAGCGGCTGAAAGCCAATCCGCTCGGCATCTATGTCAACGCCATTAACTGGTCGCGGGAGCTGAGCCAATGAGCCCGTCCATCCGCACCTTCGCCGTGCCGGCCCTGTTGCTGTCCGCAACCATGCTCGCGGGTTGCGCCAACATGACGAAGCCTCCGGCGATCAGCTACGACGCCAGCGTGCCGCCTTTGCCGGCCATTCCCGCCGCTGTCACCGATGACCGGCCGAAGCCGGTGCTGATCCCGCCGGCCTGGACGGTCGCACGCGGCGGCGAGACCGCCGGCACGCCGACCGGCCGCGTCGAGAACGCCAATGCCGCCGCCCGCGTGCAGCCGCGCCGCGAGGGCTATTACAACGCCATCCAGATCTACCCATGGTCGGAAGGCGCGCTCTATCAGGTCTATGCCGTTCCGGGCCAGATCACCGACATCGCGCTGGAGCCGGGCGAAAGCCTGACCGGCGCGGGACCGATTGCCGCCGGCGACACGGCGCGCTGGATCATCGGCGATACCGAGAGCGGTTCCGGCGTCACGCGCCGCGTCCATATCCTCATCAAGCCGAGCCGGCCCGACATCACCACCAACCTGATCGTGACGACCGACCGGCGCACCTACATGCTGGAGCTGCGCTCCGGCGAGAAGCCCTACATGCCGTCTGTCGCCTGGGCCTATCCGCAGTCGCCGGCCAGCCAGCGCCAAAGCGTGCCAATCACGCCGGTCATTCCGGCCGTCGCCGCCCGCAATTATCGCTACAGCCTGACCGCCACTGGCAATCCGCCGTGGAAGCCGATCGCCGTCTATGACGATGGCCGGCATGTCTATGTCGAGTTCCCGGCCGGCATCGTGCAGGGCGAGATGCCGCCGCTGTTCGTCATCGGCCCCGAAGGCGAAGCCCAGATCGCCAACAGCCGCATCTATCAACACATCCTGATCGTCGATCGCCTGTTCGGCGCGGCCGAACTGCGCCTTGGCGCGGGCGACAAGCAGCAGACCGTCAGGATTACCCGCACCGACGGGAGGCCGTCATAATGACCGATACCGCAGGCAATACCGCAACCAGCACCCCCGTCGCGCCGATGCGGCTTCGCGCCGAAGCGCCGCGCGTCACACGCCTCTCGCGCAAGATGCTCGCCAGCGTCGCCGCCGTCGCGCTGGTCGGCATCGGTGGATCGCTGATCTACGCGCTCCAGACGCGCGGGCCGGACGATGGCGGCGCCGAGCTTTATTCCACCAACAACCGCCAGACCGCCGACGGTCTCGCCGGATTGCCGAAGGACTATACCGGCCCGGTTCTCGGCCCGGCGCTGCCCGGCGATCTCGGCCGTCCGATCCTCGACGCACAGAACAACGGCCAGCCTGTCGCTACACCCGCCGTCCCGACGCCTGGCGTCAGCGAGGCCGAGCAGCGCCGCCGCGCCGAGGAAGAGGCCGCGCGCCTCAGCACCGTCTTCTTCCAGTCGCGGCAGGGATCGACGGCCGCCAGCACGGCGGGCGCAATGCCCGGTCTTGCCGGCCTCGATCTCTCCGGCGCGGGCGGACAGGCCGCCACCAGCCAGGACAAGCAGCTCGCCTTCCTCAACGCGGCGGCCGACCGGCGCACCGTCACGCCCGATCGCGTGACGCCGCCGGCGTCGCCCTTCGTGCTCCAAGCCGGGGCGGTCATTTCGGCCGCACTCATCACCGGCATCCGCTCCGATCTGCCCGGCCAGATCATCGCCCAGGTCACGGAGCCGATCTATGACAGCCCCACGGGGCGCATCCTGCTCGTGCCCCAGGGGACTCGGATCATCGGCCAGTACGACAACAACGTGCAGTTCGGCCAGCGCAGGGTCTTGCTCGTCTGGAACCGGCTCATCATGCCGAACGGCCGCTCGATCGTTCTCGAGCGCCAGCCTGGGACCGACACACAGGGCTATGCCGGGCTGGAGGATGGCGTCGATTACCATTGGTGGGATCTCGCCAAGGCTGCCGGGCTCTCGACCCTGCTTTCGGTTGGAGCCGAGCTTGCCGTCGACGATCAGGACCGGCTCCTGCGCGCCATCCGCAACGGCGGCCAGGACACGATCAACGACGCCGGACAGCAGATCGTTCGCCGCCAGCTCAATGTTGCGCCAACGCTGACCATCCGGCCGGGCTTCCCGGTCAGGATCGTTGTGACGCGCGATCTTGTCCTCGAACCCTTCAGGAACTGACCATGACGAAACTGAAACTCGGCCCCATCGCCGACGATAAGCCCGTCAAGGTCGCGCTGGAGCTGCCTGCCGCGCTCCATCGCGACCTGATGGCCTATGCCGAGATCCTCGGCCGCGAGTCGGGACAGGCATCGGCCGATCCGGTCCGTCTCATTGTTCCTATGCTGGAGCGATTCATAGCCACGGATCGGGGATTTGTGAAAGCGAGGAAGTCAAAAGCACCGCAGTAATGACTGTTGCTCTTGTTGATCGGGATAATGCGCGCGCGAGACTGAGCAATCGACGGCAGGCCGGATTATCGTTCCGGCGCGACCACACCGCGCTGAAGGGCAGCACTTCGTTCGCGATCGGTCGATAGGTGATCCCTGGGAACTGTGCGACCGTGGTTGCTTCGCTCGTCAGCGTTAGACCTCGACCGACCGCTACAAGCGAGAAAAGATTGTCTCGCCCGACATATTGTGTCTGAACTTCCGGATGGCGCCCAAGATCAGCGAGGCGCTGTACCAAGTAATCGTGAATCTCCGGTCCAGGCGCCCCATCGCTTACAATGAACCGCTCGCCGACGAGGTCGCGCCAGTCGAGTTCCGCCTTGCCGCAGAGCGAGTGGTTAGCGGGAAGGACGACAAATACCCGCTCCGACCAAAGCTGATCAACTTCGCAATCGGGCCACTGCGACGTACCGGTGATGAACGCAACGTCAAGTCGCAACTGGCGAATCGCCGAAACATGATCCGCCGGATCGCCATCTATCAGCTCGATTCGAACCTGCGCATGACCCTTGTCATATGCACGCAGCAACTCCGACAGGAAGCCCGAGGCGAGCGAGGAGAATATCCCGATCTTGATCCGACCGTCTTCGGAGCGTCCGATCGTGGCGACGTCCTTTGCACCATACTCGATCTGCCGAAGTGCCTTTCGCGCGTGCCGCACAAAGCGCTGCCCGGCCAGCGTCAGAATGACACCGCCATTGTGCCGCTGAAAGAGTGAGGCGCCCAAGTGATCCTCAAGATCGCGGATTCGACGGCTGACTGCTGACTCTTGGATGCCAAGCGCCGACGCAGCCTTGCGAAGGCTGCCATGTTCCGCTGCGGCAACGAAATATCGGAGGTGGCGTAGTTCCACTTATATTCCGCTGGGTTCATGACGTATCCGGCTCCTTCCGTGGAAGGAGGACAGGCGCCCACGGTTCCATTCACATGGGATCGACCGGTGTTGGTCGACCGGAATAACGGCCCTGCTGTCGATGACGATTACCCCCTCGTGGTTTTCTCTTGCGGTGAGCACCTACAATGGATAGATAGTAATAGATTACTTTCTTATGTGAGTGCAAGCCATGAGTGGGCATCCCAAGCACCTGCCCGCTGACGAGCGACGGGCGGCGACCGTGGAGGCGGTGGTCGACCTGGCCGCGGAACAGAACCCGAGCGACATCACAACGACGGCCATCGCGCAGCGAATGGGACTGACCCAGGGCGCGCTTTTCCGCCACTTCCCGACCAAAGACGCCATCTTGGAGGCGGTCATGTCCTGGGTGGCCGAGCGCTTGCTCGCCCGCGTGGATGAGGCTGCAGAAGGAGCCACGTCTCCGGTCGCCGCCCTTGAGGCGGTCTTCATGACGCATATCGATTTCGTGTCTGAACACCCGGGGGTGCCAAGAATGCTGTTCGGGGAGCTGCAGCGTCCGGGCGAAACCCTTCCAAAGCGGATGGCCCAGACGCTGATCCGCCACAACAGCGAGCGGCTTCGTGGCCTGCTTGAAGCGGGGAAGACACGGAACGAGCTGCATGCGGATCTCGATCCAGATGCCGCAGCCACGCTGTTCATCGGCACGGTTCAGGGACTCGTCATGCGATCCTTGCTGGCGGGCGATGTAACCCGCATTCGTAGCGATGCGCCCGGCGTATTTGCCATTTATCTGCGCGGTATCGGAACAGTGCAATGAAGAGTATTCGTCTATCCAGCGTCACAAAGCGGGTCCTGATTGTTGCCGCCGTCATCGCGATAATTGGTGCTGGATGGCTGTGGGTGCAGCGCGGCGACCGCGACGACAATACACTGCGCCTGTACGGCAATGTCGACATTCGGGAGGTTCAATTGGCCTTCCGTCAGTCCGGCCGTGTAGCGCAGATGCATTTCGATGAAGGAGATCACGTCGAAGCGGGCGCGCGCATTGCTGTCCTCGACGCGCAGCCGTTCGAGGAAGCCCTCGCGGCGGCGGATGCGTCTGTGGATGTTTCTCGGGCGGAACTCGACAAATTGCACCGCGGCCTGCGTCCACAAGAGATTGCACAGACGCAGGAGGCCCTTAATCAGGCATTGGCCGTCGCCAGGGAGGCAGAGCGCAATTTCGATCGTCAGAGCCAGTTGCTCACGTCGGGGGCCACCAGTCAAAAAGCGGCCGATGCCGCGCGCGCCGCGCGCGATCAGGCCGTCGCCAGTGTCAATTCGGCCCGGGCCGCCCATTCGCAAGCCACAGAGGGCTTCCGCAAGGAAGATATCGCAGCGGGGCAAGCCCGCCTAGCCGCCGCACAAGCAGCACGAGCACAAGCTGCGACTGCCCTTGCAGACACAGTGCTGCTTGCGCCGAGCACCGGCACTGTGATTGCACGGGTTCGCGAACCCGGCAGCATGGTCGTTAGTCAGAGTCCGATCTATAGCCTCAGCCTTGATGCGCCGGTTTATGTACGTGCGTATGTCAGCGAACCGGATCTGGGCCGCATCGCGCCCGGAATGCAGGTGCGCGTTCGCAGCGACTCGTCCGACAAGGTCTATCAAGGTCAGATCGGGTTCATTTCACCGCGCGCCGAGTTCACGCCAAAAACGGTAGAGACCACGGATCTGCGCACGGATCTGGTCTATCGCCTGCGGATCGTGGTCACTAATGCAGATGCCGCGCTGCGCCAGGGCATGCCGGTGACCATCGACGTCGATGCCGGGCAAGCCTCAAGCGCGCATGCCAAAGGCCGTTGACGTGGCGTCCGGTAGCGCAACATCCGGCCCGCCACGTGACCCGGATAGTGAGGTCGCGGTCGTCATCGATGGAGTGAACAAACATTTTGGCAGTGTGCATGCATTGCAGGGCTTGAACGCACACATCCGGTACGGCTGTCTTACCGGGCTGGTTGGACCGGACGGCGCGGGCAAGACAACCTTGATGCGCATCCTGACAGGTCTGCTAGCGCCTAACAGCGGCCACGCCACGGTGGCGGGCTTTGATGTGGTGGACGACAATGACGCCATCCATGTCGCGACCGGCTACATGCCGCAGCGCTTTGGCCTCTACGAAGACTTGTCGGTCATGGAGAACATGCGCCTCTATGCGCAGTTGCGCGGCATGGATGCTGACAGGAATGCTGACCTTTTTGCGGAACTGCTCGACTTCACGCGTCTTGCCCCCTTTACCGAACGCTTGGCGGGCAAGCTCTCCGGCGGCATGAAGCAGAAGCTCGGTCTGGCCTGCGCGTTGATGGCCCGGCCTGCCGTCCTGTTGCTCGATGAACCGGGCGTGGGCGTCGATCCGGTCAGCCGTCAGGATCTGTGGCGCATGGTGCAGGCGCTGACCGACGAAGGGATGGCCGTGGTCTGGTCGACCGCTTACCTCGACGAGGCTGAGCGCTGCGACAGCGTGCTGTTGCTCAACGAAGGGCAGCTTGCCTATGACGGGCCGCCCGGAGAGTTGACCGCACGCCTTACAAACCGGAGCTTCCGTCTGGAACAGGTTGGCGATCAGCGGCGTGCCGTGCTTGCCGAGGCATTGGATCTGGAAAGCGTCAGCGATGGGGTGATCCAGGGTGCCGGCGTACGCATGGTGCTGCGCGCCGATGCCGGAAGCGAGCAGATAACCGCGCTCGCCGGGCGGGTCGATGCGCAACTCAGGGGGGTACCCGCCCGTTTCGAAGACGCCTTCATCGATCTTCTTGGTGGTGGTCCGGGCGGCACATCGGCGCTCGCCGAAGGGTTGTCGCCGGTCGAACTTGCCTCAGACGTTGCCGTTTCCTGCCGGGATCTGACGAAGCGTTTTGGCGATTTCACAGCCACTGACAATGTGAGCTTCGAGGTCAGCAAAGGCGAGATCTTCGGCCTGCTAGGGCCAAATGGCGCCGGCAAATCGACGACCTTCAAAATGCTGTGCGGCCTCCTCAAACCCACCAGCGGCGAGGCGCAGGTGGTGGGGCTGGACCTGCGCCGGGCGACCGGCGCGGCCAAAGGCCAGCTTGGCTACATGGCGCAGAAATTCTCGCTCTATGGTTTGCTATCCGTGCGGCAGAACCTGGAGTTCTCCGCCGGCGTATATGGCCTGAAAGGCGCCGCGCGGCAGGCCCGGATCGAGGAGATGATCGACATCTTCGGTCTGCAACCCTGGCTCTCGGCGGCACCGGACTCATTGCCGCTTGGATATAAGCAACGCCTGGCGCTGGCGTGCGCGGTGATGCATCGCCCGCCTGTGCTGTTCCTGGATGAGCCGACTTCGGGCGTCGACCCCATCACAAGGCGCGAATTCTGGACCCATATCAATGGGCTTGCCCGCAAGGGCGTGACCGTGATGGTCACCACCCATTTTATGGACGAGGCGGAATATTGCGATCGGGTGGCGATGCTCTATCGCGCCCGGCTGATCGCGCTAGACACGCCGGACGCTCTCAAGCGCGGCGCGGTCAGTGATCTCCGGCCGGACCCGACCATGGAAGACGCGTTCATTCATCTGGTCGAAGCCGAAGATCTCGCTGACGAGGCACGCAGCGGGGCGACGGTATGAACGGGCCGGACGGACCGCGCCCGGATCACCGGGTGCCTCTTGAGGCCACGCGCCGCTTCGATCCAAAGCGTCTTTGGGCTCTGGTGCTTAAGGAAAGCCTGCAGGCGATGCGTGATCCGTCCACGCTGTTGATCGCTTTCGTCCTTCCGGTCGTGCTGTTGTTTCTGTTTGCCTATGCGGTGTCGCTGGACGTGCGCGCGGTGCGGATCGGCGTCGTGCAGGAATCCGAATCCGCGTCAGCACACTCACTGGCCGCCGCATTCGCAGGCACGCGCTATCTGAATGTCACCTTCGTCCATGACCGGCGGGAGGTCGCCGACCGGGTCGTCTCCGGCAGCTTGCGTGGCTTTGTGGTGATTCCGCAGGATTTCGAGCAGCGCCTGGCCAACCGTGGGGCCCAGCCTCTCGTCCAGATCATAACCGACGGCTCGCAGCCCAATACCGCCAACTATGTAACCAACTATGCGCAGGGCGTCGTGCAGACCTGGCGGGGCGGCCTCGGTGTCGAGGCGCCCCAGGCAGGCGTAACACTTGAGCCGCGATACTGGTTCAACGCCGAACTGGAAAGCCGCCGTTCGCTCGTACCTGGCGCCATCGCAATCGTCATGACCATCATTGGCACCATGCTGACCGCGCTCGTGGTCGCGCGCGAATGGGAACGCGGCACGATGGAAGCGGTTCTCTCCACGCCCGCATCGGTCGTGGAAATCCTGATCGGCAAGCTCTTGCCCTATTTTGCGCTCGGCATGCTATCTACGCTTGGCGCAACCGCACTGGCGGTCTTTGTGTTCGACGTGCCGTTGCGTGGGTCGCTGGCCGGACTCCTGCTGCTCTCGGCCACGTTCATGGTGCCTGCGCTGGGCCAGGGACTGCTGATCTCCTCTGTCACCCGCAACCAGTTTCTGGCTGCACAGATTGCATTATTCTCCGGCTTTCTTCCGGCATTCATGCTGTCGGGCTTTCTCTATGAGATCGACGCTATGCCAGCGCCGATACGGGCCATCACCTGGCTAATCCCGGCACGTTATTTCGTTTCTTCATTGAAGACCATCTTTCTGGCCGGGGACATCTGGGCGGTCTTTGTGCCGAACCTGCTGGCGATGGCCGGAATCGGAATCCTGTTTTTCCTCCTGGCGAAACGCGCCACGCGCAAGAATCTGGAGTGAGCAGCCATGGCGCAACACAATAGCTATTTCGCTTTCACCCGACTGCGAGCCCAGTTCATCAAGGAAGTACTGAGCATCTTGCGCGACCCGCGCAGCCGCATGGTGGTGTTCGCGCCGCCACTGTTGCAGTTGCTGGTGTTTGCGTTCGCCGCTACGTTGGAAGTACGCAATGTCGATATCGCCGTTCACAATCAGGATGCGGGCCGCTGGTCGTATGAACTGATCACGCGGTTGGACCGAGCCGGATTCATTACTCAGGTCTATCGCGTGACCGACAGCCAGGAGCTGCGTCATCTTATCGACCAGGGCAAGGTGATCGCGGCGCTCGATATCCAGCCAGACTTTTCGCGCTCTATTGCTGCTGGCGACAATGGTCGCATCCAGGTTCTGATCGATGGTCGACGGAGCAATTCAGGGCAGATCACCGCCAGTTATCTTTCCGCCATCGCTGCCGAGGTTGGTGCGGAGGCCAACGCCGGCACCGGGCCCGCGACGCCGGCAGCGGTGCGCAACTGGTTCAATCCCAATCTGACGTACCGCTGGTTTATCGTGCCCGGCCTCTCTGGCATATTGGCCTTCTTCAGCGCGCTGCTCATCACGTCGCTGTCGATCGCCCGTGAACGCGAACTGGGAACGTTCGACCAGTTGCTGGTGTCGCCAACCTCCACGCCGGAAATCATCGTGTCCAAGTCGCTGCCGGCGCTGGTCATCGGCACCATGCTCGGACTTCTGATGATGGCGGCGGCCGCAGGACCGTTCCAGATCCCGTTCAACGGATCGTTTGGGCTCCTATTTGTCAGCCTGGTCCTGTTCATCCTGTCGGTGGTGGGCATCGGCTTGATGATTTCGGCGATCAGCGCGACCCAGCAGCAGGCCATCCTTGGCGCCTTCGCCATCGGCGTGCCCGCCGTTCTGATGTCGGGCTTCGCCACGCCGGTCGAGAACATGCCCACAATGCTGCAATGGCTGGCTCAGGCGATACCACTCACCCATTTCCTGATCATCGTGGAAGGCAGCTTTTTGAAAGCAATGTCGCCCGGCGATATTCTTGCCAGCCTTTGGCCATTGGCTCTCATCGCCCTGGTGTCGCTCACCATGGCCACCATCTTCGTTCGAGGACGTCTGCAATGAGATTGATCTTCTATCGCGAACCGGCATCCTTGACGGATCGGGGCGTGCGTCCTTTCCGATGGTGGCGCGCCGCACTGGTGACAGTCGGCTCTACCTCGTTGACCGCCTGTGTCGTCGGCCCTGACTATCACGCGCCACCTTCCGTTGACACGGGGAGCGGCTGGACCCTGACGGCGGCAGGGGCGTCCGTGCCCGCCGACCTTACCCGCTGATGGTCAACGCTGGGCGACCCTGAACTGGAGAGACTGGTCGACACTGCACTGGCGCAGAATCTGGATATCCGTCAGGCCTCCGCGAGGATCGACGAAGCGCGGGCACTGCGCGACCGGGCTGCTGGTCAACAACTGCCCGCCGTTTCCGCAGGCGCCAGCGTGAATCGCCGCCGACAGAGCGAAAATGGCCCGCTGCCCGTTGGCTCCATTCCGGGGCTCGATGCGTCGCAGACAATCTATGATGCCGGCTTCGATGCTGCGTGGGAACTTGACCTGTTTGGCGCCAATCGCCGGGCGCTGGAAGGCGCGAGCGCGCGGTTGCAAGCGACCGAAGCCGAAGCACAGGGCGTACGCATGCGGATCGTGGCGGAGGTCGCCCGCACATGGTTCGAGGCGACTGGCGCCAGGGAAGAACTGCTTGTGCAGCAGGCGACGGTCGCGACGTTGCAACAGACACTGGACCTCATGCGCAGCCGTGCCGCTCTCGGCAATGTTTCCCGCGCCGATGTGGATGCAGCCGATGAGCGGTGGGCTGCGGCTAATGCCATGCTACCGGGCATTGAGGCGCGTCAGCGCGGAGCAGTACTCGGTCTTAGTGTCCTGCTCGGCGCACCCCCGGAACGGGAACTGAAGCTGCTCGACACCGCCGCGCCTGCGCGCGTCCTGCCAGCACTGCCCGTAGGCGAACGCGCCGACATATTGCGTCGTCGCCCCGATGTTCTGGCTGCTGAACGGCGACTCGCTGCCAGCACCGCCGATATCGGCGTTGCCACCGCAGAGCTGTTTCCCAAGCTGTCCATTGGTGCCGGTGGCGGATTCCAGGCGCTCAATCCGGGCGACTGGTTCGATTCGTCCAGCACGCGCTTCTCCATCATGCCGCTCATCTCGTGGCGATTGTTCGACGGCGGCCGTGTGCGCGCAGAGATACGTGCTCGGGAAGCTTCTCAACGGCAGGCCGCGCTGGGTTATGAACAGGCTGTGCTGGCGGCACTGGGAGATGCAGAGCGCGCCTTGGGCGATTATAATGCAGGTCTTGATACATTGACACGTCGTCAAGCGGCACTGGATGTCTCGCGTCGTAGCTTTGGTCATGCTGAAGCGCGCTTTGCCGCCGGCGATATCATGCGAATTGAGTTGCTTGCGGCCCAGCGTCTCCTGCACGAGGCCGAAACTGTAAATCTGCGCGCGCAGACGGCAGCTGCTGTGCAACTGGTAGCGCTGTACAAAGCGATCGGAGGTGGCTGGCGGGCGTCCGAAGCAACCTCATCCACTCCTATTTCGTGAGAGGATCGGCGATCGATTTTTGAACAGCGCTGTTTTCTTCGCGATCATTCTACGGTCTATTGTCGTTGCCTTGGTGTGGCATCTCCTTTCCGGCATAATCGGAATTATTTGATCTCAAATCAGTTTCTACAACTGACGAAATTGAACAAGCATTGCGCGCAACCAATGCGGCAATGCTCACGATGCACCAAAATGCGGTCCGCACGCTCATAGCAATGAGAGTTCGCATTTCGTAAGCGCCGCCTTGGAATATCCACACACCAAAGCCAGCAAAGACAATGACCGTGGCAACGGCAACAGCGACCGCGAATGCAGGCGCCCATTTGCGTCGCAAAATCAAACCGATCCCGGTGATGATGTATGCAAATCCGGCAAGGAAATTAAAATACAAGACGAATGGTACAATTTTCTCGTGAGATTCGGGTATCCCGTGAAGACCGAGAATGGCGTTTCCACCGGAAACGACCGTGGCTATTCCAAATAGAATTGCCGCTACACCGCAGGCTTTTATAGCCACATTTAGTCTATGCTTAGACATTAACCTCGTCCCACTCGCTCTTGTGAAGCGTAACCTATCGTTCCAATTTGAATATTGGCTCGCCAGCTCTCGTGCCGATGTATCCATTATTGGAGCGCACCAATTGCACGCACCGCTCGGGAAGCAGGAGGCCGGGTTTGAGGCATAGGCCGTCTGGCGTCGGTCGCCATGTCGGAGACAATTCCACAGGCCCGCCGGTCATCTTGCCTTTGCCGTTTTCAAAAAGGACAAGAGTGGTAACGCGGCCATCGTCCATAGTCATCTTCCACGGGCGGCCGTCCGCAATATGGTGGGAAGTTGACATCTGCTCTGCCCTCACAGGAGCAACCAAATGCCCCATTGTAAATATTGCGAACACTGAAATTGGCAGTACGAAGTGCCTTACTTGACCGCTTTTGCGATTATGATTCATGAAATTTTTCACTTATATCTATCCCCGAATCTGCAGAGATCCATCGTCAACATGGCGCTACTTACACTCACACCAACCCAAGATTCCTCTGGAGATCGGTCAAAGTTTCTTTGGGTAACTCCTGACCGTTTGGCGACAGCCTTGGTCATGAGGTCCGCGGAATCTTGTGTCGCGGCAAGGTCAACGACGGTTTGGATCGCCGCTTCACGTCGGTCACCCGGGCAAAGGTGAGCTTCCCAACAGACCACATGCACCTTCATTAGAAAGTAACTTATTACTATCTAATGGAGCCGTGATTTGTCAAGTATGCCCAGTCCGGAGCGGGAAAGTTCTCGTGGCCCAGCCTTCTATGGCAGCCGCAAAGAGAAGGTAAGCGGCAGCCCGAGGCCGGAGGCAAAAGGTGTTGCCGAGTGAAAGTTGGCGCTGGCACGCCCTAACCATGGAAGCGGAGAGCTTTCATCACGCAGTTTCAATGCCACGGCGATAGATGGCATACACAGCGGGGGCATCATGGCGAATCCGACTTACCTTGCCGGCCAACAATGACTGCATGACCAATCCCTGAATCGTGCCGATGAACAACACGGCCGCGGCATCCACGTTCAGTTCCGCACTCAACTCGCCTTGCGCCTTACCCGCTTCCATCAGGCGGCGCAGCCGCTGTTCGTACTGACGGATCAAGGTCTGGACCATTCGCTTCGGAAGAGTCTCACCCGGTCGTTGCAGCTCTCCGAACAGCATTCTTGGCACGCCAGGGTGTCTTGCCACGAAGTCGATGTGCGTCATGAACATGGCTTCGAGGGCCGCCGCTGGGGTTGCCGCGCCTGCGGCCGCCTTGTCCACGCGGGCCAGTAGGCGTTCACTGACCCAGGACATGGTTGCTTCCAGGATCGCGTCCTTGTTGGGGAAGTGGCGAAACAAGGCACCCTGCGTCAAGCCCATTCGATCCGCAATTGCGGTGGTCGTGATCTCGGCCGGGTTTTGCTCCGCTGCCAGATTCACAACGGCCTGTACGGTGGCGGCTCGCCGTTCTTCGGCACGTAGGTATTGAGGGCGTTCGTTCACTGTCCGGATCTCCGCGTAGTGAGTGATGTATTACTTCCATAGTCGTCAAATGTCTTCCCCGAAAGAAGGCCAATCTGACGATTCGGGACAGAACGAGCGCGGCCGTAACCGCAGTTAAGGATGATCTGGTTCGGCTTGGTTTGGTGTTTTGCGACGTCAACTTGTGTGGAGAGTCGCTGAGAGCGACTCGGCGGTGTCAGCCAGAAACCCGCGCGTGCCGACGCCCCAGAAGAACGGTCGTCGGCGACATGAGTTGCATATTCCCTTAAAGACGATTAGATAGTAATATGTCACTCACTAAAACGAGGCTGACGATGACTACTGTTGCCGTGATCGACAAGCCCGCGCCGGCATCGCCTGAAAACACACCGCCCGATACCTTGGATGCGCTTGCGAACGCCTGGCGGGCGCGCAGCACTGGCGGGCTGTCGCCGGCGGCGGGCTTGATGGCGTGGTATGATTGGGCGCTGCACCTAAGTTTTTCACCGGGCAAGCAGCGCAATCTGCTGGAAAAGGGGCTGCACAAGCAGCAGCGCCTCGCGCGTTATGCAGTGCGCGCGGCAAGCGCGCGCGACTGCCCGACTTGCATTGAGCCGCTGGAGCAGGATCGGCGCTTCGCCGATCCTGCCTGGCAGCAATGGCCCTTCAACGTGACCCACCAGGGCTTTTTGCTGCAGCAGCAGTGGTGGCACAACGCAACCACCGGCGTACGAGGCGTGTCCCGCCATCACGAGAGATTGGTCACTTTCGTCGGGCGGCAGTGGCTCGACATGTGGTCGCCGGCCAATTTCATCTGGACCAATCCCGAGGTGCTGCGCGCCATTACGGACAGCGGTGGCGCCAGCCTGTGGCGCGGTGCAATGAACTTCCTCGACGATGCGCGGCGTCTCGCGCTGGACGATGCGCCAGCAGGGGTCGAAGGGTTCGAGGTTGGCAAGGACGTGGCGGTCACGCCTGGAAAAGTGGTGTACCGCAACCACCTGATCGAACTGATCCAGTACACACCCACGACACCTGATGTGTATGCCGAGCCAGTCCTGATCGTGCCGTCCTGGATCATGAAGTACTACATCCTCGACCTATCGCCGCACAACTCGATGGTGAAGTACTTGGTCGACCAAGGACATACGGTTTTCATTATTTCATGGAAGAACCCGACCGCAGCCGATCGCGACCTCAGCCTGGAGAACTACCGGCAGTTGGGGGTCATGGACGCGTTGGACGCGGTCACGGCCATCGTACCCGAGCGTAAAGTGCAAGCAGTCGGCTATTGCCTGGGCGGCACCTTGCTGGCGATCGCCGCTGCTGCGATGGCACGCGATGGTGACGAGCGTCTGCAAAGTGTGACGCTGCTGGCGTCTGAGACCGACTTTCGTGAATCTGGCGAGATTGCGCTTTTCATCGACGAGAGCCAACTGGCGTGGCTCGAGGCCGGCATGTGGGACAAGGGCTATCTTGACGGCAGGCAGATGGCCGGCGCGTTCCAGATGCTCAACTCGCGTGATCTGATCTGGTCGCGACAGGTTCGCGAATACCTGTTGGGTGAGCGGCAAGTCTTCAATGATCTGATGGCCTGGAATGCCGACGTGACCCGCATGCCGTATCGCATGCACAGCGAGTACCTGCGGCAACTGTATCTGGGCAACGATCTAGCAGAGGGGCGCTACCAGGTCGGCAGGAGGCCGGTGGCGCTCGCCGATATCGACGTACCCATGTTCATCGTCGGCACGGTGCGCGATCACGTCGCTCCTTGGCCATCTGTGTACAAGATGCATTTGCTCAGTGATGCGGAGTTGACCTTCGTGCTCACCAGCGGTGGGCACAACGCCGGTGTGGTCAGCGAGCCGGGGCATCCCCGGCGCAGCTTCCAGATTGCCACCCGTGCCGCCGGCGAGCGCTACGTCGATCCGCAGATGTGGCGCGCCGAGACGCCTCTGCACGAGGGTTCCTGGTGGCCGGCCTGGCAGCAGTGGTTGGCGCAGCGCTCGGCCGGGCGCGTAGCGCCGCCTGCCATGGGCAGTATGCACAGCGCGTACACACCACTTGACGATGCGCCTGGAGCCTACGTCGCAATGAAGTGACATGGCCCCCGCGGCGGAGACAGAGCCGCCGCGGTTCGATCGGGCCACCTCGCAAGGAATGGCCCACACCTGCCCCCATGGGGCACATCATGACCGTGGAGCACTGCAATGAACAACGAGCTGCCCATCCAACTCTACAAGGCCAATGCCGAGCTACAGCTACAGATCACCCGTTTGCTGCAAGAGAGCGGACATCGCTGGCTAGAAGCCATGCAACAGCTCAGCGCTGGCGGCGTACAGGAGACCACCACGCGCATCCAGGGGCTCCAGCAGGCGGCAGACTGGCAGGCGCTCGCGACCTTGCCGTCCGAGGTGTTCCGGCGCCTGTATCAGGGCCGCGTTGGCGATGCCCAAGCAATCGCTCAAACTGCTAGCAAGGGCCAGGCCGCCTTTGTCGATGGTCTGCGGCAGGCGCTCACGACTTGGCAGGGGTCTGTATCCGAGGCATTCGGTGCCAGTGGTGACGCAGATTCTTTTGCGCAGCTTTGGCAACCATGGATGCAGCCTTGGTCTGCGCCAGTTGCCACGCCTCAGAACAAAGCCGAAAAGTGAGAAGGTCGCCATGAGCACCTCTCAACGAACGGCCCTGGTCACCGGAGGCAACCGGGGATTGGGCGCTGCGATCGCCCGTTCTCTGCACGATGCCGGCCACCGCGTGATCGTGACACATACGCCAGGCAACGCCACGATTGGCCAATGGCAGCAAGCGCAAGTAGCACAGGATTACACATTCACCGCCTATGGGGTGGATGTGTCCGAATACGAATCGACGCAGCAACTGGCGCAGCGCGTCCACGCCGATGGTCATCGGATCGACATCTTGGTGAACAACGCCGGTATCACCCGTGATGCCACGCTGCGCAAGCTCGACAAGGCCGACTGGGATGCCGTGCTGGGCACCAACCTGGACTCCCTGTTCAATGTCACCAAGCCATTCATTGATCCGATGGTGGAGCGAGGTTGGGGACGCATCGTAAATATTTCTTCGATCAATGGCAGCAAGGGCCAGTTTGGCCAGACCAATTACTCGGCGGCCAAGGCCGGCGTGCATGGATTCACCAAGGCGCTGGCGCAAGAGGTGGCACGCAAGGGCGTGACGGTTAACACCGTCTCGCCTGGCTACCTAGCCACCGAGATGGTGATGGCGGTGCGCGAGGACGTGCGCCAGAAGATCATCGATGCGATTCCAGTCGGCCGCCTTGGTCAGCCAGATGAGATCGCAGCGCTGGTAGCATTCATCGCGAGTGATGCCGCTGCCTTCATGACCGGCAGCAACGTCGCCATGAACGGCGGTCAGCACATGTACTAACGCGCGGGGAAGCAACGCTTTAACCGCAGAGTTGGTGCGCCGGAAACTTATGTTCATCAACGCTGAGGCAGACTTGGATCAATCTCTACTCAGGAACCGCACCTTCGACAACCTCGCGATCGGCGAGAGCGCTTCCCTCGTGCGCGTCGTTGGCCGCGACGACATCGATCTTTTCGCCACCGTGTCCGGTGACGTAAATCCCGCACATCTCGATCCCGTCTTCGCGTCGGCCGATCTCTTCGGACATGTCGTCGCCCATGGCATGTGGACTGGCGCGCTGGTCTCGGCCGTGCTCGGCACGAAACTTCCAGGCCCCGGCACGATTTATCTCGAGCAGGACCTGCGCTTCCGCAAACCGGTCTCCCCCGGCGACACGATCACCGTCACCGTCACCGTCCGGGAGAAGCGGCCGGAGAAACGCGTCGTCGTACTCGATACCCGCGGCGCAAACCAGCACGGCGAGGAGGTGTTGAACGGCTCGGCGACCGTGATCGCTCCTGACCGCGCCATCGAATGGCCGCGCACGCAGCTTCCCGATGTTGCACTGGTGCGGCATGATCGATACGAGCATTTCATCAACGAGGCTCGCGCCCTGCCGGCGCTCAGGGCGGCGACCGTGCATCCTTGCTCGCCTGATGCCATACGTGCCGTGGTGGAGCTCCGTAACGAGGGTCTGCTCGAGCCGCTTCTCGTCGGGCCCGAGGCCAAAATCAGGGCCGCGGCTGAGGAGGCCGGCGCCTCGCTTGATGGAATCCCGATCGAAGCCGTCGAGCACAGCCATGCGGCGGCGGCCCGCGCCGTCGAGCTTGCCGCCGGCGGTCGCGTCGCCACGCTCATGAAGGGTAGTCTGCACAGCGACGAACTGCTCGGAGCCGTTGTCGCCGAGAGTTCCGGACTGCGGACCGATCGCCGCGTTAGCCATGTCTATGCGATGAGCGTGCCCGCCTATTCGAAGCCGCTTGTCGTCACCGATGCGGCGATCAACATTCAGCCGACTCTCGATCATAAGCGCGACATCTGCCAGAATGCAGTCGACTTTCTGCACACGCTCGGCGTCGCCGAACCGCTCGTCGCCGTCCTTGCTGCGGTGGAGACCGTCAATCCCCGTATGCCATCGACGCTTGACGCCGCCGCGCTTACTGTCATGGCGGCTCGCGGCCAGATCACGGGCGCACGCGTCGATGGGCCGCTCGCCTTCGATAACGCCATCAACTCCGACGCAGCGCGAACCAAGGGCATAATCTCGCCGGTCGCCGGTCAGGCGGATATTCTGCTCGTACCGGATATCGAGGCCGGAAACATGCTGGCGAAGCAACTGATCTATTTCGGCGGCGCGGACGCAGCCGGGCTCGTGCTCGGCGCCCGCGTGCCGATCATCCTGACGAGCCGAGCCGATTCCCTGCGCACTCGCATCGCCTCCGCTGCGCTCGCCAAGCTCGTCGCATTCCGCTGGTCGCGGGGAGCCAAACCCGCATGAGCCAGCGCATGCTTGTCACGTTCAATGCGGGATCGTCCACGGTGAAGCTCGGGCTGTTCGTCCTCGAAGGGGATGAAGCGCGGCGCATCGGGAAGGGGATGATCGACTTCCACAAGCCGCCCCTTCGGTTCCATCTTCTCGAAGGTCCGGACACGTTCGATGTGGCGCTTGAGTCCGACCCTGCCGCCGAACTGCATGAAGTGCTCGGCGAGGCCTTCCGCCGGCTGTCCTGGCACTACGATATGGATCAGATCACCGCCGCCGGCCATCGCATCGTTCATGGCGGCGACACCTTCGCCGGACCGATCCCGCTCGATGACGCGGCGCTCGAAACCTTGCAGGCTCTGACGTCGCTCGCGCCGCTGCATCAGCCGCAGGGGTTGCGGCTCGTCCGCGCGATCAACCGCTTGCGACCCGGGCTGCCGCAAACTGCCTCTTTCGACACGGCTTTCCATCGCACCCAGACGGACCTCGTCCGTCGCTTCGCGATCCCGCGCGCCCTGCATGACGAAGGCGTGAAACGCTACGGTTTCCATGGGCTTTCCTACAAGTTTATCGCAAGCGAAATTGCGAAAAGCGAACCCGAACTCGCCGGCGCGCGCGTCGTGGTCGCCCATCTTGGCAGTGGCGCTAGCTTGTGCGGATTGGCGGGCGGCCGCAGCCGCGACACCAGTATGGGCTTCTCCGCCCTGGATGGGGTTCCGATGGCGACCCGCTGCGGCGCGCTGGATCCTAGCGCCGTCCTGCATTTCATCATGCAGAAAGGCATGAGCCCGGCCGATGTCGAGGATCTGCTCTATCGTCGCTCCGGGCTCCTCGGCATCTCCGGGATCAGCGCCGACAGTCGCGAATTGATCGAAAGCGCCGCTCCTGAAGCCGCCGAGGCGCTTGAACTCTTCTGCTTTCGCATCGCCGGCGAAATCGCCCGGCTCGCGGCCACGCTCGGCGGGCTCGACGCTGTCGTCTTCACGGCTGGCGTGGGCGAAAATCAGCCGCCGGTGCGCGCCGCGGTCGCGCGTCGTCTCGGCTGGCTCGGGCTCGAGCTGGACGAGGCCGCAAACGTCGTCAATGCCCGGTCGATTGGCGCCGCTGGTGCGCGCGTCAAAATACTGGTCATCGCGACGGACGAAGAGAGCGTCATCGCCGACGAGGCGTTATCGGTCCTGCAACCTGACAGCCTCGCTGCGAGACGCTCGTGATCTTTGCTGTCGTTGATCTCTCAGGCAAACACGGGCTCGTCGGCGACGTCGCCAATGCGCAGAGCATCGCCGCTCCGGGCAATTAGGAGTGGGAATGAGCAACATTTTCCGTGCGCTCGGCCGTCTATCGTTCGTCGTCACCGCCATGACGGTCCTTGCCGCCTGCAGTTCTCTTCCGCGAACACCGTACACCGCCAATGACGCGTTATCCTCGCGTGTGCTCGATCTCAACGATTTGCGGAGATATGCGGACGAGCCAGTACTGACGTTCTCCAATGAAGCGCGCGTGCCCCTTCGTGCTGGCTCGCATAGCTATCTTGCACTATCCGGAGGCGGTGCAGACGGTGCCTACGGTGCCGGCGTTTTGAGCGGATGGGCCGCAGCCGGCACTCGCCCGCAGTTTTCAGTTGTTTCGGGGGTGAGCACCGGCGCATTGATTGCGCCATTTGCATTTCTTGGACCTACCTACGATGCCACGCTGAAAGAAGTATACACCAGCGGCATAGCGGAGAGCATTCTCGGATCACCAAGTATTACGAATGCCCTTTTCAGATCAGGCCTGTTTGGAAATACGCGTCTGCGCGAACTCGTCGCTCATTATGTTGACCAGCAAATGCTCGCAGCAATTTCTGCCGAACACGCCAGAGGCAGAAGGCTTTTTATTGTAACCACCAATCTTGATACGCAACGTACGGTGATCTGGGACATGGGACGGATTGCTTCGATTGGATCAACCCAGGCTTTGAACCTGTTTCGGGACGTCGTTGCCGCATCGGCAAGCGTCCCGGTGGTATTCCCACCTATGCTAATCGACGTTGAGGCAAACGGGCGTCGTTTTCAGGAAATGCATGCGGATGGGTCGGTGATGGCGCCCGTCCTGACGTTACCGGATGCATTCCTTTTACGGAATGGAAAATTCAACCGAGGTCTGCATATAGACATCTACATCTTGATCAACAACAAGGTTGAGCCAGATTTTCAAGTGGTGCGGAACAACACTGCGGATATCGCTGCGCGGAGTTCTGCCTCGACGACAAAGACGCAAACTCGGTCTATTCTATACGGCACCTTTGACTTCGCCCGGCGTAACAAGCTTGGGTTCAACCTGACCTACATCGACAGGAATGTTCCGTCACTTGCCTCGCCTGACTTTGATACACGCTATATGCGGTCTCTTTATGAGTACGGTTATGAAAAGGCGAAAACCGGTTCGTTCTGGGAGAAAGCGCCGCCATCGAATGATCGTCCTCTGAATGGCGGCCGCGAACAAAGGATAGCAATGTAGCGAGCCGGCGACTCGTCACGCTGCAGAAGGGCAATCTGACGGATGTCGCCAAGGCGCACAATTCCGCTGGTCTCCTGGTGTCGTAGGGGGCTCTATCCCGTGTTCCGCGTGTTGTTGTCCCCCGTCATCGCCGTTGCCATGGCGCTCTCGTCCGCAGCGTCATCGCAATGCGCTCAGGCTGAGAGTGGAACAAGGATAGTAGGCCGCGATGATCGGTGCCGTGATCCTGTCCCCGTCCATCGACACCCCGTGCTTTCGGATGAGGTTTTGGAAGCGACACACGGCTGGATCGACACGGGAATCAGCCACATCTCCGCATTGAGATATATCGCGAGGTAGGATTGGCTGCCATCGAAGAAGATGGCGCACCGGAGAGGATGAAACCGGGCACTGCTATGTTATTTTAGGTGTTATATAATTTCACAAGAGTGTCCTGGTCGTTATGTGGCAAGGGCGCCACCGTTCAAGGCATGGCGCAGGTGCTGCTCATCGCCAATCCAGACCTGCATTTTGCCTGATAAGACCGGCACGGGCCGGCCAGGACGCTGTCATCGAGACCGAGTAGTCAGTCTCTGCAGATCGATGTCGCCGTTGAGTTCCACCCTGCGGCATGCCTCAGCGCGAGAATCGTGGCACTTCTGAGCCGAGGTAGAAGGAACTGAATTCATGAGGGGCGTAAAGATTGTATTCTGGGCTGCGTTGACTCTGCTCATTGTGCTCTGGCTCGCGACCGACCCGAGCGCCCTGCAACCCTCAGGGTTCTTTGCGCTTCGTGGGTCCATGGTTCAGCTCAGCGGCCTGCTGGCCATGACCTGCATGAGCCTTGCCATGATCCTCGCTCTCAGGCCGCGATGGCCGGAGCGGTGGATCGGCGGCCTGGACAAGATGTACCGCCTCCACAAGTGGCTCGGCATCGGTGGGCTCGTGCTCGCGATCATGCACTGGCTGTGGTCGCAGGGCCCGAAATGGGCCGTCGGCCTTGGCTGGCTCGCTCGACCCCAGCGCGGCGCGCGACCGGTCTCCGCCAACGCGGTTGAAGAGGCTTTTCGGTCGTGGCGTTGGACCGCCGAGGCCGTCGGCGAATGGGCCTTCTACGTTGTGGTGTTGTTGACCGCGGTAGCGCTCATCCACCGCATTCCTTACCGGCTCTTCTACAAAACGCATCGTTTGCTGGCGGCAGCCTACCTGGTGCTGGTCTTCCATACCGTCGTGTTGATGAATTTCCCCTATTGGGCCTCGCCGCTCGGCGTGGTCATGGTGATTTTTCTGGCTTACGGGGCATGGGCTGCGGTCGTGGTGCTCTCGCGCCGTGTCGGTGCGGGCCGTAAAGTGGGCGGGTCGATCACGCGGCTGCAATATTTTCCGAGCCTTCGCGTGCTCGAGGGCGAGATCGAAACCTTGCAGGGCTGGCCCGGACATAAGCCTGGACAATTCGCCTTCGTCACTTCGGACGAAGCCGATGAGGCCCATCCCTTCACGATTGCCTCCGCCTGGAATCCGTCTAATCGTCGACTGACGTTCATCACCAAGGAACTCGGCGACTACACGCGGCGCCTGCCGGACGCCCTGCAGGTTGGGCAACCGGTGAAGGTCGAAGGCCCCTATGGCTGCTTCACCTTCGATGACGCCCACGCACGGCAGATCTGGATCGGCGGCGGCATCGGCATCACACCCTTCATTGCTCGCATGAAGCAGTTGGCGATGGATCGGCAGGCCTATTCCAGCCGGCCGCGCTCACAGGCGATCGATCTCTTCCACACCACCGCCGACTGGAGCGAGGACGCCATCGCCAAGCTCACGACGGATGCGGAGGCAGCAGGCGTACGCCTCCACGTGCTGCACGATCCGCGTGATGGCCTGCTCACCGGCGACCGCATCCGTGCCGCGGTGCCCGATTGGAAAGAAGCCAGCGTCTGGTTCTGCGGCCCGGCTGGATTCGGAGCTGCGCTGCGGGAGGATTTCGTCCGTCACGGCCTGCCAGCAGACGAGCGCTTTCACCAAGAACTGTTCGTGATGCGGTGAGTGAGATGGCGACAATAGTGTCTGGCGCAGCGTCGGCAGGACGTTATCGATCGAGTCAAGCGTCGCGATGCGGCCGGTCGCGACCCCCCCGGCGGCCCCAAGCCCGTTGAACTGGCACGGCTGCGATATTGTCGGTTAAAAATTTGGCGCGCCCGACACGATTCGAACGTGTGGCCTCCACCTTCGGAGAGCGATGGCCGACTTGGGCCATCGAGGGAGAGGCATATTAACGGCCGCCACCCAAGTTTGAAGGTTTGAAAGCGTTGCGGGGACGCGGACCTACAGAGTCCACTATCCTTAGCGGCTAGTTAGATGGTTGGTTGTGGTGCGGACGACGGGACTCGAACCCGTACTCTCACAGAGAAGCAGATTTTCGTACCACTTCGACTTTCGCCGCCGCCGCCTTATGGCGTTCATGGTCTGGACTGTCCCTTCGCCATAGCCCGAAGGCTTTAGGCGCCGCCCGTCCAGTCTCTACACCTTCCCCGAAGAGGGGCTTGGCTCGGGATTGGCTTAGGGCAGATACCCTTTAGCGTTCCCCGACTTTGAGCGGTTCTACTCCGCAGATTTCCCTACGGGGCGGCCACCTTCAGTGGGCCAATCGGAATCGGCATCATCTCCGGCCTCAAGATCGTGGCGGTCGCCATCGTCGCGCAGGCCGTCTGGGGCATGGCCAAAAATCTCTGCCCGGACAAAGAGCGAGCAACCATTTCGCTCATAGCGATCCTCGTCGTGATCGCTGTTGCTGGCTCTCTAGGACAGGTCTCCGCCATCGCTGCCGGCGCGGTCGCAGGTCTGTCGTCTGCCGGTCCCCAAGTGAGGTAGTTTCGGGCCATTTGTCCTTTCCCGCATCACGTATCGTCGGCGCAATCTGTCTTGTACTATTTGCCATCCTCCTAATCGGCTTACCCGTCGCTGTAGCCGCGGTGTCATCGCAGAGCTTGGCAGTCTTTGACGCTTTCTATCGTACCGGCTCGCTCGTCTTTGGTGGCGGCCATGTGGTTTTTCCGTTGCTGGAAGCTGAAGTCGTGCGCTCCGGCTGGGTCTCGCATGACGATTCCCTCGCTGGCTATGGTGCAGCTCAAGGCGTTCCCGGCCCCCTTTTCACCTTCTCAGCCTATCTCGGCACTGTTCTGGGTCCGAAGCCGAACGGGCCGGTTGGCGCGACGATTGCCCTTATCGCCATCTTCCTTCCCGGATTTCTGTTGCTCGTTGGCACAATTCCGTTCTGGGATGCATTTCGCGCCAGGCCGAACGCTCAAGCACTGACGCGTGGTGCGAATGCCGCAGTTGTCGGCATTCTCGGCGCGGCGCTCTATGATCCGGTTTTCACGAGCGCGATTGTCAATCCGCGAGCCTTCGCACTTGCACTCATCTGTTTTGTCCTCCTGTTGGCCTGGAAAGCGCCGCCCTGGGTTGTAGTGATCGTCGCGGCGCTCGGTGGCTTGGTGATCGAGTTGATCTAGCTGCCGCCGATATCAGGCGCAATTTTTGCGCTCCGTTTGCGTTCTCGGCCAGCAAACTCACTGGCCCGTCCGGCTATGCAGCGACAAGTTCGCTATTGTCGTAAAGACTACGAGTGCATCCTTGTCTCGTAGCGGCCCGTCACCGACGGTCAGCTTGGCCGCGAGATCATCAATGCTGTGGGAGGAGATCAACTTTCATGGCGCTCACACGCGATTTCGTCAGCATCTGGCGAGCTTTTTGACGTGGATGATTTCCGATCTAATGGTCACATCTTCGAGTGATGACGATCCTGATACATTGCGAATTGGATCGTTCAGCAGGCGCAAGCCGTTAAGGACGACGAGAACCGTCCCGCCTTCATGTCCGAGCACTGCAAGAGGAAGAGGAAGATCGAAAAAGGCGGCACCGGTTACAAGAAGCAGCATCGCGCCGATGGCGAATATCAGATTCTGACGAATGATTTGCGCCGTGCGCTTCGATAGGCGATGCGCGGCCGCCAGCCGCCCCATATCTTCCGCAAGCAGCGCGACATCGGCCGCCTGAAGCGCGACCTCCGAACCTGCTGCTCCCATCGCGATGCCGACATCGGCCCGCGCCAGAGCTGCGGCATCGTTCACCCCATCGCCGACAAACGCGACTTTCCGTCCTCCCGCGATTTCCGCCACGAGTCGCACCTTGTCCTCGGGCAGCATGTCGGCATGGATTTCGTCGTTTTGCAGGCCAAGCTCTTGTCCGATGCGCAGCGCGACGGCATGCCGGTCCCCCGTCATCATGACGATCGTCGTGACGCCGCTTTTTCGGAGCGCCGCAAGTCCGTCCGCGGAGGTTTCGCGCGGTCTGTCGGCGATCGTGGCCGCGCCGAGCAATCGACCCGCGCGCCCCAGATACACGATCGTCTCCTCGGTATTCTGAAGGTCCCGCAGCGCGCTCTGGTCGACCGATGCTCCCATGGTCTCTGCCATCCGGCGATTTCCCGCCCAGATCGCTCCCAGATCGTCTTCGCCGACAATACCAGCGCTGGGTAGCGCCGTGACGTTATGCATCTCACGAGTGGGCAGGGTGCGGTGAGCGGCTTCACGCCGCAAAGCGTCAGCGATATGATGCTCAGAGTGCGCCTCCAAACTGGCCAGTGTCGACAGCAAGGCGTCCTCGTTTCCATCCAGAGCGACGACGCCCGTCACGGCAGCGCGCCCGGCCGTCAGCGTGCCTGTCTTGTCGAAGGCGAAAACCTCGATATCCGCGAGTGTTTCCAGTGCTGCGCCACCCTTAAATAATACGCCACCGCGTGCCGCTGCCGAAAGGGCTGACAGGATTGCGGCCGGGACTGAGATGACGATGGCGCAGGGGCTTGCCGCCACCAGAATGGTCGCGGCCCGGTAAAGAGCCGTCTCCCAGCCGTTTCCAAGCCAAAGGAAGACAGCGAGTGCGAGGGCGGAGCCTAACAGGACAGCGATAGTGTAACGCTGCCCGAACCATGCGCTGAAGCGCTCTGAAGGCGCCTTGGCTGACTGGGCTTCGGTGACGAGCGCAATCATGCGAGCGACCGTGCTCTGCTCTAGAGTTCTGGCGACGCGTACCTCAAGGATGCCGTTGAGGTTCACCGTGGCCTCGAAAACCTGCTGGCCAGGTTCCTTGCGGACCGGCATGGATTCACCGGTGATTGTCGACTCGTCCAGCGAGCCCTGACCAGCGACGATTACGCCATCGGCTGGAACCCGTGCGCCGGGGCGAAGGACCACCACGTCGTCGATGCCAAGATCGGCGGCCGGCACGTCTTCGGTCGTACCGTCGGGCGCTTTGCGCAACGCTGTTTCCGGCCGCAACGCCATCAGCGCCTCGATGGCGCGCCGCGCGCGTCCCATTGCCCTTTCCTCGAGCGTCGTCGACAGGCTGAACAGGGTGAGCAGCACAGCTCCTTCAATAGCCGCGCCGACGATCGCTGCGGCGATCGCGGCAACAATCATCAACAGGTCGATGTCGGGGATGTGCTCATTCCACAGCACCTTTAACGCCCGCCAGCCGGTCGGTACGCCCCCGGCGAGATAGGCAAGCGCCGTACCCGTCGAGGTGACTTGCAGGGCAAGCTGACCATTGAGAAGCCAGGCGCCTGCCAAAGCGATCAGAAGCCCGGTCACGGTCGCGGTAGTCAGGACGATGGAAATATTTGACGAAAACCGTGACAACATAGCTCTCCCCAAGCGACCGATGGTCCGCTCCTGCCACACAATTTAGAATTAGAATAATTCTAAATTGTGATCGATAGTTGGCGATTACGCAAGGCAATCGCTGCCCGCGCGGGGCCGGTCAGCCCACCCGGAAACTCGCCTCGAAGCCGTCTTTGCGTCCTTGCCGCGGAGAGATAAGCTCAATGCTACCTCCCGTGCCTGTCGCAATCGTTTTGGCAATGGCAAGACCCAGGCCGGTGCCGCTCGCCTGCGTACGGCCGCGCTCATACGGTTCGGAAAGGCGGGACAGCAGATCGGCTGGCACGGCCGGCCCGCCATTGGCGACACGCAGCACGCCGTTGGCAGACAGGGCCACGCGTACCGGCTCCTGGCGGGCGCCATGCTTCAGCGCATTTTCGATCAGGTTACGCGCCAGGATGGCGAAGGCATCGGCATCGATGTGCGAGAGCACCGGGGCATCGGGGAGTGTCAGCTCGATCCGCCCGGCAGCATCGGCGCCTTCCGTCATTTCGCCAACGAGCACACGTAGGATAGTCGCGACATCGGTCGGCTCGGCCGCTTGCAGACGTCCGCCCTCAGCCCTTGCGAGTTGCATGAGCTTTTCCGAGAGCCTGAACAGCCGTCGCAACGCCGTCTCGATATCCCGTGCGCGTTCACGCGCAGCCTCGTCCGACGTTTCGATGATCAGCCTTTGCGTCTGTGCGAGCGCGGCGGCCACTGGTGTGCGCAGTTCATGCGCGGAATTGGCGGTAAAGCTGCGTTCTGCTTCCAATGTGCGCCTGAGACGCTCCAGTAAGTGGTTTACCGCCTGCGCGTTCGGCTGGACCTCGGAAGGCAGGTCTGTCGCAGAAATGGGTGTCAAATCCCCTGCACCCCGCGCTTCGATTTGCGAGCGGAAGCGCCGAAGTGGCGCCATCGACAGACGCACCACCGCCCACACGCCTATCAGGCTGGCAGGGACGATCAAGCCAAGCGGTAGCGCCAGGCCGAGCAGTGCCTCGCGCGCCACCGCGTGGCGGCGGGAAAGTGGTTCGGCGACTGAAATGGTGATCGTGCCCTGAAGGGCGGCGTCGGAATAGATGCGGTGCGTCGGAGTATCCGCAAAACCCATGCCGGTGAACGGCGGGAAGACGGACAGGTCCGCCTTGTGGGAGCGCAGCAGCACCCGCCCTTCGCCGTCCCGCACCACATAGGTGAAATATTCGTTATGCTCGCGCATCGTCGCGACGCTCTGGTTGGCATCGTCGTCGCTGTCGCGGCCGACCACATCGCGGACAGCAAGCGGCAGCAGGCGCTGGCCGGTTTCCTCAAGCGCGCTGTCAAACACCTCGTTCATCTCGTGGCGCAGCTTTTGCGCGGTGACTACCGCAGCGAATGCCCAGAGCAAGGTGATGCCGAGCCCTAGCCAGAGCGACAGCCGCCATTGCAGACTTCGCGGCGCGATCACCGCGCGTCCCCGAGCCGATAGCCGATGCCGCGCACCGTCTCGACGACGGCATGCCCCAGTTTTTTGCGCAGACGGCTGACATGGACCTCGATCGCGTTGCTCTCCACTTCCGCGCCGAAGGCGTAGAGTCGTTCCTCCAGTTGCGTCTTCGATAAAACTTGGCCGGGATGCTGGACGAAAGCCTCGAACAATGCCCATTCGCGTCCGGTCAGATCGACAGGCCGGCCATTGCACAGGACGCTTCTTGCAGCCAGATCGATTTGGAGATCGCCGATGGTGATGAGCGGGTTGGGGTTGCCGCTGTAGCGGCGCGCCACTGCGCTGAGCCGCGCCGACAATTCGGAAAGATCGAAGGGCTTGGTCATATAATCGTCGGCCCCTGCATTCAGCCCGGCAATCCGGTCGGAGATCTGATCCAGCGCCGTCAGGATGATGACCGGCGTGACGCTGCCCCTGCGGCGCTGCTCGCGCAGGAAGGCTATGCCCTGTCCGTCGGGAAGCATGAGATCGAGAAGGACGAGATCGTAGGCGGCGCTGTCAAGGTGATCGCCGGCCGCGTCGAGCCGGGTCACCCAGTCAACCGAATGGTTGTCGGCGATGATGTGGTCGCGCACCGCCGCGCCGAGGATCGTGTCGTCTTCGACCAGAAGGATTCTCATGAGCGCATCGTCCTGCTTGTTCCGCATCATTATCTGCAAAACCTGTCAGCCGGCTGACGGACCGGCCTTGCCGGCGTCAGCTATTCGTCAGGATTGAGTGCCACCTTTCCTGCAAATGAACGCTGATGCAGGACAAACGACATGATGAAGCACATTGCGATGATCTCTCTTCTTCTTGCCTTGACCGGTGTCAGTCCAGCGATAGCTGACGACGATTGCCATGTTCCGCTGAGCCAGTGGCAGCCGCGCGAGGCAGTACAAAAGATGGCAGAAGCACGCGGATGGCAGGTGAACCGGATCAGGATTGACGACGGCTGCTATCAGATCAGAGGCATTGATGAAAACGGGCGGCCGTTCAAGGCCAAGATCGACCCGGCGACCCTCTCGATCGTCAAGATGAAACGCACAGATCGGCATGATGACGACCATGCGAGCGGCAGACGACAATCGACCGGATCGGAAATGACCGACGCCTCCGGCGCTCTGCCCTCAAACAAACTGTTCCAGTCAGGTGAGCTACCAAAGACTGTTGTGAAATAGCCGATCGCGCGGCCCCCATTTCGTCCCACATGCAGGAAGCAGATGATGTCCCGCAATTCCCCCCGCTATTCAAAAACCATGATCATCATTCACTGGCTGACCGCCTTATTGGTGGTTGGCGCCTGGTTAACCGCTGAAGGGGGGCGCAAGGTGGTTCAGGATCCGCCCTTGTTGCATTTCGCATTGGGGTTGGCGGTGCTAGTGCTCATCGTGCCGCGATTGATCCTGCGACTGGTCGACGGAGCGCCCGCCACCGATACGCAGCACGGATGGCTTGCAATCGGGGCAAAGGCTGGCCACGGCTTGCTCTATCTGCTGCTGATAGGATTGCCGATCACCGGCTGGTATGCGGCATCACGCATGGGCGTGCCGGTATCATTCCTCAGCGTGGAGCTTCCGGCGATCGCGTCGAAGGTGCAGGGTCGTCCCGGTTTGATCGCCGAGCTTCATGAGAATGCGGGAACCTTCATCCTCATCCTTGCCGGTCTGCATGCCCTGATGGCCGTGTGGCACCAGTTTGTCCTACGCGACGGAACCTTGCAGCGCATGAGCCTACGCTGAGCAACGATAACCTTCTTTCGTCCGGCCCTGCGCCGTCCCGGATCGAAACGATGCGAGGCGGCGCAGGGCCGAGCCTTTTGGTCAACTTGTGATCGCGCAGCGCCATGATCTGCTCGACGTCTTCCTGACAGCAAGCTGAAGCAGAAAACAACGTGCCGTCAGGAAAGGCTCAGTTGCTTGCTTCAGGTTGCTTTCACCGGATTGGTTCGGCGTCCTCCAACTGGTCCGGCCTCGTTAAATCGGCCCGACATTTTCGTTTGCGGCCACAGTTAAACAGGCAGAGGCCACCATGAAGACCATCCTTACAGCGCTTGCCTTGACCACGGCACTCACATTGCCGAGCCTCGCCGTGGCGCGGCCTGTTACGTTCACCACAACGCTAAGCAATTACGGTGGCGACGGCGCCTACCTCGCGCTTTATGTCACTGATGCGACGGGCGCATATGTCGGCAGCCTGTGGATGGCTGGCAGAAAATCGAAATATTACGAACATCTGACGGGCTGGTATCGTGCGGCTGGTGGCAGGCTTTCTGAGATCAACGGCATTACGGGCGCCAGCGTCGGCGCGGGACGGACGCTGGAAATTACACTCGACTTAGCCGATGCCCTGTTTGACGCTGGCTATACGATGCACATCGATGCTGCCGTCGAGGACATGCGCGACAGCCCCAATGAGGTCGCGGTTCCGCTGACGACGAATGGTGCAAAAACCCCGGTACGTGGACGGCGATACATCGCCAGCTTCGCCTACTCGATGTAGCCGGAGAGCGTCATGATCCGCGGATTTCACCGCTGGCCAGGCCTGCTGGCTGCGCTTGTGTTGCTTGTGCTCAGTCTGAGTGGCGCAGCCCTCTCGATATTTCCAACTGCGGAGCGCCTGTCCTCACCGCAGGCCACAGCTTCGCTTTCCATTGCCGATCTGGCGGAGCGCGTCCAGATCGCCCATCCCCAAGTGGAGCAGATTCGGCGGGCACCATCAGGCCAGATCACCGCCTATTGGTTCGAGGGCGGCACGCCGCAGGCGGCGGTCATCGATCCGGTCACCGGGAAGGGTATCGCTTCCGCCGATCCGAACCCGCTGGAACGGTGGCTGACCAACCTGCATCGATCGCTCTTTCTCGGTGATGGCGGCCGCATCGCAGCGGCTGCGGGAGCCACTGCCATGCTGGTACTGGCCCTGTCCGGCGCCGTGCTTGTCGCGCGCAGGGCTGGCGGCTGGCGGCGCTGGTTCGCGCCACTGCGCGGGCCGCTTTCGGGACGGTTGCATGTCGAGATCGCCCGAGTGGCCGTTGCCGGCCTGCTGCTGTCCTCGGCGACCGCCCTGTGGATGACCGCTTCGACCTTCGAGCTGCTGCCCGACGGGCCGGCATCACCGGCGATGCAGACCGATCCGAGCGGCCGTGCCGGCGCACCGATTGCAACGATGAATATCCTGAAGGAGACGCCGGCAGCCGAATTGCGCAGCCTGGCATTTCCCACACCTGGCGACGCGGCAGATGTCTTTACCGTCAAGACCGATCGCGGTGCCGGCACGCTCGATCAGGGCACCGGCGCACTGCTGGCCTGGAGCGATCTGACTGGGTGGCAACGCGTCTCGGAAACCATCTACATGCTTCATACCGGACAAGGCGCCGCCGGACTGGGGCTCATTCTCGGCCTGATGGCGCTTGGCGTGCCAATCATGACGGTGACGGGCGTCATCCTCTGGCTTGCAGGTTGGCGCGCGAGGCCACGCATTCGGGGCAATGCCACCGCCGGGCGCGCCGAGACGATCCTGCTTGTCGGCAGCGAAGGCGGCAGCACCTGGAGCTTTGCCGCGACGCTGCATGCCGCACTGACGAATATCGGGCAAACCGTTCATGCTGCGGCGATGTCCTCATTCGACCCGGCGCGTTACGGGCGGGCGCAACGCATCCTGATCCTGGCCGCCACCTATGGCGACGGCGACGCGCCGGCCTCGGCGAAAGGGTTCATCGAACGGTTGCGATCCCTGCCTGCTGCGCCCGCGGCCCCTTTGGCCGTCCTTGGCTTTGGCGACCGCAGCTTTCCCGCCTATTGCGCCTTCGCGCAGACGGTTGCCGAAACGGCGGAGGCCAAGGGCTGGCGCATACTGGTGCCGTTCGACACGATCGACCGCCAGTCGACGCAGGACTTCGCCCGCTGCGGGCGGGTGCTCGGCGCGGCGATGGGCGTCGACCTGGAACTCGTCCATGAGACGGTTCTGCCTGCCGTCCGTCCCCTGACGCTTGTTTCCCGCCGCGATTACGGAGCGGAGGTGCAGGCCCCGACCGCCATCCTGCGTTTCGCGTTGCCGAACATTCCGCTATGGCAGCGGCTCACCGGCCGTGGCTTCGGTGGCTTCTCGGCGGGAGATTTGCTCGGCATCCTGCCTGAAGGTTCGGCCGTGCCAAGATTTTATTCGCTGGCCTCGGGACGGCGCGATGGCTTCATCGAGATCGTCGTGAGGAAATATCCGGCCGGTCTGTGCTCGGGCCAACTCCTCGGGTTGGAAGTCGGCGACACCATAAACGGCTTTCTGCGCGCCAATCCCGGCTTCCACGCCGGCTGCAGCCACGCACCGCTGGTCCTGATCGGTGCCGGGACGGGGATCGGGCCATTGGCCGGTTTCGTGCGCTCCAATGCGCCGCATCGCCCGATCCACCTGTTTTTTGGCATGCGTCACCCCGACAGCGACTTTCTCTACGCCGAGGAATTGGCGGCTTGGCAGCGAGAAGGCCGTCTCCGGCTTCTTGCGACAGCCTGTTCTCGCGGACGAATGCCCCGGTATGTGCAGGACACCTTGCGCGAGGAAGCCGCCGAAATCGCAAAGCTGGTCTGTAAGGGCGCGAAAATCATGGTCTGCGGCGGACGCGGCATGGCGGCGGGGGTTTCGGAGGCGCTTGCGGACATCCTGGCACCCGCAGGTCTGTCGCCAGCCCTGCTCAAGGCGGAAGGGCGCTATGTCGAAGATGTCTATTGATCCCAGGCGGCATGCGCTGAACGGGGCCACCATGGGCACGCGCTGGTCGGCCCTGTTCTACAGGTCCGGATCGTTCGATCCTCGGCGGGTTCAGGATGCGCTTCAGGCTGCGGTGGACGAGGTGGACGCGCAGATGTCCACATGGAAGCCGGACAGCGACTTGATGCGCCTCAACGCATGTCCGGTCGGCGAATGGATGACTGTGCCGGAGCGGCTGATGGAGGTGCTGCGCCTGTCGCTCGACCTCGGCCGCGCCTCCGGCGGCGCCTTCGACATCGGCGTGGGCGATGCGGTGAATGCCTGGGGTTTTGGCCCAGCGGCGGCCGACCAGAACCTCATCCGGAAGGCACTCGCCGCTCCGCGCCGGCCTGCACACGAGGTGCTTGAGCTGGACCCCAACGGCCAAAGGGTCCGAAAGCGCGCCCCTGTTGTTCTCGACCTCAACGGCATCGCCAAAGGCTACGGCGTCGATCGGCTGGCCGAAACGCTACGTGGCTTCGGCATCGCTTCCGGCCTGGTCGGTATCGACGGCGAGATGCGGGCGCTTGGCCTACACCCCAACGGCCAACCCTGGACCATAGCGGTCGAGGAACCCGACCGTGAGCGCCGCGCGCCGCATTCGATTCTTGCCTTGCAGGACGCCGCGGTGGCCACCTCGGGCGACTACCGGCACTGGGTCGCCGTAGGAAACCGTCGCCTTTCGCACACGATGGACCCGCGCCGCGGCGCGCCGCTCGTCTCGTCTCCCGCCTCCGTCACCGTCGTAGCGCGCACCTGCGCCGAGGCCGACGCATGGGCGACCGCACTGATGGTTCTTGGTCCGGAAGCTGGACTTGTACTTGCGCGACGTCTGCGCCTCGATGCGCTGTTTCTCGTGCGCGAAGGAAAAGAAGTGCGGTCACAGCCGGTCGGTCTCCTGTTTGGTGGCGAAGCCATGCCGGACGGTGCAAGAGCGTCGACGGACTTCAGTTTCTGGCGGCCACAGAGTTTGACATGAAGCCTGTCAGCGATCGTCAAGAATGGGAGGACGTTCTCGGCTTCTGGTTTCCCGAGGGGCGCTCGCTGGATGTCGATGCGCGGACGCATCGTGCATGCTGGCGCTGGCGGATGCAGGGCGGTGCGGATGATGAGATCGTGTCGCGTTTTTCCGATCTCACCAGAAGAGCGGCTCAGGGCGCCTTCGACCACTGGGCATTGGAAGCAGAGGGGAGGCTAGCATTGATCATCGTCCTCGATCAATTCTCGCGATCAATCTGGCGGGGCCGCGCCCAGGCTTACATGCAGGACCCTCATGCGCTGTCGCTGGCGATGGAAGGTTTCTCAAACGGTCACTATTCGTCCTTGGAAACCCCTTGGTTCAAGGTGGTGCATGGCTTGCCGCTGGGTCATTGCGAAGGCCCGGACCATGTGCAGCGCATGGATTTTCTGATCGGCGTGCGGAAAGGAATTGCGGAAAAAGCTCCGGCCACCCTGCGCCCGATCTATGAATTCCTCATCAAACAGGCCCAGGACGTTCGAAAGGTCATCACTTCGTTCGGCCGCCATCCCCATCGAAATGGAATTCTCGGACGGCGATCGACCGCTGCCGAGAAAATATATCTCGCGGCTGGCGAATTTCCGCATCTGGCCGCGTTCAGCGCTGGTTGTGGTTGATTCCAACGACCTAGTTCCATCTTCGCAATCGAACCGCAACTGAAGTGAGAGCGCTAAATCCCGGACTGGGAGCTTGAACCCCACGTCATGAAATAGTAGGTAGTGACTAATTACTATCTTCTGGAGATGCTGATGATCTCGCGATCGGCCTACCTTTCCGCAGAGGAGCGACGTGAGGTGACGGTTGAGACCGTCATCGATTTGGCGGCGGAGCAAAACCCTACAGACATTACGACCGGTGCGATCGCCAAGCGGATGGGAGTGACCCAAGGGGCCTTGTTCAGGCATTTCCCCTCCAAGGACGCCATTCTCCAGGCCGTGATGGAATGGGTCTCAAATCGCTTGTTGATGCGTATCGAGAACGCGATCTCCGAGGCAGGATCTCCGCTTAACGCGCTAGAGGCAGCATTTACCGCGCACATCGAATTCATCTGCGAGCACCCAGGCGTGCCTCGGATGCTGTTTGGAGAGTTGCAACGTGCCGAGCAGACCGTAGCCAAGCGTATGGCGCACACCTTGATCCAGCGTTACGGCGAGCGCCTCGAACGGCTCGTTGAGGAGGGCAAGGAACGTGGCGAGTTGGCTGCGACGTTGGACGACAAGGCCGCCGTCACACTCTTCATAGGCACAATTCAGGGCCTTGTCATGCAGTCCCTCATCGCCGGCGACGTCGAGCGCATCCGCGCCAGCGCGCCAGGAACGTTCGCATTGTACCGCCGCGCTGTCGAGGCGGCGAGGTGAATCATCCTTATTTCTCGGCCGTCACATCTCCGAGCCATTCGAATATCCGAAGCATGTCGCTCGGTGCGCTCGACAGGACGAATAATTCCGCGTGCAGGCCTCGGGTCGATGCACCATATCGCGCACATGTGGAGACAAACTAGTGAAATTGCCTTCGTTACAGCGTCGCACGCTGATGCTCATAGGCGTTGGGGCTGTGACTGCCGCTGTGTTCGGCTACGTGGTGTTACGCTCTGGACCGTTGGCGCCGGTCGCGGTTACGACCGCTGCCGTTGAGGCCCGCTCAATCTCGCCCGCATTATTCGGTATCGGCACGGTTGAAGCCCGTTTCTCGTACAAGATCGGCCCCACCATCGCAGGCCGCGTCGCCAGGATAAATGTTGATGTGGGCGAACAGGTGCGCGCCGGTCAGGTTCTGGCTGAAATGGACCCGGTGGACCTCGATGCTCGCGTTGCAGCACTCGATGCGGCGATCGGCCGTGCAGAAGCATCCGTAAGGATCGCGGAAGCGCAGGTGGACGATGCACTGGCGCGCAAGGAATACGCGCTTGCCCAGGCGAGACGCTATGAAGAACTCTGGCAGACCCGCGCCGTCAGCCAGGTCGCTGTGGAAACCAAGCGGCAGGAAAGCCAGGTGGCTGATGCTGCTCTGTCGGCCGCTCGGTCGAATCTCCTTGCATCGCAACAGGATCTTCAACGCAATCGCGCTGATCGCGACGGCCTGATTAAGCAGCGGGAGAATCTAGTTCTGATTGCACCGGTCGAAGGTGTGATTGCAGCACGCAAGGCCGAACCGGGAACGACTATGGTTGCTGGCCAGGCAGTTATAGAAATGATCGACCCGACGAATCTCTGGATCAATGCTCGGTTCGATCAAATTGCAGCAACGGGCCTCCGGCAGGATCTGCCTGCCTCGATTGCATTGCGTTCACGCGCCGGCAAAGGCGTACCGGGACGAATTGCCCGCGTGGAAGTCCTCGCTGACGCTGTGACGGAAGAAAATCTGGCCAAGGTGGTGTTCGACACGCTTCCCGAGCCGCTACCTCCGATTGGAGAATTGGCCGAAGTATCTGTCGCCTTGCCTGAGCTTACTCCGTCGCCGGCAATCCCAAACGCTGCGGTCCAGAATGTCGGCGGCAGATTGGGTGTCTGGAAAATCGAAGACGGCAAAATCCGTTTTACAGTCGTCCAACTCGGCGCCGCAGACCTGGAAGGGGTTGTGCAGATCACAAAAGGCCTGACGGTCGGCGATCGGATTGTTGTTTACAGCGCATCCAGATTGGTCGGTACCAGCCGTATTCGTGTCGCTGACAACGCCGCGGAGCTGCTCAAGTGATCAGCCTCGCTGGACGCGACATTCTGCATTCATGGGGCAAGTTCGTCTTCACGGGGGTCGGGCTTGGTCTGCTCATCGGCGTGACCTTCACGATGGCTGGCGTCTATCGAGGGATGGTCGATGACGGCAAGGTGCTGCTCGATAACAGCGGTGCCGATATGTGGGTCGTTCAGCAGAACACGCTCGGCCCATACGCGGAATCCTCGAGCATCAATGATGACATCTATCGCGTGATCCTCGCTGTCCCTGGTGTCGAGCGGGTCGCCAACGTTACCTATCTGACGATGCAGGTCCGGAAAGGCAACGCGGACGTACGGGCCATGGTGGTGGGCGTCGCGCCGGGAGACATGGCGACGCCCGGCCGCCCGCCGTTCCTTGTCGCGGGGCGGCAGATCACGCGCAGCCACTACGAGGCGGTGGCCGATGTCGCTACAGGGTTTTCCCTTGGTGATACGATCACTATCCGGCGAAACCGCTATACCGTTGTGGGCCTCACGCGGCGGACGGTGTCGTCGGGTGGTGATCCGATGGTCTTCATTCCGCTGAAGGATGCGCAGGAAGCGCAATTCCTCAAGGATAATGACGCGATCGTCCGCCAGCGCCGACGCACCAGCGAAAATCCGGAGTTCAACCGCCCCTGGGTGCCTGGCTTGCTGGATTCAGTGATTGCCTTGCAGAACAGCAATCCTTACGTCAACGCCGTTCTGGTCCGGGTCAAACCCGGCTACGACCCGGAACGGATCGCAACCGACATAGCAAGGTGGAAGCGGCTGACGGTTTATACGCGGCCCCAGATGGAAGGGATACTGATCGGGAAACTGATCGCGACATCCGCCAAGCAGATCGGCATGTTCCTGGCCATCCTGGCGATCGTCAGCGCCGCCATCGTCGCCTTCATTATCTATACGCTCACGATGGACAAGATCCGCGAGATCGCCGTGCTGAAGTTGATCGGCACGCGCAATCGCACCATCGCGGCCATGATCCTGCAACAGGCCGTGGTGCTCGGGCTGATCGGCTTCGTCGTCGGCAAGATCACGGCAACCTTCGCCGCTCCTCTCTTTCCGAAATTCGTCCTGCTTTTATCCGTCGACACCGTGATCGGGCTCGCCGCCGTCGTCGTCATTTGCGCGCTTGCCAGCGTCGTCGCCATCCGCATGGCGCTCAGGGTCGATCCCGCCGAGGCGATCGGAGGCTGAGATGGGCGGCGGCGGAATCCTCATCGAAAGGCTCAGGAAGCGCTACGGCAGCGGCGACACCGCAGTCGACGCCCTGAAAGACGTCAACATGCGGGTCGCGCCCGGCGAGGTGGTCGGCCTGATCGGCCCCTCGGGATCGGGCAAGAGTACGTTGCTCAAAGCCTTGGGAGCGGTCATCGACCCAAGCGGCGGGCACATGACCCTCGGCGACGAGGTAATCTATGACGACGACTGGAAAATTGCCGATCTTCGCGCGCTGCGGCGCGACAAGATCGGCTTTGTCTTTCAGGCACCCTACCTCATCCCGTTTCTCGACGTCACCGACAATGTTGCTTTGCTGCCGATGCTGGCCGGTGTTCCTAATAACGAATCGCGCAAGCGCGGACGCGAACTTCTGAAGGCTCTCGACGTCGAGCACCGCGCCGCCGCCATGCCATCGCAGCTATCCGGCGGTGAACAACAGCGGGTCGCGATTGCGCGCGGACTGGTCAACCGGCCGCCAGTGATTCTTGCCGACGAGCCGACCGCGCCGCTTGATAGCGTGCGTGCGCTGACCGTGATCCGCCTCCTCAACGACATGGCAATCAAATTTGGTACAGCCATTATCGTCGTCACTCACGACGAGAAGATCATTCCCACTTTCAAACGAATCTATCACATCAGAGACGGCGTGACGCATGAAGAAGCAGGCGAAGGGCGCGGCTTTGACTAAAAGCACAAACGAACATCATCGCCGTCATCCACCCCTTGCGGCAACTGGAACGGCCTGTGTTCGCCGAAAGGGTCGTGTGGCGCTCTTTCAAAAAGAATAAGGAGGAGTGGTAATGGGGTCTATCTGGACATCAACTCCAGTAATTAAAGTACTTTCTGGACTCGCAGTCCTGTTCGGAATAGCCGCACTCTTTTCCGAAGGAAATGCTCTTTTTGAGCTACATGGAACGGCAAATCATACGACGCAAATTGTCCCCTTCGTACTGTATTTCAATTTCGCTGCTGGTTTTGCGTATGTTGCCACCGGCGCTGGATTGATCATGAAGCATGGGTGGGGCACCTGTGTCTGCGGGGGCAATTGCAGTAGCGACCATCATGGTCTTTCTTGCTTTAGGGGGCTGGATATTGGCGGGTAATGCTTACGAGACGCGAACGGTCCTCGCCATGAGTCTGAGAACGGCGTTCTGGCTAAGCTTAGCAATAATTTCGGTAGCGAGTTATCGTCGACACTCAGCGCCGCTTAATGCAACAAATAATCCATGATATTTGAGGCTGGGGGCGCAATTCAATATGCGCAGATACGATCTATGCCGCAGACTAACTCGGCACGATGCCTCACTGACATTCAGCACCAATGGTTGATCAGCAGGAGATGCCAACCTGCTAGGTTCGCGGCTTCCTCTCGTTTCACTAATTCAGACGCAAGCGGTCGCCGAATGTTTGAACTTTCGCCACGCGGCGAAAGCGCTCCGTGTCAGCCAGTCAAGCGTCAGCGCCCGCGTGAAGATATCCATGTTCTATGCTGAAATCTCCAATTCCAACGGCTGCTTCTCTGGTTCGGCGACGATAACAGAGCGCCGCTCTACCCATCGATAGATCGTCGGCAACAACAGCAATGTCAGGACTGTGGACGACAGCACGCCGCCGATAACGACGGTAGCAAGCGGGCGTTGCACCTCCGCACCCGCACCGTGCGCGACCGCCATTGGTATGAAACCGACGCCCGCGACCAAGGCGGTCGACAACACCGGGCGAAGGCGATCCGTGGCGCCTTGTCGAACAGCCTCGATAACGGGCAGGCTTCGCCGCAACTCATTGATATGATCGATTAGGACGAGGCCATTCAGCATCGCGATGCCGGAGACAGCGATGAAGCCGATCGCGGCGGTGATCGAGAATGGCATATCCTGGAGCCATAGGGCCAATACGCCGCCGGTAATCGCAAACGGAATGCCGGTATAGACGATCGCAGCATGACGCACGCTCCCCAAGGCCGAGTAAACGAGCAAGAAGATCATCAGCAGTGCGGCCGGCACGACGATCAACAGACGGGCGCGTGCTGCTTCCAACTGGCGGAATTGGCCGCCGAACTCGATGCGATAGGAGTCGGGTAGCGAGAGCTTGCTATCGAGGCGTGTGCGAGCGGCGGTCACGTAACCTTCGATGTCGCTGGTATTGAGGTTGACCATCAACGCTGCGCGACGCTTGGCATTGTCGTGCAGGATAGGCTCGACCGTTCTCACTTCGCGAAGCCTCGCTACGCGGTCGAGCGGCACGAGGCCCATCGCACCGACACGTAAAGGAAGAGCGAGGATCGATTTTATGTCGGCGCGCTGGGCTTCGGGCAAGCGAATGACAACGGCATAGCGACGTTCGCCGTCCGCGATGAAGCCGACCTCGTCGCCGCCGATCGCCGCGGCGATGGCGCGGTTGACCTCAGCTGTCCCCAGCCCCAATCGCACCATGGCGTCGCGATCGATCTCGACCACCATACTGTGGGTGCGGCTGGCGACCTCAAATGCGACATTGGCGGTGCCGGGCAGACCCTGCAATTCTTCCCGCGCCTGCGCGGCCAGCCGCTCGAGCACGTCATAGTCGTCGCCGAAGATCTTGACCGACAGATCCGCGCGCGTCCCCTCCAGCATCTCGTTGAAGCGCATTTCGATCGGCTGTGCGAAAAGGAACGACTGCTCTGGCGCCAGCGCGGTCGCAGCCTTCTCGATCGCCGTGACCAGTTCGCTCTTGTCACGCGGCATATCGGGACCTTGCGGCCATTGGTCCAGCGGTTTGTAGAAGATGTAGAGGTCATTTTCGTTCGGCGGCATCGGGTCGGTTGCGACCGCGCTGGTTCCGATACGGGAGAAGGTCCGGGTCACTTGCGGGAAACGACGCAGAATTTCCCGCTCGGTTTGTTGTTCGATCGCAAGGCTGCGGTCGAGCGACATACCAACGGGTTTGTATACCATCGCGGTGATCGAACCCTCATCCAGGCGCGGCGTGAACTGCGAGCCAAGCGTCAGGAATGTTGCCAATGCCGCGCCGACCAGGGCTGTCGCAGATACGAACAGGACAGCGGGATGACGGAGGGCGAAGTTCAGGACAGGACGGTAACCCCGGATCACGATGGCGGCGAATCCGCCCTCATGAGCGATCGGGCTGTTGGTGACCGCCTCCGACAGAGAGGGCACCGTATCGCCGGCATCCGGCTTGCGCACCTTCCCGCCCCGTAAAAATCGGGCACACAACGCGGGCACAAGTGTAAACGTTATGATCAGAGCCGCCGTCAGCGCCAACATCACGGCTTGCGCCATGGGGTGAAATAGCTTCCCCTCGACGCCGCCCAGGCTGAGCACGGGCACGTAAACCAGTGCGATAATGGCAATCCCGAAGAACACGGGCCGCGCCACACCGCTCGCGGCCTTTACGATCACGCGGCGGCGTTCGTCGACTGTCAGCTCGCGCCCTTTGCCCCGCTGCGCTTCGCCTAACAACCGCAATGTGTTTTCCACAACAACGATCGCGCCGTCGACGATCAGGCCGAAGTCAAGCGCGCCGAGACTCATCAGATTGCCGGAGATGCCGAATGCATGCATGCCCGTGATCATTATCAGGAACGCCAACGGGATGACGGAGGTGACGATTAGCGCCGCGCGCCAGTTGCCGACGACGATCAGCAGCACGACGGCGACCAGCAATGCGCCCTCACCAAGGTTGCGCTCGACCGTCGCGATGGTGCGGTCCACCAGTTCGGAGCGATCGTATTGAACCTGAAGAGTCATGCCCTTGGGGAGCGCCGCGCGCAGATTCGGCAGTTGCGCGTCGACGCGTCGGGCGACCCCCCGGCTGTTCTGCCCGACCAGCATCATCACTGTGCCGAGCACAGTTTCCTTACCATTCGCGGTCGCAGCGCCGTCGCGTGGCGCATGGCCTATGGTCACGGTGGCGAGATCGCCGACCGTCAGCGGTCGTAAGCCGCCGGCAAATTTTACGGGCAATGCGCGGATCATCTCAGCGGTCATGACGCGCGCTTCGGTTCGGACGGTGAAGCGCTGGTCGTTCCTGGTGATAGTTCCGCCACCGGCATTGGAGACATTGGCGCCGATAGCCTGACCAAGCTCGCTCGACGTGATGCCCGCAGCCGTCAGCTTTTTCAGGTCCGGCTCGATGACGAACTGACGTTCGAGACCGCCGTTGGAGTTGACGTCGGCCACACCCTGGATTGCACGCAGCATCGGCCGTACGATGTATTCCTGAGCCTCGAACAGCTCCATCAATTGCTGCTGCTCGTCCATGCCGGACGGCGGCTGCGCCCATTCGAGCGTGTAATACCAGATCTCGCCAAGTCCGGTGGTGATCGGTGCGAGGCGTGGCGACGATCCGGCCGGCAGCGTGTCGCGCGCCGCCGTGAGTCTCTCGTTGACGAACTGGCGCGCGCGAAGCTGGTCCGTGCCATCCTCATAGATCAGCGTGACCTGCGACAAACCCGTTTTGGTGAGCGATCGCATCTCGCGCAGGCCCGGCTGACCGCCCATGCTGCGCTCGATCGGCAGTGTCACGAGACGCTCGATCTCTTCCGGCGCCAAGGCCGGGACGGTCGTATTGATCTGGACCTGCACGCCGGTGATGTCGGGGATGGCATCGATTTGCAGATTCAGAAAAGACCAGACCCCAAGAGCGCCCATCAGCAGAGCGATCATCATCACCGTGAGCGGTCGGCCGGTCGTCCATTCCAGAAGCCTGCGCGTCATTGGGACACGCCCTGGAAACTGCGGCCGCCATTGAGCGCGCGAAGCTGGAGCATCGCCTCCATGGCCTCGCGTCGCGTGTCGAGCAGGGCCGACAACGCGTCCAGATATTGGCGCTGCATCTCGACGTAGGTTGCGACCGGGATCGCCCCCTGCCGATAGCTGTTGTCGGCGATCGTGGCGGCGTTCGCGAACTTCTCCGTCGCCGCCGCGGGCCACGTCGCAAGCACCTGACGTTTTGTTTCATAATAGGCAGCCTGCTCATAGACCTGCCTCGTAACGCGTCGATTGGCGGCGATCACGGCCGCCTCACCCTGGGACTGACGGCTCAATTCTTGCGCGACGCCGGCAGCTTGGCTGTTCCAAACCGGCAACGTCGTTGTCAGCCGTACCCCGAAATTGGTCTCGCGACTGTCTGACCTCGCGTGATTGACGTAAGGACCCACCGAAACATTCGGTATACGTGCCGTTTGAGCGAGATCGACGCGCAAACCTTGCTGCTGCAATTGCGCACGCAGTGCTCGGATCTCGAAATTATTGGCGCCGGCTTGCTGTGCCATGCGTTCGGCAGACGGAAGGCCGGGCAGCGTAACAACGGGTGGAGCAATGCGGATTCGCGTTTTGAGGGAGACACCGCGAAGCTGATTCAGCTCATAACTGATGGTACTGGCCTCTGAATCCGCAAGAGCAGCATTGCGCTCGGCTGTGATGGCGCTCGCATCAAGAATGGCCGCGTCTAGCGTAGACGCTACACCTGCCGGGTCGCGTTGCTCGACAATCCGTGCAAGCGCGCGCATCCGCACAGCGACATCGCGCGCGGCAACGGCCTTCTGCTCCGCCGCAAACAAGGCATATCCCAAGGATCGTGCCCGGCTTGTCAGCGCTGCGTCGAACTGCGCAAGACCGATCCGCGCCAGCGCGATCTGACGATCGGCGATGGCGCGACGGAGCGCGCCGCGCCCGGCAAGGTCGAGCGGCTGCATGATCGACATGCCATAAGTGGGCCCGGCTCCCCTCGGGGCGCCGGTCAGGCCGTCGGCCATCCGGCGCTCGCCGAACTCAAACGCAACCTCCGGATCTGGTAGGCGGTCCGATGCATCGCGCTCAGCCCCCGCAAGCCCGATCTGCTGGGCATAAAAGCGTCGCTCGGGGTTGTTAGCGACAATAATATTGGCGAGCGCATCGATCGACAGCACGTTCGCCTGCTGGGCATATCCTGGAGCTGCCCATGTGCCCACCAGCAAGGCGGCTCCCGTCATGCAAACGATTCTCAGAAGCATTTTTGACATTGGCTCGGATCTCGACACGGCCTTCTAGGCGCCTGAGTGCCACGCTAATCTGAACGCAAGCTGTCAGCGTAAATACAGGTTTATCCGGTATGCGACGGCGACAATCAGGAGATCGAGCCATTCGTATTCTTCTTGTCGAGGACAATCTTGATATCGGCGCCCGCCTCAAGGAGGGGTTGGCGAGCTTTGGCTTTGTCGTCGAACATGTAGAGGATGGCGAGCAGGCCCTTTTATTTGCACTGCATGAACGGTTTGATGCGATTATTCTCGACCTCGGTCTGCCTGTACTGTCCGGCATCGAGGTCTTGCGACGTTTGCGGCGCGCCGGTTCTTCCACGCCTGTCCTGATCCTGACGGCGCGCAGTAGCTGGACCGAGAAAGTCGAGGGGCTCAACGCCGGGGCCGACGACTACGTGGCGAAACCGTTTCACGTCGACGAGATCGCGGCGCGCCTTCGCGCGCTGATGCGGCGCGTCGCGGGCCAGGCGGCATCGGAATTGCGCCACGGAGACATCGCGCTCGATCCGGTCGCCGGCACGGCCACGGTTGCTGGCCGGCCGATCGATCTGACCGCGCAGGAATTCCGGCTGCTTCACCTCTTCCTGCACCGTGTCGGCCGCGTTGTGACGCAGGCCGAGTTGCTCGACCATCTCTACGGCCTGAATGAGGAACGCAGCTCGAACACCATTGAGGTTTATGTCGGCCGGCTGCGACGCAAGGTCGGTCGCGATACTATCAGGACATTGCGCGGCATGGGCTACAGGTTCGGTTGATGTTGGGAAGCCTGCGCGCGCGGCTGCTAGTCGGTGTCATTCTCACAACCGTGACAGGCATCGCTATCGCCGGTGTGTCGATTTCCGCGCTGTTCCGCGCCCATGTCACGGAATTGGTCAATGCCGAATTGATCGGTCATCTCGGAGAGCTGGAAAGCCTGTTGACTCACACGGCTGATGGTCATGTCGCTTTGACGCAGCGACTCAGCGATCCACGCTTCGCGCAGCCTGGTGCGGGCTATTACTGGCAGGTGAGCGGTCGCGATGGCGCCGTGCTGCAATCGGCGTCCCTCGAACCGCAACAGCATTTTCCGCCCCCGGCGCCAGGTGCGGATCGGGAGCTTATCCGCTCGGTCGAAGCCGGCCCGACCGGCGGGCCGATGATCGCATACGAGCGACCATGGGACACCGCTGCAAGCGGCTACGTGCTTCAGATCGGAGCCGACCAACGTATCGTCGATGATGTGCTGGCGCATTTCAATCGGGCGCTGATCCTGTCGCTCGGCACGCTGGCGTTCGCCCTGATCGGGGCCGGTGCATTACAGGCTTGGTTTGGCCTGCGTCCCATGCGCCGCCTGCGCGATGCATTGAGCGACATTCGCGTGGGCAAGGCAGAAACCCTGCCCGGCGACTTTCCGTCCGAGGTTCGGCCGCTGGTCGACGACCTCAACGCTCTGATCGATGCCAATACCCAAATGGTTCGCCGCGCGCGTACGCAGGCGGGCAACCTTGCGCATGGCCTCAAGACGCCCCTTGCGGTGCTCACAGACGAAGTGCGCCGGCTGCTCGCGAGAGGCGATACGGAGAGCGCCGCGGTCCTGACCCAGCAGACAGGGCTAATGCAACGTCAGATCGATTTCCAGCTTGCCCGCGCCCGCGCCGCCGCCAATGCCGGTCTGCCCGGCGTCATCACACCGGTCGAACCCGCCTTTGCCTCGATCGTTGCGGCGATGCGGCGGCTATATGCGGATCGTGCGCTTACAATCACTCATTCGGCCGAGTCGGGCCTCGTGGCCGCCGTCGATCCCAACGACCTGGATGAGGTGGTCGCCAATCTGGTCGACAATGCCTGCAAGTGGGCACTTAGCACTGTCACGATCACGGCCACACGCGAGGCGTCAGCGGGACAACTTCTTGTCACGATCGTCGATGACGGACCCGGCATCCCCCCCGACGCACTTAGCCGCGCTTTCGCGCCCGGAGAGCGCCTCGACGAAGCCAAGCCGGGCAGCGGGCTCGGCCTTGCGATCGTCCGTGATCTCGCCACGCTACATGGTGGCGCCATTGAGCTGTCCAATGGCAGCAACGGTGGCCTCCACGCGACATTGCGTCTTCCCGCCGCCTGACAAATGGACAAGAACATCGAACATGCGCCGAAGCACTCCGTTCCGAAGGACGAACTGATGCCACGGGGTCGTCAACGCATGCGGGCCTGCGATGTAGAGAATGTCTTTCAGTGTCTGAAAGACAGTCGCCGCGCATCGGCCTGCTGGGTGCGGCGCTTATTCTCGCCGCTATGTCAGGAACGGTCCAGTTCAGCTCGGCGGTGAGATATGATTGCTGCGAGCCACCACATTGATCCAGAGCAATGTGTAAATACAAAGATCGATCAGGTTGGAGTTGAAATCTGACAGTATCGGAGTCCCGTCCTGACGATGCGCAGTCTGGAATTCGCAGTTCGTCCCAGATTGCTTGCCGTCTTCGGCGCATCGGCGAGCGAAGGCACTGTCGGCCCGATGATGCCACCGGCAAAACTCAACACGGGCTTTGCGCATATGGTGGCCGCACCGGCAATATTGCGCTTCTGTTGCAGTCCGGCGCGATTGCGACCGCACTGATCGCAGGAAAGCAGATGGTGCTATTTTAAATGAAGCAAACGTTGTCGATGCGCCTACGATCCGACTTCTCGGAGCTGGCATAAAAGAAGGCAAATGAGGAGAATATCATGACTGATAATTCCGGCCTGTCGAATGCACCGATGCGCAGCGTGGTTGTCGATGGCTTCACCAACAGCGTGCTGGACCCTGCCGCACCAATGCTTGGCCCCGTGGAGAACGGTGGAACGATTATCGCCAATACTGCACCGGGCTGCTGGGGTCCAATGATCACGCCTCGTTTGCGTGGCGGTCACGAAGTAACCCAGCCGGTTTACGTCGCTGGCGCCGAACCCGGTGATGGGATTGCAATTCGAATCCGCGATATTACCGTCACGTCTACAGCGACGGCGTCGGGCCACGATTCCTCGCCCGCCGGTTTCTGTCTCGGCGATCCCTACGTCGCTGCGCGGTGCCCGGTCTGCGACGAGATCTGGCCGGAGACACATATTGAAGGCATTGGGCAGGATGCGGTGAAGTGCAATCGCTGCGGCAATGCGGTGAAGCCGTTCGAGATCGTCCATGGCTACACGGTCGTCTTCGATGACACCCGCCACGTCGGCGTGACCGTGTCACGGGATGCCGCCGAGAAAATCGCACGAAACGCCAAGCACTTTGCAGCGCTGCCCGACAAATCCGTGCAGCATTCGATTTTGACCTTCGCCCCTTCGGATATGGTCGGCGTCATGGTGCGAATGCGACCGTTCCTCGGTCAGCTCGGAACGACCCCCTCTCATGCCATTCCGGATTCCCACAATGCCGGTGATTTCGGCGCATTCCTGGTCGGGGCGTCGCATGCCTACGCCATGACGGCCGAGCAGCTTGCCGAGCACAAGACCGACGGCCACATGGACATTGACGCCGTGCGCCCTGGTGCCATCCTGATCGCGCCCGTCAAGGTCAAGGGGGCGGGCGTCTATATGGGGGACATGCACGCCGCCCAGGGTGATGGCGAGATCGCCGGGCACACCATGGACGTGGCCGGCAGCGTGACGCTGCAAGTCGAGGTGGTGAAGAACTATCCGATCGACGGACCGGTCCTGTTTCCTCTGCTGGAAGACTTGCCGCTCCTGGCGCGTCCCTTCGATGCGCAGGAGCGGGCGCGGGCGGAGCGCCTGGCAAGGACGTGGGGCATGGATGAAGTCGAGGCGCTCGCGCCGATCTCGGTGGTCGGGACAGCCGCCAACATGAACGCCGCCATCGACAACGGCCTGGAGCGAGCCGCAAAATTGCTTGGGATGACGGTTCCGGAGGTCCGCAACAGGGCCACAGTGAACGGCGCGATCGAAATCGGTCGTGCACCAGGCGTCATCCAGGTGACGTTCCTTGCACCGCTGAGCAAGCTCGACGCTGTTGGACTTGGTGACTACGCGCGGGAGCAGTATAATTTATAGATCGCTCCATCGGTCCTGCGCCGGCTGACGCATCATCAAATGAAATCGCGGGTTCGTTGGGACAGGCTCTGATTCAGAGCCTGTCGTTCGCTTTCTGGAGCATTGTCGATGCGCGCCTTACACAAGGAAAATCATCTTATCGAGCGTATTGGCTGGCTTCGCGCTGCGGTGCTAGGGGCCAATGACGGTCTAATCTCGACGTCGAGCCTTATCGTCGGCGTAGCGGCCGCATCCACGACCTCTCACGAGATTCTCGTGGCAGGTGTTGCAGGGTTGGTAGCCGGAGCAATGTCGATGGCGGCTGGCGAATATGTGTCGGTCAGCTCCCAGGCCGACACGGAAGAAGCCGATATGGCCCGGGAAAAGCATGAGTTGGCCACCCAGCCGGAAGCAGAGTTGGCCGAACTCGCCGCGATCTATGAGCAGCGCGGTGTGGCGTCGGATCTTGCACGCCAGGTCGCCGAGCAGATGATGGCGAAGGATGCGTTCGAAGCGCACGCCCGCGACGAACTCGGATTGGCCAGCCATGTGATGGCAAGGCCTGTCCAGGCGGCCTTCACATCGGCGGTGACCTTCGCCACGGGTGCTGCCTTGCCGCTGATCGTTGCGCTGATCGCGCCGGCTGGAACGGCCGCCTGGGCGGTATCTGTCGCTTGTCTGATTGGGCTCGCAGCGCTGGGATCGGTCGGCGCGCTCGCCGGCGGTGCGAGTGTCTGGAAGCCGACGATCCGGGTGGTGTTCTGGGGCGCCGTCGCCATGGCATCGACGGCTGTCATCGGCTCTCTTATTGGTCGGGCGATTTGATCGTGAATCGCCTGCCGCTCGACACGCCGATGCTGTAGGATGGCCTTCATCTGGAACCAGGCTTTCCGTTCGATAAACGATAGGTGCCTGCTTGAGTTCATTGCGACCCAATTTTTGCTTCTGAGCATGTCCGCTTACGAAGGCGGGACGACGAGTGTTCGCATGTCCATTCTGAATAGCGGATGTTTTGGCGCACCCGACACGATCGCTCAGTGAGTCATCGGGAAAAGATTGGTGCGGGCGGTCGGACTCGAACCGACATATCCGTGAAGATGGTGGATTTTGAATCCACTGCGTCTACCAGTTCCGCCACGCCCGCACATTGCCGCCGATTCTAGCCTAGGCTCTCAGCTCCTATGCTGCACCTAGCGCCAATTCGACGGTTTGACCACTCTTCGCTCCTGCCTCGCCAGCCCCTTGAAAATACGACACTTTCAACTCGCCGCGATTTTCTGTGGATTGATAGACAAACCCCTTTTTGAGTCTGTCGCGTCTACCGGTTCCGCCACTGGGGCAGCTCTTCCGACGCATCAGCGGCGGCGAGGAGCGCGCACTATACTGTTGAGCTTAGCCCCGTCAACGCGGCGCGTCGCGGCCCTGCCGGGCGCGCGGCGTGGGGCGGGTAGGCTTCGCTCCGGGACGGAGCCCGCGCCCCCTCTTCCGCTTTCGCCGTTTAAAGAAGGCGCGGCTGCTCAGGACGAGGGAGCTGCAACCCTCGTCTTTACGGCGGGCACCCGGCATGGTGGCCTTCCGTAACCCCCTGGTGCGATTTTCACGCCTGACACACCAAGCGGCCTGCAGCGATCCGCGTCGCCGAGCAGGCAGTGGGACAGATGGCCGGTCTGTCCGGAGCAGCCACCTACGAGGGAGAGCGATTTGCCGAACCAGTCCCCATTGAGCGAGGCCGACTACGTTCGCCGGGTGCTCATCGCTCTCGGCATCATTGCCCTTGCGGCGGCGGCCTATCTCCTCTCCGACATATTTCTCCTCATTTTCGGATCGGTGCTCCTCGCCGTGGTGCTGCACGCCATCGCGGGCCCGGTCGGCCGGATGACCGGCTGGGGGCAGCGACCCTCCCTGGCGGTGGCCGGCGTTGGCATAGCGCTGCTGCTGATTGTCGTCGGCTTCCTCTTCGGTGCGCAGATCGCCAGCCAGCTGTCGACGCTCGCCAGCGAGTTGCCCGAGGCCGCCGCCCGCGTCTCCAAGTCGGTGCCGCTCGTGTCGGTTTCCGAGATCGTGAAGGGTTCCTCGGTCGGCAATCTGATCGCGAATGCTGTGTCCTGGGGCTCCACCGTGTTCGGCGCCGTGGCGACGCTGATCGTGGTGCTGATCGCCGGCATCTATATCGCCCTCGACCCAGCGGTCTATCGGGATGGCTTCCTCAAGCTCTTTCCCAAGAGCGTGCACGAGCAAGTCGCGGAAACGGTCGACGATGCCGGTGTTTCGCTGCGCCTATGGCTGGGCGCGCAGCTCATGGCGATGATCATCGTCGGTGTCCTGATCGGCATCGGGCTCGCGATCATCGGCGCGCCGTCGCCCTTGGCCCTGGGGCTCATCGCGGGCGTACTGGAGTTCGTACCGATCATCGGCCCAGTGATCGCCGCCATCCCGGCGCTTCTGCTCGCTTCTACGCAAAGCTTCAGCATGGTCCTCTGGGTGGCGGGCCTGTTCGTCGTCGTGCAGCAGATCGAAAGCAACGTCATCATGCCGCTCGTTTCGGGGAAGGCGGTGAATCTGCCCCCGGCCGTGGGGCTGTTCGCCGTGGTGGCGCTGGGCATCCTTTTCGGGCCGCTCGGCCTGTTGCTGGGCTACCCGCTCGCGATCGTGATCGACGTTGCGGTACGCCGGCTCTATGTGCGTGAAACGCTCGGCGAGCAGGTGGAAATCAGGAGCGAGCAGAGCGCAGCGGCACCGAACCGCGACGAAGGTTGATTGCAGCCTGCGAGAATCCGGAGTGCTTCCGGAAAAGTGGGCACCGGTTTTCCGATAAGAAGCACGGGGCAAAGAAGTGCTTCCGGAAAAGTGGGAACCGGGTTTCCGATAAGAAGCACGATCAAACAATGGTCTAATGCCGTTCTGCGTTTCTAGCTAAACCGGAACGGCTCTAGGTATCGTTGTCAGCGCTATTGCGCCGCCCGAACGACGTCTGTGCGCGTCGGCGCGGCAACTCCGGTTTGGGCCAGTCCTTCCGGTCCGCGAACCGCACGCCGATGAGCGCATTGTTGCGCCATACAACTGCGCATTTGCGTAAGGCGCCCGACATCACGTCCCGCAGATTGAACGCGTACGAGATCCACCGTGCACCTGAGACCTCAATCTGCGCGCCGTCCGGCGTCAGATCGCGGATCCAGCACGGCATGGTGCCTTGGCCCCCGAAGCTGACTTTTGCGGGGCGGCGGGTCGGGCAGCGCGGGTGCTTTCTGCGTTCCATGCCGCACCCGGTGCACGTTCGGGGCCAACCGGGTGCAGGCCCGGGCAGCAAACGGCCGTTGCGGTTAATGCCGCGCCGAGTGCTCGGGCGGGTGAGCTATTTCCACGTATAGGTGACACGGCCCGTGTGATGCCGGTGCTCGGTGATCTCGACATGATCTCCGATATGTGGATGGCTCGTCTTCAGCGCCATCACATTGACCCGCCGGCCGTCGAGCAGCGCCACCTCCACGGAGAGGCCTTCCTCGACGAGGCGTGTGCTCTTGATGTTGAGCGGGGCGACAGCGGTGATGGTTGCCGGAACACGCACGTTGTCGACGTGCGCGTCATAGTCTTCGTAGACGAAATAGGCGGCGATGGCGACGAGCGCGATCGCGCCGAGCGCGGCCTTTTTCAGCCGCTCGCGCCACAGCATTTTTTCCAGCTTGCGACGGGTTTCATCACGCATGGACGGGGGACCCTTCGGAGTCGGTTAGGATGCCGAGTAGTGCCGGTAGACAATAGATCGAGAGTAGTGGTGAAGCGTCAGGCCGCCATGGCCTGACTGTCCACGAGCCGCACGATATCGCTCATGATATCGTTGAGCTGGAAGTTCTTCGGCGTGTAGATCGCGGCCACCCCGAACGCTTTCAGCTTGACTTCGTCCTCGGGCGGAATGATGCCGCCGACAACGACGGGAACATCGCCGACGCCTTCCTTGCGCAGGCGCTCCATCACTTCCTGCACCAGCGGAACGTGACTGCCCGACAGGATCGACAGGCCGATCACGTGCGCGCTTTCATCGATGGCCGCACGCACGATCTGCGCCGGCGTCAGACGAATGCCCTCGTAGACGACCTCCATGCCGACGTCGCGGGCGCGCACCGCGATCTGCTCGGCGCCGTTGGAGTGACCGTCGAGTCCCGGCTTGCCGACGAGGAACTTCAGCCTGCGGCCGAGCTTGCTGGAAAGCTCGTCCACAGCGGAGCGCACGCTGTCGAGAGCGGCGCTGTCGCGTGCGACGGCGGCCTGTGCAACGCCCGTTGGCGCGCGATATTCGCCGAACACCCGCCGCAGCGTTGCACCCCATTCGCCGGTCGTTACGCCGGCCCGGGCGGCGGCGATGGAGGGCTCCATGATGTTGCGGCCTTCCTTGGCCGCCCGCTCCAGCTCGTCGATGGCGGCTTGCACGGCCTTGTTGTCGCGCGAGGCGCGCCAGGCCTTGAGGCGCTCGATTTGCTCCGCTTCGACGGCGGGATCGACAACCATGATCGCGCCTTCGCCGGCGGTCAGCGGCGAGGGTTCGGTCTCCGTCCACTTGTTGACGCCGACGACGATCTGCGCGCCGCTTTCGATGTTGGAAAGCCGCGCCGTGTTGCTCTCCACGAGCCGGCGCTTCATGTAGTCGATCGCGGCGACCGCGCCGCCCATCTTTTCGATGGTCGCGAGCTCGTCCTTCGCCTGCCCTTTCAGCTCCTCGACCTTGCGCGTGATCTCGTGCGAGCCATCGAAGATATCGCCGTATTCGAGCAGGTCCGTCTCATAGGCGACGATCTGCTGCATGCGCAGCGACCACTGCTGGTCCCACGGACGTGGCAGGCCGAGCGCTTCGTTCCACGCGGGAAGCTGCACGGCGCGGGCACGGGCGCGCTTCGATAGCGTCACCGCCAGCATCTCGAGCAGGATGCGATAGACGTTGTTCTCCGGCTGCGGCTCGGTGAGGCCGAGGCTGTTCACCTGCACGCCGTAGCGGAACATCCGCTCCTTCGGATTGGTGACGCCGTAGCGTTCGAGAGTGATCTCTTCCCACAGCTCGTTGAACGCGCGCATCTTGCAGATCTCGGTGACGAACCGCATGCCGGCGTTGACGAAGAAGGAGACGCGGCCCACGACCTTGCCGAAATTCTCCGGCGGCACCTCGCCCGATGCCTTCACCGTGTCGAGCACGGCAAGCGCGGTCGCGAGCGCGTAGGCGAGTTCCTGCACCGGCGTCGCGCCGGCCTCCTGCAGATGGTAGGAGCAGACGTTGGTGGGGTTCCACTTCGGCACGTTCTGGTAGGAGAAGACGATCGTGTCCTTGATGAGCCGCAGCGACGGCTCCGGCGGGAACACGTACGTGCCGCGCGAAAGATATTCCTTGATGATGTCGTTCTGGATGGTGCCCGTGAGCTTGTCGCGCGAGGCACCCTGCTCGTCGGCGAAGGCGATATAGAGCGACAACAGCCACGCGGCGGTGGCGTTGATCGTCATCGAGGTGTTCATCTGGTCGAGCGGAATGCCGTCCAGCAGCGTGCGCATGTCGCCGAGATGCGAAACGGGCACGCCCACCTTGCCGACCTCGCCGCGCGCGAGCTCGTTGTCGCTGTCGTAGCCGGTCTGGGTCGGCAGGTCGAAGGCGATCGAAAGCCCGGTCTGCCCCTTGGCGAGGTTCTTCCGATAGAGTGCATTCGACTTCGCGGCCGTGGAATGGCCGGCGTACGTCCGAAAAAGCCAGGGGCGGTCGGGTGCCCGATTTTCGGCCCCGCTCTTGCCTTCGCGCATAAATCAACCTCGGTTGGGTTCGGCTGCTGCCATAAAGTACCCTTAACCGGCGATGCAAGGCAAAATGAACTTTGCCGCAATTGTCCGGCGGCCCGCCGGTTGCGGCCGCGGGTGGGGCACCGGGAGGATTGGCTTCGTGTAGGGGCCTAGACCTGACGCACTTCGCGGCGGAAGGGGTGCGCGCGCTTTTCGATCATATCCTGCTGGAAGCTGTGATTCTCCAGCCGCATCCGGGCCAGGATCGCACTGAACCGCAAGCAAAGCAGCAGCGCCAAAAGGGCAATGATGATGCCGAGCGTGCAGGCGACGACGATATTCGTCTCCCGGTCCAGCGTGGGGTAGAAGCCGTAAGTCTCGAAGAGATACGTGGTGACGAGGGCCCCGAGGATGAAGCCGGGGACGAAGGCGAACGCCAGCAGCGTTCGCGAAAGCACGTGCAGCGTCAGCACGCCCGCCCAGCCGGAAAGCATGGCCACCACCACGATGGTGTAGGTGTCGACCGTGACCGCCCTGTGGAGAAAATCCAACATACGCAGCAATTACCCGCCCTGCCGCGCCTGCCTTAAGCCGCCAATGGGTTAACGCTGGGCGCAAGAATAACAGTATCCTCTAGGCTCCAGCAGCTTAAAGGTTCGTTGACACGATCGCATCGCGGCGCCACAGCCTCTTCATTGCAGCGCGAAATCGTGCTTGAAAGCCAACAGACCGTGCGGCCGCTCCATCCCGGGGCGCCGCGATCCACATCGCCGCCGGCCTGGGGCCGGGATTATCATTCACGGGAGCCAAGAATGACGAGCCAAAGCGCCGCTAGGACGGAAGTTGCCATGGGCGCACCGGCGACGACCGAGAAAAAGGATCTCTATGAAATCGGTGAGATTCCGCCGCTCGGTCACGTTCCGAAGAACATGTATGCCTGGGCCATCCGTAAGGAGCGGCACGGCGATCCGGATACGGCGATGCAGATGGAGGTCCTGCCCACGTGGGAGCTCGACAGCCACGATGTGCTCGTGCTCGTCATGGCTGCCGGTGTTAACTACAACGGCATTTGGGCTTCGCTGGGCAAGCCCATCTCCCCGCTCGACGGCCACAAGAACCCCTACCACATCGCCGGTTCCGATGCTTCGGGCATCGTCTGGGCGGTCGGCTCCAAGGTGAAGCGCTGGAAGGTCGGCGACGAAGTCGTCATCCACTGTAACCAGGACGATGGCGACGACGAGGAGTGTAACGGCGGCGACCCGATGTTCTCGCCGAGCCAGCGCATCTGGGGCTACGAGACGCCGGACGGCTCCTTCGCCCAGTTCTGCCGCGTGCAGGATCGCCAGCTTCTGGAGCGTCCGCGCCACCTCACCTGGGAAGAAAGCGCCTGCTACACGCTGGTGCTGGCCACCGCCTACCGCATGCTGTTCGGCCACCGCCCGCACGTCCTTCGCCCCGGCCATAACGTGCTCGTCTGGGGCGCCTCGGGCGGCCTCGGCTCGATGGCCGTGCAGCTCTGCGCCACCTCCGGTGCGAATGCCATCGGCATCGTCTCCGAGGAAGACAAGCGCGATTTCGTCATGCAGCTCGGTGCGCGCGGCGTCATCAACCGCAAGAGCTTCGAGTGCTGGGGCGAGCTGCCGAAGGTCGGCACGCCCGAATACGACAACTGGTTCAAGAATGCCCGCAAGTTCGGCGCCGCGATCTGGGAGATCACCGGCAAGGGCAACAACGTCGACTGCGTGTTCGAGCACCCCGGCCAGTCGACGTTCCCCGTCTCGGTCTTCGTCGTGAAGCGCGGTGGCATGGTCGTCATCTGCGCCGGCACCACGGGCTACAACCTGACGATGGATGCCCGCTACCTGTGGATGCATCAGAAGCGCGTGCAGGGCTCGCACTTCGCCAACCTGCTGCAGGCTTCGCAGGCAAACAAGCTGGTGATCGAGCGCCGCATCGACCCCTGCATGTCTGAAGTCTTCCCATGGGAGCAGATTCCGAAGGCGCATATGCGCATGTTCCGCAACGAGCATAAGCCCGGCAACATGGCGGTTCTCGTTTCCGCACCGACCACCGGTTTGCGCACCTACGAGGACGTTCTGGAAGCTAGCCAGCGCCTCCACCAGAAGTAAGCCGCTGCACTGCCGGTTTACGCGGCCGATCGCGACAATGGGGCTGCCGGGCCAGATGGTTCGGCAGCCCTTTTCGTACCTGTCTCGGGCATCGCCACGAGGTAGAGCGCAAATCCGGCGGCCGCGATTCCCGCCAGCGACAGAAACGCCGCCGAGTAGCCGGCCATCACCACGATGAAGCCGGCAACGAGCGTGCTCAGCGCTCCGCCGAGGCCGGCTGCGGCGGCAATCCCGCCGAGCGCGGCATTGAAATGCCCCTGTCCGTGCGTGATGTCCGCAACCACGACGGGAAACAGCGCGCCGAATATCCCCGCTCCCACGCCATCGAGCAGTTGCACGCCGACGATCCAGTAGAGCGAGTCCGAAATCGGGTAGAGGAGCCCTCTGACCGTCAGCACCGCGAATGCAGCGAGGAAGATCGGTTTGCGCCCCCACGCGTCGCACTTCTGGCCGGTCAGGTAGGCGACCGGTACCATGATGATCTGAGCCGCGACGATGCAGGCCGCCATGAGCGAGGTCGCGAGCGTCGGATTGAGCAGCGCCAGCTTCTGGCCCGCAAGCGGCAGCATGGCCGCGTTGGCGAAGTGAAAAGCCACCATGGCGAGGGCGAAAATGCGCAAGTCCCGGTCGGCCAGCACCGCCCTCCAGCTTGCCGATGGGCGGGTCTCGGATGTCTCCCCGGAAGGGTTGAGACCGCGCGCCACGCGGTTGTCGATTGCATCCGCGGGAACGGCGAGCGTGGCGGCGATGGTGCCGACCGCCATGGCTGCCATCAGCCAGAACACGACGATGGGTCCGAACCAGTAGGCGAGGAGAGCAGCGGCAGCCGCGGCCGTCGCGTTTCCCGCATGGTTGAACGCTTCGTTCCGGCCCATCCGCTCTGGGAACGCCTGCGGCTTGAAAATGCCGAGCGTGATCGCCGCGATTGCGGGGGGAAACACGGCCGCCGCCACCGCCGACAACCCCTGGAGCGTGGCGATTGCGACCCTTCCGTCGACGAGAGGCACGAGAAGCGACGTTGCGGTGACCAGCACGGCCCCGCTCACGACCACGGCCCGCTTGGCGGTGGCCCAGTCGACGAGGGCCCCCGCCGGAGCTTGGGCCACGATTCCCATGACCCCCGCGATCGACATGACCGTGCCGATCGAGGCGGCGTCCCAGTGGTGAATGGTCAGTAAAAAGATCGCCAGATACGGCCCCAGGCCGTCACGAACGTCGGCAAGAAAGAAGTTCAGCGCATCGAGCGCCTTGCCGGCCCGGCCTGCATTCCGCTGGAGCATGTGAGCGCCGCCATCGCCGCCCGTGTCGGGGCGAAGAATGCGCCGCAATGGACAAGGTTCCGTCTCTGAAACTTAAGTCGAATAGGGCTCACAGTGTCCAGCCTTCGGACCCTACCAGTCCGAAGGGATGAATCATTGGCCGCATCGCGATTCGAAGAAAAGCGATCGTGCGCTAGCGCCGTATCGGCGTGCGCGCCGCCACGGCATCGAGTCCCATGGCGCTCATGCGCTTGAACTCGAAGATGCCGCGGTTGAGTTCGGCTCCGAGAATGACGATCGCGGCCGTCATCTGAAAGAAGATCATCGCGACCATCAGCTGCGACAGGCCGGCATAAAAGCGCGTGTAGTCCGACAGGTTGAGGTAGTACGAGTAGAGGCTAGCCGCGATGAGCCACAGCGCCGTCGAAACGAGCACGCCCGGCCACACGTCCTTGATGCGGCGCTCCCCGGCGGCAAGCCAGAGATGGAACGCGAAGAGCTGGCCGGAGATGACGGCTGCGGCCGAGAGATAGCGAAATGTTGCGCCCATCCACGTGGCGCGCATCAGCGTGAAGGATTGCGTCAGCGCCGGATCGAAGCGCTCGGCGAAGGCGGGCCCCACGACGACGACCCACGTGAGGATCAGCATCGAGGCGGCGGATGCGAGCACGAACACCATGCTGCGCGCCAGGCAATAAAGGTACGGACGCTTCTCAATGACCCGGTAGGCGCCGTTGAGGGCGGTCCGCAGCGTTTCGATCGCGTTGGTGGCGAAGAATAGCGACAGCCCCGCGCTCACCGTGAGCAGGTCGATGCGGGTGCGACCCATTATGGCCTCAACCTGGGGCGCAAGGCCGGCAGCAACGCCGCTCGGAAGGATCTGGAAGAGCTGCTCGATGGCGTGGTTCGCGAGGTCGCGGCCGCCGAAAATGCCGGCGAGGGCACCGAGGAAGATACAGAAGGGAAACAGCGAGACGACGAACGAGAACGCGACCGCACCGGCCATCGCAAATCCGCTGTGCTCGTAGAGGCGATAGATGGCCTCGAGCAAGGTGCGGTAACGTTGCATTCCTAGTCTCCCCCCGGAGCCAGCCGATTTTTTGCGCAACCTAACGGCGCCCGCCAGGGTGGTCTACGCTGGTATTGCCGCGGTGTTTGTGGCGGCCTGAAGCGGCGAAATCACCGCGCGGCGGCCGCCGGTACTGCCGGGCGCGTGGACGGGGCGCGCCGCTATTTCTATGATGGCAGCCCAATCGGGACATACGGTGATGACGGTGACGGGTAAGACAAAGGATCGCGGTCGCGCCAGCGCGGGGTCTGCGCCCGATGCGGTCTATAATCCAACGCGCCCCGCCCGGCTGCACCCCGCCGACGAGCCGCCGCCCCTGCCGAAACCGGCCGAGAGCGATCCCGATGGCTTTGGCACCGCGGACGAGGACGGGCTGCGCATGCTCGCGGCCCTCGAAAGCTTGACGAGCCTCGAGCCCGATTATTCCGTCGATCTCGCCGCCGAGGCTTCGGTCACGATCATTGAGGTCTCCGGCGCCGCTGGCCTGGCGGATGCGGATGCCTTCGGCGATCTTCCCGTCCGGCCGCAGCGCACCCCATTCCCCCGCGAGGATGCGCCGCCGATCCGGCATTTTCCGAGCGGTTATGACCCGTTTGACGGGGCGGCGGCCTTCGTGGATGAAGAGGCGACCGTCGAGATCGTCGATGTCCCGCGGGCCATCGAAGAAGGCGACGCGCCCGGCCCCCGGCAGGCGCCGCAACCCGCTTCGCTCTCCGAACGCATCGCTTCGGTCGCCGGGCGGAGCGCCGGCGGGCGCTTTTTCAAGGCGCTTTCTGGATGATGAGAAGGAGTTCCAGCGGAGGATGATCGGCGCCTGCGGCACCGATTGCCTTGACGAAAGGCCTCTTTATCCGCAACGCAAACGTCACGTTCCGAAATCGGCGGCGCCAAGCTGGCGTTTCCGCTGCAAAATTCCCAGGGAGGTCAAGATGACGACGTCGGTGAAGACGGCCGAGCAGGATTTGCTTGCAGCGGGTCCGCAAGCGCTTCTGGAGCGCGCAGCCCGTGCGGTCGCTTCCGCCGACCGCGTGCTCGAGGCGGCCAAGGCTGGCGTCAAGGGCAAGGTGGCGGAAGCGGGCGGCGTCGACAATATCCAGCACGCTGCCCACGGTCTCGCCTGGCTCGCTACGGCCATCGAGGGCCTGCGCCAGCTCCAGGACTGGGGCGCGCGTCTTTCGTCCGAAAGCCGGTTCGGCGAGTTCGAGCAGCTGATCCTGCTCGTAGGTTTCGCCGAGTACCTCGCGCAGGTCTCGGGTGGCATTCCCATGAGCCAGCTCGAGTTCGTGCGCCCCGAGCAGCTCGGCGTCGGCCGCGATGTGATCCGCGCCTACGAGGACGAGGTGGCCGATCTCATCGCTTCCGGCTCGACCCAGGACGTGAAAAAGAAGCTCGCTGACCTCATTGCTGCCCAGCCGAACGCCGCCAACTTCGGCGATCCCGGCCTCGACGAGACGCACGCGGCGATCCTCGACCAGATGCACGCCTTCTCCGAGGCCGAGGTGGTCCCGCATGCCCACGAGTGGCATCTCGCCAACGATTACATCCCGCTCGAGGTGATCCAGAAGGTCGCCGAGCTCGGCGTGTTCGGCCTGACGCTGCCGGAGGAGTTCGGCGGCTTGGGTCTCGGCAAGGAGAGCATGTGCATCGTCTCCGAGGAGCTGTCGCGCGGCTACATCGGCGTCGGCTCCCTGGGAACGCGCGCCGAAATCGCGGGCGAGTTGATCCTCAACAACGGCACCGACGAGCAGAAGCAGAAGTATCTGCCGAAGATCGCCACCGGCGAATTGCTGCCGACCGCCGTCTTCACCGAGCCGAATACCGGCTCCGACCTCGCTTCGCTCAAGACGCGTGCGGTGAAGGAAGGCGATACCTACAAGGTGACGGGCCAGAAGACCTGGATCACGCACCCGGTACGCGCCGACCTGATGACGCTTCTGGTGCGCACCAATCCGAACGATGCGGGCTATCGCGGTCTGTCGATGCTGCTCGCGGAAAAGCCGCGCGGCACCGATGAAAACCCGTTCCCCGCCGACGGCATGACGGGCGGCGAGATCGAGGTGCTCGGCTACCGCGGCATGAAGGAGTACGACATCTCCTTCGACGGTTTCGAGGTGCCGGCCAGCCAGCTCCTCGGCGGCACCGAAGGCCAGGGCTTCAAGCAGCTCATGAACACCTTCGAGGCCGCGCGCATCCAGACGGCGGCGCGCGCCGTGGGCGTTGCCCAGGCGGCCATGGATCTCGGCCTCAAGTACGCGCTGGAGCGCATCCAGTTCGGCAAGCCGATTTATGCTTTCCCGCGCATTTACAATAAGGTCGTGATGATGGCGGTGGAGACGATGATCGCCCGCCAGCTCACCTATTTCTCCGCGCGCCAGAAGGACCAGGGCCACCGTTGCGACCTGGAGGCCGGCATGGCGAAGCTGCTCGGCGCGCGCGTCGCATGGGCGAACGCCGACTGCGCGCTGCAGATCCACGGCGGCAACGGCTTCGCGCTCGAATACCCGATCAGCCGCGTGCTCTGCGATTCGCGCATTCTCAACATCTTCGAGGGTGCAGCCGAGATCCAGGCGCAGGTCATCGCCCGCCGGTTGCTGGAAGACGGCAAGTAAGCCGGAGCTCAGCCCTTCCGGCTGCTCCGTGCAACGCGAGCACTATTGGACCCGGCGCCGAAAGGTGCCGGGTTTTTGCTTACCCGCGTGACGCATCGCGGGCGCGTGCCGCCGTTGTGCGCGCGACAAGGGTTTCGTGCCCAACGGTCGCGATTTGAACGGCATGGGCAAGCCTTTGGAAACCAGCCGGCGTAGAATTTTCGCGATAGACGACGTTCGTTCCGGTTCCATCAAGCGTGTCGCAGCTTCGGTCGGCGAAGGTGCCGGGGGCCCGCGGCGCTCCCACGCTTCTTTGACCTATCTTCCAGTGACAGCAGCCGCAGCACACGTTTGACGTTCCGATTGTCCGCTTGCAACGCCATTGTCCGGGTGCGATCAACGAAGCCATGAGCAAGAAAAACTCTCACCCCCGCGTCGTCTCGCTGATCGCCAGCTCCACCGAGATCCTGCACGCCCTCGGCGCCGGCGACCTCCAGGTTGCCCGGTCGCACGAATGCGATTGGCCGCCGTCGGTGTTGAACCTGCCCGCCGTGACGCGCCCCAAGTTCGACGTGCAGGGCGCGAGCGCTGAGATCGATAAGCGCGTGCGCTCGCTCGTCGAGAAGGGGTTGTCGGTCTATGAGGTCGATGCCGACGCGCTGCAAAAGCTGAAGCCCGACGTGATCCTGACGCAGGATCAGTGCCAGGTGTGCGCGGTTTCGCTAGCAGACGTGGAGCGCGCCGTTTGCGAGTTCGTGCACAGCCGTCCGCACATCGTCTCCCTGCACCCCCATACGATGGCCGACATCTACCGCGACATCGGTCTCATCGCCGACGCGATCGGACGGCCGGAAGCGGGCAAAGAGCTCATCGCCTCGATGAAGGAGCGGCTCGCCGCCGTTACGAGGAAAGTCGCCAAACTTCCGCGCAAGCGCCTCGCTTTCATCGAATGGGTCGACCCGCCCATGTCCGGCGGTCACTGGATGCCGGAGCTGATCCACATGGCCGGCGGCGACAGCGTGTTCGGCACCACCGGCCAGCCTTCGCCATGGATCACCTGGAAGGATGTCGCCGCAGCCGACCCCGATGTCATCGTGGTGGCGCCCTGCGGCTATGACATCGAGACCACGCGGCGCGAGGTGAAGCCCCTCGCGCGGTATGCGATCTGGCAGCAGCTCCGCGCCGTCCGCAATCACAACGTCTTCCTCGCCGACGGCAATGCTTATTTCAATCGGCCCGGCCCCCGGCTCGTCGACAGCTGCGAGATGCTCGCCGAGATCATGCACCCCGAGGCATGCGACTATGGCCTGCGCGAGAAGGGCTACATCGACTACAAGATGATGCCCGCGGGGGTGATCACCGCGGCGTCATAGGTTGTCGTTCATTTGCCGTAGCCGGCGCGACAGGCGCCGCAGCAGATCGAGCGCAAAGCCGGGATAGCGGGTGACGAGATAGCGGAAAGCACCCTCGTCGATCACCGCGACCTCGGTGGCCATCCGGGCAATAGCCGTTGCCCCGCGCGGCTCGCCATCGATGAGCGAAAGCTCGCCGAAGGTCTCGCCGGGTCCCACGATCTCCAGCACGGTACCCGCGGAGATGATGCCCACTTCGCCGGAACGCACCACGTACATGACGCTCCCGTCGTCACCCTCGACGAAGATGCGCGCACCCTCGGCGAAGCGCTGCAGTGGGTAGCCGGCCTCGGCTAAGTCATCGAAATCAAAGGTTTGCTCCGCCATCTGCCAGCCCTGCCGTACGTTGCGGGTGATGCGAGACTAGAGTGCTTCCGGAAAAGTGGGCACCGGTTTTCCGATGAGAAGCACGACCAAACAAGTGCTTCCGGAAAAGTGGGCACCGGTTTTCCGGTGAGAAGCACGGCCAAACAATGGTCTAGAGCCGTTCTGCGTTCCACCCTGGACCGGGACGGCTCTAGGTCGGACACAAAAGCCAGCGGCAACCCGCGACGCGCCTTGCCGACAACCTCCTGCCGAACTGATGCGTTATCTGCGTTGCGAGCGCGTTACGCCTCGAAGGGTCCGTATCGGGGTGCACCGCAAGCCGCGCGACAAGAGCCGGATTTTCCGTTATCGGCCTATACAAGACGGACGGCGTGAAACGGGGGAAAGCTGATGGCCAATCCGAAAGTGGCGTCCACGTCCATGTGGGGACGCGCAACCGACTATCTGCTCGGACGCAACACGCTCATCGGCGTCGCCTCCATCATGCTGCTGCTGATTTCGGGTTTCGCCACCTGGCACGGCATGCGCGACTTTATCATCGGCGTGTCGACCTCTCCCGCCGCCGGTGCACAGGAGCTGCCTGGCGGCATGTCGTTTTCCAACGACTTCCTCGTCATCGTCGTCGTCGTCGCGCTGACATTCCTGATGTGGCTGATGCTGCGCGAAACCTTCGCGCAAGGGCGCCGCTTCAGCGACCGGCTCGTCACGTTCCCGCTGTATGTGTTCCTCGCCATCTGGTCGATAGGGTTCGGCTACGGTTTCTGGTGGAGCCTCATCGCCGGCGAGGAGGCAACGCGCACCGGCCTGTCAGGCCTGCAGCAGGATGCGGGCGACGCCGCGAGCGCGGTGGCCGCGCGGCTCGACGCGGTGAAGGTTGGCCTCGACGGTGTCGTGACGTGGTCCGAAACGCAGATGGCCCGCGAGGAATCGAGCGGTGGCTCCTGCGGCACGTCATCGGGCGCAGGGCGCGGACCGCTTTACAATGCGCGCGTCGGTGTGCGCGATCAGATCACCTCCCTGCGCGACGGCGTGCAGAACTCTTGGATCGCGCCGGTGCAGGCGGACATCGCCTCGCTGCAACAGAGCGTTGCACAGCTCCAGGGCACGACCGTTGCGGAACGGCAGGCGAGCTTCAACGCCATGGCGACGAACATCCGCTCCCGCGCGCGCGACATCGCCGCCCGTTCCAACGAGCTCGGCAAATCGACAGCTACGGAGATGCGCGCGATCGCGGCAGCGGTTTCGGTCGCGCCGGGGCAGCAGGGCTTCTCCTGCTATGATCCGACCCTCGCACAGCGCCTGACCCAGGCGGCGGTGCAGGCCGATCAGCCCGCACGCCTCGAGCTTCGCGAGGCGGCCTTCAACGAAGGCCCCGCCGGTGTCGCCAACGCCATCAAGCGGCTGTGGGAGAACATCGGCGATTACATGTCGGGTCTCGCCGCGTTTATCTCCGGCGACAGGACCGATGCGACCACCAAGGCCGGTCAGCCTATCACCGGGCGCGATATGATTGCGCTGCTGGCGACGATCGGCATCGATCTCGGCCTGCTGGCGCTCGCGATCCTCAACCCGCCGCCGCCGGAGAGCCGCCGGCCGTCATCGCAGGTGATCCGGCAGATCCGCTCCGCAATGAACACCGCGATCCAGCGGGCGCCCGGCGCGAACGTCGAATGGGTGCGCCGGCACTTCATCTATCACCGGGGCGCCTCCTATCTGGTGATCCCGAACCTCTACAGTTGCGATCCCGAGAACAAGGACGAGTGCGCCAAGGCGCTGGCGATGAATCAGCTCGCCGGCGTGCTGGACGATCTCGATCTCGTGCGCTGGCCACAGCGGGCGCGCTGGTGGAAGCTGCAAAAGGGCGAGCTCGATCAGCTCAAGAGGGAGGAGAGCCTTCCGAGCGACACCGATCTTAGCAAGATCCGCAAGGAGTGGATCAAGCACAAGGAGCAGGAAGGAGCTTCGAAGTCGGCGGAGGACGCGGAGTTCGAGAAGGCAGCGCCGATCCGCAATCACGGCCTCTTCTCGAAAGCCGAGCGCGCGTTGACCTTCGCGGGCTGGAGCCCCAAGGCGCGCAGCGATATCGAAATCTTTCCGCTCGAAGACATCGAGGGCCTGACGCCGATCCTGATGGTGCTCGCCGACGACGGCTCGTTCGAGGCGGAGGAGGAGGCGCAGGCAAAAGCGGCGGCGCAGAAGCGTCCGTGGTTTTCGCTCGGCGGCCCTAAAGAGAAAAGTGCTTGAGGAAGGAACGGCGGTGGTGGCGCGGCGGCTTCTCCGCCACTTCCGCCTGACCGAGCCTCAGCGACGGTTCGGTTGAGGAGGCGTGCCCCGCAGGCCGTCAGTGCAGCAGCACGAAGGTGAAGGCGGCGGTGGCGGCGACAAGCGCGCCCGCCGAGAAGCCGAGCATGAGAGCGGAGAAGAAAGAGGTCGAGTTCGCCGAGGCGCGCGAGAAGGTGATTTCGTTAATCGCGTCGTCCAGCGCACGGCGCAGCTCGGATGCCGTTAAGCTATCGATAGACCTGTTACGCCACGTGACCATGGGAGCGGGGCTCCATACTACTCCATCGTTACGTCACCCCTCAGCAATGAGCGTGCCACATTAAAATAGGTAGCCGACTGTGCGGACTCAACGCCGCGCAGCCTTCAGAAGTTCGCCCGGTAGAAGTCGTGGCAGCCGGCGTCGGACAGTACGGGAAGCGGCCGCACATCCTTGATGACCTGCTTGTCGACGAGGATTGCCGTGTAGTAGCGGGCATACCTGCCCTCGTCGCGGCCGGGAAAATCGCGGCAATACTGCCAAACCTCCGCCGTCCCGTTCGACCTCACGTAGTCCGGACCGCCGACAAGCGAAACGAGTTCGGCGGTATTCATGCCGGGGCGCACGGCCATCCAAGCTTCGGGCGGAACGCCGCCGCATCCGGCGAGGCCGATGGCAGATGCAACCGTTACCCACAGTACCAAAACGGGACGCGCGAAACGCTTTCCTTCACGGCTGAGGAGAGCAAATGCGTCGGCAACTCGGGGTGGCCGTGACGATCCTGAGCGCGGTGCGCGCTGCAACTCGACCATGCGCACCGGAGGTGGGCTGACATACGTGCGCACCGCAGGCGAGCGCTCCTCCGCCGCGAGCGTCCGTTGCCAGAGCATGGCATCGGCCCGTTCGAGCGCTGTCTCCTGAAGTCGGTTGCGCGCGCGTTCCTCGAGGTCGGGCGACAGGCCGAGCCATGCAAGGATTGCGATGGGTCCGGCGATCATCAACCCGATGATACAAAGGACGACTGCGAGCTGCCCACCGCCGAGGAGAATGCACGAATGCACAAGCAATACGGCAGCGGCGCCAGCGATGATGAGTGCCGATCCCTTGGGGAGCATCGCGCAGGATTCCCGATCAAAAAAATCGGGATCTGATTAAACGAGCGAGCCTGCGCCAAGCTTGTGCTGCTTAAAAGCGGCCTGAGCAACACGGGAAGCCTGCGCAACAATAGATGCAGGCTCGCATCACTTGGTGCGTCAATGATTTAAAGTGCGAATGATCGCCTTGGTAAGATGTTGTGAATAACTCGAAGGATGACATCCTGATCACCGAATGATTCGGGGGCTGCGATGATCATAATCGTCGATGATCGTGAAGCGTTGGCGGGGGCGGACACGCTGGGGTTCAGCCGTGAGGGTATTTCGACCGAAGGCCTGGCGGCGTCTGATTTCGAAGATTGGGTGAGAACGACTCCGGAGATGGAACTCGCGGCCGTCGAGGCTTTCGTGCTCGGCGAGTTCGGTGACCGTAGGGCGTTCCCCAAGATCATCAAACAGCGCACACGCGCACCTGTGCTCGCCCTCAACGGCGACCAATCTCTGCAAGAGACGCTCGATCTCTTTGCGTCGGGCGTCGACGACGTGATCGGCAAGCCGACTCACATCCATGAGATTCTGGCGAGAATTAAGGCCATTAAACGGCGCGCGCTCGTCGAGACCGAAGGTACGGTCAGCGGACAGATCCGTGTGTTCGGCGATGGACGCGATCCCGAAGTGGGTGGCGAGCAACTGCATCTGCCGCGTCGCGAGCGGCGCATCCTCGAATACCTCGTGAGCAACAAGGGCCGCCGCGTTACGAAGACTCAGATCTTCAATTTCGTGTACGGGCTGTTCTCCGAGGAGATCGACGAGAACGTCATCGAGAGTCACATCAGCAAGCTGCGCAAGCGGCTCCGCCATCGCCTCGGCCACGACCCGATCGATAGCCAGCGTTACCTTGGCTACAGGCTCATCGACCTCTAGGCGAGCTGCACAAAACGCAGGCACCTATTCAGGTTCGCGCAAGGCCTAGGTGTTCCAATCGCAACGCGATTTCATGACCGGGAGCAGGGCTGATGGGTCTTTACAGTACGATGAGGACGAGCGCGTCGGGTATGGCTGCGCAAGCCAACCGGCTTGGCGCGGTCTCTGACAACATCGCTAACGCGACGACCGTAGGTTACAAGCGTGCGACGATGGAGTTTTCCTCGCTGGTCCTCGACAGCGGCGGAACAGAGTATGTCTCCGGCAGCGTTGAATCGCACACGCGCTACCACATCAGCGAGCAGGGCGCTCGCAGCTTCACGACTTCGGCGAGCGACCTCGCCATCAAGGGCAATGGCTTCTTCATCGTCAGCTCTGAAAACGGCCAGACGTATATGACGCGTGCCGGTTCGTTCGTGCCGAACGGCAAGGGCGAGCTGGTGAATGCCGCGGGCTACAAGCTCATGGGCTATAATGTCATGAACGGCCCGCCGAATATGGTCATCAACGGCACCGCGGGACTCGAGGTCGTCAGCATCGGTACGCTGGCGCTGCAGGCCAATCCTTCGACCGTCGGTAACTTCAACGTCAAGCTGCCGGAAGGCGCGAGCGTGGTGCCCGCAGCGGACCTGCCTTCTGCGAACGCCGCCGGCGCGCAATATACGGCCAAATCTTCGCTGCTTGCCTACGACAACCTCGGCAACCAGATCACGCTCGACGTCTATTCGTCGAATCTTGGCGGCGGCAACTGGGAAATCGCGGTCTTCAATCGTGCGGACGCAGCGCCGGGCGGCGGCTTCCCCTATTCGAGCGGACCGATGTCCACGCAGACGCTGACCTTCAGCACCGTGAACGGCAAGTTCGATCCGGCCAGTCCGAAATCGGTTATGGTGCCCATTCCCAACGGCGCAAACCTCGTGCTCGACATGGCCGGAAGCAGCATGCTCGCCGGAGAATATACGCTGATCGATGCTACCGTGGTGAACGGAAATGCGCCGAGCGCGGTCGATCGCGTCGAGATTGCCGAGGACGGAACGCTCTATGCGGTGTTCGAGAGCGGCACGCGCATGGCGGTCTACAAGATCCCGGTCGCGAGCGTCGCGAGTCCGGACAACATGCAACCCCTCGCGGGCAACGTCTTCGTCGCCACGGCGAAGTCGGGCGAGATGCAGATCGGCTTCCCGGGCGAGAACAAGTTCGGCACGCTGATATCCGGCGCCCTTGAACAGTCGACGGTCGACCTTGCATCCGAGCTTACGACGATGATCGAAGCCGAGCGCAACTACACCGCCAACTCTAAGGTGTTCCAGACCGGTGCCGAGCTGATGGACGTATTGGTCAATCTTAAGCGCTAAGGCACGCGCGCTGAAGTAGTCGTGGGAATGGAGCAATGTCGCTTTCTAGCAGTCTGAATACGGCCATATCGAGCCTGGCTACGACGGCAGAGCAGACTTCTGTTCTCTCACGTAACGTTGCGCGCGCGGGCGATTCCACGGCTTCGCGGAAGATCGCGAACCTCACTACGATTCCGGGTGCGGGGGTGCGACTTGCCTCCGTCACCCGGGTCGTCAATGTCGCGCTGTTCAACAATGTGCTCTCATCCACATCGAGCGCAGCGGGTCACGGTGCGATCGTCAATGCACTGGAGCAGCTCGAGCGGACGATCAGCGACACCGAGCTCGACGCTTCGCCCGCGGCGCTCCTGCAGAAGCTTTCCAATGCGCTGCAGCAATATTCATCGGCACCCGATAGCTTGGCGCATGCCCAGTCGGCGGTAAGCGCCGCCCGCGATATCGCGAATGCCCTCAACAGGGGCAACGACGTTGTGCAACAGGTGCGCAGCCAGGCAGACGCCGACCTCGGTGGCGCCGTCGACAATCTCAACACTCTGCTGTCCCGCTTTGAATCGGTGAATACCCAGATCGTCAAAGGGACGCGATCCGGCAGCGACGTTACGGATTACCTCGATCAGCGCGACCAGCTGCTGAAAGAGATTTCCGCGGAAGTCGGCATCCGCACGGTGACGCGGGGCGACAACGACATGGCGATCTACACCGATAGCGGTGTGACGCTATTCGACGTCGCCGCCCGCCAGATCACTTTCGAGCGTTCGCCCTTCCTGTCCGCGACTGCGAGCGGAAATGCCGTCTATGCCGACGGCGTGCCGATCACCGGCACGGCGACCACCATGCGCATCAGCTCCGGCCGTATCCATGGCCTTGCTCAGGTGCGGGACGATGTCGCCGTTACCTACCAGAGCCAGCTCGACGAGATCGCGCGCGGGCTTATCAACGCCTTTGCCGAGAGCGACCAGAGCCCGGTTCCGCTGCTGCCGGACGTTGCTGGCCTCTTCACGTGGAGCGGCGGACCGGCACTGCCCGGCAACACGCTCACCCCGGGACTGGCGGGCTCGATCAGGATAAGCGCCGCCGTCGATCATGATCAGGGCGGCAACGCCATGCTGGTGCGCGATGGCGGAATCGGCGGTGCGGCTTACGTATACAACGGTACTGGCGTTGCCGGATATACGGAGCGGATCGGTCAGCTCATCGATAATATGAGTGCGCCGCAGGCGTTCGATCCGGCGGCGAAACTTTCGTCATCGGCAACACTCGGAAACTACGCCTCGACTTCCGCAGCCTGGCTGGAAGAGGCGCGCCGCTCGGCCGGTGCCGAGGCGGACTACCGCGAGACGCTGCTGACCCGCTCTACAGAATCCCTGAACAAGATTACGGGCATCAACCTCGACGAGGAAATGACCCTGATGCTCGAGCTCGAGCGTACCTTTCAGGCTTCCAGCAAACTGATATCGACGATAGATTCGATGCTGGAAAGTCTCCTGGCAGCTGTGAGGTAGCGCTGTGAAGACGACTTTCATCTCCACCAACTCTATCTCCGCATCGACCCGCCAATCGATGGCGCGGGTGCAGCAGCAGCTCGCCGACGCTCTGAAGGAGATGGACACCAGCCGGTATGCGGACGTCGGCAAGACGCTCGGCTACCGCGCCGGCCACTCGATTTCGCTCCGTCAGGAGCACGCGCGTCTGACGACGATGATCGAAACCAACGCGATGGTTTCATCGCGGATGCAATCGACGCAATCGACGCTCCAGAACCTCGTCGACACCGGGAAGGACTTCGTGGCGCAGCTCCTCGGCTCGCGCGGCGGCGGACCCAATGCGCTCAGCATACAGACCGAAGCCAAGAGCCGGCTCGAAGGCTTCATCAACACCGTGAACATGGCATTCGGCAGCGGCTATCTTTTCGCCGGTGTCAATTCTGACGTGAAGCCCCTCAGCGACTATACCGCTACGCCGTCTTCGGCGAGCCATCAGGCTGTCGCGGACGCTTTCTTTACCCAGTTCGGCATCACCCAGGACGATCCGGCCGCTGCCAACATCAGCGCCGCCGACATGCAGACGTTCCTCGATACGACCTTTTCCGCCCTGTTCGAAGATCCGGCGTGGAGTTCGGATTGGTCTTCGGCGTCGTCGCAGAACATGCGCAGCCGCATTTCATCGAGCGAGTTGATCGAGACGTCGACCAACGCCAACGAGTCAGCCTTCCGCAAGCTTGCTAAGGCATACACGATGGTTGCTGACCTCGGTGTATCCAACCTCAGCCAGCCGACATACGAGAAGCTCATCGACCAGGCGCTCCTCGATATTAACACGGCGATCTACGAGTTGGGGACGCTGCAGGCCGGGCTCGGTGGGGCTCAGAAGCGCGTCAGCGACGCCAGCGAGAGAATGACGCTGCAGATCGACATCATCGGCAAGCAGGTAAAGTCGCTTGAAGAGGTGGATCCGAACGAAGCTGCAGCGCGTATAAGTCAATTGTTGACGCAGATGGAAGTCTCGTACTCGCTGACCTCCCGTATCATGGCACTCAGTATTCTGAAGTACCTCTGATCCTCATGCAATCAACGCGCAACCATCTCTGAGTCGGGGCGATAAGATGTATCAATTTCCCTATGCTGACGTGCTCGAGAACAGTTCTCAGGTTACGCGCGAGCGCGAGCGGCAGGTTTTCGAGCGCTGCCTGGAGCTGCTGAAGGCCGCCGAGGAGAAGGGAACCGGCTCCTACGAAGCCATCGAGGCGCTTTCGTACTGCCGCCGCATGTGGGCGACGCTCCTCGAGGATCTGGCGAGCGCGGATAATGCGCTGCCGAAGGAGCTGCGCGCGCAGATCATTTCCATCGGGCTTTGGGTGGTGCGCGAGTCGGAGAACATCCGTGTCGGCGAGGCGAACGACTTCAAGCCTCTGATTGAAGTCACGACGGCCCTCTTCGAAGGCCTTCAATGAAGAAGCTGCAGATATCGCTGAAGCCGGGTGCGCGAATATACGTCAACGGGGCCGTCCTCAAGGTGGACCGCAAGGTTTCCATCGAGTTCCTCAACGATGTCACGTTCCTGCTCGAGCACCACGTCCTTCAGCCTTCGGACACGTGCACGCCGCTGCGCCAGCTCTACTTCATCGTTCAGACGGTTCTGATTGATCCGGCGAACAGCGATGACGCACGCGCCGCGTTTTACACATCGTTCGAAGCGCTGATCCAGCTATTCAAGAACGAGACGATCCTGAAAGGGCTCGCGGACGTCCGCGATGCCTTTGACCGTGGCCGTCCGTTCGATGCCCTGAAAGTGCTGCGTGCACTCTTCGCGATCGAGGACGGTATCCTCAACCCAGCTGCGCGGTCGGAAAAAGCCGACATTCACCAGGAATGCGAGGTTCGCTGATGCAGGTTCCTTCGACCACGATGACGGGGTTGGCCAACAACACCGAAACGACCGCGAAGACGACGCAGGCTTCGGGCCCTTCGCTCGACTATTCGGCATTCCTCCGGCTTCTCATCGCACAGATGAAGAATCAGGACCCGACCGCGCCCGCCGATCCCGCCCAGTGGATGGGCCAGATCGCCTCGTTTTCCAACGTCGAACAGGCGATCCAAACGAACGCCAAGCTCGATGCCCTGATGACGTCGATGGCCCTTTCGCAAGGCGATAGCCTGATCGGCCGCACGCTGACGACGATGGAGGGAGACGTGACCGGCAAGATCACCTCGGTGCGCATCTATTCCGACGCAACGGTGGCAGTCCTCGATAGCGGCGCCGAAGTGATCCTCGGCGCCGGCGTGATCATCGCCTGATGAATCAGGCAGACGCATTGGATCTGGTCCAGGCCGCGATCTGGACCATTATCGTCGCCTCGAGCCCGGCCGTCGTCGTTGCGATGGCGGTCGGCATTATCATCGCGCTCCTGCAGGCGTTGACTCAGGTGCAGGAAATCACCCTCACCTTCATTCCCAAGATCGTCGCCACGCTGCTGGTGACGTCTCTGATGGCGCCCTTCATTGGCACGGTGATCTACGCCTTCGCCGAGCAGATTTACGGCCGCATACAACACGGCTTTTAAGCGCCTCGGCGCCGCCAGGGCATTTTCGCGCAAGCTTCGGCATCTATCTCTGCCTCGGTTAAGCCGAGGAGCATTATGGCCGAATCCACCATTGTTGGCGCGGTGAGCCCCACTAAACGGGCTGGAAACCAGGATATCAGCCTGGCGATCGGCATCGTCTTCATTCTGGCGGTGCTGTTCCTGCCGCTGCCTGCACCGGTGATCGACGTTGGCTTGGCGTTCTCCATCGCACTCGCCGTGCTGGTGCTGATGGTGGCGCTGTGGATTCAGCGCCCGCTCGACTTCTCCGCCTTCCCGACCGTCCTGCTCATTGCAACCATATTACGATTGGCGCTCAACATCGCCACGACGCGCCTCATCCTCTCGCACGGCGCGGAAGGGACGGCGGCGGCCGGGCACGTCATCGCGGGCTTCTCGAGCTTCGTGATGAGCGGCGACTTCATCATCGGCACCATCGTCTTCATCATCCTGATCACAGTGAACTTCATCGTGATCACGAAGGGTGCAACGCGTATCGCCGAGGTTGGCGCGCGCTTCACCCTCGACGCCATCCCCGGCAAGCAGATGGCGATCGATGCCGACCTTTCGGCAGGTCTCATCGACGACAAGGAGGCAATGAAGCGCCGCCGTGAGCTGGAAGAGGAAAGCTCCTTCTTCGGTTCGATGGATGGTGCCTCGAAGTTCGTACGCGGCGACGCGATCGCCGGCCTCATCATCACCGCCATCAACGTGTTCGGCGGCATCGTCATCGGCGTCACCCGGCACGGCATGTCGCTTTCCGAAGCCGTCGACGTTTTCACGAAGCTTTCGGTGGGTGACGGTCTCGTCACCCAGATCCCGGCGCTCATCATCGCGCTTGCGGCCGGCCTTCTCGTTTCGAAGGGTGGCACGCGCGGCAGCGCTGAAAAGGCGGTGTTCGGGCAGCTCGGCAGCCATCCCCGTGCCCTGACGCTGGCCGGCGCCGTGATGTTCGTGCTGGCTTTCTCGCCGGGCCTGCCGTTCCTCCCCTTCGCCATCCTTGGCGGAACCATGGGATTCATCGCCTATGCGATCCCGCGCCGTAACGCCGCCGCGCAGGCGGCAGAGGAGGCCAAGGCACTCGAGGTCCGCCAGAAAGCCGACGAGGAAGTGCGTCAGTCGGTCAAGGAGTCGCTGAAGACCGTCGAGCTCGAGCTTTGCCTCGGTAAGCAGATCTCCGGCAGCCTGCTGGCCTCGCACAACGAGCTCGCTCAGCGCGTCAGCAAGATGCGCCACAAGTTTGCGCGCCAGTATGGTTTCGTCGTGCCTGAGATCCGGCTGACGGATGACCTGTCGATCCCGCCCAAGAGCTACCAGATCAAGATCCACGGCACCGTTGTCGCCAGCGAGGAGCTGCGGATCGGTGACGTGCTCGTGATCGTCGGAGACGGCAAGGTTCCGGACGTGCCCGGCGACGAGACCCGCGAGCCTGCCTTCGGCATGAAAGCCATGTGGACCTCGGAGATGTTCTCCGGCACGCTCCAGCGCGAGGGCTTCACCGCCGTCGATAATATGTCCGTGCTGCTGACACACCTTGGCGAGGTGATCCGCAACAACCTGGCGCAGCTTCTATCCTATAAGGACATGCGCACCCTTCTCGACAGGCTCGAGCCCGAATACCGCCGCCTGATCGATGAGATCATTCCTTCGCGCATCTCCCACTCGGGGCTGCAGGCGGTGCTGAAGCTGCTTCTTGCCGAGCGCATTTCGATCCGCAACCTGCACCTGATCCTCGAGGCGATAGCCGAGATTGCGCCCCACGCGCAGCGCGCCGAGCAGATTGCCGAGCATGTGCGCCTGCGCATGGCTCAGCAGATCTGCGGTGAGATGGCGGACGGCGGCGTGTTGAAGGTGCTGCGCCTCGGCAACCGCTGGGAGCTCGCGTTCCACCAGAGCCTGAAGCGCGATCCGAAGGGCGAGGTGGTCGAGTTCGATATTGATCCCAAGCTCATTGAGCAGTTCAGCACGGAGGCGACCAGCGTCATTCGCGGGCTCATGGATCAGCGCCACAAATTCGTTCTCGTGGCGGCACCCGACGCCCGTCCCTACGTGCGCATGATCACCGAGCGGCTTTTCGCAACCCTTCCGGTGCTTTCGCATCTGGAGATCGCGCGCGGGGTTCAGATCAAATCGCTGGGCACCATCTCGTGACCGACATAGGGCCGCAGGCTGTCCTTGCGACCTTCCTCATTTTTTGCCGCATCGGCTCATGCCTGATGATGATGCCGGGCTTCGGCACGCCGCGCGTGCCAACCCGCGTGCGTCTGTTCCTCGTTCTCACGGTTACGCTGGCGCTCGCCCCGTTGCTCGTGCCCACGGTTCAGGCGGCAACCCCGAACGATTCGCCCGTCGCAGTGTTCGGTCTCATCGCCTCGGAGTCCCTCATTGGCGCGATCATCGGTCTGATGGGGCGGATGTTCTTCCTGGCGCTGCAGTTTGGCGGCGCATCCATCGCGATGCTCATAGGTCTGTCGGGAACGCCGGATGCGCACATCGAGGAAGACGAGCCGACGTCGGGCGTGTCGAGCCTGCTCACGTTCACGGCGACCGTGCTCATATTCCTTTCGGACCTGCACTGGGAGATGCTCCGCGCGCTCGTCGATTCCTACGCCACCGTGCCGGTGTCGAAGCAACTCGCCGCCAACTTCGGCTTGATCCGGATCGTCGATGCGCTGACGGACGGCTTTCTGCTGGCGCTGCGCATCAGCGCGCCGTTCATCGTCTACTCGCTGATGATCAACCTGATGTTCGGCATCCTTGGCAAGCTCACGCCGCAGATCCCCGTCTATTTCATATCGATCCCCTTCGTCCTCGCGGGCGGCGGTCTCATTCTTTACTTCACCTCCACCGAGATCCTGCAAATCTTCATCGGCGGGTTCTCTGAATGGCTTGCGAGACTTTGAGCGATGGTCAAAGCCCGGCTGGAAAAAGCAAAGCGACTGCTCGACCTGAGCCGTGACCTGCAACGGCTGGAAGAGGATAGGCTCGTACAGCTGCGCAACCGTAAGGCGGAGATCGCCGTGCAGCAGGAAGAGCTTATCGGTTCGCTCGATAGCGACACGAGCCTGCAAGGCCTTCTCATGCCGGTGATCGTGCGGCGCCTGAAGGGATTGGGCGACGAGGCGATGCTCGTTGAGCAGGATATCGAGCGGCGCACCAGCTCGCTCCGGAGCCTCGCCACGCGGACGAAGTATGCCGAGCGTCTTTCCCGCAATTACCAGCAGCAGCACACGCGCATGGAAGGCGAAAAAGAGCTCCTCGACGTAATAGAACGTGTACTGCGCACCACCGGCGCAAGGCTCCCATAAGCTTATTGCGGCACCCTTTGGGAAGCTAAATTCTGCTTCTAGAGATTAAATCACAGGGCATGACAGGCTCCGACCTCATTCTCGGCGTTGCCAGCGCGGCCAACGCGGCAAAGCACCGTGAAGCCGTTGCGCGACTGGAGCGCCTCAGCGGGCAGACGGCCCGCGCGGTGGACGCGGCCACGGCTGCGACGGAGACAGAAACTTCCTGGAGCACCGCGGTTAAATCCGCCGCCGCCAACAGGCCGCGAGCAACCGCGCCGATAGCGCCGCCCTCGACGAACGAAGGCACCAAGCCGGACGAGGTCTATGTCCAGTTCGAGGCGGTGCTGTTGCAGAACATGGTCGAGGGCATGATGCCAAAGGATAGTGAAGCGATGTTCGGGAGTGGTACGGCGGGCAGCATCTGGAAGTCGATGTTGGCAGAGAAAATCGCGGCCGAGATCGCCCGTGCGGGCACGGTGGGTTTGGCAAAGCAGATCGCCTCGGCGCAGACCGCCATTTCCGGCGCCAAAGCGTCGGCCGCGCTGAAGTCGGGTGATGCATGATGGGACGGGGAACGATGGAGCGCGACCAGGCTGCCCGTAACCTGATCGACAGAACCATGCAGCGCGTCGAGAAGTTGGTCGATTTCGAGACCGAGGCCTTGCGCACGCGCGCAGCCGTTGATCTCAGGCAGATGAACAATAGCAAGAGTCAGGCGCTGCTCGAGCTTGGGATGGCCGCACGTGTCCTCGAGGGCACGCAGCTCGAGCCCGACCTCGTGGACCGCCTCAAGGCGCTACGTGGCAAGCTCGAAGAGAACCGCATCATGCTGAACCGGCACCTCCAGGCGGTGCGGGAGGTTGCCGGCGTCATTGCGGAAACGATCAAAGATAGCGAATGGGACGGCACATACTCCGAATGTGATGCCGCCAATGGCGCCGGCCGATGATCCGTCTCGTCGTCACTGGCGTGTGGGTTTGCCTCGTGACGGTGCTTTCGAGCTATGCCGCCGCGATGTGGCACAGTCAGAAAACCGAGGAGCCGGGCGTCGAGAAGCTCTTTGGTGGCCTGCAGTCTATGCAAACCAGCATGATCAGCGTGCCGGTGATTTCCGCAGGCGCGGTTGAGGGCTATGTGCTTGCCCAATTCACCTTCACGATGAGCTCTGATGTCGTCAGCCGGATGTCGGTGAAGCCCGACGTCTTCCTGCTCGATTCAGCGTTCCGGACGATCTACGCCGCCGATCCCTCTACGTTGCGCGGGTCGAAAAAGCAGGACTTCTCCGTGCTCACCACCGCGATCAAGGAACGCGTAAACGAGCGCTTCGGCGGTCCCTTCGTCGAGGATGTGCTGATCGAGAAGTTCAGCTTCGTTCCCAAGGAGGAGACGCGCAGCGGCGCCAATCTGGCCAAGATCGGAGCCGGAGAGAAGCGCCAATAGGTGTAATGCCCGCGAATGTGCCGAGCGGTGCGCGCTTCGGCCTCGCGCCGTTGCTCAGCTCTGTAGGGCGCGCGCCATTTCCTGAAACGGATCGACGCTAACAGGATCGCGCGGGCTCTGCTTCATCGCCTCGAACAGCTTCGGCACGATCTCGATCGCCTTGTCGAGCTCGCCGTCCGAACCCTGGCGATAGCCGCCCATGAGGCGCAGATCGCGCGTGTCCTCGAAGCGGGAAATGAGCGCCCGCAGCTTCGATACGAGATTGGCCTGCTCCGGCGTCCAGGCGTGCTGCGAAAGGCGCGATATCGACGCCAGCACGTTCACGGCCGGATAGCGCGCCTGATCGGCGATGGAGCGATCGAGCACGATGTGGCCGTCGAGCGTGCCGCGAATGCTGTCGGCGATGGGATCGTTGTGGTCATCGCCGTCGACGAGCACCGAATAGATGCCCGTGATAGACCCTGCGCCCTCTTCGCCGGGGCCCGCCCGTTCCAGCAGGTTCGGCAGACTGCTGAAAACGCTCGGCGTATAGCCGCGTGCAACCGGCGGCTCGCCCGCCGCCAATGCAACCTCGCGCGCCGCATGGGCAAAGCGGGTGATGGAATCGACGATGAGCAGCACCTTGTCGCCGCGATCACGGAAGTATTCCGCAATGCATGTTGCGGTTTTTGGCGCGAGGCGCCGCATCATCGGACTTTCATCGCCGGTGGAGACGACTGCGATGACGCGATCGCGGTTGTCCGCAAGTGCATCCTCGAGAAATTCTCGCACCTCGCGGCCACGCTCGCCGACGAGCGCGATGACGACGGTGTCGAAACCCCGTGCCCGCGAGAGCATGGCGAGCAGCGTGGACTTACCGACGCCCGATCCGGCGAAAATACCGATCCTCTGGCCGAGGCAGAGTGGCGTGAAGAGGTCGATCACGCGCACGCCGGTTTTCACGGGCTCGGTGATCCGCTGGCGGCGCAGCGGAGCCGGTGCGGCGCGATCCGGGTAGACGGGCCGGTCGCCGTGCGCCAGCGATTCGACATCGCTGAGAGGCTCACCGAGAGCATTGAAAATGTGCCCCTTCCACGAAGGGTCGGGACTGAGCGTCGCCGCGCCGGTTTTCCATGCGCGCGCACCAAGTCCCGCCGCGAGCGGCTCATCGAACGTTTTGACCGTAACCCGTTCCTCATCGAGGCGGATCACTTCGCCGAGCTGCACTTTTCCCGCGGAAGTGAGACTGACGCGGTCGCCGAGCTTTACGAAGGCTGAGAGACCGGAAATGCAGCAGAACGCCGGCGTTACCTGCGTAACGGTGCCGCCGACCTGGATGAGCGGTTGCGTCGCCGCGGCCGCGGACACGCGGTCGGCAAGCAGGTCGAGCCCGGTGCGGGGAAGAAGATCGGTTGTCACAGTGGAGATCAGGATGACGGCCCGAGGGCCTTGATGGCCTCGCGCAGTGAATTCTCGGACTGCTCAATAGTGGTCGAGACGGAATCGTAGCTCCGCGAAGCCAGGATGAGCTGCGACATCTCCCACATCGGATTGACGTTGGAACCTTCGATGTGGCCCTGCAGAACACCGACGCGGTTGAAATCGAGCGCCGGGGTAGCCGGCTTGTCCGGAATGACACCCGAGTTCTCGAAGCGCGAAAGTTTCGCCTGTGCGTCGATGGTGTAAAGGCCGATGGCGCCGAGCTGCACGTTGTTTTGCGTGATCATGCCGTCGTTGGCGATCGTCACCGGACCGCCATTCGGATTGATCTGCAGCGGGGCGCCGCCGACGTCGAGGATCGGGTAGCCGGCCATCGTGTGCAACTCGCCCTCGGGCGTGATCTTCATGCGTCCGTCTCGCGTATAGACGGTTCCTGACGGTGTCTGGATGGCGAACCAGGCATCGCCCTGCGCAGCGACATCGAGCGGATTGCCGGTGCGGATCGTTTGCCCGGGATCGCGCTTGATATGCGTATCGCCGGCCGATGCGAACGCGACGGGCTCGCTGGCGGCGTTGCCCATCACCGTCTCGAATTTTATTTCCTCACGGCGAAAACCGGGCGTTGCCGTGTTGGCGACGTTGTTAGCGATGGTTTCGAGGCGCCGCTGAAATGCCATCTGCGAGGACAGCGCGACGTAGAGGCTTGATTGCATTCCTATGCACCACCCAGTTTCAGGCTTTGCAGGTTGGTCAGAATGTCGAGACCGAGGCTCACATTGAGAGGCTGGAAGAGGACGGAGGCTTGGCTGGTTGCGTTCGCGGGATTGTTGAGCTCCCATGCCGCGGCGAAACGAGCGATGAACTTGCTCAGCTTCGCCGGATCCTTCAAATCCTCGATCTTGAGGCGTTTGTTGATCAGCTCCGCTTGCCGGTCGATGTCCATCAGCGACATCGACTCCGGCAGCCAGAGTGCAGTCTGCGCAACTTTGAGCAGCGCCTTGTCCGCGAGAATGGAGTAGGCGCTCGTTATGCTCGAAACCTTGCGCTCGAAGTAGAGCGCGAGGCGCACGCCTTCATTTTCATTTCCGGCGTCTTCTTCCACCTGCTGGCGGTAGTAGAGGGCCCGCGTCCTGAGGATGTCGGCCCGGTCCTGCGCCACGTCGACGGGCAGGCGCGCCACGGTGCCGTCGGCGTTGAAGTTGAAGTCGGCAGCGAGCGATTTATAGGCTTCGTTGTTCGATTTATTGGCGAAGCTGCGTCCGTCGAGCGGATCGCTGGTCAGAATGCTGCGCAACGTGCCGTCGGAGACGTTGCTGAGACCGTAGGCCTTGACGACGTAGGCCTTGAGCCGCTGGTTGTTGAGCAGATCGTCGACTGAAGAGACCGTGAGAATCGTCTCGGCATAGTACTGGCTCTCGGCTTTGCCGAGCTTCCGGTCGCTCTCGCGTGCACCGATCTTGGCGTTATAGAGCGCGACAGTGTTCTTGGCGGCGTTCGCCGTCTGGACCTGTTTGACGCCTTGCGGGAAGCCGTCCGCATCGAAGTTGAAAGCCGATGCCAGTGCAGTGAAGCGCGGATCGCGCAGCAGGTTGGCATAGCTCGTCACGTTCTGCGGATCGCTGAGCAGCACCATCTTGATCTTTGACTTCGAGACCTCGCCGGGATCGATGCCATAGGAGGACAGCACGAACTTATAGAGCTTGCTGTCGTTCAGGAGGGAATCGACGTGTGACACACCCCAGATAGCGTTCTGGTAGTATTGGATATCGAGCTTCTCGGTCCTGACCGCGTCGCCGTCGTAGTACTTGTTGAAAAGGGTCTTGAGCGCTTCCGCCTGATCGGGGTCCAGCGCCGGAACGCCATCATCGAGCGATCCGTCGGTGTTGAAGTTGAAAGCTGCGGCGACAGCTTTGTACGCCACGCTCTTGTTGGCAGCGCTGTCGGGATCCGAAAGGTCGCTGACGAGGATGTCCCGCATCGTCGCCGCCGACGTCAGTATCGGATTGAGCCCGGCGGCCGTGGCCACGAAGTCGCGCAGAAACATGTTGTCGACGAGATCGTCCACATTGGTGACGCCCGCCATCAACTGGTTGAAGTAGTCGGCCTTGAATGCGGCCCCTGCCGGCGATGCGTCTGTACTGGTCGCCTCGTAGTACCGCAGCATCGTCTTGCTGGACTGTTGCGAGGTTTGCGCGGAGCCGCCCGGCGCCACCGATCCGTCGGCCTCGAACGAAAACGCTGCCGCAAGGTTCTTGTACGCCACGCCGAGGCGATTGGCGGCGCTTTCGGGGTCGTCCAGATCGCTCGTCAGCACGTCGCGGATGGCAGATGCCGATGCAATGCTGGCGTCGATGCCGTGCGCCGTCAGCGCAAACTTGAAAAGGCGCTCGTCCGACAGCAGCTGGTCGACGGACGTAATGTTTCCGATCCGGTTGCCGTAGTAGGTGGCCTCGGAGGCTGCCGACTCGCCCTTGCGGGTCCGCGCCTGTGAATAGAGGCCGATCGTGGCATCTTCGCTGGCGGAATCCTGTGCAGTAACAACTCCGGGCTGCACACCGCCGCTAGGGGTGAAACGAAAGGCTTTTGCGAATTCCAGATAGCGTTTGTCGGCAAGCTTGTTGACGAAGCTGGCGCTGTCGTTGAGATCGCTCTCGAGGACCTTGCGCATGAAGGCCTTCGCGTAATCCATCTCCTCCAGGCCGAACGCCTTCATCGCGTATTTGAAGAGCCGGGTATCGGAGATGAAGTCGTCGACCGTCTTCACCTTGGAGATGTTCTCCAGGTAGTAGGACGTATCGCGCGCAACCTGTGCTTGCTTTGCCGTGTTGCTGAGCGTGCGCTCGAGATTTGAGGTGACGAGGCGATAGCTGGCGAGGGTGGTGAGCACGGCAGGCCTTCCCGGTCATAGGTGGCGAGAAGTTGCGCGTGTTTGCTTTCCTGAAGCTGGTGTCGCACTCGCCACAAATTCCCCCGGCGGCAGCCAGTTTCACGCAAGGAAGTGATGCTTCAACTCATAAGAGGATAAAATCACTTCGGATTCCCTCACGTGACCATTGTCATCGGCCTCCTGGTTACCCTGGGCTGCATGCTCGGCGGCTTCGTCGCAATGGGCGGCCACGTCGGCGTCATCTGGCAGCCGTGGGAATTCTTGATTATCGGCGGCGCGTCGCTCGGCACCTTTATCGTCGCTAACCCCGTAAAGACGATCAAGGATACCGGCGCAGGCATTAAAGAGGCATTTACCGGTCATGCCCCCGGGCGCCAGCAGTATCTCGAGGTGCTGGGTATCCTTTACTTTTTGATGCGGGAGCTGCGCAGCAAACCCCGCAACGAGGTCGAGGAGCACATCGACAGCCCCGACCAGTCGCCCCTGTTCCAGCGCTTCCCCTCCATTGCCGCCAACCGCGATCTGACGACGTTCATCTGCGATTATTGCCGTCTCATCATCATCGGCAACGCGAGAACGCACGAGATCGAGTCGCTGATGGACGAAGAAATCAACACCGTGCGAAGTGATAAAATGAAGCCTTACCACGCGCTGGTCACCGTGGGCGAAGGGCTTCCCGCGCTGGGTATTGTCGCTGCGGTTCTCGGCGTAGTAAAAGCCATGGGCGCCCTCGATGAGTCGCCCGAGGTGCTGGGTCACCTCATCGGTGCTGCGCTCGTCGGCACGTTCGCAGGCATTTTTCTGTCCTATGCCGTCGTGACGCCGGTTGCGAACAAGATCAAAACGCTGCGCGAGAAGCAGCTTCGAGCCTATGTTATCGTCAAGCAGACGCTGCTCGCCTTCATGAATGGAGCGATGCCGCAAGTGGCGCTCGAGCATGGCCGCAAGACCATCTCTGTCTATGAGCGTCCGTCCATTGACGATGTGGAGCAGATTGCGCTCAGCTCCAGCAGCAGCGCCGGCGGGGAGTCGGCGGCCGCCGAGGCGGCCTGATAGATGGCACAGTCAGCTGCACAGCCGCGCAAGGGCCTCGACGGCCTCTTTGCTGGACCGCAGGACCTGGTCGAGCGCTTGCCGATGCTGCGCACGATCCTGCAGAAGACGGCGTCGTCGTGGATCGAGCGTATAGGCAGTATCTCCGCCACGGTGCCCGAGGTCGTTCTCGTCGGCGTCGAAAGCGGTCCCCCTGAGACGATGATTGCCTCGACGGCCAATCAGGCCATCGCCTGCGTGCTGGAGGCGCCGAACTGGAATGCGCGCATGATCCTGTGCGCCGAGTACGAGTTCGTCTTCACGATTGTCGAGATGTTGCTCGGCGGCGACGGCTCCGAGCCCGCGCCCATGTCGGACCGTCCGCTCACGAGGACCGAGCTTGGCCTCGCCCAGCTCGTGTTCGACCAGTTTGCGCTCTCCCTGGAGCAGGCGTTCGCAAAGGTCGCGCCGACGAATTTCGTCGCCGGCCCGGCCGCGGCGCGCGTGAGTTTCGATGTGCTCGGCCGCATGACGATGCCCATCGTCAGCGCAAAATACCATTTGTTCGCGCTGGGGTTCGGTGGCGGTATCACCCTGATGATGTCGCAATCGGTGCTCAGCCCGATGCGACATGAGCTTTCGCGTACGGCAGGCCCCGAATCGGTGCGGCCGGACCCCGCATGGAGCCAGAAGATCCAAAGCGAGGTTTCGCGTGCGAACGTCGAGCTCGTTGCCGTGCTCGACGAGCAGGAGCTGTCGCTGGCGGATATCGCGCGCTTCGCCGTCGGGCAGGTGCTGCCGCTGGGAGCATCGCCCGATAGCGTGCTGCGTGTCGAAAGCAACGGCCAGCCGCTGCTCAACTGCGAGATCGGAAAGTCCAATGGGGTTTATGCGCTGCGTATTCGCGACTTCGTCGATCAGGAGCGGGAGTTCATGAACGACATCCTTGCCGGCTAGCTCCGGTTCGGCGGGCGGAACGCATTGCGAAGGAAATAAGATGTCGAACTTCGATCCTCTGAACATGCAGAATGAAGGCGCGCCGGGTGCTCTTCCCGAGCAGGGCTATCCCACGCCGCCCGCCGGTGCACCCACCTACGAGGCTGCGCCGAACGTGGCGGGTGCTGCCGGCACCGAGGGGCTGAGCCTCGATACGATCATGCGCATTCCGGTGACGGTGAAGATCGTCCTCGGCTCCGCATCGATGCCGGTCGCCGCATTGATGAAGCTGGGGCGTGGCGCACTCATCCCTCTCGACCGCAAGCTCGGCGAGCCCGTCGATGTGATCGTGAACGGCCGTGTCGTGGCACGCGGGGAGGTGGTGGTCATGGACGACGACCCATCGCGTCTCGGTATTTCGCTGACCGAGGTTGTCGGACCGTCCAGCGTTGAAAACCTGCCGTAACGGGACACCATGGCCGTCTCCTCCTACTCCCGCAGCGGATCCAAGCGCAATGTGCTTTCCGGCCCCGAGAAGGTCGGAATTCTGCTGCTTGCGCTCGGAAAATCGCGGGCTGCGCAAATTCTGCGCCGTCTGGAGCCCGAGGAGCTGCGCCTTCTCACCCGTTCGAGTTCCCGTTTGCGCCCCGTAACCTCCGATGAGGTGGAAGCGCTGATCGAGGAGTTCGCCGACAACTTCAAGGGAGGCGTCAACTTCGCCGGCACGGCCGACGAGGTGAAGAACCTGCTCACCGATGTTATGAGCGAGGACGAGATCGCGCAGTACATGCGCGATCAGCCGACGGAATCTCAGCCCGTATGGGACCGACTGGTCCCTCTGCGCGACAACGTTTTGCAACCGCTGATCCTCAAGGAGCATCCTCAGACCATCGCGGTGATCCTGTCGCGCATCGATTCGAACGTCGGTGCACGCCTTCTGCGCACGCTCGAGCCGGAGATGCGCCACTCTCTTCTGCGCCGCATGCTCGGCCTCAAGGGGGTGGCCGATTCGGCCATGGCGGCTATCGAGAACGGTGTGCGCGAAGACCTGCTGGCGACGATGCTTGCAGCGCCCAATCCGGAGACGCGCAAGACGATCGCCGGCATCCTCAATAAACTCGACGGCTCGCAGGCGAACGAAATCCTGAAGAGCATCGCGGCGACGCGCCCCGAGGACGCCAACGAGCTCAAGAGCATGCTCTTCTCGTTCGCCGACATCGCCAACCTCAAGCCCCGCGCGCGCTCACTCATCATCGAGAAAGTTCCGACGGAACAGGTGGTTCTGGCGTTGAACGGCGCCGATCCGCACCTGCAGGATGCCGTGCTTTCGACGCTGACGGCGCGCGTCCGCCGCATGGTCGAAGCCGAGCTCGAGGCGGCACCGCCCGCGCGCTCACGCGACGTCGAAGAGGCACGTCGCGGCATTGTCGCGACCGTTCTCAACCTCATGGCACGCGGCGAGATTACGCTCGAGGATCGCGTCGGCGAGGGCGACGAGATCGATTGACGGATAGAAAGTGCTTCCGGAAAAGTGGGCACCGGTTTTCCGATCAGAAGCACGACCAAGAGTGAGTGCTTCCGGAAAAGTGGGGACCGGTTTTCCGATGAGAAGCACGACCAAGAGTGAGTGCTTCCGGAAGAGTGGGCACCGGTTTTCCGATCAGAAGCACGGCCAAACAATATTCTAGAGCCGTTCTGCGTTTCTACCTAACCGGAACGGATCGAGATGGCAGGCAGCGACGAGGACAAGGCAAGTAAAACAGAAGAGGCATCCGAAAAGAAAATTCGCGATGCCCTCGAAAAGGGCAACGTCCCTTTTTCGAAAGAGCTGACGACGTTCGCCTCTCTCACCGGGCTCATTCTTGTCACGAGCTTTCTGATCGTCTCCAACGCGATCGAGCTTGCCGCGTCCCTCAAGGGTTTCATCGACGATCCCGGCCGTTGGCCGCTGGAGAATACCGCCGATGTCGTTCAGGTATTCGGCGTCGTCAATCTCGACGCCGCACGCCTCGTATTGCCGGCCATTCTCGTGCTGGCGTTCGCCGGCATCGCGAGCTCGCTCATCCAGAACACCCCGCGCATCGTCGTTGATCGCATACAACCGAAGCTCTCCCGGGTTTCGATCAAATCCGGTTGGAAGCGTATCTTCGGCGTGCAGGGTTGGATCGAGTTCCTGAAAGGCACCTTCAAGCTGACCGCGCTTGCTGTTCTCGCACTGCTGCTCGTCAACGCCGCGCGCTACGAGGTGTTCAACTCGCTGGTCATGTCGCCCTATATGCTGCCCAGTCTCCTGCAGAGCATGTCGGTGCGCCTGTTCGCTTCGGTGGTGGCCGCCCTCGTCGTCATGGTCGCGCTCGATGTCCTGTGGACGCGCTTCCATTGGCGGCGCGAGCTTCGCATGACCAAGCAGGAGGTGAAGGACGAGCACAAGCAGTCGGACGGCGATCCCATCGTCAAGTCCCGTATGCGCTCGCTGGCGCGCGACCGCGCCCGCAAACGCATGATCTCGCGGGTGCCGGAAGCCACCGTCGTCATCGCCAACCCCACGCATTACGCCATCGCGCTGCGCTATATCCGCACGGAAAACCACGCCCCGGTCGTCGTCGCGAAGGGTCTAGACCTCATTGCACTGAAAATTCGCTCGATCGCCGAGGAACACGACATTCCGGTGGTGGAAGACAAGCTTCTCGCAAGGTCGCTGTACGACAAAGTTGATGTCGATCAGCTTATTCCCACCGAGTTCTACAGGGCCGTTGCAAACGTGATTCTATATATCATGTCACGCGGGAAACCGATGCAGTCAGGCGGGCCGCACCGATGATGAAGCAACCTAACAAGTTTACGTACGAGCGTGAGCGGGCATTGGGCCACGGTATTCGCGAGCTGGCATCGGACTTACGCCTCGTCGAGCCGGGCGATTACATCAACTACGTCCGCACCGAGCGATTTGCGAACATCGCCCATATCGTCTCGTCGTCCGCCGAGCTGTTCTTCAAACCGGGGACGATTTCGTTCGGCCATTCGGGTGACGTCGCCGTGAGCTGGGATGAGCCGCCCACCGTCGCGCTCGACATGGAATTCAGCCATCGGCGCGTCAACGTCTACTTCCGGTTGATTCTCGCCGACGAGCGCGCAGGTGTCGAAATCACCTACGTCGCCTTCGAAGGTGCCTCCGAGGAGCCGGATGAAAACACCCGCCGGCTCGTCGAGGCGATCGCCGATGCCCGTTTGATGCCCGTACCCGAGCCCGACGACGCCTTCCTGGTGGCCGAGCGACGGCTCGCGACAAGCCTCGGACAAGCTTAGCCCGTTACTCCTCGGTGAGGATAAAGGACGGCTACCGGCATGAGCTCCATATATCTTTTCGATGTCGCCTCCCAGCGGAGCCACTGGCTTTCGCTGCGTCAGGAAACGGTTTCCGGCAACATCTCCCATGCCAACACGCCGGGCTACACCGCACGCGACGTACAACCTTTCGAGGAAGTCCTGCAGTCGGTGCGGCCAGAGCTGGCGACCAGCGATCCGGCGCACATGAAGTATGCGAGCGGTCCCGCAGAGACGATCGCACGCGACGATGAGACCGCCTGGCATGTCTTTAACTCCGGCAACTCCGTCAGCCTCGAGAAAGAGGTCGTCAAAGCCGGTGAGATCAACGGTGCCTTTGCGTTGAATACCAACGTGGTGAAAGCATTCCACCGCATGCTGCTAACCAGCGCGAAGGGCTAAGACGTTGTCCGATCCACTCCAGGTATCACAAAAGATTTCCGCTGCCGGTCTTGATGCGCAATCGCATCGGATGCGCATCATCGCCGAGAACCTGGCGAACGCGCAGTCGACCGCCACGACGCCCGGCGGCGATCCGTATGCAAGAAAGACCGTCGTCTTCTCCAATCGGTTCGACGACGTGTTGGGAACCAACATCGTCGGTGTCGACCAGATCGGTAAGGATCCCGCGCCGTTCCGCATCGAGCGCAATCCGACCCATCCGGCGGCCGATGCAAACGGCAACGTCAAATACCCCAACGTGAACATGCTGATCGAAATGGCCGATATGCGCGAGGCAAACCGCTCGTATGAGGCCAACCTTCAGATGATGAAGCAGTCGCGCGCCATGGTGATGATGACCGTCGACCTGCTGAGGAGCACATAGTCATGCTGGATCAAATTGTTCCCGCGCTTACGGGTGTCGGTCAAAGCGCGCCCGTCCAGGCCGACGCCACCATCCGGTCGCGTCCCGCAGCCGCCTCCGACGCTTCGAGCGATTTCGGCAGCATGCTGTCGCGAATGACGACCGATGCCATCGATACGCTGAAGAACGCCGAGGCGGTTTCCATCGCCGGCATCAGGGACAAGGCATCGGTACAGCAGGTGGTCGAATCGGTCATGGCCGCTGAACAATCACTGCAGACGGCCGTCGCCGTCCGCGACAAGGTCGTCGCTGCGTATCTCGAAATCAGCCGCATGGCAATCTAAGGAAGCCGATCATGAGAGCGCTTGCCATCGCAGCGACGGGTATGAATGCGCAGCAGTTGAACGTCGAGGTGATCGCGAACAACATCGCGAACATCAACACGACGGCATTCAAGCGCGCCCGCGCCGAGTTCACCGACCTTCTCTATCAGCCCGAGCGTCCCGCCGGCGTGCCGAACCGCGGCAACCAGAACCCCATTCCGGAAGGCGCACAGATCGGTCTCGGTGTTCGCAACGCCGCCATCCGCAACCTGCATATCCAGGGCGCGCTGACGAGCACGAGCAACAAGCTCGACGTCGCCATCAATGGCCGCGGCTGGTTCCAGATCGAAGGCGATAACGGCGAGACGTTCTATACGCGCGCCGGCACGTTCAACAAGAACGCCGAAGGCCAGATCGTCACCATCGACGGCAATCTCCTCATGCCGCAGATGACCGTGCCGCAAGACACCACCGAGATCATCATCAATAAGACGGGCGAGGTGTTCGCGCGCATCGGCACGCAGGTCGATCTGCAGTCGCTCGGCCAGATCACACTGGCGAACTTCGCCAATGACGCGGGCCTCGAGCCCATGGGCGGCAATCTCTACCGCGAGACCACCGCCTCCGGAGCGCCCGTGGTCGGTATCCCCGGCGATCCGAGCTTCGGCACCGTCGAGCAGGGCTATCTGGAATTGTCGAACGTCGATCCGGTGAAAGAGATCACCGAGCTCATCACCGCGCAGCGCTCCTACGAGATGAACTCCAAGGTCATCCAGGCCGTGGACGAAATGTACAGCACCGTTTCGAGAAGGTAGCCATGACCGCCCTTTCGTTCGGATCCCGACTGCTGCACGTCGCCGTATTCGTTGCGGCGACGTTTTTCGCCGGTGCGCATTCCGCCCGCGCCGATCACGTTCAGTTGCCGGTTCCGCGCGTCACGATCTATCCCGGCCAGGTGATAGATGGGGGCATGCTGGTCGACCGCGCCTTCCGGCTGAACGGCGCGAAGTCGGTGACGATGTCGAAGGACGACCTGATCGGCAAGGTCGCGCGCCAGACGCTGCTGCCGGGGCGTCCGGTCAACAACGATGCGGTGCGCGCGCCTCACACCATCACGCAGGGGCAGGCGGCGACCGTAGTGTTCCAGAGCGGCGCGCTGACCATCACCGCAACCGCCGTGGCGCTCCAGAATGGCGGCACGGGCGATGTCGTGTCCGTCCGCAACGTCGACAGCGGCCGCATCATCAAGGGCACGGTCGGAGCCGATGGCTCAGTGCACGTGGGTGACGAATGAAACGCAGCCTCGGCATCGTCGGACTTCTTTGCGCGTTCCTGCTCACGATTCCGGGAGCTTCGTACAGCGCCGACGTCGGCCGTCGCTTCGATGGTGACATGGGCCCCTCCGGCCTGCCCCAGTTCGGCAACCCGACGCGCATCAAGAATGTCGTATCCGTGCAGGGCGTGCGCCCCAATCAGCTTGTCGGATATGGCCTCGTCATCGGCCTCAACGGCACGGGCGATAGCCTGCGCAACTCGCCTTTCACCCAGCAGTCGCTGCAGGCGATGTTGGACCGCCTCGGCGTCAACATTCGCAAGCAGAACACCCGCACACGCAATTCTGCGGCGGTCGTCGTCACGGCCGAGCTGCCCGCATTCGCGCAGACCGGCACCACCATCGACGTGACGGTGTCGTCCCTCGGCGATGCGACGTCACTGCTGGGCGGCACGCTCGTCATGACCGCGCTCTACGGCGCCGACAATCTCGTCTATGCCGCAGCGCAAGGCCCACTGACGGTCTCCGGCTATCAGATCACCGGCGCCGCCCAGACGATGACGCAGAACGTTCCCACCTCCGGCCGTATTCCCAACGGCGCGCTGGTGGAGCGTGAAGCGCCCGGCCAGTTCCTCGAGGTCGATTTCCTCGGCCTCGAGCTGCGCAACCCCGATTTCGCAACGGCCATTCGTATTTCCGATGCGATCAACGCCTACGGAATCGACCGCTTCGGCATGGAGCTCGCGCGCGCCGCGGACCTGCGCAGCGTCGCCGTGCGCCGTCCCCCGAACATGTCGCCAACGCGCCTGATGGCCGAGATCGGCGAGCTCATCGTCGAGCCGGACGTTCCCGCCCGCGTAGTCGTGGATGAGCGCACGGGCACGATCGTGATCGGCCGCGATGTGACGATTTCGACGGTCGCCGTCAGCCACGGCAACCTGACTGTCACCGTCACCGAGACGCCGCAAGTATCGCAACCGCTGCCGTTCTCCGAAGGGCAAACCGTCGTTACACCGGAAACGAACATTGCCAGCTACGAGCAGGGCGGCGCCCTGCGCATCATACGCGGCACCAGTCTCAACGTGCTCGTGCGCGGCCTGAATAAGATGGGACTGAAGCCGCAGGGCATCATCGCGGTGTTGCAGGCCATTAAGACCTCCGGCGCACTCCAGGCCGACTTCGTGGTGCAATGATGGCTGATGCCGGTGGGAAGCCTGGCCTTTTCGCAGTCGTCGGCGCGCTCCTCGCGAGCGTGCTTTTGGCTGCCCTGCCGGCAGCGGCTCAGGATGGCTGGGAGCCGCTCGTTTCGCGCCCCGCGATAAAACCATACGATCCGCCGCCGACATCCCCCTCGCACGCTCTCGCGAAGGCGGCACGGTCCATCCCGACGGCACGTGTCGCGCCACGTCCGCCCGTGCCGCAGATGAAGCCAGCGGCAGCAAAAAAGGCAACGCCGGCGATCCCGTCCGTACCAGAGGGCACGCCCATCCCCGTTGATGGCGACGACATCATCACCGGATCCGTCGACCAGTTTCCCACGCGCGCGCCCCTGGCTATCGAGGATTCTGCGCGGCTGTTCGCGGAAAGCGGCGGGCTCACGTCGAGTCCCATCACTACGGGCGCCGTCGACGGGCCAAACTCCGACCTCGCGAAAAGCTATTGCGTCGCCATATCGAGCGCGGCCGCCGACGCGCGCATCGCGGTGCAGAAGGCAAAGCTTGCCGAGATCGAGAAGCAGATCAGCCAGCGTATCGCCGCGCTGGAAGCCAAGACCACCGAATATAAGACGTGGGTCGACCGCCGCGATCAGTTTCTGAAGCGCGCGAACAATTCCCTCGTCAAGATCTATACGCAGATGGAGCCGGACGCGGCGGCGCTGCAACTCGTCGAGATGGACGAGGAGACGGCCGCTTCCCTGTTGCTGAAGCTCGAGCCGCAGAACGCCAGTGCGATCCTGAATGAGATGGTGCCCGATAAGGCCGCGCGTCTCGCCGGTACCATTTCCGGCTCTGCGCGCGTGAAGCGTCCCACCATTCCGCAGCCTGTTGCAGCACCTCAGCGGCCCGCCCAGGAAGGCGTGCCGCAGCCCGTGCCGGAGCGAGCCTACCCAGACGGGGGAAGATCATGATGACGAGGCTCGCACTCATCTCGGTCATGGCCGTACTCATGGGCGCGTGCGCGGTGGACGTGCGCGACTTCAACCGCGAGCCGCACATGACACCCGTGGGCAGCGGCATGGTGCCCAAGCGCGTCGCGATGATCACCGAGCCCTCGCCCGAGAACGTCTACCGGGGCAATTCATCGATCTGGCAGGATAGTCGCGCGGATCTTTTCTCGGACATGCGCGCCCGGCGGATCGGCGACACGGTCACCGTGAAGATCTTCATCAAGGACAAGGCATCGATTGCCAACGATTCCGAGCGCAAGCGCGATGCTTCGAACACGCTCGGCTTCGACTATGCCTACGAGTTCAGCTCGAAGGATTCCACGATCCCCTATCAGGCCGGGCTCGACGTAAACACCAAATCCCGCACCCGCACCAAGAGCGAAGGCGGTATCGAGCGCTCCGAGAAGATCGAGCTGCTCGTTGCGGCGGTCGTGTCCGACGTGCTCCCCAACGGCAATCTCGTGATCAGCGGCTCGCAGGAGGTCCGGGTCAACTTCGAGATGCGGGTGCTCAACGTCGCCGGCATCGTAAGGCCGTTGGATATCGCCGCCGACAACACCATCGTCTACGAGAAAATCGCAGAGGCGCGTATTTCTTACGGCGGCCGTGGTCGCCTGATGGAGGTGCAGCAGCCGCCATGGGGGCAGCAGCTCGTCGACAACCTCTCTCCGTTCTGAGCGGCGGGCGGCTGCGATGTCGATGGTGGGCACAGACGGAAAATCGGCTGAACCGGGCCCTGAGCCTCAGGGTCAGCCATCGATGCTCTACTTCATCGCCATCGTGGCGCTGCTGACGCTTGTCGCTGCCGGTGTCGGCTATTTCAGCGGTAAGCAGCTTCTCTCGACCGCGCAGGAGACAACCGCGAAACGCGACGACAACGCGGGATATCTCGGCGAGCGCTTCCGCATGGAGAGCTCGAAGCTGCGCCCGCTCGCACCCATCGTCACCAATCTCACGGGACCGGGCGAGACCTGGATCCGGATTGAATCCTCGCTCGTGTTCAACGAGGTTCCCGACGATGTGGATGCCCTGAGCGTGCGGATCACCGAGGATATCGTCGCGTTTCTGCGCACCGTCAAAGTGAGCGATATAGAGGGGCCGATCGGATTCCAGCACCTCAGCGAGGACCTCAACGATCGCGTGCGCGCCCGCAGCGACGGCAGCGTGCGCGAGATCATCATCCAGGGGCTGATTGTGGAATGAAACGCATTCTGCTGATCGGCGCATTGCTGCTGGTGGGCACGCTCGGTGCCTCCGCCCAGCAGTTGCCGGGTCTGGAACAGCTTCTGCCCCCCGGCGATGCCTCCGCAGCCGGACGCATGGTGCAGCTCGTGCTGCTCATCACCGTGCTGTCCGTCGCGCCGGGCATCCTCATCATGGTGACGTGCTTCACGCGCTTCGTCATCGCGCTGTCGTTCCTGCGGGCGGGCATCGGCCTGCAGACCACGCCCGCCAATCTCATCCTCATCAGCCTCGCACTTTTCATGACGCTCTACGTCATGGCACCGACGTTCGACCGCGCCTGGGAGAACGGCGTCTCGCCGCTGATCGAGAACAAAATTACGGAAGCGGAGGCCTATGAGCGCATCACCGCGCCGTTCCGCACGTTCATGATGGCAAACGTGCGCGACAAGGACCTGAAGCTCTTCAACGACCTCGCCCACGAATACCTGTGGCCCAAGCAAAATGGCGCCGAGGGCGCCCCCACACCGCCACCGCCCCCCGTGACGCCGCCCGATGGCCAGATAGAGCTGCGCGTTCTCATCCCGGCCTTCATGATCTCGGAGTTGCGGCGCGGATTCGAAATCGGCTTCCTGATGGTGCTGCCGTTTCTGGTCATCGACATGATCGTGGCGACGCTCACGATGTCGATGGGCATGATGATGCTCCCGCCGACAGTCATCTCGTTGCCCTTCAAGATTCTCTTTTTCGTGCTGATCGACGGCTGGAATCTGCTCGTCGGCGGCCTCATCCGTTCGTATGCGTAAAAATGACCACCGCGTTAACCATTCGGCAATCTGCCCGTGCCAAGAATCATGGCAGCGTTGCCTATGAGTAAAAAACTCGACGACAGGTTGGGCCCACGGGCCCAAAGGCATGATGCCGTACTGTCGTGCCGGCAACGATCCGGCATGTCCCATTAACCACTTCGATCATAGGGACAGCCAACCATGGCGAGTATTAACACGAACGTCGCCGCGCTGACGGCATTGCGCGCGCTGACGCACACGAACACCTCTCTCGAGCAGACCCAGAACCGCATCTCGACCGGCCTGCGCGTCAACGACGCCTCCGACAACGCCGCCTACTGGGCGATCGCGACCACGATGCGCTCCGACAGCAAGGCCCTGTCCGTCGTGCAGGATTCGCTGGGCCTCGGCGCCGCCACGGTCGATACCGCCTACGCCGGCATCAACTCGGCCATCGGCCTGGTCGACCAGATCAAGCAGAAGCTGCTGAGCGCCCGCGGTGAGGGCGTCGACCGCTCGAAGATCCAGAAGGAAATCACCGAGCTGCAGGGTCAGCTCCGCGGCATCGCCGACGCCGCCGTCGTCCCCGGCGCCGAGAACTGGCTGTCGACCGACTCGAGCGTGCCAGGCTACAATGCGCTGAAGAGCATCGTGTCGTCGTTCACGCGCGTCAACGCCTCGGTCTCCGTCCAGACCATCGGCGTCGATACCACGAATATCAAGCTCTATGATGCGAGCCCCGCTGCGGTCACTGGCACCACCACGGGCACGTTTACCGCGGCTGCAGCCACTTTCGCCGTGTCGGTCGGTGGCAACGCCGTTGGCACCATCACCACCACGACGGGTTCGACGCTCAACAGCATCGCTGCCGATATCAACGCCCTCGGCGCTGGCATCACCGCGACCGTAAATGGCACGCAGCTCGCCTTCACGAACAACAACGGTGCGGCCGTTACGTTCGCCGCCGGCTTCGCAACGGGTACCGGCCTGACCGCCCCGCCCCTTGGCGCAGCTGGCACCGGTGTCGTTTACGGCAACACGACGGGTACGTTCGCCGCCGCCGCCGCCGGCCCCATCAACATCACCGTGGGCGGCAGCACGGTGGGCAGCTTCTCCACCACGACGAACTCTACGCTTGCCAGCATCGCCGCCGATATCAACGCCCTCGGCATTGAGGGTCTCAGCGCGGCGGTGAAGGGTAACCAGCTCACGTTTGCCAACCGTACCGGCGGAGCAGTCGCCTTCAGCGGCGCGTTCTCTGGCTTGACGGGGCCGTCGATGGCCGCCCCGGCTGCGTCCAACAGAGGTGTTCTCGATAGCTCCATCATCGACACCTTCAACGGCACCAACTGGGTGAGCTACAGCGTCACCGATCTCGACATCTCGGCGCTGACCAACAGCACCGTGGACCTTAAGACCCTTGAAGCCCTGATCGGCGGTGTCGACGCTCAGCTCGGCAAGCTGACGGATGCGGCCACGAACCTCGGTTCGGTCAAGTCGCGCATCGACCTGCAGAAGGACTTCGCGAAGAACCTCATGGATACGCTCGACACGGGCATCGGCCAGCTCGTCGACGCGGACATGAACGAGGAATCGACGCGACTGCAGGCACTGCAGGTGAAGCAGCAGCTCGGCATCCAGGCCCTGTCTATTGCCAACGCTTCGAGCCAGAGCATCCTGCGTCTCTTCCAGTAAATAGAAGCGCATAGGATAAAAATCGGGCCAAGCTCTTACGGGAGCTTGGCCCTTGCGATTCCTGAATCTGGCGGCCGTCGCTGACGTGCGTCAACGCCGTGGGTTTCTCTTAACCCAGTTCTCCCGCGCCGAGAGGCGGCGCAAGGCCTATTAATCCCGCCGCAAGCATTGTTCTTTAAAGCCTAAGGCACGACAGGTTGGGCCCACCGGCTCAAGGGCATGAAGCCGAACTGTTGTGCCGGAAATGATCCGGTATGTCCCCCCAGTTTGTACGTCTAGTCAGTAACTCAGGGACAAAACCTCCATGGCGAGTATCAATACCAACGTCGCCGCGCTGACGGCATTGCGCGCGCTGACGTCCACGAACACTGCTCTCGAGCAGACCCAGAACCGCATCTCGACCGGCCTGCGCGTCAACGACGCCTCCGACAACGCCGCCTACTGGTCGATTGCCACCACGATGCGCTCCGACAGCAAGGCCCTGTCCGTCGTGCAGGACTCGCTCGGCCTGGGCGCCGCGACCGTCGATACCGCTTACGCCGGCATCAACTCGGCGATCGGCATCGCCGACCAGATCAAGCAGAAGCTTCTCAGCGCCCGCGGTGAGGGCGTCGACCGCTCCAAGATCCAGAAGGAAATCACCGAGCTGCAGGGCCAGCTCCGCGGCATCGCCGACGCCGCCGTCGTTCCCGGCGCCGAAAACTGGCTGTCGACCGACTCGAGCGTGGCTGGCTACAACGCCACGAAGAGCATCGTGTCGTCCTTCACCCGCGTCAATGGCACTGTGTCCGTTCAGACGATCGGCGTCGATACGTCGAACATCAAGCTCTATGACGGAAACTCCACGCCGGTCACCGGCACCACCACGGGCACGTTCGCCGCGGCTGCCGGCAACTTCACCCTGTCGGTCGGCGGCAACGCCGTCGGCTCCGTTACCACCACGACGGGTTCGACGCTCAACAGCATCGCTGACGATATCAACGCCCTCGGCGCTGGCATCACCGCGACGGTGAGCGGCGGACAGCTCGCCTTCACGAACAACAACGGTGCGGCCGTCACGGTCAACGGCGCCTTCGCGACGGCCACCGGCCTCACCGCTCCGACCCTCGGCGCGGCGAACACCGGCGTCGTTTACGGCAACACGACGGGTACGTTTGCTGCCGCCGCCGCCGGCCCCATCAACATCACCGTGGGCGGCAGCACGGTGGGCAGCTTCTCCACCACGACGAACTCTACGCTTGCCAGCATCGCCGCCGACATCAACGCCCTCGGCATCGATGGCCTGACGGCGGCGGTCAATGGTTCGCAGCTGACGTTTGCCAACCGTACCGGCGGAGCAGTCGCCTTCAGCGGCGCGTTCTCTGGCTTGACAGGCCCGTCGATGGCCGCCCCGGCTCCCGCAGCCAAGGGCACTCTGGATAAGGCCATCATCGACACGTTCAGCGGCGGCCGCTGGACCAGCAGCAGCGTGACCGATCTCGACATCTCGGCGTTGACCAACAGCGCGGCCGATGCGGCGACCCTCGATACCATGATCGCGGGCGTCGACGCTCAGCTCGGCAAGCTGACGGATGCGGCCACGAACCTCGGTTCGGTCAAGTCGCGCATCAGCCTGCAGAAGGACTTCGCCCGGAGCCTCATGGACACCCTTGAGGCGGGCATTGGCCAGCTCGTCGACACGGACATGAACGAGGAATCGACGCGGCTGCAGGCGCTGCAGGTGAAGCAGCAACTCGGCATCCAGGCGCTGTCTATCGCCAACAGCTCGAGCCAGAGCATCCTCAGCCTGTTCCGGTAAGGCAACAAACGACAATAATCGGAAGAGCCAAGCCCTAGGAAAGGGCTTGGCTCTTCTGGCGCAATTTTCGCGCAAGGTTCCCCGCCAAAGATCACCCGGCAATCCATAAGCCGGGAATCGAACTGTTGGGGAGCGTCATGGTCTGGAGCGAACAGCTCAAGCAATTGTGGACCAACCTGTTGGCCCTCGGGCCGCGACGGCTCGGGGTTCTCGGCCTCGTGGGTTTCACGGTGTTCCTCGCCGTCGGCCTCGGCAGCTACTATTTGAGCCGCCCCGAGTACGAAACGCTCTATGCGGGACTGGAATCGCAAGACGCTGCGCGCATCGGTGCGGCGCTGCATGAATCCGGCATCTCCTTCGACGTCAATCCGGAAGGAACCGCCGTCCTGGTGCATCCGGGGCAGGCCTCCCGCGCGCGCATGCTGCTGGCGGAAAAGGGCCTGCCGAGCAGCGCCAGCGCCGGCTATGAGCTCTTCGACAAGATGGGCGCGATCGGCCTCACCTCTTTCATGCAGGAGATCACCCGCGTGCGCGCTCTCGAAGGCGAGATCGGCCGCACCGTCCAAGGCATGAAAGGCGTGCGTGCGGCGCGCGTGCATATCGTCATGGCGGATACGGGATCGTTCCGCCGCAGTACGCAGCAGCCATCCGCCTCCGTGGTCATCCGCACCGATTCATCGGCTGATTTTTCGTCCGCGCAGGCGATCCGTCACCTTGTCGCCGCGGCTGTGCCCGGCCTGACCGTCGATAAGGTGCGCGTCCTCAGCACCGATGGCACGGTGCTCGCCTCGGGAGACGGCTCGTTCAACACCGCACCCACCAAGATGCTGGAGCTGGAGCGCACCGTCGCAACCGAATTGAAGCAGAACGTGAGTGAGACGCTCGCGCCCTACATCGGTATCGACAACTTCCAGCTCAGTGTGGCCGCCCGTCTCAACATCGACAAGCGCCAGATCAACGAGACCGCGTTCGATCCGGAATCGCGCTTCGAGCGCTCACGCCGCACCATCAAGGAGCGGTCGAACTCGCGCGATGCGGGCAATACCCAGCCGGTGGGCGTCGACCAGAACCTCCCCGCGGAGCAAACGCAGGGCACAGGAGGCGACAACTCCTCTTCCCGTTCGAGCGACCGCAAGGAGGAGCTGAAGAACTTCGAGGCGAACTCCAAAACGACGTCCACCGTCAGCGACGGTTATCGCATCGATGCGCTCACCGTTGCGGTGGTCATAAACCGCAAGCGGCTCGAGGCATTGCTGGGACAGGGCGCCACGCAGGAGGCCATCGACGTCAAGCTGAAAGAGGTGGAGAGCCTCGTTGCCTCGGCCACCGGCGCTGACATGAAGCGCGGAGACCGCATCACGGTCGCGGCGGTCGAGTTCATGCCGCGGTCCGAGATGCTCGAGGCGCTGCCGGACGCCGGCATCACGGCTTACCTCTATGATCAGATGGGCACGCTGGTGAAGGCATTGGCGGTGCTCGGCGCGGCCGTCATCCTCGCCTGGTTCGGCCTGCGACCCGCGGCGCGGATGCTGCTCGAGTTCCAGCCGACGCCAGCGATGGCGGTTGCCGCAGCGGAGGCTGGCGAGCTGCCGTTCGAGCCGCAGATTGCACCCGCCTTTGCAGTCGAATCGCCGTTTGCCACCGCGGCGATGGATGATGACGACACGACGCCCGATCTCATCAGCGACCTCACGAGCCAGATAAACCGCACGCCGCAGAAGCGGCTCGAGCAGATGGTCGACTTCGATGAGGATCAGGCCATCGCCATCATGAGGCAATGGCTACGCGGAGGACAGCAGGCGTGAGCGGGGTGCCGATCGCCAACTTCCTGGTCGATTTTGGCAACAAGGATCTTTCCCTGGAGCTCGCCCCCGCGACGCTCAGCCCGGTGCTCCCAATCGCCGAGGAAGTGAACTGGGCCGAGCGTACCGAGGAGGCGCACGCGCGCGGCTTCGAGGAAGGCCGTCAGGCTGCCGAAGCCGAGCTGGAGACGCGCCTTGCGGAGTGCAAGGCAGAGACCGAGCGGGAAATCGCCGCGGCCCGCGCCGCCTGGTGCGCAGAAGCGGGACCCCAGCTCGCCGCGCAGTTCAGCACTGCCGTGCGCGAGATGGAGGATCGTGTCACCGACGCGATCGAGCGCATATTGAGGCCGTTCCTTGTCAGCGCGGTGCGCCGGCATGCGGTCAATGAGCTGCGCACCACGCTGGAAGATTTGATCGGCAAGAATCCCGGCATCGCCCTGGAGATCTCCGGCCCCGAGGATCTGCTGGAAGCTGTGCGTGAAAGCCTCCCCGAGTCGTTGAAAGAAGTCAGCTACGCCGCCAATGACGCGCGCGAAATTCAGGTGAAGGCTGGCACCGCGCTGATCGAAACGCGCATATCGAACTGGCTCGAGACCATCGCGGGACAAACCGAATGAGCAGCCCCCCGAATGAAGGCGAGGAGGACACACGCCAGCACGAGCTCGTTATCATCCGCCGCCGCGGCCACGACGAGGACGCGCCCCACAAGGGCGGCGTCTGGAAGATCGCGCACGCTGATTTCATGACCGCGCTCATGGCGTTCTTCCTCGTCATGTGGCTCATCAACGCCACGGACGAGAAGACGATTTCCGGCGTCGCCAATTACTTCAACCCCATGCGCATGAGCGACTCGACGACGCGGCCCAAGGGTGTTTTCACCATGGATGCCGGCAGCTCGAAGGATGCCGGCGAAGGCACGGCAGCAGAATCGAACGACCCCGGCAAGGAAGGGCGGCCGCGGGGAAAGGGCAAAGCGAAAGGCGGCGAGGCCGCGCTCTTCGACGATCCCATGGCGGCGCTGGATGGATTAGCCGCGGAGGCGCCGCAGGAGAATGCCGCCAACGCTGCAGCGAAGGGAGATCCCGACGGACACAAGGTCGAAGAGGCGTTCCGCGATCCCTTCGATCCGGATTCGCGCTATGCGCCGACGAAAGAGGAAGAGGCCAAGCACGCGGCGGAAGCCGGCGCGGCCGGCGGCGACGCTGGCGAGGGGCCTGCCGGTGCGCGCGTAGCCGCCAGCGCCGGAGTGCCCGCCGATCTCGTCCAGCTCATCGAGAAGCTGATCGAGGAGACCGGTTTTTCGGCCTTGCCCGCGGTCGAGATCAAGACGAGCGAGGAAGGCATTCTCATCAGCCTCAGCGACCAGCAGGATTTCGAGATGTTCGGACTGGCGTCCGCACGCCCGAAGCCGGAGCTGGTGGTATTGATGGAGAAACTCGGCAACGTGCTGCTGGAACGCACCGAGCCCATCGTTATTCGCGGCCATACCGACAGCCGCAAGTTCAAGGCCGGCGGCTCCGACAACTGGCGCCTTTCCAGCTCGCGCGCGCAGATGGCCTATTACATGCTGATGCGTGCCGGTGTGCCCGACGAGCGCATTGATCGCATCGAGGGCCACGCCGACCGCGAGTTGAAGAATCCCGATGATCCGCTGGCGGGCGAGAACCGGCGCATAGAAATCCTGCTGCAGAGGGGTAAATCCTGATGCAGCGCTCAGCTCTCGGCATCATCGCCGTGTTTGGGCTTGGAGCGGCCATCGCCAACGCCGATGACGCGGCGACCAAGAAGCCGTACGAGCTGGTGCGCGAGCTTCAGGTCTTCCAGGATCAGGCGGCGTTGAAGAGGACGGGCCAGCGCGCGGAGCAGCGCGAAAGGATTGCCAAGGTCGCAGAGGAGTTGCGCAAGTTCGATGCGAGCGTGTGGGCCGAGGAACGCAACCTGCGCGCAGCGGTGATCTACGTGCTAAGCGGCGGCGATCCGCGCGCGCTGCGCAGTCTGGTCGATTCCAAGGAAGACCTGGGCGATAACGACAGGCTCGTGAAGGGCGCCTTGGCCTACAGCGAACGGCGCGACGCCGAAGCGGCCGAGTTGCTCTCCGGCGTCGATGTCGAATCGCTCGACCGCAGCGTCGGTGGTCATGTTGCGCTGGTGCGCGCTTCGCTCGCGGCCGAGACCGATCAGCGCAAGGCGTTCGCGCTGCTGGATAGGGCGCGCGTCATTGCACCAGGCACCCTTGTCGAAGAAGCCGCGCTGCGCCGTCAGGCCATCCTCGCCGCCAAGATCAATGACCTCGACACCTTCGAGCGGCTCTCCTCGCAGTATTTCCGCCGCTTCGGCACCTCGCTGTTTGCCAGCAGCTTCGAGCAGCAGTTCGCCCAGGAAGTCGTGTCGAAGGCGTACCCGGCCCAAGAAAAGCGGATGGCCAAGCTCGAAGAGATCATCCGCGGCCTCGAGCCGGAGGTGCGCATCAACACCTGCCTTGCGCTGGCCGAGCAGGGTATATCGCAGGCGAACGTGGAAATCGTGCGTTTCGCTGCGCGCCTTGCGGGTATTGATGCGCGGTCAAGTCCCCTGGACGCCACGCGCATGCGCCTGTTCGAGGCGGCGGCGCTGCTGGTGACGGATGCCTACGAGGACGGCTCGCGTGCGCTCTGGACCATCGACCGCGCGAAGCTGGGCGTACGCGAGGAGGCGCTGCTCAACGCAGCCTTTGCGGTATCGCGTGAGATTGCGCGGCCGCCATCCATGCCGGTAACCCGGCAGACACCCCGTACGCCCGATGCCTCCGCCGCGGACACGAACGGTGACACCGCGGATAAGGCAAATGAGATTGCTGAATCCCGCGTCGTCAGCGACGCGCAGCAGGCGCTTGAGCGTGTCGATGAGCTTTTGAAAGAGGCATCGAGATGACAACTCCGGGACCGGTTGCAAATGCGGCGAGCCCGCCGCCGAAGACCGCCGTGGGCTCGCGCCAGGGCGGCGGAAAGGGCGAGGCCTCCGCAGACAGAGAAGGCTTCGGCGAGGTTCTGTCCGGCCTCGAAAAGACCGACCAGGGTTCGGGCAAGTCGTCGACTGCCAAGTCGGGCACGCGCTCCAGCGGGGATCTCGGCGTGCAGCCGCAGGTGGCCGACCCCGCGGCGCGCTCCGACACCGCCGTCGCCGATGCGCTTGCCCTGTTGCAAGATGACCTGCAACTCGTCGCTGACGCTCAGCCGGATACGAACGCATCGCCGCCGGCCGCAACCTCAGGCGCAACGGCGACCGACGGCGCCCAGGCGAGCATGGCCGCGCTCGCCGCGCTCAATGCGGCGAGCCAGGGCGCCTCCGCCGCGCAGAACACAATCGGCACGCCGGTCGATGAGACCGCCCAGCCCGCCGACGGGAAGGTGGACGATACACTGCGGGGCGACGCAGCCAAGCGCCCCGTTCCCGCCGCCGTCATGAAGGGCGACGCGGCCGTGGAAACGACCGGTGCAGAAAAGAACCCCGATCCGAACATCGCGCGCGTTGCCGCCACGACAACCGGCCCGAAGGAAAAGCCTGCGCAGAGCAAGAAAACCGACCTTGCCGACGCGGCAGCGCTCGCCACCAGTCTGGAGAGCGACGAAAGCATCAATATCGTCCGCCATACGCGTGCAAACGTCATGCGTCAGGAGGTGCATTTCGCCCCCGTTGCGGAGCCGGTCTTGGTTTTGGACACAGCCGAGCAGAGCACGTCGTTGGTCGATGGGTCGCAACTCGACCTCGGCGAGCTGGGATCGGGCGGCATGCGTCCGGCGCAACAGGTGGCGCAGCGCATTGCTAGCGAGGCGGCGTCCACGCCGGCCTTTGCGCGCCATCTCGCGGGCGCCGATCAGCCCGTCGGAAAGCCCGCGCTCAAAATTCTGCAAATCCAGCTTCAGCCTGCCGATCTCGGCACCGTCACCGTGCGCATGGAGATGAAGGATGCCGATCTCGTGCTGCATGTCGAGGCTGATCGCGCCGCCACCGCGGAGATGATCCGCTCCGATCAGGATTCGCTATCCAAGCTTCTGCGCGCCTCCGGTTACAACGTCGATACGGGCTCGATCCGCGTCGTCGAGGGTGACCGCGGTGCCGCTGCACAGCAGAATAATCAGCAGGGCGGAGGCCAGCCGAGTCTTCAATCCCAGGCTCAGTCGCACTCCGGCGCTTCGCATCGCGATGACGGCGCACAACAGCGCGGCAACGGCCAGACCGGCGGTAGTGATGCCCAACCCGCACGACGGAATGAAAGCCATGGGACGACGACACAGCGCACTGGCTCTGGCCTTTATCTTTAATAGCGCCGCGATCGCCGTTGCCGTCGCCGGCGAGCTCAATGCGTGCGAGAGCGAGATGGTGCGCGCTTCGGCGATCCATAACGTTCCGCTCGGCATGCTGTATGCGGTAGGGCTCACCGAGACCGGCCGCGGTGATGGCCTGCGGCCCTATGCGCTCAACGTCGACGGCCGCGCCATCTACGACCTCGGCAAGGCAGCGGCCATCAAGGCATTCCACGAGGCGCAGCGCGACGGTGCGCGCTTCATCGACGTCGGCTGCATGCAGATCAACCACTACTTCCACGCCAAGAACTTTCCCTCCGTCGAGGACATGTTCGACCCGGCGCAGAACGTCTCCTATGCGGCGCGCTTCCTCAGCGAATTGAAAGAGCGGGAAGGAACCTGGACAAAGGCCATCGCGCGCTATCACGCGGGACCGGCCAACGTCACGGCGCAGAAGACCTACGTGTGCCGTGTCATATCGCGAATGGTCGCCAGCGGTTTCGGCGAGTGGACCGACGAGGCGCGCAGCTATTGCGGACGGTCGTAGCGGCCGCATTGCATTCGCTAGCGAGAATTGAGTGGCTAACACCACGCTGTGAGGGGGAAGAGACGAACGATGGCTGCGAAGACAGGCTTGCTCGGGCCCTATCGCCTAAGTTTCGATGGCATAAACAGCGCTGTCGCGCGGCGCTCAGCGGGGGTATTCGTGCTCGGGAGCGCAGATCCGAGCGGCAATTTCCAGGTGAAGCACGTCGGCCGCTCCGACAGTGATGTGCGCAGTCGCCTGCGCGAGTGCATCGGCTCGGACGCTCTGTTCAAATTCAGCTTCTACGGGTCGGCTCAGGCAGCGTTCGAGAAGGAGTGCGAGCTGTTTCACGATTTCGCGCCACCGGGTAATCGCATCCATCCGGGCCGCACCAACGGCTCGAATTGGGAATGCCCGCGCTGCCGGATATTCAATACGGTCAGGTAACGCCGTCGCCCGTTCAACTGGAAACTGTCGCGGGGGGGCGCGTGATCCCGTCCCTCGCAAGACCATGATCGCTTCGGGCCCTACCAGTCCGAAGCGTGAATCATCGGTCTGATCAAATGACCATGATCGCTTCGGAACCTACCCGTCCGAAGCGTGAATCATCGGTCCCATCAAAAAACTAGAGCCGCATCGCGTTCTAAGTGACCGCACACTAACGGTTGAGCAGCTTCAGCATGTCATCGAGCGCGGCCTGGTACCCGTGATGCCAGTAGGCCTGCTCCGGCGACCCGGCGTCGAGGTGCCGTTGCTCGAAATCCGTATGCTCCCCCGTCTCGGTCAGCCACTCGCGAATGCGATCTCTGCGCTCGGCGAGGAGTGCCAGGTTGCCGTCTGCCGACATATTCGGTTTGATCCCCACTGAACGCATTTATTGGCGCTTGCCGCGCATTGTCCGATCCTAGTGGGGAGGTGTTGGCGTTCCCTCAAACCAATTGCTCGAATTTTTTCGATCTCCGAATGTGGTCGCAAGGCTACCGCACGCGCCGTTGCTTTACCGCATTGTCGATGAGCACGTTGGCGATCATCATGCGGCGTGTGGCGTCGAGCCGTTCTTCACCGTTGAAGCGATCCGGATGATTGGCGAGCGCGAACTCCCGGCGCAGCCGCCTGAGATCGGCGATGTCCATGCGATCCGAAATCGCAAGCTCGGCGGCGATCGCCTGTGGATCGGTTTTCAGCGGAGCCCGCGGCTGTACGTGGCTCTCCATCTGCTGCTCGAGATAGAGATCGACCGACGCCCGCGCCGCCGTGCCGCCCGCTTCGCGCATGGCGTTGACGATCGCATCGACGCTCGCCCGCGCGTTGCGGAGCTGGTGCTCGTGCGTTGAGTGCAAGTCTTCGAGTTCGACCCCGGCGGCGCGCGACGCATTCTCCAGGATGTCCGCGAAATTCGCCGCGGAAGACGTCCTGTTCAGAAGAATTCGCATTCATCGCCCCCGGGCCGTGTCTGTCTCGGCATATCCGGCTGCTTCAGCCGTTCGCTGAGGGAAGCCAGGAGCACGCCATCACAGGCGGCGCGCGCATCGAGTGCCCAGTTTTCCGGGGCGGACGTTGAGACTTTCTTAAGGAACTCGGAGAGCCCCAGCAGATTTTGCGTGATGTGGTCGATGCCCTGCAGCACGTCGAAGCATTGCGCCTGGCGCAGTGAATCCCTCACCCCCGGCAACTCCACGATGTCGTGCAGGCGCTCAACGTCTACGGCGAGGCTATGCAACTCCTCTCCCACCACATTCAGCAATGCTGGGATCGGCGTGTGCTCGTCCTGGGCGTCGTTCGAATGCTTTTTCATGTTGTTGGCCCATGCCGGGCGCGGCGGCCCGGTCCTCCTCAGAACAGCTCCAGATCCCCTTCGGGCATCGGCTTGGCGGGTGCCGCCGGCAGCGGTGCAATTTTTTGCGGGTCACCGACGAAGATCTGCCGCGCCCGTCCGCTGGCGGGCCAGAATTCGACGCGGCGGCCCGAGTTGCCGCCAAGACTGCCGCCCACGATGCCGATGCCTTCGTTTCGCAAGAAGCGCTCGGCAAAGGCGGCATTCATTTCGCCGACATCCGAGCTCTTGAAGACCGTGCGTGCGCCACCGAACAGCTTGGCCTCGAGGCGGCCCCTTTGCGCGCCGTGGCTCATCAAGCCGTTGACGAGAAGCTCCATCAAATGGACGCCATACCGCTCCGCGTCGCGAGACTGCGCACGCTCTACGTCACCCGGCAGGAGGAAATGGTTCATTCCCCCTATGCGCGCGACGGGGTCGCGCAAGCATGCGGCAACGCAGGAGCCCAGCACCGTCGTCAGAACGAGACCGGGCTCGTCCGAGACATGGAACTGGCCTTCCATTACGTGCCGGCGAGTGACGGCGTGGTGATTCATTTCAGGCGACCGACAACCGCCTCCAGCGCCGTCTTCAGCGCCGGAACCGTAAAAGGTTTGGTCAGATAGTTATTGATGCCGAACTGAATTGCCTTCTGGACGACATCCTTGTCACCTTTGCCGGTGAGCATGATGAACGGCATCTTCTGCGTCGGGGCGTGCTGGCGTATGGCGCGCAGCAAACCGAGCCCGTCGAGCTTCGGCATGTTGAAGTCGGAGATCACCAGATGCGTCGGCTGTGTCATCACATGCTTCAAGCCCTGCTCGCCGTCGGAGGCGAACGAGATGTTCTTGATGCCGATTTCCTGCAGCCCGTCGCGCACGAGCATTCGGCTCGTCGTCGTGTCGTCCACAATGAGGACTTTTAGTTGGTCAGCGAGTGACATTTGTTGTTCTCCCTCCCCTGGCGTCCACGCAAATTGGTCATGACGAGAACCGCGTTCGCGATCCGATCGAGTGCGAGCTGCCGCTCTACGGCGCCAAGCTCGAATGCCGCTCTCGGCATGCCGTAGATGAGGCTCGATGCCTCGTCCTGTCCGATGGTGCGCGCACCGGCTTCGCGCATGGATAGAAGTCCCTGGGCGCCGTCACGCCCCATGCCAGTGAGAATGACGCCAATGGCGTCGGCCTTGGCCGCGTGCGCAACGGAGCTGAAGAGCGCGTCGACCGATGGCGAATGGCCGCTGACGGGCGGACCGGCCCTCAGATGACAGCGCAGGCCGCGGTTGTCCTGCACCTCCAGATGTCTCGCACCGCCCGGCGCGATGTAGACGTGACCGACCTCGATGGGCGCACCGTCACAGGCTTCCATCACCTTCGGCGCATAGAGACGGTCGAGGCGCGCCGCGAGACTTGCCGTGAAGTCCGGCGGCATATGCTGAACGATGAGCGTCGGCGGGCAGTTCTCCGGCATTTGCGCGATGAGCGTAGACAGCGCTTCCACGCCGCCCGTCGACGAGCCGATCGCAAGGATCTTCCCGTCGGGCTCGTAGGCGGCGATCGTCGGCCGGCGCTTTTCGCCCTGCTTGGTATCGCCGCTCACGAGCGCGCGGGGGCGCACGCGAACGCCCGCTGCGGCCTTCACCTTTGCCGGCAGCTCTGCGAACGGCTCGCCGCCGCCCGGTGCCGGTTTGGCGATGCAGTCGACGGCGCCGATCTGCATGGCCTCGATGGCGGTCTCCGTGCCCTCCCCGGTGAGGTTCGAAACCATGATCACGGGCGTCGGCCGCAAACGCACGATCTTCTCGAGAAATTCCAGGCCGTTCATGCCTGGCATCTCGACGTCGAGCGTGATGACGTCGGGATTGTGCGCCTTGATGGCGTCGCGTGCCATCAGCGGGTTGCTGGCGGTCGCAACGACGTCGATCTCGGGATCGCGCCGCAGGGCCATGGAGATCAGCCCCCGCATCGTGGCGGAATCGTCCACGACGAGCACACGGATCGGTTTCATGCCGCGTCCTCCCGTAGCCGGTAGGTGGTGATCGCTTCGTTGACGTAATAGGGCACGGCTTCGCCGAAGAGCCGCTCGGAGTGACCGATATAAAGGTGTCCGCCCGGCGCCAGCAGCGGCACGAAGCGGCACCAGATGTCGATCTGCGTCTCTTCCTTGAAATAGATGAGCGCGTTGCGGCAGAAGATGGCCTGGAACGGGCCGCGCATCGGCCAATGCCCGATCAGGTTGAGCTTGCGGAAAGTGACGAGCTTGCGCAGCTCCTCGCCCGCGCGCCAGGCCCTGTTGCCGTCGCGATCGTTGCCGAGGCTGAACCAGCGATGCAGCATATCCTTCGGCACGGCCGTCATCGCCGCCTCGCCGTAGATGCCGGCCTCGCCCTTTTGCAGGACGTTGGGATCGATGTCGGTCGCGAGCACCTTCACGTTATGCACGGCCGCATCCGGCATAGCCGAAAGGATTGCAAGAGCAATCGAATAGGGCTCTTCGCCGCTCGAGCAGGCGGCCGACCAGATGCGTATCGGCTTGCCCGCTCGCGCCGGTCCGATGAGCGCAGGAATGACGCGCGTCTTGAGATGTTCGAAGTGATGCGGCTCGCGGAAGAAGCGCGTGACGTTGGTCGTCAGCGCTGCAACCATTTGCTGGCGTTCTTCACCGCCTTCTTCGCGCTCCAGCAGGGCGCAGTAGCTGCGGAAGCTCGCCAATTGCAGGGCGCGCAGCCGCTTGGCCAGCCGCGAATAGACGAGGCTTGCCTTCGATTCACCGAGGTCGATGCCCGCGTCGGCGTAAGCGATGTCCGCGATCTGGCGGAAATCGTCGCGCGTGAAGGAGAACTCACCATCGATGATGGACGATTCTTTCTTCTGAGCGGCGCTGGCCATGGCCGGCTTCATTGCGCCTCCCCATCGTCCCGCTCCGGCAGGATGTTATCGACGGAGAGAATGCTGATCATGCGCCCGTCGATGGCGAGCAGCCCGCAGACGAACTTCTTGGCCATATCGGAAGCAACGTCCGGCGGCGGCAGCATGTCCGCGTCCGTGACGGTGAGGATGTCGGAGACCGCATCGACCAGCAGACCGACGAGCTGAGATCCCACCTGCACGACGATGATCACGTGGCGCCCCATGGCCTCGGTTGGAGGAAATCCAAGCCGGACGGCGAGGTCCATGATCGGCAGCACGGCGCCGCGCAGGTTGATCACACCTCGCACGAACGACTGCGAATGGGGGAGAACCGTGGCCGGCGTCCAACCACGGATCTCCCGCACCGACATGACGTCGATGCAAAACTCCTGCTTGCCGACAGCAAACGCGATGAGTTCGCGCGCGATGCCGGCGTGCTTATCGAGGACGAGGGCTGCGCTCATGTCACTCATGTTCATCCTGCCATTGCAAGTACGGCTTCTTGGCCGAGGTTTCCTACGCGCGAGCCGGCCACGACGGCATCGACGTCGAGAATGAGGGCCACGCGGCCGTCACCCAGGATCGTCGCTGCGGCGATGCCGGGCACGCGTCCGTAATTCGCTTCGAGGCTCTTGATCACCACCTGCCGCTGCCCCTGGATGGCATCGACGAGGAGGGCGCTGTGTCCGCCGCCATCGGACTCAACCAGCAGAGCGACGCCATCGCCCGGATCGGCAGCTTCGCTACGGAAGCCAAGCTCGCGGCCGACGTCGACGAGGGGCACGAAGTTGTTGCGCAGCGCGATGACGCGCGAGTCGCCTCCGAAGCCATGCACGTCGCCCGGCTTGGGCTTCAGCGTCTCGATGATCGACGTGAGTGGCACCACCAGCGTCTGATCCGCCACCGTGACGACCATGCCGTAAAGAACGGCGAGCGTGAGCGGCAGGCTAAGGGTGAAGGTCGAACCTTCGCCCGGCCGCGAGGAAATCGACACGCGCCCGCCAAGCGCCTGGATGGAACGCTTGACGACGTCCATGCCGACACCGCGGCCGGAAATGTCCGAAATGGTCGAGGCCGTGGAGAACCCGGGTAGGAAGATGAGGTTGTCGACCTCCTCGTCCGTCAGCTGGGCGTTGGGCTGGATGAGGCCTTTCTCCTCCGCGATCGCGCGCACGCGCGGCCGGTTGATGCCCGCGCCGTCGTCCGCGATGTCGATGACGATGCGGCCGGAGCGATGGGTCGCGGAGAGCCGCACGAGGCCTTCTTCGCGCTTTCCGTTGGCAACGCGCACTTCCGGCTTCTCCAGCCCGTGATCGATCGCATTGCGGATCATGTGCGTCAGCGGATCGGCAAGTCGCTCGATCACCGTCTTGTCGACCTCGGTGCCCTCGCCCTCGGTGACGAGGCGCACTTTCTTGTTCGTGGCGGCTGCAACCTCGCGCACGAGGCGCGGCATGCGCTGGAACACCGACTTCACCGGCTGCGCGCGGATGGCCATCACGCCTTCCTGGATGTCGCGCGTGAGCTGCTCGAACTCATCGAGGCCGGTTGCGAACTCCGAGGAACGGGATAGCCCCGCCTCGCTCAGCCGCTGGGAGAGCATGGCCTGGTTGATGACGAGCTCGCCCACGAGGTTCATCAGGCGATCGACGCGATCGAGATCGACGCGGATCGTCTGGGCAGCTTCGGGGGTGGCGGCCTTGTCGTTCTTCGCCGCAGCAGCGGGCTTGGCGGCTTCGGGCTGCGTGCTTTCCGGCTTCTCGGCCGCCGGTTGCGGCGCCGGTTTGGCGGTGGCCGGTTGTGTGGACTGTGTAGCCTCGACGGCTTCGGGCTGCTCCAGCGGGAGGAGAGAATTTCCGAACGAGCCGAATGCAGCGTCCGCGTTGTCTTCGGAGGCGACCTCGGCGGCGGGAGCCCCTTCGACTTCGCCACGCACGCGCGCCAGCAGCGCTTCGATCTCATCGTCCACCGGCTCCGCCGATTCCGATAAGCCGGAGCCATTGCTGATGGCGAGCTCGCAGTCGCCATCCACGAATTCGAAGATGCTGCGGATCTCGTCCTCGGCCTGCTCCGTCTTGAGCTGGATCGTCCACGAAAGGTATGAGCCTTCCGGATCGATCTCGTCGAGGCACGGAACCGCAGAGGTGTCGCACGTCGCGGTTACTTCGCCGAGGCGGCTCAGCTCGCGCAGGAGCACGACAGGCTCGTTCGCGTTGCTGTAGAGGCTCGGATACGGCTTGAAGACGATCGTGTATTCCGTCGCCCCTTCGGGCTCGGTCTCCGTAACGTCGAGATCGTCGAATACCGGCAGGGCCACGGTCACCGGCGTGAAGCCGATATCGGCGAACCCGTCGTCTGCCTCATCAGCGCCGCCCGCCGCAGGAGCAGGCACGCCGCTCAGCGCCGCAAGCTCATCGCTGCAGGCGCGGATGCGCCCCTCGTCGACAGTGCCGCCATCCCGCGCGACCCGCACGAGGTCCGACAGAACATCGGCAGACCGCAGCAGCGTTTCGATGACGTTGTCGGATGTCGTCAGCCGGCCCTTGCGGACTTCATCGAGAACGGTCTCGAAGACGTGCGCAAAGCGAACGAGATCCTCGAGCGCGAAGGCGCCCGCGCCGCCCTTGATCGAATGCACCGCGCGGAAAACGGCGTTGACGATTTCCGGATCGTCGGCACCGCCGCCCTGGATTTCCAGCAGCCCGGATTCCAGCTCGGAGAGCTGCTCCTCGCATTCCTGGAAGAATATTTGACGTAACGAGTCCATTGCGTCCGCCACCATTCGGTTCGGTCCGGTACGCGATCAGGCCGAAACGCGGCGGATCGCATCCACGAGTTTCACTGGATGGAAGGGCTTCACGATCCACCCCGTGGCCCCGGCGCTGCGGGCGCGGTTCTTCTTCTCCGCGTCGCTTTCCGTGGTCAGCACGAGGATCGGAACCGCGCGGTGTGTTGAATCGCGCCGCACGTGCTCGATGAAGCCGAAGCCATCGAGGCGCGGCATGTTGATGTCCGTGATGATGACGTCGGCCCGCTGGTCCTTCAGAACTTGAAGTCCCTTCAAGCCGTCCTCCGCCTGCAGCACGTGGAAGCCCGCTTCCTGCAGTGCAAGCAAGAGCATCTCACGCATGGTGCGGGAGTCATCGACGGTGAGAATCGTTTTGCTCATCACGCGGGCTCCGGTCGTGCCAATTCTTCTTCAAAGTTGAGACCCAGGAGGCGGCTTGCCTCGAGGAACTCCTCGGTTGGCTTCTCCAGGCAGAGGCGCAGGCCGTCGCTCTGCCATGTGGTGGCGGCCGCAAGCAGAACTTGCAGGCACTGCGCACCGACACGGCGGACTTGGCTTGCGTCGATGCTCAGATCGGCGCCACGGCGGGTAAGGAAAGACTGGGCGAGAGGAGCTGCGGCCGTCAGGTCGAGAACTTCCGGGAGCTGCAGCCGCTTTTTCGCGGTCTTTCGTGTCCCGGTCCTAGAACTCTTCCCAGTCCTGCTCATTGGCGATCGCCTCCAGCTTGCGCACTGCGGCGGGTACGCCGCGCACCGAAACCGTCTTCAGAGCGGTACGTGTCTTACCTTGGCTGGCAGCGGCACGCGTCTCCCGTGCAGCCGGTTCAGCGGCAAGCTCCTGTCCCGTCTCGAAGCGGCCGACGAGATCGAGCAGCTTCTCGATTTCGCGGGCCAGGCCATGGCTGGCTGCCGTCGTCTCCTCGACGATGGCGGCGTTCTGCTGCGTGACGTGGTCCATCTGGCCGACGCCGGTGTTGATCTCCTGCAGGCCGACGGACTGCTCCTTTGCACCGGCCGCGATTTCGGAGACGATCGTGTTGATCTCTGTCACCTCGGTCATGATGCGATCGAGCGCCTTGCCCATCTGGCCGACGAGATCGACGCCCTGCTCGACCTGCTTCGTGGAAGCAGAGATGAGCCCCTTGATCTCCTTTGCCGCTTCCGCGGAGCGTTGGGCGAGTGCCCGCACCTCGGAGGCGACGACGGCAAATCCGCGACCGGCTTCACCCGCACGCGCCGCTTCGACACCGGCGTTGAGAGCGAGCAGATTGGTCTGGAAGGCGATCTCGTCGATGACGCCGATGATGTGGCTGATCTGCTGCGAGGAGCGCTCGATGTCGCCCATGGCGGAGATTGCCTGGCGCACGACTTCATCGCTCTTCTCGGCATCGGACTTCGCCGAGGCGACGACCTCGCGCGCGTGCCCGGCGCCGTCGGCAGTCTTCTTCACCGTCGCCGTAATCTCGTCCAGGGCAGCGGCGGTCTCTTCGAGGCTGGCCGCCTGCTGGGCGGTGCGCCGCGACTGATCGTCGGCTGCGGTGGAGATTTCGGTGGTGGCGAAGCGGATCGCCTGGGTGCTGGACGCGATGGTCAGGATCGCTTCCTGCAGGCTCGAAGCCGTCGTGTTGAAGTCGTGACGGATCTTCTCGTAGTCCTCGGAGAACGGTGTGTTCAGCCGGAACGTGAGGTCGCCCTTGGAGAGACGCTCCAGTGCATTCGAGAAATCGCGCATGAAGGTATTGTGCGCTTCGATGTAATACTGGCTCTCCACTTCCGCCTTCGCACGCGCCTCTTCGGCAGCCGCAGCGCTAGCGGCATTCTCGTCCTCGAGACGCTGCTTTTCGATGGCGGCCTGTTTGAAGGTCTCGACCGCCTTCGCCATCATGCCGATCTCGTCGGTACGATTGAGCACTGGCACGTCGATGTTGTTGTTGCCGGAAGCGAGACCACTGACCGCTTCGGTGATGCGGCCCAGGGGATGTGCGATCATCCGCGACAGCCACCAGCCCGCGAGAAGCGCCATGCCGATTGCAAGCAGGCTTCCGATGAGCTGGGTCGCCCGCGTGTGATAGAGCGCCTCGCGCAGATCGTTGCCCGAGTGATCGACCCAGGTATACGCCTTCGCCTTGGCAGCCTCGGTAGAGGCGCGGGCGACGTTGAAAGCAGCGAGCGAGCTGGCGTTGCTCGTATCGCTGGCAGATGCCTGTTGGCGCCATGCCGCAGCATTCGTTTCCAACCGCTCGATATCGCCAGCAATGGCGGCCTGGGATGGATGGGCATCGACGATGGCGCGCGCCGCCTTGAGGTTATCGGCAAAGCGCTGGGACGCAGCCTGTACGGCGCTGGCGCCAGCGTGCTCGAGGAGCGCCTGCTGCTCATCGTAGAGAGAAGCCGTTGCGCCCACGAGATGCTTGTTGAGCGCCGTGGCGGCAGCCACTTCCTCATTCGCGCGATCGATGGATAGGAGGGTGAAGAAGAATGCCGTCGCCGTGATAGCAAACACGACGAGAACACACATCAGTCCCAACGCAAGCTTGCGCGAGACCTTCAAATTCGCGAGCACCATTTGCCGGCGGCCCCTTGTTCGCGGTTACGCAAAACATACC
>Ga0180216_1000045_pt1 | contig 159702 bp, 129 predicted proteins | sample eDN3rd37CBELigMG_FD_128879 | JGI IMG/M metagenome (GOLD analysis project Ga0180216, IMG submission 128879) | Enriched Miracle-Growth compost microbial communities from Emeryville, California, USA - eDNA 3rd pass 37_C BE-Lig MG (version 2)... ...
CCTCCAGCTTCCTTCAGATTCCATCTCACGATGGACACCCTTGCTCTTGGCTAATGGTTGGCAACTGCCAGCCCCCATAGCGGACTTTCACCGCCTAGTTACGCGCCATGCGTGGCGCACAAACCAAAAAAAGCCTTGTGCGAAAAACGCACAGGGCTTATTCAAACTATGTTCCGCAATATGTCACATACGATTGATCAACTTGCTCTGCCGGCGGCTGTACATAGGTGAGCTGCGCATCGGAGTAAGCATACGGTTCACGTAAAGCTGCGACAAATTGCTCTAAAGGCTCGTAATTAGCTTCTTCCACAGCAGATGCAATAACCTGTTCTACAATATGATTACGGGCAATAAGATTAGGATTGCTCTCTTTCATCATGAGCGCCGATTGCTGAAGCGATAAGGACCCGTTAACTCGTAGCTGCTGCCATCGCTCTTGCCAGGATGACCAATTGGACTGACGTTCTAATGCCGATGCTCCACAATGCTGCTGGCTGAGCTCCTGTGGTTCCTCAATTGACTGGGCTTCTGCCTGTTGCTTCGGCTGACCCTCTAGCCCCTCATGTGGCTGGGCTTGTGACTTCTGCTCCTGCACCTGATCTAGCGCCTGCTGCGTTAACTGGCGAAATGTATTCGTATAATCCGCTCCAGCCTGCTCCATCATCTCTAGCAAATCGAAGATAAGCTCTTCAGCTTGTTCATTGTCGTCGACTAATCCTAGCTTTTTGCGCATTCCTGCAAGCCAGTTTTTCCGATACGAAGCTCCGAACTCTGTCAATGCTTCCTCTGCAAGCTCTATACCTCGTGAAGAATCTGCATCGATAAGCGGCAGCAGCGCTTCTGCCAACCTAGCTAAGTTCCATGCAGCAATTTGCGGTTGATTGCGATAAGCATAGCGTCCAGCCGTATCAATCGAGCTAAACACCGTATTAGGGTCGTAACGATTCATAAACGCACACGGACCAAAGTCAATCGATTGCCCGCTAATCGCCATATTATCTGTATTCATTACCCCATGTATAAAGCCGACTAGCTGCCACTGTGCAATAAGCTTCGACTGCTTATCGATTACTGCACGCAGTAGATCAAGAGCCTTATTATCAGAGCTAGCGATCTCAGGATAGTGACGCTTCACTGTATAATCGACTAGCTGCTCCAGCACATCTACGCCGCCCCAGTTGGCCGCATACTGAAACGTACCGACACGAATATGACTATCTGCTACCCTTGTTAAAATCGCACCTGGCAATGCCTTCTCACGTCGTACCGTTTCACCTGTCTCCACTACAGCAAGACTGCGTGTTGTCGGTATGCCAAGCCCATGTAAAGCTTCACTAATAATATATTCACGCAGCATTGGCCCAAGAGCAGCACGACCATCACCACCACGGGAATATGGCGTTCTTCCAGAGCCTTTTAGCTGGATATCAACGACCTGACCACTTGGCGTCACATGCTCACCAAGCAGCAACGCACGTCCGTCTCCCAGCATAGTGAAATGTCCAAACTGATGTCCTGCATAAGCTTGAGCTAGTGGCAAGCTGCCTTCTGCCTGCTCATTTCCACCTAATATGCTCGCCCCATGCTCTTCTAGCGCTTGAATATCAAGACCAAGCTGAGCAGCTAGCGATTCATTCAATACGACCAGCTCAGGGTCCTGAACGGGTGTAGGCTGCTGTAAATGATATAGCTTATCTGACAATTGTGCATAGCTATGCTGCCAATTCCACCCGATCCCAACTGCAGTTTCCTTGTCCATTCCAACCTTCCTCTCTATATGAACGATTGCTTAAGCCTGCTAATACTATTTACATCTTAACAGAATTTTATCGTCATTGAACCTCTATGATGAAAGGATAGACATTGACCGTACCATTAAATTGGAACTCTGCCCATAGCTTGTACAGACCTGGCTCTTGGAATGTAGTGGAGAATGTTGTTACATCATCACCGATTGGATGTACATGGATGAAATTTTCAGCGCCTTCATCCAAGATGACAACATGCCCAAGCGCGCCAAGGTAAGGCTCTGGTATAGCATCCTGTATCTTAAAATCAAGCGTTACATTCTCGTTAGCTTTAAAGGTAACGTCATTAATGTCCACAGCTATGCCGTTAACCACTTTGTTAAGCTCACCATCAGCAGTCAACGTGTGTCTGTGCTGATGTGCTTGCTCTTGCATTATACCATTAGCAACATTCAATTCAAGCGGCTTAACAGCGTAGCTAAGACCTTGCGGCTTAATATCAACAAACGCTTTGTAGTTGTTATCGTCAAGCTCGATCTCCTGTACATATACGCCATCTTCCATCTGCGTAGGATGCAGATGGAGGTACTGCTTAAGGTCTTCACTTACAACGATAAGATGCATATATTTTTCATGAGTAAGCTGTAGCTGCGGTGGAGCATTGTTAGGATCTAGCAAACCAATTTGCAATTGATTGCTAGTATAGCTGATGCTCGCTGATACCTCACTAGCTTCTACAGCATGATGGTCTCCATGTGCGTCGTGCTGGTCATTCTGCGGGTGACTATGCTGATCACCGTGCTCTGTACCTTGTTTTTCTCCTTGATGTGCATCGTGCTGATCGCCAGCTTGTACGCTATGCTGAGCATCTTGTGGCTCCCCATCACGGAAATCCTCTTGCTGCATTGCGTGCACCTCACCGCTGGTATGCTTCTCGCTCTGCTCCTCTTGTGGTGCAAAACTGGAATATACACTGTAACCAGCGACAACTATGCCTAAATAAACTACAGCGGAAGCTACCCATATTAATATACTTTTGTTCATTTCGTTAGCTGCTCCTTTCTGACAAGCTTATTCTTAGATTAACGATTTAGTGTAAGCCGCTGAAGTCTTAATGCATTCAATACAACGGATACGGAGCTAAATGCCATCGCCGCGCCAGCTAGCCATGGAGCTAGTAAACCAGCTGCAGCAATCGGAACTCCTAAGCAATTATAGGCAAGTGCCCAAAATAAATTTTGCTTAATGTTGACCATCGTTTTTCTACTAATGGTTATTGCATCAGCGATGCCTCTAAGATCGCCGCGCATCAACGTAATATCTGCAGCTTCCATTGCTACATCAGCTCCTGTCCCGATTGCCATACCGATATCTGCAGTCGCTAGTGCCGGTGCATCATTGATGCCGTCACCAACCATCGCTACTTTTTTACCCTGTTGTTGTAACGCCTTAACCTCGTTCGCTTTGCCTTCAGGCAGCACCTCAGCGATAACCTTCTTAATTCCTACCTGCTGTGCTATAGCTTGAGCGGTTCTCGTATTGTCTCCTGTAATCATGACAACTTCCAAGCCCATCGCATGTAGCGTTTCAATTGCAGACCTTGAAGATTCCTTTATCGTATCTGCTACCGCAATCATTCCTGCATAACGTCCATCAATCGCGACTAGCATCGCTGTCTTACCTTGCTGCTCCAAGTCTTCCATAGCTGTCATCTGCTCAGTAACTGCAACATGATGCTCTGCCATTAACCGACGTGTTCCAATTAATAACTCCTTACCATGCACTGTTGCAGTAATACCATAGCCAGGTATTGCAGCTATTGCTTCTGCAGCATCAAGCTTAATACCCTGCTCTTTAATACCTTCCACAATCGCTTGAGCTAGCGGATGCTCGGAGCCTAGCTCTGCAGCACCAACCATCGCAAGAAACTGCTCCTTATCTTGTCCATCCACTAACAGCACATCCGTTAACGATGGCTTTCCTTTCGTAACTGTGCCCGTTTTATCCACGATGATCGTATCGATTGTCTGTGTTGTTTCGAGGTATTCTCCACCTTTAAATAAAATACCGAATTCAGCAGCACGACCAGATCCTGCCATAATCGATGTCGGTGTCGCTAAGCCAAGCGCGCATGGACACGCAATAACGAGTACGGCAATAAACTTCTCAAGCGCCTCAGCAAACTGACCTGCATCAACAAAGAAGTACCACACAACAAACGTAACAACTGCAATAGCTACAACAATCGGTACAAATATTCCGGATATGATGTCTGCCATACGTTGAATTGGAGCTTTCGAGCCTTGAGCTTCCTCTACCACTTTAATAATTTGAGCTAAGGCACTATCCTTGCCTACCTTGGTTGCCTTAATTTTTAGAAAACCATTGCTATTGATCGTTGCTCCAATAACAGCATCGCCTACACCCTTATCAACGGGAATGCTTTCACCGGTAATCATAGATTCATCAAGTGCTGACTGTCCTTCGACAATGCCCCCGTCAACAGGAACCTTCTCGCCAGGCTTAACATAGACGATATCCCCTGATAGCACTTCGGCAATCGGAATCACCAGCTCCTGTCCATTACGTACGACAGTCGCTTGCTTTGCTTGCAAACCAATAAGCTTCTTAATTGCCTCTGAGGAACGACCCTTTGCTTTCGCTTCAAACAGCTTTCCTAGAATAATTAGCGTAATAAGCACTGCACTTGTCTCAAAATATAGCTCCACCATATGCGCTTCAGAGCTTAATGAGGCAATACTTAAATATAAACTGTAGAAGTATGCAGCCGATGTTCCTAACGCAACTAACACATCCATATTGGCACTTTTATTTCTAAGCGCCTTGTACGCCCCTACATAAAATTGTCCACCAATAATGAATTGTACAGGCGTTGCTAAAGCTAGCTGCACCCATGGATTCATTAGCATATCAGGCAGCCAAATAAAGGATGTAAATTGAAAGTGACTAACCATCGCCCATAGCAATGGAATGGATAGTATAGCGGAGAACAAAAACTTCCCCTGCTGCTTAATAATCTCTTGCTGACGATGATCGACTTGCTCCTCTTCCTGCTTCTGTTCAAGCCCATATCCGAGCTTCTTCACAACATCCTGCATATGTTCTGCAGTAAGCTGATTCGTATCATAGAGAACCGTAGCGGATTCCAAAGCAAGGTTAACCGTAGCAGTCTCTACTCCCTCTAATTTATTAAGCCGCTTCTCTATTCGATTGGCACAAGCCGCGCAGGTCATGCCTGTTACATTAAATTCGATTTTATCATTCACTTTGATTTCACCTCGGGCTTATTATGTTAAGGATTTGCATATGATATATTCAATATACCCGTTGGGGGTATGTATTAATGCTAAAAACAGATCGTGCTACATTAGCATAGCACGATCTCAGATTATCGTGTAAAACGCATAGAAAGATTAAAGAATATCGTATCCTTGATCTTCGATTGCTTCGGAAATTTGCGCTAAGCTAATGATCGCTTGATCGAATGCAACGTCTACCTTGCCACCAGCAAGATCTACTTTTACAGATTGTACACCGTTAAGCTGACCAACATTACCTTCAATAGCGTTAACACAATGTCCGCAGGACATACCTTGTACACGAAGTGTTGCTTGTTCCATTATGCTTCCTCCTTAATTAGGCAGCTGTTACTAGTTATTAGCTTTGACAACTACCAATATTTCATTCTTACATGTTTAATTTACTATACCCCCTATGGGTATGTCAATTATTATTTTAAAATAAAAATGATGCTGCAATTGCTCGCAACATCATCGCTTTAGAAATCATGTGAAGCTTATTCATTTGGAGATAGCTGTAACCATTTAATAATCGTATCATTAACCATATCCTTATCTTCCCAAAATGCACCATGTCCGCCGTTAATCAAAGGAATAAGCTGTGCGTTTGGCATTTGCTTACTCAACTGCTCAGCTTGTGAAAAAGGCACCACTTGATCTTGATCACCATGAAGAATAAGTGTAGGCACGCTCACAGCGCTAATATCAGCATTGAGATCCAGTGTGCTGAGCATTTTCATAATCGCGATGGTTGACCATCCCGCTGCTTCTAAACCTAACATAAAAAACCATTGCTTAAATGGCTCTGTTGCGTATCGGTAAAAAAATTGATTCGTAATAACTTGCAGCATATGCGGCCGATCCTGCAGAGTCATATCAATATAATTTTGTGCTGCAGCAGGTGGTAAGCCTACAGGCACAGCAGCATCCAGCAGCACCAGTCCTTTTACGCCAAAGCTCTGATGGCGCGCAATATAGTGAAAGGCAATCGCACCTCCCGTTGAATGTCCAAGCAATATGGCATCCTTCAAGCCCAATGCTTGGATGACAGCTCGTATGTCATCTGCCAATCTGTCTATGTTATAGCCATTGAATGGTTTATCCGACTTGCCAAATCCCCGCCAATCCACACCAATACATCTGACACCGTACTTAGGGAGAATATTAAATTGATACTCAAATTGCTTATGACTTAATGGCCATCCATGTAAAAAAACAATGGTCTGCTTCCCTGCTGGATTTACATCCTCAACATATAGCTTTACACCAGTTTCAACCTCGACAAAAAAGCCCATCTCCTCACGCCCACTTTCCGTATTCTACTTCTAAACTATATTCGCGGACAGCTTGGGCAATGCTAGCTTTCATTGTGCGGCTCTTTCTGAAAGAAGTCTAAACAAGAAAGCGGTATCAATAAAGCGAAATGTTGTAAGTAACTAAAATCACATTTTTCTTTAGTTAATTTTGCTAAACTTAAGGCATAAGGGCAACATATATCTTGAATCAACAATAAGAAAAGGAGCCGATGAATATGTCAAGATTATTAGGAAAAGTAGCCATTGTAACAGGTGGAGCTCGTGGTATGGGAGAAGCTCATGCACGTAAATTTGTTGCTGAGGGTGCTAAAGTTGTTTTTACGGATATCAATGAAGCTGCTGGACAAGCACTTGCACAAGAGCTTGGTGAAAATGCTCTGTTTATTAAACAAGACGTTACCAGTGCAAGCGATTGGGAAAAGGTTGTAGCTGAAACTGAAAAGACCTTCGGTCTCGTCAATGTCCTTGTAAACAACGCAGGAATTAGTATTGCCAATAATATTGAGCATATGTCCGAAGAACAATATCGTAAAATCATTGATATTAATCAGGTTTCCGTATTTCTTGGTATGAAAGCTGTACTGGCTTCGATGAAGCAGGCTGGCAGTGGCTCGATTGTTAATATTTCATCGATTAATGGTTTAGTTGGTGGAGCACCAGGCTACACAGACTCAAAATTCGCTGTACGTGGTATTACGAAGGCTGCTGCGCTTGAATTTGCCCAGTACGGTATTCGTGTAAACTCCGTGCATCCTGGCGTAATCGAAACACCGATGGTAACAGAGGGCGACGCAGTTGAGCAAATTAAAGCCTTTGCTAAAATGATTCCGATGCAACGTATGGCGCAAGCTGAAGAAATTACAAACCTTGTTCTATTCCTAGCTTCAGATGAATCAAGCTATTCCACTGGTGCAGAGTTTGTCGCAGATGGTGGCCTAACTGCAATGTAATTTATATCATATAGTGAATTAAAATTAACGTATTTATCGAAAATTGGCCGTGCGATTCGTAACATTTTACAAGTTTGAATTGGCGCGGCTTTTTATATATGCTTCGTAATGATGATCATGGTATGATCAAGTATAGTACTTACGTTATAAACGTTCATATTGGGATTATTAGAGAGAAAAACTGTACTGGGAGGCTCACATACTATGTATACGTGGCATAAAAAACAAGCTGTATTTGAAACCTATGTGTTAAGTTCTGAATCGGAGCAAACCTACTTTGAGGTCGTTCCTCAGCGTGGTGCAATTGTTAGCAAATTTCTTTACCAAGGGCAAGATGTGTTTTATTTAGATGAGGAGACATTGGCCGACACTAGTAAAAACATTCGTGGTGGTAATCCTGTACTGTTTCCGATCAGCAGCTACTTGGAGAACGAAACCTATACATATGAAGGTAAACAATATCAGTTGAAGCAGCATGGCTTTGCTCGCAATCTGCCTGCAGAAGTTATTGATGTATCAGCCAATGATCAAGCTGCTTCCATTACGCTTGAAATCGTTCAAAATGAGGAGTCGCTTGGCCGCTATCCGTTCCAGTTCAAGCTACAGCTAACCTACACGCTTAGCGAGCAAGGACTTCGCATTCAAGCGGATGTTACGAATATGGATAATAAGGAAATGCCGTTCTATTTGGGCTACCACCCTTATTTCTATGTGGCAGACAAGTCGACACTACAGCTTGAAGTACCGTCACAGCGATACGAAAATATGATCACAGATAGTGTAGTGAATGGGCAATTTAATCTCCAGCAGCAGGAATCGAATGCTATCTACGAGCAGCTACAAGCTAATAGCTGTTATATGATCGATCAAGCACGCGGACTTAAGGTTTCCGTCGGCTTTGATGAGGTTTATCAATACGTCGTGTTATGGGCGTTGGAAGGCAAACCATTTCTCTGCATTGAGCCATGGATGGCACCTGTTAATGGCATGAATGTGAATAAAGGCATTCAGCGTCTGCAGCCAGGGGACACTCATTCCTCCGTCGTTACAGTCGGAGCCGAGCTTATTTAAACAGTAAAACGATATGTGAGTGCTATGTGAACCATGTCATTAATTACATGATCTACATAGCCTCCCGTATCGTTTTTTAGTGTATGAATGTATTGCTATTGCTGTCCTTGGTCTGCAAGCTGCTGCTGAGCTAGACGGATCATTTCCTTAACCATCGAGCCACCAATTTTCCCACCGATGTGACCTGCCTGCTCTGTCGTAAGATTACCGTTGTCCTGTGGGCTTAGTGGCACGCCGAGCTCCTTAGCCACCTCATACTTCACATCATCGGGACGCTGTGGATCAACAGCATACCCTTCATTTTTCATAACCTGCGCTTTTAACGCCTGCATCCCGCTTTCTGCATTCGGTACAATATATCTTCTCCTTCTTCTCGCCATGAATGTCACTCCTATAATCGAAATGTGTTTGTAACATCCCCTGTTCGGCTAGATTTCATACACGAACGATGATTTGACGAGAAGATCTTCCATTTTTTTCTTTCCTGTAGTATTATATATCTAAAAGATATATATATCTAACAGATATAGGTGGGATAGTATAACATGAGTAATAAACCCAACTACAATGATACAACTTACGCGATTCTCGGAATATTAACGACCAATTGTCGCTCCGGCTATGCAATTAAGCAGCTAATTGATCGAAGTCTCAATCACTTTTGGAAAATTAGCTACGGGCAAATTTATCCTACACTAAAGCTGATTGTTGCTGAGCAGCTTGCAACCATTAAAACCTCCTCCCAGCAAGGGCGTCCAGACCGACATGAATATGAGCTTACCGACAAAGGCTGGTCAGTTCTCAAGCACTGGCTAGAACAGCCCCTTGTGCAGCCTCCACTCGAGCGCAATGAGGTGCTGCTGAAATTATTTTTCGGTAATCATCAGTCACAGCAGCACTCCATTGCGATCATTGAGGATTACAGGAACAAGCTTGAGGCTCGTTTACAAACCTATTGCAATATCGAGCAATCTATTTTGCCCATGGCAACGTCAGAAAGAGACGCAAAGTACTGGCTCATTACAATTGATTATGGAAAACGTACAACGATTGCTGCCATTGAATGGTGCAGCCATACTTTGCAACAATTATCTAGCTTGGAATAATGGAGGGTTAGTATGGCTGGACAAATTTACCAAGGAAGATATACCGTAGACAACGATAAGGATCTAGTCGTATTTCTTATTGGGATGCGAATTAATAAGCGGTGGGCGATACACCGATGGGTGCCCGTATTTCTCGCTATGCCAGGAATGATTACTGAACTGTATCGTAATAAAGAGCAGCTGGGCTTCCTATCGACTGAAAGCTACTTCGGTCTGCGCACAACAGTAATGATTCAATATTGGAAAACTGCGGATGATGTTCTTGCTTATGCAAAAAAGGAAAAGCATTTGAAAGCATGGCAAAGCTTTAATCAAAAGCTAAAGGGCAATGATGCGGTAGCCGTATACCACGAAATGTATCAAGTAAAGGCTGGTCAGTATGAGGCTGTATACGCAAATATGCCAAAGTATGGTTTAGCTCATGCCTTAATGCATATTCCTGTTGGTAAGGGGAGCAATACATCACGCGAACGTCTGAATTCAGTGTAAACTAGCTTGGTTTCAATCCAGGAGCTTAAGTTTCGTTAATGGAGATAGCATGGAAAGGATGGTTTCAAGCGCTGCTTTCTTCTTCTGATCTGCAAGTGCTGTGGCACGAAGCACTAATGTATGTGGCTGCTTCTTCACAATCCTCATGATAACTGCATTACATAATGAATCAGTAAAGTAAGCGATCAGCCCACCAGCTTGATAGATTGTAGTGTCCGCCACTTCGTGGCATTCAAATGATAAGGTGAGAGGTAATCCCAGCTGCAGCATCGCTTCCACTAGATAATCATCAGCTGTATGAGCTGATCTCCTTCCGCTTGATTCTAGGCGAAATAGGCGATAGCCGTAATCGATATTCGCACCGCTTTCCTCTTTAATTTTGGACGCTGCACGTCTAATCCTTTCCTTACCGATCTCACAAATATTCGCATAACCAGCCTGGGCTGCACGCGACAATGGCTTAGTCGGCTCAGGTAGCTGCACAAGAATATAGCTCCTTCTGCCTTGATCCGTCGCATTTAGCGCCATTACCGCATGCGCAGTAGTCGCTGAACCCGAGAAGAAGTCTAGTACAATATCGTTGTGACCGACATTCGCGACCTTCATCATATAAGTAATTAATGAGCTAGGCTTAGGTGTATCGAAAACATTCGCAGGAAGCAGCTCCTTTAGCTCATAACGTGCCGCTTTATTATCCCCGACCTTGTCCCGTGACCACCAAGTATCTGGTGTTATGCCCTGCTTCACCTCAGTGAGAAATTTCTTCTGCATCGGTCTGCTTTTGCCATGCTTGCCAAATGTAATTCTTCCGTCGGCAAGTAGCTCCTTATATCGCTCTCTATTAACGCCCCACACTCGTCCTGGCGGTGGGTAAAAAACTTCACCTGTCGGACCGACAATTGGATAATCACCATACTTATGATAGGAGCGCACAGATAAATCACTAGGTCGCCAAACTCCACGGTGATCATCATCAGGATTGCTATATGCCGCCTGCTGCTTGGCCGTGCGTGGCAGAAGCCCTGGTGACCATGCCCTGCTGTTCTTCGCAAACAACAAGATATGCTCATGAGTTGCCGAAATTAAGCTGGCATCATTCGCAGGAGCATATTTCTTCTGCCAAACAATATGCGCTACGAAGTTATCTCTGCCGAACTGCTCCTCTAGCAGCTTAAACAAATTCGCCTGCTCACGATCATCAATGCTTACAAAAATAACACCATCCTCGCTTAGTAAGCTGTACGCCAGCTTAAGCCGTACATACATCATCGACAACCAATCGTCACTATCATATCGATCATTGTAAACATATTGCTTGCCTGTATTGTACGGTGGATCAATATAAATCATCTTAATGCTGTTACGATAAGAACCTTGAAGCAGCTTAAGTACTTCCTTATTATCCCCTTCTATATAAATGTTGCGTGTTTCTTGCCAGTTAATGCTCTCATGCTTTATCGGACGCAATCTACTGACAGTCGGCGAGCTTACTTCGAGCTCTGCTTGCTTTTTTCCAGGCCAGTTTAATTGATAACCTTCCCCTTTCCCTTCTGCGACAATATAATCCGTCTCCTTACGCTTGATTAATTCATAATATAACTCCTGCACAACCTCACCACTTTTCACTGTTAGTCATTTTTCCATAAAAAACCTTAAACATTTTATTATACATTTACATAAAAGTTTATATATAATGAAACCTTGTTGTCTGTTTTTCATTATACACGAATCTCTTTTTTGTGTAAAATCCAATACGCTAGGGATGAGGGGTGATGGAATGTCTGAATTAAGCTCATTAATTGGAAAACAATTGAAGCTGATTCGCAAGGTTAAAGGATTAACTCAGCAGCAAGTCGCAGATTGTATTGCGAATGAAAACGATAAAGAAGGATTTAATAAGTCGCGCGTATCGAAAATCGAATCAGGCAAGGAAAATATAACCCTTTCTACACTAGAGCTGATGATGAATGCTTTAAACGTTACGCCCTTTGAGTTATTTAATTTTCAGAAGTACCAGAACAGCTCCGATTATGAAAGTAAGAAGCTCATGATCGAGGCGCATCGCTGGCTGTTAATGGAGCGTCCAATTAACGAAGTGAAATACATTGTTAACACAACCAATGACTTTATCAGCACAATCGAGCAAAAGTATAGCAATAACAACGAACAATAAAAGCCGTTCCTTGTAACATATGGAATGGCTTTTGCTTATTTCATATAAAAAATGCCCAGCCGAATTGGCTGGGCTAGCTTTCTATCTATTTTAGATTCTAGTGACGGTATAACCTTTTTCTTTTAATTGTGTAATTAAACCGTCTTTACCTAGTAAATGGAGATATCCCACGACAACAAAATACGTTTCCTTCTTCTCATTGCTCAGGTAGCCTTCGATTTTTTCCATCATGCCAACATGACGCTTAACAATCAGGTTTTCATACATTTCTGGAGCTTCTTTTTCTAATGTAGCAGTTAACAATTCCAGGTTTTCATCATTACCACTAATCCATAGATTAGCTAGATCAACAACGTTTGCCTCTGACTCTTCTACTTCCACACTATCTTGATTAATTCCATAAATAGCGTTTAATGTTGCAGCTAATAGCTCCTCTTGAAATTCCTCAGAATAGCTATCAAACGCTTTATACTGAAGAGTATAAGACTCTAGCTCAAGAATCGGTTTATCCGCTAAAAGCGCTCGATTTAGGAAATATTGATCAACACCTGATCCAGCTTGGTAACCATTGGCAGAAGCCATAATGTTTTCGACGGCCTGTTGTACGTTCCAAGCCTTAAATGGATCAAAAGCTGTTGGATCAGCACCAATATCCGTTAAGAAGCGTTGCACAAGTGCATAAGTTTCTGCCGATACATGATCCTTTAAAGTCGTGCCATCACTGTAAGAAGCGATAGCTGTCAATTGTTGCGTGATTTGCTCATCTGGTAGCTGCAACACATTTATTTCTACAACAAGATGATCAGAGCTATCAAATGCTTGCTCAATTTCGTCACGCAGTGGATACATTTTAGCATCACCAACATGAATAGAGCCCGCTACGTATGCAACATTGCCGTCTTTTTCAACCTTCCAGATGTATCCCTTACTTGGAACCTTCGTCAACGATACTGCACGTGTAGGGCCATGCCAATCTACCGTAAAACCAATCGCTTCACTAATAAAACGTAACGGTACATAAGTTGTGCCTTTAACAACTTTCGGTGCAACGGTTAATGGTACCTCAACACCGTTAGCGTAGGCATTAGAATTACCGATTTGTAATGCGAGCTGTACGCCATACTTCTCTGCAACAACGATTTGATTTTCTTGATCCCAGCTTACGTTATAATCAAGTGTTTCAAAAATCGCTCTGGCTGGAACAAGCGTTGTACCCTTCTCAACATAGGGCTGCTGCTCATTAAATTGAACCTGCTCACCATTGATTGAAATGGATATTGTTTCGTTTACAACATGACTAGCCTGCTGTGCTTGTACACCAGTTGCAAGAGTAAAAACTAAAAAAATCGATAACAACAATGATGTCAGTTTTCTCATTCCATCTTCTCCCTTGGTATAGGTTTTCAGGCATAAACACCAATCATTATTACTATATAACAATGAGAAAAGCGATCATATATCCCAAATTGGATATGTTTTGTTGGTAGGTCACAACTATTTATTATAAATAATCTCCTTAAAAAATTAACCTTGAAGGACGTATTAGCCATTCAAGGTTAATTTATTGTTTTAATTCTGTTAGATATCTACAAAAACTTCCTCATAAACTGCCCCTTATCGCAAACCTCAGTCTTCCTATAAACCTTTTTAATAACGTTTCTAACCGTGCCTTCAGCAATACCTAGTTCACTGGCAATTCTTAATGCGCTATAGTTGTTCAGCCACATATAACCGATTTCCTTTTCTCTTGGGGATAACTGATAACTTTGAAAGCGTTCACAAATAGAATGTCGCTGATCACATGTTCCTAACTCCGCTTCAATGCCTCTTAATGTCGTAGTAAATAAACTCGCCATTAATAAATGATCATCTTTAACTGAAAACGACATATCTAAATACCCGATCGTGTTACCGTTTTGACGTATTGGGCTACAGAAGCAATTCCACTCCTTGAATAGCTGAAAATCATGCTCTGCCCCACTTAGAAATACCCAATGTTCTAATTCGATCGCAATACTAATCGCATTTAAACCAGCATTTTTAATACTAAATAATGAACCCGTACCTACGTTATACTGTTGATTGAGGGATTCTGTAATCTCTTGCGGACCAGCTATCGCTAATACTACACCACTTACTGAAGTAATAATGAAAATAACGGATTTATACATGCTTGACATTGCAATCTCACAATGCTTGGTTGCTGCTACTATTAAGCTTTGATTATCTTTTATATGATATAGTAATTGTTCCCCTGCTACTCTTTCCTTCATGCGAGATTGCTTGTAGTAGTGTTGCTGCTGTAAGCATTGCCTATGTATATCCCAATCCTTCAACAGATTACGATTAATTGAAGATACAGTTTGCCATAGCGGCTCATTCATTTCAGTCTCAAGCTCAAACGTTAAGGCCACAATTAATCAGCTCCTTCAGATCCCCAATAATATAGTCAAATATTATAAATTATAACAGATATTATAGTAAAATGATTGAATTCATCATAAATTATTCCAATTTGCTCCTAGGCGTTATTTCTATATTCCAGCTACAAATACAAAAACGCAGCATCCTTAAAGGGTTTATCCTCAAGAATGCTGCGTTTAATTCTTCATTACTCACGACCTCTGACTGAACCATCAGAAAGCTATACTCCATTCCAGCGCAGCACGCGCATCGCATTAAGCACGGCAAGCAACGTTACTCCGACATCGGAGAATACAGCCTCCCACATCGTTGCAATCCCGAATGCGCCTAGCAATAGGAACAGAGCCTTTACTCCAAGCGCGAACGCAATGTTTTGCCACACAATGTGACGAGTTCTACGAGCGATTCTAATGGCAGTGGCAACCTTAGACGGCTCATCAGTCATAATGACGATATCCGCAGCCTCAATCGCTGCATCAGAGCCTAACCCGCCCATAGCAATACCTATATCAGCTTGTGCTAATACGGGGGTATCGTTAATGCCGTCCCCGATAAAAACAAGCTTCTCACGCGGCATTTTGTTAGCATTTAACGACTCTACATGCTCCACCTTATGCTGAGGCAGCAGCTCTGTATATACCTCATCCACCGCAAGCTGCTTGCCGACTTCCTCACCAACTGCCTTAGCATCGCCTGTTAGCATCACTGTTTTCTTAATACCAAGCGCCTTCAACTGAGCTATTGCAGCTGCTGCGTCATCTTTAACCTCGTCAGCAATGTGCAAGTATCCGTAATATTGTCGGTCAACTGCGACATGGACTTGTGTGCCGACTGCCTTACCTTCGGCATATGCAATACCCTCACGCTTCATCAGCTTGCTATTACCTACCATAATATGATGACCACGCCACTTGATCGCAACACCATGGCCTGCAATTTCTTCGTTCAACTCAAGCTTCTCTGTCGCTAGTGGCTTACCGTATGCAGCAAGGATCGATGCAGCAATTGGGTGAGAGGAATGCTGCTCAGCATGTGCTGCATATTCTAATAGCTGCTGCTCATCCACTCCGCTCGCTGGGTATATTCCTGCGACCGTAAAGCTCCCCTTCGTTAACGTCCCCGTTTTATCGAACACTGCATATTTCACATCATTCAGCGCTTCAAGATAGTTACCGCCTTTGATGAGTATGCCATGCTTAGAGGCAGCACCGATCCCTCCGAAAAAGCCTAGCGGAATAGAAACAACGAGCGCACATGGGCAAGAGATGACTAGAAAGATTAATGCGCGATATAACCAATCGGAAAAGGCTTCTGTAGTAAACAATAGTGGCGGCACAGCCGCTAAAGCGATAGCTATAAATACGACCGCTGGCGTATAGTACCGGGCGAATTTAGTAATAAAGCTTTCCGTTGGTGCTTTTTTGCCACTGGCATTTTGCACAAGCTCTAATATTTTCGAAACGGTCGATTCGCCATAGCTTTTTGTCGTCTCCACGGTCAGAAGCCCGCTGCTATTAATAAAGCCCGCTAAAATTTCATTGCCTGTCTCTACCTCACGTGGCATCGACTCTCCTGTTAACGCCGATGTATCCACAGTAGAACTGCCTTCTACTATTACACCATCCAGCGGTACCTTCTCACCAGGTTTAATGACGATATGCTGACCTATACCCACCTGCTGTGGTGACACCCTGCGAAGCTCGTTACCAACTTGCAAATTGGCATAGTCAGGCCGTATATCAAGCAGGGCACTAATTGATTTACGCGAGCGATTAACCGCCAGCCCTTGAAACACTTCGCCCACTTGATAAAATAACATAACTCCAACTGCCTCAGGGTACTCACCAATCGCAAATGCTCCTAGTGTGGCAATCGTCATCAAGAAATATTCATCAAACCATTGGCGCCGAGCTATATTCGTAAGGGCTCTCCATACGATGTCTCCGCCTACAATTAGATAAGCAATGATATATAAACTAAGCTGTAGCAAATGATCTAGCGGTGCCGCAATAGCGAAGATAAACAGCACCGCACCCGCGATCAGGCGGTACAGTAGCAGCTTATTGGAACCATGCGTGTGACTGTGACCATGATCGTGGCCGTGATCATGTCCGTGATGGTCACTATGTGCTTGGTCGTTCGCACCATGAGCATGATTTTCGCTACGAGCATGATTTCCGTGTCCGTCTCTATGATTATGACCATGATCGTGCTCGGCACTATGAGCATGGCTCGCACCGTGTCCGTCTCTATGATCATGACGATGTCCATGATGTGCATGACCTACTCCGTGCGCACTCTCAGTATGGTTTACGCTATGCCCTTGCCCTCGTAAAGCTCCATGTGAGCTGTTGCCTTTTTTCTCAACAATTTTAATATGTGGTTCTAACGTTTTTATTTTTTTACGAGCATCTGCTAGTACTTGAGCTTGAGCTTCTTCACTTGATCTAACCTCTAAACTCAATGTTTTCGTTACAAAATTAACGGAACTGGAAGTGACGCCTTTCACTTTCGCTACACCATGCTCAATTTTAAGGGCACAATTGGCACAATCTAACCCCTCTAATACCCATTCATGGCTAGCGCTGCTCTCTCGCTTAGTGTGATCCTCGGGTCTACTCATTGCTCTCACTCCCCTCATACAGCTATTATATATGAATATATGCTCATATGTAAAATCGGTTCCCTTCACAGTAGTATTTTTCTTTTAGCAGCCTTATATAACAAAAAAAAAGACCGCCGAGGCAGTCTTTTTAAACCCAAATTTTAATCAATCCCTAACTTCAGCCATCTACGGTTAGTTAGCGTGCTAATGACAATACTAAGCAGTAGCAAGCAACCGATATAAGAAATAATGAGCAGGCTATTGGATGAGGATATAAAATCATTGCCTGTTTTGAATACATGATCAATATGAGCATATAGCTTGTTCGAGGCATCAAAGATAGCAAGGAAAGATAAGCTACTTGAGTTGGAAACTAATACATAAGTGAGTATCCAATATGCAATGCTTAATCCGATACTGAGTAGAATATTTCTGGATAAAAAGCTAATGAGCCCGATAATAATAATGTATTGTGCAACAACCGTCGTCAACAAAAACATCATTAACGGAAATAAACTGAAATTCTGATAAATTGCTGAGACAATCGTCAGCATAATCATTACTAGCAGCACTGATTCAACGATCAGTACATAAATTTTGTTCAAAAAAAACTTCACACTATTATAATTTAATAATCTGTAAAACAGTATTGTTTTGTTGCTGTATTCCTTATTCACAAAAAAAGCAATAATAAACGAAAACATTAAAAAGCCGAATTGTGTAAACACCGTGTAGGTACTGAACAAATAATCTCTATAGTCTAGTTTTTCTACTTTTTCAACTCCAATTGGCAAATACCAACCGATTAAAAAGGACAGTACAAAAATCAGTGCAAGAAAGAGAAATACTTTATTAAACAGACTTTTCATAAATTCGATCATAGCAACTATTCCTCGACATATTGATTTATTAGTTCATCTTTATGGTGGAACTGCTGTATTTGCTTTTTGCTAAATAGGTAGTAGTCCCCTGCAACATTGTGTAGATCATCTAGATTGTTTGTGATGTTAACGACAATCTTATGCGGGTGATGCTTAATATAAGCATTTAGAAATTGATGAATTTCATTAACTGTTATTTTATCAAGGGAGTTGGTGATTTCATCTAAAATGATGATCTCTTTATCCTCCAACAGAAAAGAAATAAGCTTTAACTTTTGTTTTTGTCCAGGACTTAATTGCTTAATGAGTACGCCTTGAGGAATGTTTTCAATACTTAGCATGGATATTAATTGCTGTATATGCTGAATACTGTAGGTTTGAGATAACAGCATAAACAAAACCTTTGTCGTAATATCATCGGGTATATTGGAATAGCTGGAAATGACCGTGACACCAGAAGCAAAGCCTTTAGGAAAGTAACCGCTTAAATTTAATATTAAATCTTTCGCTAATCTTGATTTTCCCACTCCGTTTTTTCCTACAATGTGACTAATCGTTCCAGAGTTAAAGTTTAGCTGCACGTTATCAAGCAATACATTGTGTTTCACTTTAAGCGAGAAATTGCTAATATTTAATGCCATGTTGAATGCTTCCTCCTAAACGACGAATTTAGAGCATCCTTATAATTGTATAACACCGAGTAACAAGCTAAATGCTTTTATCATAGCAGATTACTTAACCATCACAACTGCTCATTGTTGGCGGAATACATCAAAATTTAGAAATAATGATACGAAAAAACCGTCCTTCGCCCAAGAGAAAATACTCCCCTATGACAAAGAACGGCTGTTTAATTCGATGATCGTTCACTTAAGCTTTTGTCTTAGCCACGCTTCAGCAATACTTCTTGCTCATACGATTTTACTTGCTTCAACCAGTTTTCACGAACTGGAATTCCGTTTTTCGCGCAATAGTAATCCCATACTGCACCGAATGGATAAGACTTGAACTCTTCAGTAATTGCTAGACGAGTTGTGTAGTCTTTGTTAAGCTCAGCTTCACGTAGTTGCTCAACTGGCTCAAGCATAGCACGAAGCAATGCTTTAATTGTGTTATTCGTACCGATTACCCAAGCAGCAACATGGTTAATGCTGCCGTCGAAGAAATCAAGTCCGATATGTGTTCTGCCTAGTAGATCGCCGCGTACAAGCTCACGAGCAATTTCAAGCAGCTCATCGTCCATAATCACAACATGGTCACTGTCCCAACGTACTGGACGGCTTACATGTAATAGTAATTCATCTATGAACATAAGCACAGATGAAAGCTTGTTAGAAATCACTTCAGTTGGATGGAAGTGACCAGCGTCAAGACATAGTGCTGTACCATTCGCCACAGAGTAGCCTAGGTAGAACTCATGCGAGCCTACAACATAGCTTTCAGAGCCAATACCGAATAGCTTGCTTTCAACTGCATCAATATGATATTTCTTATCAATATTTTCAGCAAAAACCTCATCTAGAGATTCTTTTAGACGCCTGCGCGGCGCTAAACGATCAACTGGAAGATCTTTATAGCCGTCTGGAACCCACACGTTCATTACACTTGGTTGACCAAGCTCTTTACCGAAGTACTCGGAAATTTTACGCGATGCTTTACAATGGTCAATCCAGAACTTACGAATTTCAGCATCAGCATGGCTGAGCGTAAAGCCGTCATCTGCTTTAGGATGAGAGAAGCATGTTGGGTTAAAGTCTAGTCCTAGACCTTGCTCCTTAGCCCACTCTACCCATTTTTCAAAATGCTTTGGCTCTAGCTGGTCAAGATCAACCTTTTCATTGGTGTCTGCATAGATCGCATGCAGGTTGATTTTATGCTTACCAGGAATCAGTGATAGCGCTTGCTCAAGGTCCTGACGCAGCTGATCTGGAGTAGCCGCACGACCAGGGTAGCTACCTGTTACAGCAATACCGCCGCTTAATGTCTCATCATTGAATAGGAAGCCTTTCACGTCATCGCCTTGCCAGCAATGAATAGAGATTTTAATCTGCTCTAGCTTCTCTAGCACCTTATCTACGTCAATACCATGACTTGCATACAATTCCTTTGCGATCTTATAGCTATCCAAAATGCTTTGATCCATCGGTCTGCCTCCATTCTATTAATCCTGCTCCAGCAGGCTTGTTAATATTGCCGAAAAGGCTACTTTAGCGCCTTAAAAAGATAAACGAAGTACAATTAGCGCATGACGATCATGTTTAACTTAAAACAATATGCCTAGCCCTCTAAGCTGCGCCATCTTTGCAGCACCTGCTCCAAGCCATCAATCCCCTGTGGCTTAAAGCTAACGTTGTCAAAGGAATGTGCGATAAGCTTGCGCGCTTCAGCTAAGTCCGCTAGCTCGCCACATGTAATAAGCTGTACGACAAGATTACCAATTGCTGTTGATTCCGAAGGTCCAGCCTTCACTTCTCTTTGAATAAGATCCGCCGTTAGCTGATTAAGCAAGCCGTTATTAGCACCACCACCGACGATATGTAATACGTCTGGCGATTGTCCAGTTAGCTGCTCCAGCTCGTTCAGGTAGTCATAATACGTTAATGCCAAGCTATCGAAAATCGTTCTGGCGATTTCGCCTGCAGATTGCGGTACAGCTTGACCTCTCTCGCGACAATAGCCTTGAATTTCTTCAATCATATTGTCTGGGTTTAAGAACCTTGCATCGTTACAGCGCACTAGCCACTTGAATGGCTGCTCTGCTGCTGCTAGCTCAACCAGCTCCGCAAAGCTATACGCATTATTGAGCAAGCGACGAGCCTCTTGGATCATCCACATCCCCATAATGTTTTTCAAGAAGCGATAGGTGTTATACGCACCGCGTTCGTTCGTATAGTTAAGTGCCTTGGCACGTTCGTCATTCAGTGGCGTTGTTAACTCCATACCTAGCAATGACCACGTACCACTGCTAATATAAGCCCACGGCTTACTACTTGCCGTTACAGGTACACCTACAACCGCTGAAGCAGTATCGTGCGTAGGAGCAACGATACATTGACATTCTGGCAGATCATACTGCTGCTGCAAGCTAGGTAATAAGCCGCCTAGTATTACGCCAGGCTCTGTTAATGGCGCAAATTGCTCACGCTTCGCACCAACTAGCTCTAGCAGCTGCTCGTCATAATCATTAGAAGCCAAGTTAATCATTGCACTTGTTGAAGCATTCGTCGCTTCATTCATCAGCTTGCCTGTTAAGCGATAGTACAGATAGTCCGGAACATATAGAATATGCCCCGCTTCACTTAGCTGCTCCTTATCATGTACATATAGCTGATATAGCGTATTAAAGGGCAATTCCTGAATTCCAGTTTTACCGTAAACGACATCACGACTAAGCTGGCTGTGCAAGGCATCAGGCGCTCCATTGGTACGTGCATCACGATACGCATATACATCGTGAAGTCGCTCGCCCTCAGCATTCAGCAGCACATAGTCTACCGCCCATGTATCAATCCCTAATGTACAGGAATCAATACCAGCTTGCTTAGCCTTTTGCAAACCATTGAGAATCTCTTGAAACAGCTGTTCGATATCCCAATAGTCGTGATTATCCTTACGATGGAATCCGTTCGGGAAACGATGAATTTCCTGTAAGCTAAGCTTACCCTGCTCTAGCTTTCCATGCACTAATCGACCACTGGAAGCGCCGATATCCACTGCAATATGATGAATCATTACGCCCGCTCCTTACTCAAGAAAATGGACACTAGCTTTCTATATCATCAACGATCACCGCATAAACAATGCCGGGACCATGTACACCAATCGTTAGATCATTTTCAATATCGGCTGAACGGCTAGGGCCTGATACAAAATGTATGCCTGCTGGCAAGTTTTCGCGCCCCATCTCGTCAAACGTTGAAAGCACCTCACCCAGCTTAGTTACAACTGATGATTTAGGAATAATTGCTACAAGTAGTGTTGGTAGCAAGCTTACAGAACGTCCTTTGCTTTTGCTAGATAACAACGTTAATGAGCCTGTATAGGCAACCGCATAATCGGCTAACACAACGCCAATATCCGCTTCAGCAGCTCTTGCCTTCCAATCCTCCTGCTCGTCATCATTCCAGCTACGTACACTAATAGAAGACAATGCTTGCTCTAGGCCAAGTCGTTCTAGCTCCGCAACATCTTGACGCAAAATATACTTCGCTTGCAGCTCATTCGCCTTCTCCACAATGATGGAGCTTGCTTCCTGTAGTGTTGCAGCGCGAAGCACGTAGCCGCCTGCCGCTTCGAAGTTGCGCTTAAACATATCTAGCTTTTCATCCACATTTAGCTGAAACTGTCCCCAGAAGTCAGGTGCACCACGGAAAGGACGCTGCGGCTTTTCTGTTACTCTGGAGCGTTTAAGCTTGGATGCAATCCCATTTAGAAACTGCTCCTGCTTAGCTTTCGCTTGCTCGTCAAGCTCCTTCAGCCATTGATCGTTGTTGTTACTCAATGCGAAGCACCTCCGTCTTGCTTGCTTCTCCATTGCTCTAGACGAGCAGCAATAGCAGGATCAAGCTTTGTTGTACCACCAAGCTCCGTTTTCAAGCTGTTATAACGCTCACGGAATAGCTTTTTCGAAATGCTCGGTGCAACACGGTAAGCGTTCCAGCCCTTTAATGGACCGATCTTCGCGCGAATACCACCATCTCGTACAAGCACCTTCTGTCCGATCTTACCAAGCTTTAACGCATTATGATATACTTTCGCATTGCCCATAACACCGCCGAAGCCCTTCATGCCCATGCGCTCCATTGGATCATCGCGACCTGCTTCAACTTTACGTCTACGCAGTGAAACAAGCATATCGTGTAGCGGAATTTTAACAGGACATGCCTCATAGCATGCACCACACAGACTTGATGCATTGGCAATATCATCCCACTCCGCAACGTTTTTCTTCAATGCCGGTGTTAATACCGCACCGATCGGTCCGCTATACGTACCGCCGTAAGCATGACCGCCAATATGACGATAAACAGGACAAGCATTCAAACAAGCACCGCAACGAATACAATTCAGCAGCTCTTGGAACTCTGGATCACCAAGCTGCAGAGAACGTCCGTTATCGAGAATAATAATATGCATTTCCTCTGGACCGTCACCGTCTGTTGTACGTTTAGGTCCCGTAATACCAGACATATAAACCGTTAGCTTCTGACCTGTTGCCGAACGCGGAAGTAATGTAGCCATGACCTCAAGATCAGTCCATGATGGAATGATACGCTCCATACCCATAAATGTAATTTGCGTCTTCGGTACCGTTGATACCATGCGCGCATTACCTTCATTCTCAAACAGCACCATAGAGCCTGTCTCAGCAATCGCAAAGTTACAGCCAGTAACCCCGATATCTGCCTGTAAAAACTTCTCACGTAGCTTTTTACGAACATAGCCTGCCAGCACAGATGTTTCGGGCGGAAGCTCCTCGCCTGCATCCTTCGACAATAGCTCAGCAATTTGAAAACGATTTTTATGAATCGCAGGAATAATAATATGCGAAGGCGTTTCATTCGCTAGCTGAATAATGTATTCACCGAGGTCGGTTTCAATCGCCTCACAATCAATGGCTTGCAGCTCATGATTAAGGTGGATTTCCTCCGTTACCATCGATTTCGATTTTACTGCGCTTTTCGCATTTTTCGCCGCAGCAATTTTGATGGCAATGTTAATTGCATCCTGTGCCGTATCAGCAAAGTGAACATGGACTCCATTTTCTCTCGCGTTATTAGCAAACTCACCAAGATAATAATCTAAGTGAGCAATGGTATGAAGTCTAATTTGCCGTCCACGCTCTCTCCACTCATCCCAGTTTCCATGTTCCTCTGCCGCTTTTAGCTTACCGCTGCGTAGTCTCTCTGTAGTAAATCGTACTGCCTTACGCAAGAAATCATTATTCAAAGCAAGCTGTGCCCGTTCTTTAACCGATCCTTTAAGCGCCGTTGGTTGCGTGCTCATTGCTAGCAGTCACCCCCTCGTAAAGCAACTCGATCAGATGCATAACGCGTACTGGCTTATCACGATAACGCAAATGTCCAGCAATATTCATCATACAGCCCATATCCAGTCCTACTAATACTTCTGCTTCTGTTTCGATGACGTGGTCGACCTTCTCCGTTACCATCGCACCTGAAATATCCGACATCTTCACCGCAAATGTACCACCAAAGCCACAGCAATCCTCAGCAAATGGTAGTGGTACAAACTCTAAATCACGTACATTACGCAATAGCTCCATCGGCTCGTTCTTCACGCCAAGCAAACGAGTACCGTGACAGGAAGGGTGATACGTAACTTTATGTGGAAAACGTGCACCTAGATCAGTCACGCCGAGAACGTTCACTAGAAATTGAGTAAACTCAAAAATTTTACCTTGCAGCTGCTTTGCTTTTTCCTGCCACTCTGGCTCATCCTTAAATAAATCGACATAGTTATGAACCATATGTGCGCAGGAACCTGACGGCGTAACGACAAAATCACTGTCAGCAAATGCAGTAATAATCGTTTTTGCTGCAGCCTTCGCTTCTTGCCAATAGCCGCTGTTATAAGCTGGCTGACCACAGCAAGTTTGCACATTAGGAAACTCAAGAACAATCCCGTATTTTGCGAGAAGCCGCATCATTGTTTCGCCAACTTTGGGATATACCACATCGTTTAGACATGTAATAAACAATGATACTTTCATACGCCACACCATCTTTCGCCTAGAATTGATCACATCGTAGTTAAGCCAAGGTTACGGTCAGCCCTACAGCTTTAAGTGACTTTTGCATATCCTCATCTAAATTACGATCAGTAATGATCGTATTAATAGCGGATAGATTACTAACCTGGGTAAAGGATTTGACCCCAAATTTGCTCGAGTCTGCTATTAGAATTACTTCATCGGCAGCCTCTATCATTTGCTGCTTAAGCCGAGCCTGTAGTTCGCCCGATTCACTGATGCCTCGCTCCAGATGCACGCCCTTGCAGGAGAAAAACAGCTTGTTCACGTGAAATGACTCTAGCGTCTTTTCCGTTATTGGGCCAACAAACGATAGGGAGCGCGGCGAAAGCCGCCCTCCTAGCGAAATGACCTCTATTTTTTCCTTCGTACTAAGCTCTGTCGCGACCTTGACCGCATTCGTTAAAATAGTGATCGGAATATCAGGCATAATTTTAGCCATATACCAAGCAGAAGTGCTTGCATCCAGCAAAATTCGATCGTGAGGTTGAATGAGCTTAACCGCTTCCTCTGCAATACGCATTTTCTCTTGAGCACGAGTAATTTCTCGTTCAAAGTAAGGAATTTCCTGTTGTGACTCCTTGACGCTTACTGCTCCTCCATGGGAGCGTTTCAGACGTCCAGCTTGCTCCAGCTTATCGAGATCTCTACGGATCGTCTCTTCTGTTACGGAGCAAAGCTCACTTAGCTCTGAAACACGAATGCTCCCACGCTCATTAACAAGCTGAACGATTAATTCGTAACGCTCTGCAACTAGCATACGCTATCCTCTTTTCACTACTTTATTGAATAACTCTATTAGAGGTTGTTCAAAAAGCCCAATTTTGATAACGAAGCATCGCATGAAGCAACTCGACATCGAATCTTGCATTCATCCGAAATTTCCGGTTCTCACGTACCAAAAACGTACGCTCCGAGCCTCCAATTTCTAGCTTCACACAACCTTCTCGGTTCTGAAAATCAGACGTTTTGAACTCGCACTATTAGTACAAATTATAGCGTACAGGCTAGCAAGCAGCAAAGAAATGATAGACTTATCGTGTAAATGCCGCAGGAACACCGCCATCAATTGTTAGCATGCAGCCTGTTGTTTTGCTTGCTTTAGAAGATGCAAAGAATGCAATACCTTCTGCAATATCTCTAGGGTAAATGTTAACAAGCAATGTCGTGCGCTTACGGTAGTATTCTTCCAATTGATCTGGCTCGATACCGTATGCAGCTGCACGTTCATTACGCCAGTTAGAATTCCAAATTGCAGAGCCTTGTAGAATCGCATCTGGTAATACCGTATTCACACGAATACCAAATTCGCCACCTTCTGCTGCAATACAACGTGCAAGATGTGCTTCAAGCGCTTTAGCTGCAGAGTACGCTGATGCATTTTTACCTGCATATACAGAGTTTTTAGATCCAACAAATACCATGCTTCCGCCAATTGCTTGCTGCTTCATAATTTTGAACGCTTCTCTTGCTACTAGGAAGTAACCTGTACCCAGCACGTTAATGTTAAGATTCCACTCTTTAAGAGATGTTTCATCAAATGGGCTAGAAGTTGCTAGACCCGCGTTGTTAACAATAATGTCAACACCGCCGTAAGTAAGAGCTGTTTCTGCATAAGCAGCTTGAATTTGCTCTTCTGAAGTAACGTCCATTTTTACTGCGATTGCACGGTTTTCACCGTATTGTGCATTAATCTCGTCAGCAACCTTTTGTGCTCCTTCAAGATTCAAATCCGCAAGTACAACATGTGCACCCTCAGATACTAGGCGTTTCGCAGTTTCGCTACCGATACCGCCAGCGCCACCAGTAATGAAAGCCACTTGTCTTGAAAATTCAGCCTCTGGAGGAGACAATGTAAGCTTGTAAAGCTCAAGTGGCCAGTACTCAACGTTGAAGGATTCGTTCTCGCTAAGAGATACGAAGTTACCAAGCGTTGTAGCACCACGCATAACTGCAATTGCACGGTGGTAAAGCGCACCGCTTACTTGAGACATTGCCCAAGACTTACCTGTGTTGATCATACCGATACCAGGAATTAGAACAACACGTGGAGCTGCTTCGAACATCACTTCGCCATTCGCTTGGTTGCGCTCGAAGTATGCTTTATAGCCTTCTTTGTAGCTTTGCAAGCCTTCAACAAGCTTTTGCTTCAAGCCTTCTACATCCTCAGCATTTGGCTCCCAATCGATGTATAGCGGAGTTACTTTTGTATGAACAAGATGGTCAGGGCAAGCTGCACCGATTTGAGAAAGAGATGCTGAACTTGCGCCACCTACGAATTGTAGTACATCATCTGCATCGTCGAATGAAACAATCATTTTCTTCTCGTCACTTACAAGACCGCGCACGAGTGGAAGCACTTGTGCTGCAATGCTCTTACGAACCTCTGGTGCAAGTGGAGCGTATTTTTGACCGCCAAATAATGTCGCTTCATTAACTTTTGATTCAATATAGCTTTCAGCCTCATTAATAATTTTAATGGTTTGGTTGTAAGCTGCTTCAGAAGTGTCGCCCCAAGTTACTAGACCGTGCTTCTCCATCAATACAAGCTCAGCGTTCGGGTTGTTGCGTACGCCTTCAGCGATCATTTTAGATAACGTGAAGCCAGGTCTTACATAAGGAACCCATACAAAGCGATCGCCGAAAATTTCCTTTGCGATTTCTTTACCGTTGTCCGCACAGCAGATGCTAATAATTGCATCAGGATGTGTATGGTCAACATGTGGGTGTGGAATAAATGCATGTAGTAGAGTTTCAATAGAAGCACGTGGATGCTTGCTGTCTACCATACAGTGCCCAAGATAAGCTACCATTTCTTCGTCAGTCATAGATTCGCGCTCATATAATGGTGCGATATCCTCCAGCTTCAAGCCTGTGAAGTTGTGAGCCTTCATTGACGCAAGGTCAGAGCCACTACCCTTCACATACATAACCTCAATCTCTTGACCACGGAAATCTGTAATTTTTGTTTTAGAAGAAGTGTTACCACCACCCCAATTACATACACGACGATCAGAACCGATTAAGTTGGAGCGATATACAAGCGAATCTAGACCATCCTTCTGTGCTGGTGCTTGAGCTGCATCCCATAAAAGTTGTACCACTTTTATTGCCTCCTTTGATTATCTTTGTTTTTATTTGTTTTTGTTTGTTTTCCTATGTTTGTAGTTTAGCATGTCTGTTTGTTTTTGTATATACAAAATTTTTAGATGTAATCGGGCAAAAACGGACGGTTAATGTCACTTAGTTAGGAGACGATCCGCAAAAGAGATGCAAAATGAAATTAGCAACCCCAAATACATTGCTCAGTGAATTGACGTAGAATGTTGCTTAGTCGAGAGTATTTATAAGTTAGCTTCATATAATTCCTTCATAAGCTCTGCTAATTCATTATGTGGTTCCATCCGCTCACCATTAATTGAAGTTGGCGAAATCGTTAGCTTTTGATCCCCATTTTCAAACAATTTAACGGAATACAAAACTCCTACAGTGTCTTCACGATTGGGATCAAGAACCATTGTTAACCCCTTTACTTTTTCAATCCATTGTTGAATTTGCGATTGATCATTAATAATTACAATGTTTCCGTTATCCCCACTAAACATTTCGATGGTATCAACCTTGGTGATATCTCCTGAATAGAATGATTCCAACTCTCTCGGCGATGGCTTTTCTTCAGAATGGTTATTGTTATTAGGACTTTGACAGCTACTACAAAGCAATACCAATATAGTAAAAATCAGTACTTTGGAATACAAGTATTTAACCATAATATCCCTCCTCCATACACTACGACGATGTATTAGCTTTATTTGTTCCTTAATTAAATACTATTTAACAAAAAAAAGGAGTCTTCGCTCAATTTCGTACTATTATTGTAGTAACGATTTGAGATGAACTCCTTTTTTCTTTCTGATTCATTTCTTGGTTTGCTTAATTCGGGCGTCGCCTAGCTTACGACCCTACAATCGTACCACCGTTCACATGCAGAACTTGACCGGATACGTAGGAGGAATCATCAGATGCTAAATAGATGTAGGTTGGGGCAAGCTCGAATGGTTGACCTGCTCGCTTCATCGGTGTATCTGCGCCAAAGTGTTTTACTTTGTCTGGTGTGAAGCTAGAGACGATCAGCGGTGTCCAGATCGGACCTGGTGCTACGGCATTGACGCGAATGCCCTTCCCAGCAAGCTGCAGGGACAACGAACGTGTAAAGGTAACTATCGCTCCCTTGGTCGTGGAGTAATCAAGTAGCTGCGGATTACCTTCATAGGCAGTAATCGATGCAGTGCTAATAATGGTGCTGCCCTTCTTCATATGAGGTAATGCTGCCTGCGTCATATAAAAGAACGGATAGATGTTAGTTCGATAAGTCGTGTCTAGCTGCTGATCAGTAATGTCCGTAATGCTTTGCTGCGGATATTGCACCGCTTGATTGAGTACTAGCGTATCGATTGCATTAAACTGCCCCATCGTCAGCTTTACCACTTCTTCAGAAAACGCTCTATCCTTCAAATCACCTGCAATAATTATCGCTTGTTGACCATATTCCTCTACCAATTGCTTTGTTTTTTCCGCATCGGCTCTTTCATGCGGCACATATGTAATGACCATATTGGCGCCTTCTTTGGCAAATCCGATAGCAACAGCTCTGCCTATACCACTATCTCCACCAGTAATAATTGCAACCTTTCCTTTTAGCTTATCACTGCCAATATAGCTTGGATTATCAGCAATCGGCTGTGGATTCATCAGATGCTCAAGACCAGGCTGTACATCTTGTTGCTGTGGCGGAAATGTAATCGGTACCTCTTGGCACTGAGTTTCAGTACCTTGATTAGGATGTTGGGGAATTGTCATCTTACAGTCTCCTTCTATCACTTCATTGTTAGCGTATGAAGTATAGCTTGTCATATACCAATACATCTTATGCGTCTCTAGGCAATCTCATCCAATAAAAAAAGAATAAGCCCGGTAATAGAGAGCTTATTCCTTACATAGAAGTAACTATTCTAATGCTTTAAAATTACTCTGTAATTCTAGTAGCTTGTCCTCTGTAATAATTACATCACCTGACGATGAATACTGTTCAGGGAATGGTAATGAAATAAATGACTCATTGCTGAACACATCATAATATCCTGTAATCATCGAATACATCGTTGAGGCATCCATATCAGTCTGTACATTATCGGCAACGATACTTAACAACTTCAATGACTTCGCACTGTTTTTCCATGATAGTATTTCCTTTGCTAATGCCTTTAACACCTCTTGCTGTCGCTGTCCACGTTCAAAATCACTAGCAAAGTATTTTGTTCCTCGATCATCCTCTCTAAACCGCGCATAGCCTAAAGCATCATCACCGTTTAGAATTTGCAATCCTGGCTCTAGATATAGATTAGTAGGTCGATATTTCATTGATCGCTTTACATCAATCTCTACGCCGCCAACCTCATTGACTAGATCAATGACAGCAGAAAAATTAACGATCACTGAATTACTTATCTGTATATCAAGCAAATCCTCTAGTTTCGTTCTCGTATTAGCAATCGCACCGCTAAGTATTCCTTTATCTAGCTGTTTGTTACCAAGCTCGACCGTATCTCCGATTAGAAGTGACGGATCCTCTTTCGCTTTTTTAGTAGCTAGCGTAATGCCCTCGCTAAATAAAGAGTTGATTTTTACCGATGCACCACGTGAATTTTCAACAAGTAAGTCCCTCGGAATGGATAGCAATTTCACCTTTGTTTGCTGAGGAACGATATGAAGCACCATAATCGAATCAGTAAGTAGTGCATTATGATCATCTCGATAATCTAAGCCAAGAACTAAAAAATAAAAATCTTTATCATCCTGTCCAAATACAAGCTCATCCTCGTCTTGCTTTAAGTCGATAATGTCTTCTATATCTGTTTTTGGAATGGTAATCTTGTCCACATTATATTTAATTTGATAAAAAACTACGAACAGCAACACTAACACAACACCTATAGTCAATAACACGATATTTCTAATTCTATTTTTCTTTTTTATGCCTCTTATTCTGCTTTTCTCGACACGTGTATTCCCGTCTTCTGAATAATTTTCTACAGTCAACACCTCTCCCTTAAATGTGAACTATAGTAAATTATACATGATTTTAACAGAAAATGAAAAAGTCAGTTTTCCCTCCTTGGAGAGACGAACCGATGACTTTCAGTTAGTTAAAACGCAGGAATTGCCGTTTCATCATAATTATCTTCTAAAAATTGACGAACCGCGTCGCTTGTCATAGCTTCTGCAAGCTTTTGAATTGGCTCTGAATCAACATTATCTTGACGAGCAACAAGTGTAATCGCAAAGTCATTCTCAACGCCTTCTGTTAAGAGCGCATCATGCTTAGGTGTTAAGCCAAGCGGCTTCGCATATGCTGGTGTCATGACAACAGCGTCTGCATCATCATACATGCGCGCAAGCATTAGCAGATCAATTTCTTCCAGCTTATAGTTTTTAGGGTTGTCTATAATATCAGCCTGTGTATAATAGCTGCCTGTTTTCTCTTTCAACGTAATGACCCCATGCTGTGCCAGCAAGGCCAACGAACGGTCAACATTGGAAACATCGTTAGCGATGGCTATCACTGCACCTTCCGGCAGCTCATCCATAGATGAATAGTTTTTAGCATATACACCGTAATTCGCGAAATAAATCGGCTTAACCGGCACTAGCTCAGAATTGTTATTTTCATTAAACTGCTCCATATATGGTACATGCTGAAAGAAGTTCGCATCCACTTCTTTTGCTGCCAATGCAGAGTTTGGCTGTACGTTATCGCTAAGTTCGACAACCTCAAGCATAATGCCCTGCTCCTCAAGCTCTGGCTTTACAAGCTCTAATATTTCCGTCATTGGCGGAATTAGTGATGCAACCTTTAGTACAGTATGCTCGCTATGCTCCTCGTGATTGCTATTAGCGGTATTGTTGTTCTGGGGTTGATTGCTTTGCGGTTCATTGCTTTGCGAACAAGCTGTCAAAAGCAACGTAAGTAATACCAAAACTGAACCAAACTTTTTCAAACTGTTTTTCATGCTGTGATTCCTCTCTTCTATCCATTTATCTTTTATCTATTTTTCTTGCGATCGTCGTCCCGACGAATTGAATAACCTGTACTAGTATAATCATTATGACAATAACATACAACATTAGATCAGTTTTAAATTGCTGATAACCATAACGAATTGCAAAGTCTCCGATGCCTCCGCCGCCAACAACGCCCATAATTGTCGAGTAGGAAATAAAGCTAACAATCGACGTTGTTAGTCCAAACACCAATCCTGATCGAGCCTCGACATATAGAAACTTAAAGATAATATCCTTCAAGGATGCTCCCATTGAGATCGCTGCTTCCAGCACACCTTTGGGCACATCAAGCAACGACTGCTCTGCCAATCGGGCATAGTGAGCAATCGCAATAATAGACAGCGGCACAGTTGCTGCTGCCGTACCGATAGCTGTCCCAATAATCAATCTTGTAAATGGGATAAGAAAAACAACCAGCAATAAAAATGGAAATGAACGTATCGTATTAACAATGACATTTAACGACGAGTACACCCAGCGGTTTGCCATAATGTTACCTACTCGACATAAGTAGAGAAATGTACCGATGGGCAAGCCGATGGCAATTGCCGCAACAATTGAAATGCCGACCATTACGAATGTTTCTCCAATTGCCTCGATAATTTCCGCTTGATATTGAGTTAATATATCTGGAATCAACCTAGCTCCCCTCCTTTGTCAGCTTGTCCACCAAGCTTTGAGGGCTTTTATCAAGCTGTGTAATGCCTTTAGGTGTAATCGTTAACGTATCGTAAATTTCCCCGTCAGCCATCACTGCCACAGCATTACAAATACTTCGAATCACTTCAAGCTCATGGCTAACGATAACGACCGTTACCCCTAGCGTTTTATTAACATTGTCTAGCACAGCTAATATCTCACTTGTTGTGCCTGCATCGAGCGCAGAGGTGGGTTCATCGCATAACAGCACCTGTGGCTCGTTAGCTAATGCTCTCGCAATGGCAACGCGCTGCTTCTGTCCGCCGCTTAGTTGTGCTGGATACTTATTAGCTGCATGCGCTAGTCCAACAAAATCTAGACACTCCATAGCGCGTGCTCGTTGTGCCTGACGCGGGGCTTTAACAAGCTGCAATGGGATCATTACATTATCTAGAACGGTTTTATTGGCAAGTAAATTAAACTGCTGAAAGATCATACCCATAGATTGACGAGCCCGACGCAGCTCTGCACCGGTTAGAGCAGTTAACAGCTGTCCATTAACCTCGACCTCTCCCTGATCTGGACGCTCAAGTACATTCATTATTCTCAGCAGCGTCGATTTACCCGCACCGCTCTCGCCAATAATCCCGTAGATTTCACCTTTGCCGATCGAAAGATCAACGGACTTAATGACCTGATGCTGCGCATAGCTTTTACTAATATTTCTTAGTTTAATCATTGCTCGCTGCCTGCTCCATCAGTTCATATATTTTTCGCGTCGTGTTGACATTACGTATCGTCATTTTCTTATAAACTGCCGTTCCGATAATTCCAGTCATCCCACTTTTCGTTACATGCTCACGCGCTACCGACCATAACACTGCCCCCGCAACATAGTAGATGGTGTCGATGCCAGCTTTAACCTTTAATTGCTCCAGTACATCCTTGTTGTCTACATCTTCCCACAAAAACATTATGTCGCTTTTCATCGATGTATCATTACGCCAATCATCTGGTATTGCCTTCATCATCTCGCCATATTGCTTAATACTGCGAATGACAACCTTAATGCTCAGCTGAAAGTCCTCGGCAATTCCTCGCTCAATAATGTCCACCAATTCATGCTGTGATAAACCGTTATTTTCAAAAATAATATTCCCAGTATTTATGTAGGTAACCACTTTGCTCATGCCGATCCGTTCAAAGGTAGCCTTTAATTGCTTCATATCAATTTTATTATTGCCACCTACATTAATTCCCCTTAACAGCGCAACATAAATCATAGAACTCCTCCCTTCACTATCCAGTATAAGACAAAATGTATCGGCTAACCCATGCTTCATTAAATTTTCTATAAAATAAATTATTCATACCAAACTCTTGGCCCAACTGTATGAAAAAGCTCTGTACGTTGTACACCTTCACGCTGTAAAGCATGCTTTATTCGTTCGCAAGTAAAATCACTTATCGGTCTAGGCAGCTGATCTAGCGCAAAAAAGCCGCACTCCAATATTTCAGGGGAGCTTGGTGTTGGTAATTGATTATTAGGTAAAACAGCTTTAAACACGAAATGATGCATATCATATTGCGCTTCATAATATATTCCTGTAAGCTCACACGCTTTAACCTGAAGTCCAATTTCCTCAAGCACCTCTCGCTCTGCTGTTTGCTGAGCAGACTCCTGAGCCTCACCTTTGCCACCAGGTAAATCCCAATTGTTTTTGCCATAGCTATGCTTGACGAGCAAAACCTCTCCCTTTTCATTCGTAATGATAGCAGCTGCACCGATGGACTTAGCCATACTAAAGACCTCCTCAGATTTTTATAATATAGACGTCTGCCATATTGAAAATGTTTCCATATAAATCTTGTTGAGCCGTCAATGCTTATTGCTTATGCTTATTGCTGTTATCACAAACAACACAAGACCCTATTCCATGAAGGAACAGGGCCTGCAAACTTACGATGATGATTCAATTACACTATAAATTCAATGATGATCATATTGCCTATTCAAATCGATCCTCTACAACGTATTGCGCTTGTTGCAATTGCTGCTTGATTTGCTCAAGTTGCTCATGATTCTGCTGTACAAGATCCAAATGCTCATTAAACTGCGAAGCATTGCTTAACGCTTGCTCCGCATGAGATAACGATTGCTGAGCCTGCTCAATTAACTGATCCTCAGGATGCGACATCGCTTGTTTAACCGCACGATTGGCGCGCTGTACAGCATTACCTAACAAGCTAACGGGATGATCTTGCTTCCAACTGACATCGGAATGTTTGGCCATTATCATTTCCTCCTCATTGAGTTAAATCATCTTGAATCATCATCGCTTATTGTTGCTTAGAACGTAAGAAAGTATGCCAAGCTAAGCACATTGGCTGAGCTTGGCATACGGAGAACAGAGAAATTCAAACGCATCATTTACTTAGGATTAGCTATGCTCGCTACTGCCATGCTCCAATACTCTGAGCAATAAAGCTGCACTTTCGGCTCTAGTGGCAAGCTTACTTGGCTGAAGTTTGCCATTGGAACCTTTAATAAGTCCAGATTGAATTAAATAAGCGGCTGGCTTGCGTGCCCAATCCGACAGCTCATCCTCATCACGATACGCTGCTAGGATAATCGCTTCATTTAATTTGCTTGCTGGATCAAAGCCCAGTGCTCTTGCAATGACAGTCATCATTTCTTGACGAGTAATCGCTGTACCTGGTCGGAACTTGCCATTTGCCCCTTGCATCAAGCCAAGTGCCGCAGCCTCCTGTACATATTCTCCATACCAAGCATCAGCTGCGACATCGGAAAATACCGGTGGCTGAGCAATTGAACGATCATCCGCAATACCCGCATCGTCCTGCATCGTACGCAAAAGCATAACGATGAGCTTAGCAAATTCTGCTCTTGTAATTGGACGCTCTGGCGCAAAGCTTCTAAAAGTAACACCACTTACGATGCCTTTAGCAGCCAACACCTCGACATCATTCTTTGCCCAATGTCCCGTCATATCTGCAAAGGTAATGTCATTGTACATAACGGCATACTTTCCTGATGTTAAGAAGCTTGCTGTCACGGTTGATGACTTTGCATTAGCAACACCACCTACATAACTCCATGCTCCTTCATCATTCATTACATAGATGCCTAGCTTACGAATATCACCTTCACTAAGCAGTGCAGCATCATAAGGCAGTGTAATTGTGCCACGCTTCTGCAATCGCTCCACTAGCTCTAGCGTCAGCTTATAGCTTGGAGATAGTGGCTTTAAGGTTCCACTTCGACCAGCCATTCCTAGCCGCTGTGCTGTAAATTTTGCATCGCGATCCAATGCTCCATCTGATAGAGTTAGCTTCACCTGATCCTGCAATAAGCTGTACGTTCCGCCGCCTGGTTCAAGATGCAGCGTTTCAAGCTCAAGCTTTCCTGGTTGTTCAGTCGGTACTCCTCCAGGCTGCTCCTGCTCACCTCCTGGTCCAGGATTGTCTCCTCCATTACCACTGCCATTGCCGCGTCCAGCAATTCCACTAATAACAACAGCATCTGATAGTGCACCATAATGATTTACTGCATAAACGCGAATCTGATATTGTTCCCCAGCAGTTAAGCCGTTAATGACCTTACGACCAACGCCACTTGCGATCTGATCACTTGACCATGTCACATCGCCACTCTTCTGCCATGAAACAACGATTGTTTCAATATTATCGTCCTCAGGATCAGTCCAAGATACCTCAATTCCACGTGAAACAGTGGCTGCCGTCACATCTGTAGGTGGGGACGGAGAAACAAGCTCTGCGACTTGATTTTGCTCAAAACCTGTTAACGTCGTTGCTCTTGTAATTGAGCGATTGCCCGAAGCATCCAGCGCATGGACTTCCACGATATACGAAGCTCCTTGCTCAAGCTCATCTGCCATCGCCCAGCGTGTTCCTTTCTCAACAGCATATACTTTAGCTTCACCAGTGCGGTCAGCGTTAATAATATGGAGCTCTAAGGAATCTAGATCTGGATCGAATGCTTCCTTCCAGCTTGCAACGATGCTGCTGCGGTCTACCGAAACATTCAGCTCAGATACAGGCAGTGGCGGCTGCACATCTGCAGCTGTAGCTACGATAACTGTCTCATAACTATTCAACATCACAATCCCATTATAGCTTTGCACGCTTTCGTCAACGGTTAGCTCATACTGCTTGCCTAGTTGAAGCGACTCATCTGGTATAAATCTAACAACTCGAGATACCGCGTTTCCGTTATACTGCACCGCATCTACTAACGACAGACTGCCGCTAACAGCTTGCAGGCTCTCCTGCTCATTTAACCACACCGTTAATGGATGAATCGAAGCATCCAGCACATGCCGATTAAAGAGAATATCGACATACTCTCCTCCCTCTGCTACATACACCCCCGTTACTTGCGGAGGTAATGTTGAGACTAGCCCGACATTCACATCAAAATGCGGTGGAAGAACAGTCATTTCCCAGCTTTCACCTGGCAGGTAGCCTTCTTTTTCGTATAGCACCTTCCATTTTCCTTCTGGAACGTCCCAGCCGTAACGCCCTTGACTATTGGTATAAAGCGGATTCTGCTGACCAAACCATTCCGCATCCCACACTTCCCAGCGCTGACTTGCTTCGTTCCATTGCAGGGCGGTGGCTTCCACACCTTCAATTACATTGTCTGGCTCTACCTCATATACATATCCACTAGGATCATGGATCCATACTGGATCAGCTAGCTTTCTTTTCGGCTTGCGTTCCTTTTTCTGAGTTTTACACTTCGAATCAGCTTCTATCTTATTTTTAAGTTTAATATATTGTCCTTCTGCCTCGGCATCAAGCAGCTTACCCATTGCAGCAGTCGCAATAAATAATGCGACTGTTCCTACTCCAAACGTAGCAGGTCCAGTAATCGTTGCAGTAAGCGCAAAGACCCCTTTTAATACTTCGTTAACAATGAGCTTCGTATAAAGTGAATCAATCTCCGCTTTATATTTTTTGTAAGCATCAGGACCACAATTTAGCGCAACCTCGTCAAGTAGATTTGCCAAATTGTCCAGCATCTCGCCCATTCCGCCTCGTCCGTCGTATAAGGAGAATGCGTTCGTAATCGACATCCATGTCACATCTTTGGCAGTTAATTCAGCCGTCAGCTTCACAGCTACCGCTCGAATTGCTTGCCCTACCGCTAGCTGAGCCTTGTTAGCCTTTAATGACTTACCGTTTTGCTCGAATGCCGCTTCTGGGATATAACCGTTCAAATTGATACTTAATTTCCCATTGTTAAAGCTATAATCCATCTGCATGCCATACGCTGGAATACCATATTCCTGTTCACGTGCCAAATCACTGTTCGTAGGCGTATACATCGTACGTTCAAGTGCTGCATTGAGTTGATAGTTAACATCGCCTTTAGACGATGGAAGAGTTGCACGATAGATGCCAGTTTGCTTATTGCCATCTTCTGATTTTGGTGAAATCTCCATCTCAATATCTTTCGCATCTTGAAAGATCGGAGGAAGTGCTTCCATTCGCTCCTCTTCTGATTCCACATACAGCGATAAGCTTGCAGCTGTTTCTACGATATCGTAGTCTAATCCAATCGCCCCTACCTTAGAAATTAGAATATTCGCCGTAAATGAGCCATCTGGCATAATGGTTGCTGGGAATGATGTTTCACCAACGACAAAGCGTACATTTTTCACGCGATCTGGTTCATTGAATTTCACTTCAAAATGATAAGGTAAGCTCGGCGCATGCACGTATGGAAAACGGCTAGTTCCAGCTTGGGGATCAAGTGAAATTCTACGTCCATCTGCTTGCTCCATTACAAATGAAATCGGTTCTGGATAGCTCTGATCTACTTTTGTCGTTATTTCTTTACTGAACCAGCGTTGTTCTCCGAGAGTCGCTTCAGCACGCAGCATATACATGTACACTGGCGATTGACCACTCTTCTCTACTGTTAGCTGCCACTTACCATTAGGCGCTGCTAGCGTTTCACCAAGCAATAGATTTCGATCATAAACAGTAACTGTACTGTTTGGCGGAGCACTACCGTTCACTAATATTTCTCTTCTTGTAGCAAAGTTTGGTGCAGATATCGTTATTCCATATAGCCTAAACTGGACATTACCTAGCCATTCCTGAACCGTTTTGCCGTTACGTTCATGGCTTAGCTCTGGTGCAACGACAATATATTGGGATGTACTCTCTGACTGTCCAAACTGCAGCGTATAATAGACTGTGCCTCCCGTGTCATATGCTACTTCACCTAGTGAAATAAATGGTCGATCATTTTCGATTTCTGGTTCAACGGGTTGGCCGTTCCAGATCACGCTATCTGCAATCAGTTGTGCATTTTCCGGAATATCTAGCCACAGCTTAGCTCCTTGTGCTGTAGTAATCATACCGTTGCGATACGTCGCTCGAATAGTAACCTTACTTTCCGGTATAGCTTCCTCACTGCTCGCTGTCACCTCATTACCAGCATAACCGTTGAAGAAGGGGGTATTATTTTCAGTTATTTGGCCTAGCTGCAGCGTTTCGTTGCGAATAGGATCAAACTTTCTTTTGGAAACAAGTCTACCACTTACATAAAACCATAGCTCATAGGATGATTCTTTGGGAATCGATAGTTCAAATGGACCTGGCGATAATTTGTTCTGTGCAACGAGCTTGCGAGTCCCTTTAGCATCAATGCTATATAGCGCTGTATATCCAGAGCCCGTGAAAGTGTACATCTCGCCTGCAACTGTTCCGTATTCCTGCTCCTCAAGTCGTATGTCTACCTCTCCTCTATGCTGTTCATTAATGACAGCAATGCCACATCCAATCGGTAAGTTAGACCCTACCTCCTCGATACAAATGTTAACAGAGTCACCAACCTGAGCATAAACCTTAAACGGTTCATAACGACTTACAATTTGGTGGCTAGAAGTAATTCGTGAGTGAGCGGCTGTACGCCAGTCTAGCTCATGCGGGCCAACCCAATTACCTCCTATAAATTTGGTATATAAGTTAATATCAATAATGGCTGGTTCGGTTTTAATTAACTGAAGTGTAATGTCATTTTCCCCAGGAAGCAGCGTCATTCGTTGTCCACCGGCTGGTGTAGATAACAAGGAATAGGTAGCCGAGATAATGACCTCACCAATTGGTGCTGTAACCGAAAAGGCACCATTCAATTTAGAAGTCGCTGTAATTGTCTGATCCTTGGCCATCACGCGTACATATGCCCCAGGAATCGGCTTGCCACTTGTATCTACAACGGTACCGTTTAATGTTGTTTCCTCTAGTCCGGCAATGATTAGATCTACTTCAGTCCGCCCCGTCTTAACCTGCTCAATGACGACCTCGCTATCTAGCTTCACCGCCGATATCGTGACCCTTTTACCAACCAACGAATCGACATATTCGAACACAACGATTCCTTCTTCATTACTTACCCCTTTATAGGTTCTCACTCCATCGCTAATAATAATTTCTGAATGAATAACTGGTCGATCGCTTTCATCCTTGACATGAACGACAATGGTCGGAGGACTTTGTGGTAGTAGTGTGACGGAGCTCTTTTGCCCCGCTTTCACCGTAATCTCTTGTTGATTCTCAAGCCAATTGCGTCCCATCTTATCAAACAATGTAAATCGATAATCCTCTGCAGGGATAAGTCCATCTACTGGATACTTCTCCTGTGACGTGCTTATATCAATATTTTTAGCGATACCTAAGCTATTACTGCGAATAGTTAACGATAAGCCGCTAATATCAACGTCGTTGCCGATCTCGACTTCTAGCTCACCCGCTACACTAATTGGATAATTCAAAGATAGCTCTCGCTCTGTATCGACAAGCTCCTTACTGGCATGTGCAGTAATAGAAGTAATTGAAGTAGCACCAGCAGGTACTGTGAACTCCCCTTCGTACCATATTGCTGTGTCATTCGCTTCTAATGTTAATTGCAGCTGGTCTGCTCCACTTACCGTTGTATAAGACACAATAACTTCGACATCAGCATCCGCAGCCGTTAATAGACGTAGTGGAATAGTCTGCTCTCGTTCCACATAGCGGTTATATAACAGCTTGCTTGAATGTGCAAAGTAATTGATCGCAAATGGGCTAAGCTGCACCTCCTGCACTTGACCATACTCAAGCTCCACAGACGCTTGTGCGAGTACTTGCCCATCCCGCTTCTGCAAGGTGACGGAATATGAATTGCCTGCTGCTAAATCAAGCTCATAACGACTTGTTAACGGATTGACAGCTAGAACATGCGGTTCACTTCCTGCCTTTTCAATAATAAGATCTGTTCGTTCTAGCAACTCAACCTGCGTCGTATCAAGCTCAACACTCAGCATACCTGCAATCGTAATCGGTGTATTACTTGCTTGTCGCTCATATCCACGGTCAACGGTGGTAACGACAATCGAGCTAATCTCATATGCACCGTTCGGTACGGCAAATGTCGTCTCATAGCCTCCTTGTGCTAATTCCGACATATCTAGCGTAAGCACATCGTGTTCAGATATTACGCTATCCTCACTTATTGCCTGATAAGTGATGAGTGCCTGCAATTGCTGACCGGCCATTCCTCTGGCCTGCACTGTAATACCACTGCCGCGTTTAATTTGACCTTCTAGTGTTGATGCAGCTGCAACCGACCAATTCACTGATGTAATGGGTGATTGTTCACGATTACAATCTTGTAAGCACACATAATAGAGTCCCATTCCTGGCAAATTCGTACTGCCGTCACGGAACACTGCTCCTGTGCCTGTGCCGTTCAAGCGACCTTCACGAGCGTTATGACCATGATTAGAAATAAGGTTTCGTCTCGTTATTGTAGCTTCACCTTCGTCAAACGCATTGGAAACCGTATAATACATGACGCCAAATTGGCTTAGAAACGGAGCTTCAGAGCTATCTGGACTGTAATTGGTATAATCTTGGATAACATAGATATTAGCGCTAGTTTCAGGATGATACTTAATATATGGCTTGTTATAGCCAATATCGGAGCTTCCCGGAACACGGTGTAGGATCAGTGATTGTTGATCGGCTATCCGATAGATCCCTACCAATTTTTCCTCAACTCTAATTTCTTCCCCTTTTATTGCCGTAAATGCGATTAGGGAACCATCCGCCGATAGTGTAGGCGTGTTGACGATTAGTTCTTGCTGATCTTCGAAAATCTGTATCGGCTTCAGTGTCTGCTCTGCAACATCATATAGAAATATTCTGGAGAAGCTATCGTAGATTGGTGCCTCACCATGTGCCAGTGTCTTAGAGCTAGACTGGAACACAATATAATTCCCATCACTGCTAATCGCAGGGCTACTGCTATTCTCAGCTTCGTATGGCGTACCTTCTCGATAGCTTAAGCATTGAATAAGTGGATTATTGATATCCGTAATATCCATATAAAAAACATCGACTAAGTCTGGATTCGATGGTGCTAAGTCATCCTCATATGTGCTAAATACGATATGCTTCCCATCACCGCTCATAGCAATACTATCTAGACTTTCATTGGTTCTTAGTAGTGTCGTTGTTGTTTCCGTATCGCGATCATATAGCTTTAATGCATATCTATTATCGTCGTCAACATAGTCGTACTGGTGATACAGCACATATCGCCCATCATCACTAATGTCTATTCCTCGATCTAATGTGTGCATGCGCGTTGTACCGATTTTGGTTTTTTCCTTCGTCTGTTTATTGTAAAGAATGATACTAGGATCATCGCCTGAAACTGATCGATAAGCGATCCAGTTATCGTCACCGCTTATTACAGCGCTATAAAGATTTTGCCAGCCTTCATCAATCGTCGTGAAATACTGGTGCTTCGTTACCGCTTTAATTTGATGTCCAAAGCTGTAATTACCTGCAGCATCGACTGCATACAGCTCATAGCGATAGGATGTCTCCGGTAAAAGGCCTTCATCCTTATAGCTATACGCCGCGGAATCTAGGACGACAATCTCACCATTTTCTTTGCGCAGCTCATATTGTACGACAGAGAGGTCAGGAATATGATGACCGACCGAAGGATCGTAAACCGTCGGGGTTTCCCAGAAAATCTCTACGTAATCATCTGTCGTCTCTGCATATACATTTTCAGGACCAGAGGGTGGTGTAAAATCAAGCTCCACCGTTAGCCCATCTGAGTCCTCACTAGTTTCGTCATCCAAAAACGCTCTAGCATAGAAATGATAGATCCCTTCCTGAGTGATCCTTGTTTCGATTGTAAAATTCCCACTGCCACTAGCTTCTGCTTCTCCAGCGTAATACTCGTAGTCATAGTCGCCAACGGTATAAAGTAGCTGAACATAAGCCTCTGGCCATGCAGTTCCTGTAAAAGTAAGCTCTTGTTGATTGGTCAATGGTGGTATTGGATCTAGCTGAGGCTTATTAAGGGGAGATTGTTGATCATTATCAATGACTTCTTGGGATTGCTCCTGCAGCTGGCTTAATTCATCTTCTATTGCAGATAGCTCAGATTCAAGTCCAGCATCTAAGCCCTGTTCCATTAATTGCTGGAAAGCTTCAAGCGCCTGCTCATTACTAATAACCTCATCACTCTCATAAGCCCAAGCGACGCCCTCTAAGCCACCTGCGATGCTGCTCCATAACAAGCATATGATGATGGCGCAGATCAGATTGCGTTTTAACATACTTTCACCTCACTTTTTATTAGAAGGACGATTCGCCCTCCGTCTTCGAATGAATGAGTATCCCTGTTACCGTCTTGTTGTCCTCCAAATTGAGCTGGAGTGTTACGACAAACTGTTCATTGCCTCGCTTGCCTGTATAATTAAAAAAATCAGCTTCATCGATTTTGAACGTTTCTACATAACCTGCCTGCTGCAGGTATCCGTCATATAGAGCGACTGTTTCAGCGAACGACATCGTCGTCGTTGCAATCGTAACCGTAACAGAATCGTCGCTGCTAATCGATGACGTTACTCCAATGCTGTCAGGGATCGGAACCTCCTTAGGAAATGAATCCGGGATTTTCTGTTCGCTTGAAAGAACGACATCCTTGCCATTTACGTCCTTCAATGTGATGGAGCCTTGGTCTTCTTCCTTGGTCCCAATACTGGACGAATTACTTTCCTTTGACTCTCTATTGGCAGCTTCGTTGACATGCTCATTAGCACAGCCTGTTAACAGCAGCATAGCTACTGCTAGCAGTGATACAGCTGTAATTAGCCACTTTTTCATTCCTACTTCCTCCTAGTCTCTAGCTTCGTTACGTGCTTAGAAGCTTTCATACGTTTAATTGTAGTAAACAAAAGTTGCTGCCAATAGTTACACCCTGTCATGCGTTTTGTCATAATGAGGTAATTGGCGTCACTATTTCCTTAACTGTCAAAGCGCAAAAAAGCTCGCCCACCTAGTTCAACTAGGCAAGCGAGCCCCCTCAATAAAGTATTCTATTGATTAGGTTACAACCATCGATTAAGTTTTTGCTTGCAGCTGCTCCACTAGCTGTACGATCAGCTCTTGAAACTGCTCTGGCTCCACCGCATGGTTGTATACACCAAGAAAAGCGGTCGTTGCCTGGGGATGAGCAGCAATTAGCTTGTTCACAGCTTGCTGCTGTGGGGTAAAGGTTTTATTTTTCGTAAATTGGCAAGCCATCTGAAACCGTGACATCATTTTCGCTTCTACCTGACTCTGATATAGCTCGGCCAGTAGCCCCCAATTATTGTCCCATGGTCCGACAGAAGCCGTTAGTACATCGGTTAATATCGCTGCACTAACCATTGCATCTGGCATCCCTTGACCAACCGCAGGATCTTTAAATGACAGTGCATCACCTACTAGTGCCCAGCCCTTGCCCATGCCTTGGAACCAGTCGTTGTTGTAGCCGCGTAAGCCCTTGATGCTGCCTGTCAGCGAAGCATTCGCCAATCTTCTAGCTAGCGGCGTCCCTTGAAACGCCACACTTACAAGATCATGAATCGCCGTATCAGGTGAATTTAGAAAACGTACTGTCCAGTATTCATCATCCAAAGGAAACATGACGCCAATAACATGCTGATTACCGCCTGTCGGGAAGACGATAGCTATTTTATTGCCGATCTTATACAGCTCTGTATGAATTTTACCCTCCTGCTTGTAGCCTTCGTAATAGCCGACATAAGACGCATAATCGGTCGGTACAGAGATTAGCTGAGGACTGCCAGCAAGACGTCGGATGGTCGAATGACGACCATCTGCTCCAACGACAAGCTTCGCACCATACTGTGCACGATCTCCTTCTCGGGTGAGCCCTTCAATACCAACAACTGTGCTTTTTTCCCACAGCAGCCCCGTCACTCGAAAGCCTTCTAGCACCGTTACATTCGGCTTGTCGGCTGCATGCTTGAGCAATATACTGTCAAGCACATGACGCTGAATACAGAGACAATCTGCATTGCCTTGAACCTGTGGAAATTCACCATCTATGACAGCATCATCAAACTGAATGAATGCTCTGCTATAGGCTGGTGCTCCAGTTTGCAGCAAAGCATCCAGCACACCCATTTCTCGCAGCATAACGACGCCATGACTTAAGAAATTATGAGTCGATAGCGTATCGCTAGGAAAGGTCGCTTTATCTACGAGTAGAACATGATGACCTGCTTTAGATAACTCATAAGCAAGTGTAGAACCTGCAATACGACTTCCAACAATAATCACATCATAGGTTAGCATTTTCCGCACCCCAATTCGATTAATGGTTAAGCACGATAAGTGTTGCAGAGCGCTTAGCTAGCTTAATAGATAGCAGCCCGTCGTTACCAGTTGTAATGTCATCTGTATGAGCTAGACGCTGTGACGCGTTAAACGTATACGTTTCCCCTTGCAAGCCTGCAGCTAGACCCGTATTTAACTGAACATCTCTTGTTAACGTGTCTTTATTGAATAATAGAATAAATGTTTTATCTTCTCCTTCAATGGTGTACGCACCAACTGCATCATAAAGCGATGAGCTTGTCGCTACACTGCTTCCTTCAACCATAGAACCGTTGCCGTCATAATCTAGATACAGCTTAAATGCATCCTCAATCGGCGTGCCTGCTTGGAAGTTACCGAATCTAGTTGCAAGATCAACGCCTTCTCTGCCGAAAATCGCCAGCGCCTCTGCTTGTGCTAGACCTGCAGTAATCCCTACACCATTACCGAAGTTATATTCAGTAATCGCAAGCTTTAATTCAGGCATAGAGTTTGCAATGATATCCTTCATGCGTGGAATTAAGCGAATTGGCTCTTGAATCCATGAATTGTCAACAAAGTTGTCGTCGAATAGCGACTTTAACGCTTGAAAACGACGCTTAGCCGTTATCGGGCTTTCATCATCAGATGGCACGCCATCCTCCTGAGAGTAGTAATGAATATCAAGATAATCGATTAGCTGCACATCGTTTTCATCCTTATATTGCTTAACCTGATCAAGATACCATTCTAGGAATGGCTTGCCACCATGTGCTTGACGGTCTGGACCATCTGTACAAGCATCAAGCGAGGAGTAGAAGTAACCGCACCAGCCCCATGCTACAGGTCCAAACAATAAGGCGTCAGGATCAGCCGCTTTAATTGCTGAGCCGTATTCTACTGTTTTGTTCCATAGCTCATCATAGCCAGGCGCTTCAGGATGAACATCGCGATGTGTAACATGCCAAATTTCCGGCTCATTATCAAGAGCATACATGCGCACCTTACCATCTGTTCGATCTGCAATATGCTGGATCCACTCTGTTGCAAACTCTGGTCCAACTTGAATCGAAGTATCAAACGGATCATTGCCTACAACATGCTGACCGTTAGCAAGCACTCCGTTACCGGCATCTCTTACTTCTGGAGACCAGCGTTGCTGTGCACCGTACAGCTGTTGTGAGAAGGCATAGCGAATTTCACGATCCTTAGGTGTCCAACCGATTGTTGGTACCGTAATTAGCACATTGTTACCGCGATCTAACACGCGATCAATAAATTTATCAGACGTAGAGCCGTGTGGAAGTTGCTCTAGCTCATCATTGTCATACGGGTAGTTCATATAGAACCAGTCATCAGCACGATTCGCTACATCAAGCTTCCAGTTGTAACGTGTCGTCTGATTGCCTCCCCAACGCTCAATTGGGAACGGTAGTGTAGAATCCGTAGGGTTATTATCATCATAGTTAATACCGTAAATGTCATTGCTAATTGGCTTGCGCTCAGAGGCTTGATCCACTGATACAGTAATAAGCGGAAGCTCTGGCTCTGGTAATTGACCAGGATTAGGGTTAGCTAGAAAAGAGATATCATCAATATAAATAGCTCCTTGGTCATATTCCGTTCCTGCTTGAAAGACTACGCCATTAAAGTAACCAGAGTCTAATCCAAGATCGGCTAAATTCACCGTTACCTTCGTCCATTGATCCGCTGGCAATCCTCCATAAGGCAGCAATTCTGACAAGTGAATAGTTCCTAGTAACTGCCCACCGTCATAAACGTGGAACAATAGCGCCTGACCGCCATCTGTGCCACCATGCAGCCAAAACTCAAAGCCATAATAATGATCTATTCTTCGCTTTTCTTCTCCATTAATCCAGACGCCATCCCATCCGCTTGGCACGAACTTAATCGAGGCGTTGCCGCTATGCACCTGCTCAGCATTAGCAAAATCCTTCTCATGCCAGCTATAGTTAAGATACCCCTCAGTTAAGCCATCAATATAAACTGGCTGTGCTTCAACATTCGTAATTTGCACAAAGCCTTCTGCTGTAAAGTTTTTATACGATGCTGTTACATGAACAATTCCTTCGCCTAATGCAGTGATACGTCCATTCTCAATGCTTAGCAGCTCTGGGCGATCAACGGTCCATTCCGCATCATCTGTAACAATACTTGTATCTCCATTTACAAGGAAGGTTTCCGCATGAATTTGACGCTCCTCACCAGGTAGCATAACAAGCTGTGCATGGCTTAAGCGCAGCTCGGCAACTGCCATCTGTGCTGCTTTTCTTGAAACTAAGCCGATATCATCAATATAGATTGGCGATTGCTTAGCTGAGATATTACCTGTAAAACGCAAACCGTCAAACAGTCTGGACCCAAGCTGTAGCTCTGCTAAGTCAATTTCGATCAACGTCCAGCTATTCGCTGGAATGCCTTCTGGAATCCAGTGCTCTAGCGGATATTCAGCAGCTACCTCTCCACCTGCTGTCAAAGCCAGCTTAACGGACTGACCGCCTTGTGCACCGCCGCTCACCCATAGACGAAGCTTCTCGTATTCATTAACGGTTAGCAGGTTACCACTGTACAGGTACATCGCCTCGTTACCATTAGGTGTAAAGCGAATCGCATTTTCTCCTGTGTGTCTAACTGCTTGCTGCTGGAGCTTCACTTCGCCCCAGCTATAGTTCGTCATAAAGCTTGCTAGCTGATCATCATACAGATAGACACCCTCTAGCGGCTCGATTGGCAATACTTCACCAGGCTCCTCTGTTGGTTCTTCACCTGGTTCTTCACCTGGCTCTTCACCGTTGCCTGGCTCCTCACCATTGCCTGGCTCCTCACCATTACCTGGCTCCTCTCCATTACCTGGCTCTTGGCCGCCGCCTGAAGAGCCTCCTGCAGATGGATCGATCGTAAACTGCATATCATCTAATAGAATAGGCGCTTGTGCACCGTTACCCCAGATGAGAATACCATCAAGCAATCCTGTAATACCTGTGGCTGCGATTGGAACAGTTACCTTTACCCACTCATTGGCTGGGATTCCGTCTGGCAGCAGGCTTTCAGAAGAACGCTCAACTAAAGGCTGCCCGCCTAACGTAAATTGCAGGTTAAACGCTGCTCCTGACTTTCCACCACCATGTACCCAGAAGCTAAATTCCTTCAATTCATTAACGCTGAGCACACGATCCTTGTAGAAGTAGATCGCTTGCCCTTCTCTAGCTTCAAAGGAAATGGCACGATTCCCGCTGTGTACCGTATCAGTCTCATCGAGACTAACACCTGACCAGCTATAATCCGTAAATCCTTCCCCAAGCTGATCTCCGAATACGGTCAATGTCGTATCGGTTGATCCAAATGTTCGTTCTGCCGAAACAAGAAACTGTGTAAATAATAGCGATATTACGAGCATAATTGCTAGCACACGAAAGCCGCGTGCCTTACTTGCAGTTATCATATTCAACCCTCATTTCTCTTAAAATGGTTATAACAAATTGTTACAACTACATTGTACAGAGACTGCTCGCTGCTCAATAGTTACAGACCGTCATCACTTTTGTCATAGTATTTACAGGTTATGGACATATTGCCAATGTAAAAAGCCGCTGTATGCGCTCCTTATGCAGGAGGCTTACAGCGGCAAGCACATTAAATGTTATTCAAATTTCATGACAAAGGAATGACAATTTCTAGCTCACAACCAACAGGAGTGCCCTCGCCATCAGTAGACGGACGTAAGGAAACTGTACCTCCGAGCAATTCTACGCGCTCCAGCATCGAGCTTAGTCCAAAACCTAAAGCTTCTGCTTGATATGGTTCACCATCACTTATAAGCAAGAAACGCAGCTCGGTATCGAGGCCATGCAATTTGAATTTGAAGCTAGAACTATGCCCATGTCGAATGCCATTCGTCAGTCCTTCTTGTAGCGCAGAATAGAGCACACCTTCCGTGACTTTCCCAATCGGCAGCTCACGCGGCAGCATAATATCGCTGTCTACTTTACAATCCATCGTATCCTCGGCAAATTGAATCAGCTCACGGATCGACTCCTCGAACGTTAGCTGCTGCTCGTCTTCATCAGACTTCATTAATCGAACAGCGCGACGAATATCATCTAGCCCCTTACGAACGAGATCATCAAGCAGCTCCAATCGATCTAATGAAATACTACCTTCACGATCATGCAGCTTTCTCGTTGCTTCAAGCTGAACAATCGCAGCAGTTAGCGTATGACCGACAACATCATGCATTTCATAAGCAATACGATTACGCTCCTCTAGTACAGAGATATCAGCCAATGTTTCAGCCTTTTCGCGCATCGTCACAGCAAGTGAACGATTAGCTTGCTCTAGCTCAGAGGTCCGCTGCTCTACTAGCTGCTCGAGATTACGATGAAATTGCTCAAGCTCCTTGTTTTTCACAAGCAGCTCCGCGGCATTACGCTCAGAATCATGATAGATACGCTGTACTCTGCCTACTGTCACCATTACCATACAAATAAAGAAAAGGAGCAGTGAATTAGGCAGAAGACCTTCGATAACACGATAAGGGTAATCATGAGACTCTAACAGATTCTCCATTAGCTGTTCTGGAAAAAAAGCATACATCGATACGCTAATAAGCGCTCCAATTCCAAACGTCCAGCAGCCTCGAAGCAGCCAGCGCCACTCTGTTCCTGGATCCTCAGCTATTGGCTTACGACGACGATGATAAGCATACTGCACTAATGCAATCGCAATCGTAGTAAAAACGATTATCCCGATAAACGCATTGCCAACATAGGTCAATTCTCTATAAAGCAGTGGCTTGAAAATCGCGATAAGCGTCAGTAACACGATATATATACCAAGTACAACATGTACAATTCTAGTATATAAATTCTTACCAATATTCAGTGCATTGAGATAAAAGCTTAAACATGCCCATATTCCTATTGGGGTGCAGAGCGCTCCCCAGTAATAGATCTCCTTCATATCGATAAACCATTGCAAAGTACGACATACGAGTAGAAGCGTGCAGCCCATAGCAATACAAAACAATGCAAACCAACCGAAAATTCGATCCTTACGCTGAATGAACATAACTACACCAATACAACCAACCGTAACAATGAGAATACCGTAGATAAGAAAGGCGAGCTCTGTTGAAATAAACAGGTATAAAAATTGATCAAGCTCTCCCAATAAAACCATATCTGGACCGTAAAGCGCTTCTCCTTGCCACTGGGCTCGAACTAACAGCTGCTTTCCTGGAAAGTCGGGGTCAATCCGAACAGGATGTAATAGTTTTGCTGGGATAATATGCTGAAGCTGATTATCCTCGTTAAACGAGAGAATAAGCTCCCCGTCTAAATACGCCTCGAAGCTTGGTACCCATGAAAAGATCAAATAAGGGTTTTCCCAATTCCCCCATACTCTCCATTGTTCATCAGGCATAGGACGCTGCATCCATACCGTTCCTTCGTAGCCATTGAGCAAAGCTTTAGCCTCATTGTCCATTGGTATCCAATCGGCTTCCTCTGGCTTCTCTTCACCAAATGCAATCTCCCAATGCGCAACGAGATTGGAAACCATTCCTCGATCCTGCTGCATCTGACTATCTGTATTAACCCATACCCTTGGGACGAAAATCAGCGCGATAAAAACGCATATGAAGCACCAAACCAACGAAGACCTTAGCTTTATTCCCATCAGTACGCATCCTCCAGCAGCAGTCCACGCAATATCACGATGGCAGCCTGACGATCATTGATTCCTAGCTTATTATAAATGACGCTAATATAGTTTCTTACCGTTCCTTCACTCATAAATAGTGATGATGAAATTTGCCGATTATTATAGCCGTCAATCATTAGCATAATAATTTTTCGTTCTCTTTCTGTAAATGCATAACCGTTTGCTTTCAGCTTATTTTCATCAAAGGCATCTGCTCTTCCATCCGATAGAACGGATAGCTTAGCAGCAAGCTTGGAAGCAATCGGGGCAGGAAGCATTACACCGCCATTCATTGCATCATGAATCGTTCGTACAATCGTTTTTGAAGGCATATCCTTCAATAGAAAACCGTCAGCTCCACCCGCCATCGCATCAACGATAAAACGATCCTCAGCAAAGGTCGTCAGCATCAGTACAATCGTTCCGGGTATCTCGCGCTTAATACGCTTCATCGCTTCGATGCCATCCATAATTGGCATTTTTATATCCATGAGCACCACATCAGGACGACGCTCCTTCGCTTTCTCCAGCGCCTCCATGCCGTTCTCGCATAGACCCACGATGTTCAAATTTTCCTCCGATTGCAGAATCGTTTGCAACCCTTCACGAAGTAGACGTTGATCATCGACAATTAATATTGAAATCATTAGCTTCTCACCTCTTTTCCCTGCGAACTTGCGCCATCAGAACTATTTTTTCAAAGTATATCAAAACGCTTCATAGTCGTATAGAGCTATTGGCATTTCCATTACAGCCATGACAACATCGATGACAGCAGTTCTGCTTATTATTTTTTAATACCGTACACTATTTATTAATTTTCACGGATTAGTGGTGTATATTGTCTGGTTATTAATGTTCAATACTTAAAAAAATCTTTTATACTAATAAGCGTCACTGTAGTCGTGCTATTCCACGACATATCCAACCTAATATAACCATCTATGTAATCACTAGCTTGTACGACTACACATGATAATTATAGTGTGAAGGGATTGGTTTCATGTTGGAAAGTGTTAGTGTTTCACGCAAGTCCGTTAGTCTGCTTCTTGTATTCGCTTTAATTATCACCGCATTTTTTATCCCCGCTTCCCATGTTCAGGCAGCAACCGTCTACGTTACTGACAATGGAACAAACATCATCGTCAATACTGGAGCTGGCTTAGAATACACCGTTCAGAAATCAAGCGGAAGCATCATCTCCGCCAAAATGAACGGTACGGAATTGAATGGCTCAACCAAAAGCTCGCATATTAACTCTGGATTAGGCTCCGCTACCGTTACCTGGAGCAAGTCTCCTTCAGGTTCGACCGTACTGATTACTGTAGCTACCTCAACGCTAACTCATTATTACGCCTCACGTGGTGGAGAAAACATCATCTATATGGCTACCTATATTACTGCACAGCCTTCAGTCGGAGAGCTGCGCTTCATCTTCCGTGGTAAAGGTGATGTGCTAACCAATGTACCTGCTAACTCTAATGTGAAAGGCAACACTGGAGCAATTGAAAGCTCAGACGTATTTGGTTATGCCAATGGTTATACAACCTCCAAATATTACGGTAACGATCAAGCTAAAGATTTATCGATTCGTGGTGTAACAGGCAATGGTGTAGGTGTGTTTATGGCTTATGGTAACCGTGAAAAGAGCTCGGGCGGGCCGTTCTTCCGCGATATTCAATTCCAAAGCGGAACAGATACTGAAGTATATAATTACATGAATTCGGGGCATGCACAAACAGATGTAAAGCGAGTGGGACTTCATGGACCATACGCCTTGATATTCACTACTGGCTCGACACCTAGCGTGCCAGATTTTAGCTGGATGTCCGGCTTAAACTTAACTGGCTGGGTGTCTAGTCGAGGCAATGTTGTGCTTAATGGTCTGAATGGTAGAGAAAGCGGCTATACGTATACGATTGGCTTCTCCAACAGCAATGCCCAATACTGGACGACGGCCAACTCCACCAATGGCTCAGCTTCCAAATACGGGATGATTCCCGGCACCTATACGATGACAGTCTACAAAAGTGAGTTAGCGGTTTACACAGAGAATGTAACGATTAACGCCAATCAAACGACGACCTTAAATACGCGCACCATCAACAACGATCCTAGCACCGCATCCGCAATATGGAGAATCGGAAGCTGGGATGGCACTCCTAAAGAGCTACTCAACGGACAAACGATAACGCTTCGTCATCCATCCGATAGCCGTAATGCGAGCTGGGGACCTGTAACCTATGCAGTTGGTAGTGCAACAAATAAATTCCCTGCAATTCAATTTCGCGGACAAAATTCACCTACTACGATCACCTTTACTCTTAACTCCACACAAGCTGCAGCTTCTCATGTTTTGAGAATTGGCATTACTGCTGCTCTATATGGTGGAAGACCCAGTATTAAGGTCAATGGCAACTCGCTAAGCATTCCTAGCGCTTCTATTCAGCCCAATAGTCGTAGCTTCACAATCGGCACCTATCGCGGCAACAATCATATGTATTCTTGGACGATTCCTGCTTCTTACTTAAATAATGGCTCTAATACGATTACGATACATGTGGCAAGCGGCAGCAGTGATTCAGGTCCATGGTTAAGCGCTGGCTGGGTTTACGATAGTCTAGATCTATTAAATTAAGCTTTTTATTATCACTCTTATCCAAAGATCCTATAATTAATAAGGCTGCCTCTGACTATTCAGAGTGCAGCCTTATCCGCTTCTATCATTAACTTATATCCATCTGATTATTCGTTATTAAGCATCTGGAAAACCTGCTCAACATCCTTGTCACCACGGCCTGATAAATTGACGATAATAATGTGATTCTTACTTAAGGTTGGCGCAAGCTTTTTCGCATGAGCAATGGCGTGAGCACTTTCAAGTGCAGGGATAATACCTTCAGTGGCAGATAGCTCCTGAAACGCTGCCAGCACCTCTTCATTGCTGACTGTTACATATTCTGCTCGACCACTTACTTTCAAGTGACTATGCTCTGGACCGATTCCCGGATAATCTAAGCCTGCAGCAATGGAATATGTAGGTTTAGGATTTCCTTCTTCATCTAGCAGCACTAAGCATTTGAAACCATGTAAAATGCTTGGCACGCCTTGTGTAAGTGATGGCGCAAGCTCTGGTTCAACACCAATTAAGCGTACGCTTGGCTCGTCCAAATAATGGGCAAAGGCACCGATTGCGTTACTGCCTCCGCCTGCGCAAGCGATGACGGCATCAGGCAAGCGACCTTCCTTCTCTAAAATTTGTCGCTTCGATTCCTCACTAATGACCGACTGAAAATGCTTAACAATCGTAGGGAATGGATGAGGTCCAACAGCAGAGCCCAATAAATAAAACGTTGTCTTATAATTTTCAATCAAATCATTAAGTGCCGCATCAACTGCATCCTTCAGACGTCCTTGTCCACTTTCTACTGCTACAACCTTAGCCCCTAACAGCTCCATACGGAATACATTAAGCGATTGACGGCGTGTATCCTCAGCGCCCATATAAATAATACATTCCATGTCAAACATGGCACAGGCGGTAGCCGTTGCAACACCATGCTGACCTGCACCTGTTTCTGCAATGACGCGCTTCGCGCCCATCCGTTTAGCAAGCAGAATTTGACCGACGACATTATTAATTTTATGTGCGCCTGTGTGGTTCAAATCCTCACGCTTCAAATAAACCTTAGCTCCGCCCCACTTCTCCGTAATTCTCGAAGCATAGGTCAACGGATTTTCGCGTCCAACATACTCCTTCAAATAGTAATTCAATTCTTCCTTGAACTGAGGGTCATCCTTGAAAGTAACAAACTGCTCGTACAAGTAATCTAATACCTCTTGCAACTGTGGTGGCACAAAGCTGCCTCCAAATTCACCAAAATATCCTGCCTACTCCTTCAATTCACTCATACCGACTAGCACCTCCGATAATGAATTACTACAGTTAAATTATAGCTGTTTTCTATAATAAAGCGCTATCATTTCCATAAACACAAAAGGTCGTTTTGCCAATCAACTGCACTGATCCGCAAAACGACCTTATTAATCCATCCTTCATCACGAGTAACGTAATGGAGTAGCTACTATTCCTATGACTGTACGCCAGCAGTTTGCTTGCTGACTAAGCGCAGGGTAGCTGTTGTAGTTTCGTCCACTTGCTGCAATAGCTCAAGGTTATCAAGCAAGGAGACACCATACGAAGGAATCATTTGCTTAAGCTTAGGCTCCCACTCTTTAATATGTTGCGGGAAGCATTTGTTAAGCACCTCAAGCATAACATGTACGGCTGTAGAAGCACCTGGTGAAGCTCCTAGCAATGCTGCAATGGAACCATCAGAAGCACTAACAACCTCTGTACCAAACTGCAATGTACCACGACCTGCATCCGTATCTTTAATTACCTGTACGCGCTGACCAGCGATAACAATATCCCAATCTTCGCTTTTCGCATTAGGAATAAATTCGCGCAGCTCCTCCATACGTTGTTCGTTAGAAAGCATAAGCTGCTGAATCAAATATTTCGTTAGGGGCATTTCCTTCACGCCTGCTGCCAGCATCGTCACCACATTATGTGGTTTAACTGAAGTAATCAAATCAAACATTGAGCCTGTTTTAAGAAACTTTGGCGTGAAGCCCGCAAAAGGTCCGAACAGCAATGACTTCTTGTTGTCGATGAAACGCGTATCTAAATGCGGTACAGACATTGGTGGCGCACCAACTTTGGCTTTTCCATAAACTTTCGCATGATGCTTTGCCACAACCTCTGGGTTTTTACAAACCATAAACAAACCGCTAACTGGGAAGCCGCCAATATGCTTACCTTCAGGAATGCCTGATTTTTGTAGCAGATGCAAGCTTCCGCCGCCTCCGCCAATAAATACAAATTTTGCTGTATGACGCTCTACTACACCTGTAGTAAGATTACGTACCTTAAGCTCCCAACGACCATCATTCGTTCGACTAATGTCGACGACACTATGCTTGTAATGAAGCTGTACTTTTTTGCTTTTAAGATGGTCGAACAGCATACGAGTCAAAGCACCGAAGTTTACATCAGTACCTGAATCGATTTTTGTTGCTGCGATCGGCTCGTCACTTGAGCGTCCTTCCATAATAAGCGGAATCCATTGCTTTAGCTTTTCAGGGTTTTCTGAATACTCCATTCCTGCAAATAATGGATTTTTAGAAAGCGCTTCAAAGCGTTTTTTAAGAAAGTTTACATTTTTTTCACCTTGTACCATACTCATATGTGGCAAGGGCATAATAAAATCTTGCGGATTTTTAATAAGCTTACGATCCACAAGATAAGACCAAAATTGTTTTGAAATTTGGAATTGCTCATTAATTTTTATGGCTTTGCTAACGTCTACTGTACCATCTGGTTTTTCAGACGTGTAGTTTAGCTCACACAATGCAGCATGACCAGTTCCTGCATTATTCCATTCGTTAGAGCTTTCTTCTCCAGCCTTGTCTAGCTTTTCGAAAACTTTAATTTCCCAGCTAGGCACTAATTCCTTAAGCAGCGCACCTAACGTCGCACTCATTATTCCCGCACCAATTAATATAACATCTGTATAATTGTCTTTGTTACTCATCTTAACCGTCCTCATATTTAAATTTTCCAGCTTCTATATTTTTAATCATAATGTCTATGATTTACTACCTTAACTTAGTTACTATTATATGATAGATAATTGCCAGTTAAAAGACGGAAAAATTCACATATTCGCGTTGTTATCACCTTGCTTACATTTCATTTCCAATCTTACACTTATATAGCTGTACATTTAAAGTAGAACCTTTGTTTAAGATGATAGAACTTTTTTATCCTCAGGCAAATTTTTTCTATTGGCTGCATATTTACGGTGTTATGAAATAACAATAAGGGTCGCTAACGCGACCCTTATCTGAATATAGTTATGATGATTAAAGTAGTTCTGGAAGTACAATATCCAATGTTACATCGCGAGAGTTTCCTGCACTATCACGAATTGTTCCTTTAATCGTAATAGTATTGTCATTATTACTCTCAAATGTTCTTAAGAAGTCAACGGATACACCATTTTCTTGTGGATCAAGTGTGCCTAACTTAGTAAATAAATCGAATGAGTTCTCACCACTGGATAACGTCTGTACGAAGAAGCCTTCTGCGAAATCGAAATCCTCAGAGCTCAAAACCATTTCTTCAATATCAGTAATCGTTAATGTTGCTCTTTCATTAACTGTAAGTGTAGCTTCTTTAAGGTATACAACATCAGATGTAAGTTCAATTACACCATTTCCGCCACGGTTAGTAATTGTTGCAGCTATATCATTACTACCCGCCTTAATTGCTGCTGCAGTAATAATTGGTGCAGTTGTATCGCCAGAAACAACATCTGGAGTTTCGCTTGGCGCTGGTGTTGTACCGCGTTTTTCAAATATAGGATCGATATCTTTTAACTCATCATATTTCGGTAGATTCGCAATGTCCGTTACATCCACTTGTTTCGGTTTGTCTGGTACTGGCATTGTTTCGCTTAGATGCTTGTCCTTATTAATCTTAACTGTGCCATCTTCAGCAACCTCAACTGTTCCTGCTTTAAATGCAGTTCCTGCAGCCAATAATGCAGTCCATTCGCGTTTTACAGGCGCATCAGTTAGTTGTGCTTTTACTAAAATATTGTCCTCGTCGAAAATACCTACTTCGATTGCTTTAGCTACAAGCGTGCTTTCATCTGTTAGTGCACTAGCTGGATAGCCAAGCGATTGAAGAAGGAAGCGTAAAATATCAGCAAAAGTTGGGTTTTCGTGTAGTTCAGCACCAGATGCATCAACTTTACCATTGCTGATTACACTAATGATTTTAACAAGATCCTCTTTAGAAATATTCTCTGCACCATTAAACTGTCCATCTTCAGCATCCATAACGTCAAGCGCTAATAGCGCAGCAATGCTTTTTTTATTTTCTTCGCGAACTGACTCTATCTTATTATTCAACTCATTCGCATCATAAGTAGTGTCAACTAACTTCTGGCGATTAGCGGAAGAGGTATAGTCATCGGATTCAGCAATTAATCCTGCATTAAGAGCAGCTTCAACGTAAGCTTTCGCCCAATCTGACGCAGATCCTTCTACATTAGCATCACCATAACCGGTATTAATACCTAAGCCTTTAACCATAATTTTTGCAAGCTGCTCAATAGTTACAGGAGCATTAGGGTCAAAAACCCCATTTCCTTTACCTTCTACGATGCCCGCTTTTGTAGCGGCACCGATAAAGCCTGCCGACCATTCTGCATCTTTCAAATCTTTATAGCCAGAAGCAGCATCAGGATCTGGCGTCAGGCCTAGTATTAATACGGCAATTTTAGAAGCTTCTGCACGCGTCATATTTCTGTCTAGATGAGCCTCTCCATCTGGAAAGCCTTCGAAGATGCCCGCTTCCATAAGAGCATTAAATTTTTCCTCTGCAGTCTGAGGATCTGCTGCGCCTGCCACTCCAGATAAAGTTGCTAGCGCAAGTGCTGAAGCTAATGATAGTGATACAACTTTCTTTTTCATTTTTTGTCTCCTTTACCTAAATAAGATTGAACTTATGGGAGGTACCGCTCAATAAATACTGGAATTAATTGCAATTATACCATGATAATTTAGCTATAATCTATAAAAAATACTATTTTCATAGAACTATCTAGTAATCACATCATTTTATTATCTACTTTTATTTCATAAGCTGATCCATAGCCCAGTTAGTTCTAGCACCGCTTTGTCCATTGCTTGGGCTTAGATTGCTACCACTTGTTAAGTCAGCTACTATCTTTTCTACAAGTGGCTGGTGCACATGCTTTGGTCGCTCAAAATGCCACTGCTCTTGACCGTTAGCAGTCGTTAAAAGAATAGGATCATCACCAAAGGTAGAGAATGATATTTTCCCGCGACTACCTATAATTTCATTGCTATCAACATGATCATATGCTGAAAAGCACCAGCTGCCTATTCCCTGAACTCCTGATTGAAACATGTATGTACCCGTTACAATATCTTCAGCAGCATAGAGTCCCGCTTGATTACTATGAAGGCCCTTTGCCTGCTTAATCGGCCCCAATAGGAAATCCAAAATATCGAGTGTATGGCTAGCTAAGTCAAAAAACAATCCTCCGCCTGACAAATGTGGTTGAACTCTCCAAGGCAGGTTATTAGGGTCCAATAAATCCTGATCCACTTGTCGATAATGCGTTGTCTTCACGAATCTTACTTCGCCAATTGCCCCATTATCCAATAGCTCCTTTACCTTTAGAAACCTTGGCTGTGCTCGGCGATAATAGGCGACGTATAACGAAACATTGGCCTTCTGACATGCCTCAATCATTTCCTGACATTCTGCCCAGTTTAACGCCATTGGCTTCTCTACATAAACATGCTTACCAGCCTGTGCAGCCTTCAGTGTATATTCCTTATGTGAGCCTGGAGGAGTAGCAATATAGACGGCATTTACATCAGCATCATGAATGAGCGCATCGGCATCATCATACCACTTTGGCACTTGATGTCTCATAGCATAATCCTCTGCTAAATGAGCTGTTCTACGCATTACTGCAACTAATTGCGAATGTTCTACCTTTTGAAAGGCTGGTCCACTTTTTACTTCCGTTACATCGCCGCAGCCAATGATGCCCCAGCGAACTTCGTTTAATGACATAACGTAACCTCCTACTTGGAAATGGTTGTACACAAATAAGGAATGTTCCTCTCATTGCAGGAGTATTGTGAACATCCCTTGTGCTTAGTTCGGTTGTTACAAATAACTTACCTTTATTATGTCATAATTAATATGCTTAAACCACGATTATATCTTTGTAACAGCAAACTATACCATAGCTCGACAAAGTTTAAGTCAGACATAAAAAAATAAAGCAACAGCGCGTTTTTCACGACGTCTCTGTTGCTTTATTTTTGAAAAAACCAAATTAAGGCTGTAGTAATTGCTCCGCAACTGCCAGCAATTGCTCCTGTGTAATGTTAGGCGAATGAGTTTCTACGGAATAAAATATTGTTGCATCATCCTTTTCCTCTTGCCAAATTACACTTTGCAGCTCGCTGCTATCACCGAACAAATATTGTGTGTTGTAAATATAATGAACTGTCTCACCGTTCAATTCAAAGCTTTCATATTGTGAAGAGGCTGAAGTGAATCCATCCACCTTCATCGTTTCGTTATAAACTTCCCAGTTAAGCTGAATAGCTTCCCCGTAAATATTACGGTAAATAGAGAGATATCTTGATGCAAAATCAGAATCATCGCTTTGTGTTAAACGCCATACTGGCTCATCGTCTACTCTGCTCTCGTACTCCGCCTTCAGCTGATTGGCAATGTCGAACACATCTGTACCGACATGCGCATCGTTAACTGCTCCCTCTGCAAATTGATACTGTCCACCAAGTAAAGCCTCTGGTAGCACCTCTGTCACGCCTTCCTGATCCAATATTTCTCTCCATTGCTGTAGATCAGAGATGAATGCCGGCTTCGTTACTCCGAAAAGTGGAGGTACGTTCGGAAATTGTTTAAATAGCTGTGGAAGATAGACTGCCGCTGTTTGCCCTGGCTCCAGCTGATCCTGTACCTCTTTAATGGTCCCTCTTAGCTGACCTAGCTCCTCTGGTGTATACTGGAACGCTTCGCTGCTGTGGATCGAATATTGAACTTTCCCCTCAGAATTCGAATAGAGCAGCTTCGTGCCGCTATAAGCAAACCCGCTTAATACTACAACTAGTACTGCAACAATTGCCGTTTTCCATACAGGCGATTTCTTTTTCATAACAAATGACCCCTTCTCAGCCATCGTTGCCGCTCTGTATTGCGCCATTACTTTCTGATCTATCGAGGGAGGACATTCCAACGAGGAATTGTTGCTCTTAAATGCTTCTGTTAGCTGACGTTCAATAGACATAACCTTCTCTCTCCTTTCCTTCGCCCACTTCCTCATATCGACGGCGCAATAGCTTGAGGGCATGATGATGTCGCGATTTAACCGTACCTAACGGTATGCTTAATGCATTAGCGATGTCTTCAAGTGAATAATCCTGATAATACCTAAGTACAATAACTTCCTTCGCTTTCTGTGGAAGCTTATTCAGCATCGATACAAGCTCCATCTGCTCACTTATCGCAGTAAAGGAGTCGCTTGCTCTGCTATCGTTGGGCGAAGTAACCAATTTTAGCTTTTCAGCAGTACGAAACAACCGCCAGCTTTTCCTTTTCCAATTGCGCACTTGCCTAACGATCAAGCCATTAAACCATGCTTCAAAGCTCAGCTCATGTCGGTACTTCCTCACATTTCGCAGTAGCTCAATATAAACCTCGCTCATAATATCTGGCACATCAGCTTTGCTCGGAGAGAGGTAATAGATCAAGCGATAGGCATGATCCTTTGTCGTTTCATACACCATTCGAAATGCTTCCTCATCTCCTTGGCTCATCCGGATAAGCCAAGGACTCCAATCGATTGTTTTCATAGGATCGGCCTCCAATTAGGTGATACATACACTATTGGCTCGTAATAGAAAAAAGGTTCAATGTGGGAAACATTAATTTTGAAATATGTATAAACCTAGTGCCACGCGGACCTAGGTTTGGATCGATAATAGGTTTTATATTATTATTTCTGTGCATTCAATATAAACATCGACGCATCCTTACCCATAAAAATGCTCTGTCCGTGATAAAAGGTTTTGGATTGAATATGATGATATCCGATTGCAGTCATCAGCTCACATAGCTGCTCTTGATGGAAGCCGTTATGTACAAGCTCCGAAGCCACCGCTTCATTTTTATCAAAATCGACAATTAGTAGATGCCCTCCAGCATTTAGCGCATGGAACAATCTAGTCAGTAATAATTTCACATCAGGAATATGTAAGAGCACTTGTACCATAAAAATATAATCCGCTTGTAAGCTTACAAAGTCATCCTTTTCAGCATCAAAGCATAACGTATCAGCATTGTTGATGCCGAGCTTCTCAAGCTTTTGCTGCACTTCACTAATCATATTGGACGAGGAGTCGATAAATAGCATCGACTTAAACTGGTTTATCAGCCTCATTCCAACCAAGCCAGTACCGCAGCCAAAATCAACGGCCGTCTTATGTTCACTATTGGCAATATACGCTCGTATTGCATCTGCTGAGACATTGGCGATATGTATTCTTTCAGGAGTATCATATAGACTCGCAATCATATCAAATTTATCTGTATTGGCCATAACAATCTCTCCATTCTTTTTATGTATGTTAATAAGGAAAAGGCGCCCTTTAGGACGCCTACCGTCAAAATTAAATTCAATTATTGGTGTTCTGTGTAGTTCTTAAAGCTATCTAAAATCGCTTGCCAGCCCGACTGTTGAAACTCAACAGGATGAGTATTTTCCGCATCAAATATAACCACAACATCCGTTGAATCACCATGACCTGTGAAGGTAATATCTACTTGTCGCTCATCGCCCATTGTGTATACGATTTTTTCATGAAGCTTCACTTCGTCATAAATACCTCCGAAATCAAAACCCATGCTGCCATCCTTCGCTTCCATTCTCGTTAAAAACTTACCGCCAGCCTGCAAGTCATTCTCCGCGTATGGTGCATGCCAGTCGTCAGAGGCCTGATTCCACTTTGTAATATGCTGTGGCTCTGTGTAATACGCCCATACTTTTTCAATCGGAGCTTGAATAGCTGCCTGCACCGTTACTTTCGTTGTTTGATTTGTTTCCATTACTAAACACCCTCTCATTTTCTGTTATTTGCCTATTCACTATATTAGACGAAATGAAACATTCAAATTCATCGGTGTATTTGCGCTGGGAGACCAAATTTCAAAAATAAATCTGTATTAATAAAATTTTGTACGTGAAATACTTTATGATCCTTAAGCTCGACAACATGAATACCCCAAGGAATTAGGATTGAAGGGTCTTGACTTGGCATATATTGAGCCAGTGCAGGATATCCTCCATTCGCTGTAACAGGGATAAATTTAGAGCCCAAGCAATGCTCGCGAGTAAGCGAGAAAAATTTGAACAAATCCTCCTTGCCGCGCACCCACATTGGAAAAGGCGGCATCGACATACAGCCTTCTTCATGGAACAATTCCACTAGAGCCTGCACGTCAAATTGCTCAAAAGCTTGTACATACTTGGCAAGCAGCTCAGGATCAGGCACGGCATCCATCATACTCATTTCATCTGAACGCAGCTTAGCCTTGCTTAACGTTTCTCTGGCACGCTGCAGCGCACTATTTACAGCAGCTGGTGACATCTCTAACGTTTCAGCGATTTCTTTGGATGACCATTCGAAAACATCCTTTAAAATAAGTACGGCACGCTGACGAATAGGTAACGTTTGTAGGAGCGCAATAAAACAAAGCTGAAGTGTATCCTTACGCATTGCAGCTTCCTCTGGATTGTTAGAAAAGTCAGGGGTTGGCCATACCCACGTTGAGTTAGGCAAGGTTTCATTTGGTGCAATAATCGAGCTAGCAGGGTCGGATAGATCAACAGGCAGCGCACGGCGCTTAGCACCTCTTAGCTTGTCCAAGCATATGTTGGACGCAATGCGGTAGATCCATGTTTTGTAGGAGGATTCTTGTCGGAAGGTGTCTGATTTCTGCCAGATGCGAATCCACGTCTCTTGCACGGCATCCTCTGCATCATCAATAGAGCCTAACATTCGGTAGCAATAATAGGTTAACTCTGGCTTTAATGACTCAAGTATTTGTTCATCTAGTAGGGATTGGTTCATCTTGATCTCCTTTAGAATAGGATATCTGTAACCGATATACTTGTCCTAGCAAATGATGATGTAAATCCGAGGCTGTAGATTCTTAGTAACATTTGTAATTATAGCATAGCTGAAACATTTTTGTATTAAACACGTAAAACATAAAAACTGTTAGGCGACAATGGTTGCTGGAACTAAACCGAAGTAGCTTAACTCCAAATAGGTAGGTGACCATTATGACCTATACGTCATATGAAGATGAAATAAGGCTTAAGCTGGCAGTCTGGGAGCGAGAGCTAATGAAACGACCAGGCATGCTGCAAAACATTTCAAATTCGGTACAAACAAAAATCAATCAAATATTGCCTGAAAAAGCCCATCAAACAATAACGACTGCAGTTAAAGGGGTTGTCCATACTGCACTATTCACTGCGGAATATACGCCAAAAAATGCACCAAGCAGTGGAGACTCATTAAAGGATTGTGATGATAAAGCAGAGCAGGTGCGATCATTTTATAAAAAGCTGGCTGCTGCAGAAGGGGCTGGAACTGGGGCTGGTGGAATTATGCTGGCATTAGCCGACTTTCCGCTACTGATTGGGATTAAAATGAAATTTTTATTTGAGTTAGCTCATGTATATGGCTACTCCACCAAAGATATAAGAGAGCGGCTGTTTATTCTTTATGTATTTCAGCTCGCCTTCTCCAGCCTGGACAAAAAGAGAGAGCTTCTTCCTAAATTGAAGAATTGGGAAGCTATCGCTTCGACTATCCCTACAGATGAACGATTTCAACAGCAGGTCAACTGGAGAGAGCTGCAGCAGGAATATCGAGATACGATTGATTTTCGTAAAATGCTACAGCTTATTCCTGGTATCGGTGCAATTATTGGAGCATGGGCCAACTATGATCTGTTAGATGATCTCGGTGAGGCTGGCATCAATGCCTATCGTCTACGACGATTAACCGAGCTTTAAGATGTAAAGATGTAAAAGAAGGAGCGTTCCTTTTTGAACAACGTTCACGGAATGGGAAACTGCTCCTTCTCTCCAATCATTATCACTCCTTCTTGCTCATTGAATGCGATGTTGCCCGTCGTGTTAGCTGGTATTGCATGGCTAATGGTCGATTCTACCTTCCAAGTATTAGGATCAACAGTTGCTAGCTCGAGCTGCGCCGAACCATCCTCATTGAGCAGCCAAATCGCAAGAGTACTCATGGAATCAGACATCGCAATATCAACGATCGTAATAGGCAGTTCAAATTGTTTTCGATACAGTTGTATTTGTTCACCGTTGGTCGTCGCAATGGCTAAGTCTAGTACAGTATCTACACCTTCCCATTGCCAATGCGGACTCATCTGCAGCAGCAACGATTGCTCATCAGCAAGCACTTGATGCAGCATACCACCAGCGGCAGTTATCACTTCTCCTGTACGATCATTATATAGCACATAGCCTGTTACCGATGGATTGATATGACCTTCCACTAGAACGGTGTTAGCGCTGCCCCAATAAAATCCGTTCAGCTGTCTACCCTGCTCATTTTCTACTAATAGTTTAACCTCGCTACCCTCTGCTAAGTGATATACACCAAGCTGCGGAAAGCTACCTACAAGCATCGTATCCTCATAGGCATAGAGCAGCTTACTGCCGTCATCCGATAACACAGCACCGTACTTCATTCTGCCTACTTCACCGATTTCCACACGTTCTCCGTCCGACTGCTCAATATATAATAGCCCTCCACTGCCTACAATACGCCCCAATGAAGTTTCGCCAATAAAAAGAGCATTATTCTCTGTAGCCTCCTCTTCAGAAGCTGCAGTAGGTTGCGGCTCTGCCGTGGCATCGGCTTGAACATTTTCATCACTTAATTGCGCTTGCCCCTCTTCTACTTTAGGTTGCTCTGTCGCTTTATCGGTCTGATTAGTATCGGAGCAGCCTGTTATAGCCAGTCCCAGTAATAGCATCGTTGTTATCATATACAACGCAAATTTCGCGTTCATCGTTACACTTCCTCATTCATTCCTATTTACGGCTTGATCGAATAGCCATGATCTGTTTAATAGTCCCATCCCTCTTCAAATCATCGTACTGGGCAGTTCCAACAGCATAGATCGCTACTTTCCCCTCATGATCACAATGAATCCCCCAACCGTAACGCTTGGATAACGCTGAGGTGCGGAAGCATGGCTGTCCCTTCGAGAAAAATTCCTCACGGCTTAAGCCTCTGCGCTGCCCATTGGAGACATACAATACATCATCTGAAGTATAGTGATACGGTGAATCAATCAGCATTTCATATTGGATTTGAGCTGCGGTTTTAGGCTCTTTAGCTGGCGGAGCGCTTCCCTCGGTTTCCTTACTATCATCGGCTATTTCAATAAAGGTATTGTAGTAATTTGTCGTATGTAGCTTGTTCATATCTTTCACTTCCCCCTTAATACTTATCTCTTCTGAATAAACGCAATAATATCCATATAGAGTGCTGTCATCTCTTGGGGTGTTGTATCTAACTCATTTTGAATCCATTGCTCAATTAAACCTAAAAATGCGGATGTAATAAAGGATATAAAATATTCTAGCGGTACATTAAGATGCACATGAAAGCTCTCGTATTGCTGTAAATTTTCACTGACCTTACTAGAAAACGCATCCTTAAAACGAATATGAAAGCCTGCTCTACCATGATCGCTTAAAAATATTTTAAGCGTTGGCGCTTGAGTTTTAATAAAGCTAAACAAAGCATGGGCAAGCTGCTCCTGCTCCTCGTCATAGGTCCTCGTGGATAAATAAAGAGATTGCAATTCATCGACGTGCATGCCTAATTCCGTAAATAGCTGCTGCTCCATCTGCTCTAGCAGGTCAAACTTATCTATGTAATGCAAATAAAATGTGCCTCGATTAATTTGTGCTGCTTTGGCAATGTCTCCAATCGTAATACCTTCGAAAGTTTTTTTCTGTAAAATGCTTAGAAAGGTGCTTTGTATCAGCTGCTTCGTCTTACGATTTTTTTCTATATAAATGCTCAATATATCACCACCTTATTTAAAATACAACAACCTTGACTATTCTGTTCATTGCTTATCGCCCCTCTAAATTATAAGATACTGTCATACCACTCAACAATGTGTTGAAAATTCAGAAAGGAAGTCATATATATGCGATTATTTAAAGAAAAATTAGCATGGGCGGCCCCCATTGCGGTAATACTAATTATTGCTTTATTCTCAGTAAACTTATTTGTTCAAGGAAATCCACAAGTGAAAAATCTTCCTGTTGCCCTTATTGTGAATGACGATGGCGAACATGTTGCGGCTATTCAAAACATGGTTGAACAAATGAGCGCTGGTACCGATGGTGGCGAGCCGATGGTCGCTTTCACCTCGGAAAACGAAGGGGATATTGAGCAATTATTCCAAGACAAAAAGTACTATGCAGCTCTAGTTATTCCAGAAAATTATAACGAGACATTACAGCATGCTGTAGAAAACAATAAACATGCGACGCTCAAGGTTTATATTAACCAAGGCTTTAACATGACTGGTGCAACCTATGCCAAAACAGCGCTTAACAGTATCATCGACCAGTTAAGCACGCAGTATTCTCAGAAATTTATCGCTCAGCTTGGTGATCAACCAATTAATGCAGAGCAAGCGTCTGTACTTGTTAAACCAGTTACGATAGAGGAAACGGTATTTAATCCTGTTACTGCCTCCACTGCTAACGGTAGTGCACCTATCTTGATGGCCATGCCTGCATGGGTCGGTGCGTTAATTGGTGGATTCATCTTATTTTTATCAACATCCAGTATTGCTAAACGAGAAGTATTAACTCGCAAGCAGCAATTAGAATTGATGGGGAACCAAATTTTATTTGGTATTATTATTGCTTTATTCTCAGGCTTTACTGTAGCGACGTTAGGGTTAATTGCTGGAGTCAATATGCCTAGCTACTTCCTAGTTGGGTTCTTCGTATCGTTCGCAGCGTTCTGTTTCTTCTTATTAGTATCTGCTGTAACAGCATGGATCGGTAAACCAGCGATCACATTATTTATGGTCGTTATGCTGTTAGGGATGGGCGTTATTATGATGCCGAAGGAAATGATCCCTGATTTCTTCGTAACCTTTGTAAGACCATGGATTCCAATTCGCTTTGCTGGTGACGGCTTACGCGAAATCTTCTACTTTGGTAGTGGCTTCTATACTGGTCAATCATTTATCATCATTTTAGGAATCGGGCTTGTTGGTCTAGTCATTTTCTTACTTTCCGTGTTCAAGCCAGCTCGTACTAAAAGATAATTAATACTAAGGAGTCGAGTATTTCCGTTCTAGCGGTAGCTCGGCTCCTTTTTCATTTGTCTTGCTAATGGCGCCCCTGCTCCTCAGGAGCAATGCTGAGCATAATCTGCAACGACTGCCACAGCTTATCAACTTCGTAACATGATCTATTTATGTGACATAATACCATAAGCTCGGGACATTCAACCATATATGCACAGCGCTTGTAGCTATATAATTAAATTTATAATGAAGATTTTAAGTAAGGTTAGGAGAGCTTGCGCGTGGTGAACATCAATTCTTTTATTGAAAAGGTAAAATTGGCATTAGCAGCTCATCAAGAGGATGGGAGCAATCGTTATTCTCGCAAAATAAATCAGATCGATCCTGACTTGTACGGTACAGCCGACGCAGCCATTATACTTTACACCTTAGACGAGCTAGTTAGCTTTATGAATGGGCTTAACTGGCATACTGAACCTTGGAGTGAATCTCAGAAGGGCTCAGGTATCTATGCATCACTTGTACTTAGTGATTCCGTAAGCGAGCAATGGGAAGAGTGGTATTTCAATTGGCTATGGGAACAAGAAGATCCCGCTACAGGCTTATGGAAAAAGGGAGCAATTGTCGACGAAGAAAGTGGTGCTCGAGGCGCACCGTTGTTCCATCACTTAGCAGGCTCATTCCACTACTTGTTTAATGTAGATTATCGTAAGCGAAGACTTCGCTATCCTAACAAGCTTGTTGATACATGTCTGTCTCTGTATCAAAACGGACATTTGCCATTATCTACAGACCGTTTTTCCTTCTATGAAATCGATTGGCTATATAGCTTCCTTAGCGTCATAAACCAAACAGAGCATCGCAAGTCAGAATGCGTATCTCTAGTACAAGCCATCAGTGAGCAGTTTCTATCATTTATCGCTGATATGGGAGAAGCCTCGGTTGAGGAAGCATATGATGATCTACATACTTTATGCGGCGCAGTATGTGCGCTAGCGCTTGTGCAGTCCGTGCTCCCAAATCAAGTAGAATGTGATAGAAAGCTGTTGAAAGTATTAGATCGAAGACCGTTTATATAGGAGGTGGACATGTTGCATAAGCGTTGGGCATTCGTAACAGGAGCTGACCGCGGTGTTGGACTGGAATTAGTTAAAGCTTTGCTCTCACGTGGCTACCATGTTTTTGCAGGACAATTTATTCACAATAATGGAGAGCTAGAGCAGCTTAGACTTATATGGGAGGAGCAATTATGCATCATTCCACTAGATATTAGTAATGAAGCAAGCGTGCATGCAGCCGTCCAGATTGTAAGCAACGTCAGTAATCAGCTAGAGATATTAATTAATAACGGAGCCGTTCTTGGCGATATTTCATCGACCATTACTGATGAGCTAAACTTTGAAGAAATCGAGCAAGTATTTCGAGTAAATGCACTTGGTTCACTGAGAATGTCTAATGCCCTCATTCATAGCATTATGCGTAGTGAAAGTAAGATGATCGTCAACATATCCTCAGAAGCCGGCAGTATTGGTAGCTGCTGGCGTACGAGCTGGTACGGCTATTGTATGTCCAAGGCTGCGCTTAATATGCAATCTCAAATTATCTACAATGAGATTGCACCACAAGGTGGCAAAGTACTAGTTATTCATCCAGGACATGTTCAAACCTATATGCAAGGAAAGCTCGATATCGACGGTAAGCTTACTCCTGCTCAATCTGCAGAACATATACTGGAGCTATGCCAGCAGCGTTTGCAGCCAGAATATGCTGCCGATAAGCTCGAGCTTATTGATTATGAAGGAAATATACTGCCTTGGTAGGATAATAGGATTAAGCTAAGCAAAAAGCTGCCAACAGTCCATTAGTACATTGATGGCTGTTAGCAGCTTTACTTTTAAATACTATGTAGCTAAACCAATTGACGTATGCTCGTACTTCCCATCGCTTAATGCCTTCAATATAAAATGTGCAACATCCGCACGCGGAATCGATCTGGACTTATCAGGCACACTTGTCGCAGATTCTCGATACTCACCCGTCAGCGGATTATTCGTTAAGCCCATCGGTCTAGCGATCGTATAAGTTAATCCGTTGGCCTTAATATAATCAACCGCAGCGCGATGATCGATAAGTGGATTTTTTAGCATCGTCATCACTAGCTTGCCACTGACGCCAGGAATCTCTTTATCAATACCTGCCGAAGCGGTATAAATGATCCGCTTCACACCATGCTGCTTCATGCCATCCACGATGTTTTTGGCCATCGTCTGTAGCTCATTTGATTTTTTCATGCCCTGGCTAGAGCCTAAGCATGATACAACCACATCATGACCTGCAATTGCCGCTGCTACCTCATCAGGTTTAAAAGCGTCTCCCTGTATAACATGGAGCAGCTCACTTTGAGTTTCCAGCTTAGCGGGTGTTCTTACAAATACCGAAACCTCCAAGCCCTTCTCCACCGCTTGCTTCACCAATGCTTGACCTACACCACCTGTTGCGCCAAACATGATAATTTTCATATTGCATCCCCCTTCTTATTTATAAGTACGAACAGCAAGCGGCTTATAGTCTGCGATATGCTGCTCCATCTCATGGAATGAATCAGTAAATAATATGGCACGGTTATCGCCATCAGTTAAAAATCCGTTCTCGACCATGTCATCGAAAAACTGTTTTAATTTGTTATAGTAACCGCCACTATTAAATAAAATACAAGGATTTTGATGCTGACCAATTCGTGCCCACGAAATAACTTCTGCGATTTCCTCTAATGTTCCAGGACCGCCAGGTAGGGCAATATAACAGTTTGCTAGTTGAATCATCATATTTTTCCGTTCAGACATCGAATTCACAATATGTAAATTGCTCAAATTAGGATGACTTAGCTCCCGCTCCACTAAAAACGCAGGTATAACGCCAATGACTTCGCCGCCCCGACCAAGGACTTCATCTGCAATTACCCCCATTAAGCCAGCCTTTCCACCGCCATAAACCAATGTATGACCATTATCCGCTATCCATCGTCCAAGTTCTTTAGCAGCTTCAACAAATAAAGGCTTATTGCCTAAGCTTGCGCCGCAATATACAGCAATATTCAATGCTCTCATCTCCTCTATTCTCTATTATAAGAGCATTTCCCAAAATATACAGGAGGCAATTTGTTGTTAGACACATCAAAAATACCGAGCCCAATGTTTAGACTCGGTATAGCTTTTAGCTAAAACTTTTCTGGGAATTGCTTGATGATACCTTCTGTTAAGATATCAGCTAGATGGATCATATGGATCTCATTTTCATCGGTAGCTTGAATATCTCTTTTCCAATCTCCTTGCAAACAGCTAATGACAATCTCATTAATAAGCTTAAGATGCGTGTAGAGCATATCCTGCAACTCTTTGAATGTCCAGTTAGGGTTAGCTTCACTTAAAAATTTAGCGATATCATCAGCATTTCGATGCCAATCTGCATTTAATTTCTTCACATCTGCTTGGTTATTGGCTTTAGCAGCTTCGACAATTTTTCCTGCAATCCCAATATGCTCTCGTAACAGCTCAGCTAGCTTATCTCCTGCAGCTTCACCATAATATGGCTTAATAAGATTTCCAATATCCTGCTGGTTTTGAAGTAGTCGCTCCAATACGTAGGGCTGATCGGGGCGATTGGACATGGCACTAACAATATAGCTTCTCGTCCATATCGTATGATCGATCCATGCCTTCTGCATTGCCGTCTTTAATTCAACCATCTTCGGGCTAATACAGTCCGTGTCCGAGCTTCTCTTCTGCAGCTGCTTAGCTTCTGCTTGCGCTTCGTCTCCTACCGTTAACATGCCTAATCCAAGCACTAAAGCTAATAGTAGCGTCACTATATACTTTTTCTTCACATTCATCTGCTCCTTGTACATTTTGGAATTACGCAGATTATTATGTGTTGTAGCTTTCATTCTATTCAATAATTTTACTCTTTATTAGCGCTATTGCTTCACGTGCTGCTTGTTCGCCCATCTCAATGTTTTGGGTAGATAATTTAAATGAGACAGAATTGGCTGTTACATTAGGCCTTAGCACAACATCAGCCATCTGTACCTCTTCCGCAATCATTTTTTGGCTCATAATCTCTATCGTGTTGAGAATCGTAGCTACAAAATTTTTAGGTTCTCCTAGCACTGGAGTGCTTAAGTCAACAGCAATGACAATATCCGCTCCCATACTTTTCGTTAACGCAACAGGTACAGGATGAACAACGGCTCCATCTAGCAAATATCGATCCTGATAATGATAGGGCTTAATAAAGCCAGGAATTGCTGTAGATGCACATATTGCATGTGAGACTCTGCCCTTGTTAAATATTTGCGCTTCCCCACTAACAGCATCAGCTGCCACAGCGGCAAATGGAATGCTTAAATCCTCAAAATTAACAGGACCGATATACTTCTCGACGAAACGCGCCATCGGATGATTGCTGACCAATGCTTTAGGTGGCATCGTAAAGTTAACAAGCTGTCTCCAGCGAACAGTCGGCAATACCTTCTCAAATGCTGAAACTGGCTGACCGCCGGCATATAACGCACCAATAAATGCTCCGACACTTGTTCCTGCAATAATGTCGATTGGAATTCCTTCTTGCTCTAACAGCTTAATTACACCAACATGTGCTGCTCCTCGTGCAGCGCCACTGCCAAGAGCAAGCCCTATTTTCGGTCTTGTTCCTGGTTCGCGGCTTCGACCGAAACGAAGATGACGCTTAAGAATAACCCGTCCTTCGCTAACGATATATGCATCCTGTACGATCGTTTTCAGCTCGTGAATATTGTTATCGAGATACGGATAGACCGTAATCATATTCATCGCATCCTGCGAGATTATTTCTTGTGGGTCCTTACAGCCAACTGACAATAAAAATGCATAGACAAGCTCGGGGATATCTTCTTTTCGCTCCCTGAGCGGAATAATGGTTAGTTCTTGTACAACTAGCTCGGGCTTTTCACATGCTGTCATAATGACGCGTGTATTTTCTGAGTATTGGAGAAGCCTGTGCAGCACATCGAATGGGAGGGTATCAGCGTACTCAAGCACAATTGTTCCGCCTTGAGCTGCTCGTAGCTTCGTATCCCACTCCTCTTGTGAAAAGTTTGTACCCTCTATGCTTACAATCGGAAATTCGGCTCGACGAGACAAGCGATGAATTTCGTAAGCGACATGTGACTTACCGACACCTTTTTCCCCGACTATGCATACGGCTTGCTCGCCCTGTGCACATTCCTTAATGTCACGGCGTAAGGATTGCATGAATAGACTATTGCCAACTAACGGACCGTAACGAGCCTTACGCTCAAGCTCCAGCTCTCGCATAACTGCGAGACTTCTCGTAAATTCCTCTGCTACTCGATCATTAGATTCCTGAATGCGTTTAACCATCGCTTCCACCATATGCTGACGGAACGTTGTGCTGTGATCCATTAATAAAAGTAGTCCCTGTCGCGGCATCGCAACAGTTTCTACATGACCGACCGCATTGACGGTAGCGCTTACCGGTTTTCCAGTCAGACAAGACATCTCCCCTATAAAATGCCCCCTGCTTAAGCTCGCGACGAGAATATTACGTTCATTCTCTAAGTAAACATCAACTTGACCTGACAAGACGATATGAAAGATTTCACTTCCTTCGCCTTGCTTTAGAATGACATCACCATTAGAATAAGAATACTTCGTTAAATAAGGAAGAATCGATTGTAAATCCTTTTCCTCTAGCTCTTCTAGTAACGGGTACCCACGTGTATCACTCAACTTCACAGCTTGTTGCCTCCTCCCCGTAAAGCTTTATTATACAGACATTTACCATTTTTGTGCATATAACACTTTTATATTGGCAGTTAAGATAACGAAATGAAAGGCACCCTCTCGAGTGCCTCTAATGATTATGGTTGACCAATCAAAGATTTAATTAATTCAAGGGTACCCTATAAAAAAGGCACTGTATAGATGAAAAACTTCATATAGTCTCATGCCACATCTATGACTTTAGTCGCATATTGGATGCCGAGCTCTGCACGAATTGTCGAATGGCTCATTATATATAGTCACTGACTGATTATCACTGTTCATCCAGCAATGATAGCTGCTGAGCTCGAACAACGGCACTAACACGATTACGAACGTCAAGCTTATGAAAAACATTACGCGTATGAACCTTCACAGTACTTAAGCTGATCTCTAGTAGCTGAGCTATTTCTTCATTCGACTGCCCTGCTGCGATCCCTTGAAGCACTTCCTTCTCACGTGTTGTCAACACTATAATCTGTTCAGCTTCTGTTTCTGTTTCGGAGCTTTCAGCTTGTTCTTCTGCCACTAACATATCATCATGATCAACAGCAATTGAAGCTCCTCTACTACTTTCCGCTCTAGCAATAGTTTGCGCCAATCTAACGCTGGATATTGGCTTAACGATATAGTCGAGCGGGTAAACATCATAAGCATCGAGCGCGTATTCTGTAGAAGAAGTTGTGAACACGATATGTAAATTACGATTAACTGCGCGTATGCTTCGGGCAAGCTGCAAGCCATTGTCACTAGCAATCATAATATCTAGTATTGCTAGATCTACTTCGTTGGTTTGAACAAAGCTTAATGCCTGTTCTACACTTTGATGGCATGCAACAAGCTCTACTCCATCTATTTTTGCTAGCATTCGCTTAAGCACGAGCAGCATTGCTGGTTCGTCATCTACGATCATCACTTTCACAATACTTTCCGCCTTTCATTGTGAAATGAAAACTACTGCCTTGCCCAGGCATGCTATTTACCCAAAGCTTACCACCGATTCGCTCAACAAACTGACGACTAACAAGCAATCCAAGCCCAGAGCCCTTCTCTCCATTGGTGCCAAGCTGTGAATTCAGCTGCTGTAATTCAAAAATTTGCTTAATTTGTTCAGTATCCATCCCTATTCCGTTGTCACTTACCGAAATGACTACCGTATCATCACTGGCTTCAGCTGAAGCAGCGACCTCAATACTGCCACCCAAAGGGGTGAATTTAATAGCATTAGATAACAGATTACGAACAATTAATGCCAGTACTTCACGATCTCCAAGGACCTGCAGATCATCCGCTATATGATAAGCCACTGTAATTTCCTTAGACTCGCTTAGAATAGAAAAAGACTGGCAGCATTCCTCGATCACTTGCGCCAAATGCAGCTTGCTTGAGTGCAGTGCCAAATCCTCTCTCTGACTACGAAACCATTCTAATAGATTGTTCGTCATTCCGAGTGTATGCGAGGTTTGCACGCTAAGCATATTAATAATCTCTTGGTGTTCTTCTTGAAAGCTTCCCTTGTCTCCCTCCAGCACCTCCACAAGCTGATGCTGCAACGCAAGAGGCGTTCGAATATCATGAGACACAATCGTAACAAGCTGATCCTTTAAATTGCTTAGCTCTACAATTTTCTCTAAATTGCGCTGTTTTTCTGTAATATCATAAATAATCGAGATCAAGCCCTGCCCCTGCTTACGCTCTGTTCCAATCGGATAAACGTTCACACTATATACTTTACGTTCGCCATCTAAACATGCTTCAATCTCTACATTTCCACTATCCATCCGCTCACTTAAAGCCTTCCAATTTGGCCAAGGAGCAATAAGTTCTACAAGCGGTCGACCCGTAATCTCAGTATGACCAAGCTGTGCGAACCATTCAGCAGCCTGTTTATTGTTATCAATCACTTTTCCGGAAGCATTAGTAATTAATATACGATCCTGCAAATTTTCAAACACCATATTCCGTTCAAAGGGTACAATTTGAAAAAATTTTGCTCGCAGCATAATAACAAGCATCACCATACCGATAAATCCACAATAAACAGAAAGGGGCAACAGCCATGTCGACCATGTCGGATTCACAAATCTTAAAATTTCAAATATAAATGAAAATGACGATAAAAAGAGCACAAGCAGTATCGGCCGACGTAAATCTTGGCGGATATTACGTATATATTGCAGGAAGAAGTAGAAGCATATCGCAATTAACGCATAGCAGAAAATATTAAAATAAGTGGCAACCATTGTTCTTTCTATAATTAAACGGTCATTAATTAATTCAATGTTACGATAAACAATGTGAAATTCGGAATTAAACCAAAGCAGAAGCGACCATATCCCGAAAAACAAAAGAAATACAAGCTTCCATAATGGCTTTGCAAGCTTATCACGACCAATTAGCTCTAACGTGAATAAAACAAAAAAGGGCACCATTAGGATTAGAGCTGTCTGATACAGATTACGAAAAATAATCTTTTCCGCGAGCTCATAGCTGCTTTTCTCTAACACAATCCCACTCGAATAAATGATACGGCACGCGATAACGCCGATTAAATACTTAATACCGCGTTCTTTACGATATACGATTACATTGATTAATATAATGCACATCAGCATTATCGATGCAATCATAATGATAAGCTCTATTGTTAAACTCATAAGCGAGAGTTTCCTTTTTTCAATGGATTAGGAGTTATTTTCTGCCTGAAACGCAAAAAACCTATATAATGGGAAATATATTCCCATTATATAGGTCAGATTGATGCTGCACAACTAGCGTTTTACTTCTCTTGTTGATTAAGTAGCTGCCATAATCTAAGCATGACGACTGCCGCTTCTGCTCTAGTCGTAACTCCATCCGGCGAAAATTGATTGCCGCTTCTACCTTGCAGTAGCCCTTCACTGTATACTGCCTCCACATATGGTAGTGACCAAGTTGGTATGCTTGTAGCATCAGCGAATGGTAGTTCAACAGCTTGCTCCTTATTCCAATCCATTGCCTTAGCAAGCATCGCCGCCATTTCTGCCCGATTGATGACCTGCTGCGGACGGAATGTTCCATCCGGATATCCATCTAGAATACCCTTATCTACCCCTGTCATAATGATGTCTTGCGCCCATTGCGGTATCGTAGCTGCATCACTGAAAGCTTGATGAACTTCTTGCTGCCCAATTGGGACCTGTAACGTACGGAGAAGCATGACCGCAAACTCTGCTCGTGTCACCGACTGATTAGGCGCAAAAATACTTTGGCTTAAGCCTTCCACAATCTTCAAGCTAGCTGCCTGACAAATTGCTTTCTCTGCCCAGTGACCTTGAATATCCATGAACAGACACGCCTCCTCAACTGGAGTTTCATGATCTACTTCAACAACGTTGGTAATGTGCAACAGATAGTTACGTAGGCTTCCGTTTTCCGCATGTACCGTAACAGTTATCGTCTGTGTTCCTTCAACCAAAGGTAGGACGATCTTATCTTCTACCACTTGCTGCTGCACTGTAATAACAGCATTGACATCCGCTGGTCTCAACGTGAGTTCGATTTGATCCCCAGTCGTCTCTAATCGATACTCTGTCACTTCAGAATGAAATGACGGCGTAAGCTGCTTAGCTACACCTGCTACCTCTGCTGTTAATTGTGCCAGTCTTGAATCATTACTCGCCACCTCATACGCTCTCGTTATTCTAATCGTGCGCGTTGCTGTTGCGATATTACCAGCTCCATCGGCAACCTCATAGGTTAATGAGTAATTACCAACTCGATTACGATCAACCGTTCCACTTACTGTAATTGACGATGTCACATCTCCGTCGCCTGCATCTAGTGCAGTTGCACCTGGGTCATGAAACAGACTGCCTAGAGTTAGGCTATACGGATTACTTCCGATTAATGTAATGACGGGCGCTACCGTATCAACCACATTGACTGTGCGCGTTTCTGTTGCTACGTTACCTGCAGCGTCAGTGACGCTGTACGTTAATGTGTAGTTGCCTACCCTGCTGCTATCCACACTGCCACTAACCGTAATATCTGAAGTGACATCTCCATCTCCTGCATCAAGTGCCGTTGCTCCTGGTTCAGTAAAGGTCGTACCTACCTCATGCTGCAAGGAGTTAGCTCCCGTTAGCGTAATGACGGGCGCTACCGTATCGATCACATCCACATTACGCGTCATGGTTGCTTCGTTGCCTGCTGCGTCAGTCACGCTATACGTTAATGTGTAGCTACCTACTCTGCTGCTATCTACACTGCCATCGACGATTATATCACCAGACACATCTCCATCCCCTGCATCAAGTGCCGTTGCTCCGGGGTCAGTATAGATGGTACCTACCTCATGCTGTAAGGGGTTAGCTCCCGTTAGCGTGATGACGGGCGCTACCGTATCGATCACATTCACATTACGCGTAATGGTTGCTTCGTTACCTGCCGCATCTGTCACACTATAAATTAGCATGTAGTTGCCTACCGTATTGCTATCCACACTGCCACTCACCGTAATCTCTGAAGTCACATCTCCATCTACGACATCTTGTGCGGTTGCACCTAGGTCAATATAGGTCGTACCTACCTCATGCTGTAATGGATTAGCTCCGTTTAGCGTAATGACGGGCGCTACCGTATCGACCACATTGACCGTACGAGTGCGTGTTGCTTCATTACCTGATGCATCCGTTACGCTATACGTTAACGTATAGTTGCCTACCGTATTGCTATCTACACTGCCACTAACCGTAATGTCATCGGTTAAGTCTCCATCGATCTCATCTAGCGCCGTTGCACCCGGGTCAGCATAGATCGTACCTGCCTCGTGCTGCAGTGGGTTTGCTCCGATTAATGTGATGACAGGGGCTACCGTATCCACGACAATGACGATACGTGTTTGCGTTCCTTCATTGCCTGCCGCATCAGTTACACTGTAAATCAATGTGTAATTGCCTACTGTATTGCTATCCACGCTGCCACTTACGGTAATATCTGAAGTGATATCCCCGTCTACTGCATCAAGCGCTGTTGCACCTGGATCACTAAAGGTCGTGCCTACCTCATGCTGCAGTAGGGTGGCTCCGACTAACGTAATGACTGGTGCTACTGTGTCGACCACTTCGACTGTACGCGTAACTGGTGCTGCTACATTGCCTGCCGCGTCGGCCACGGTATACGTAAGCGTGTAGATGCCTACCGTACTGCTATCCACGCTACCACTTACGGTAATATCTGAAGTGATATCTCCGTCTACTGCATCTAATGCCGTTGCACCCGGATCACTAAAGGCCGTGCCTACCTCATGCTGTAGTGGGTTGGCTCCGACTAACGTAATGACTGGTGCTACTGTGTCGACCACTTCGACTGTACGCATAACGGTTCCTACATTGCCTGCCGCATCAGTTACACTGTAGGTTAAAGTGTAGCTGCCTACCGTATTGCTATCCACGCTACCACTCACCGTAATATCTGAAGTAACATCTCCGTCCACTGTATCTAATGCCGTTGCACCTGGATCATTAAAGGTCGTGCCTACCTCATGCTGCAATGGGTTAGCTCCGATTAACGTAATGACTGGTGCAGTATGATCAACGATAAACGTAGTCGTTTGCTGACGAGCTTGATGTCCTTCTAAGTCTTCTGCTACTACTTGAATCGTGTACGTCCCCTCAGGAAAACGTGTAGCGTCCAATGTTTCACTGAAGCTATACATTTGAATATCTTCTGTCGCACTGACCAGCACTTCTGAGCCGTTTGCCACTGGCATATTGGAGCTGTTTCTAATCGTGTAGTTCACTTCAACCGCTTCACCGATACTGCCGTCCATGACAAAACCATCCAGCACTAGCTGACTGTCCTCCTTATAGGAGGCCTGAAGAGAATCATTTATTCTCACTATCGGTGTAAATACTCGCAAGTATGGGTATGAAATGCCTTCATTAATTCCCCACACAGTATCAAAATCCAATGTCGTGCCATATGCAACCTTTGTTTTCATATCCTCATCCGACAATCCTGTAGTTCCTGTTACCGGATTTTCGTAATTACCTATCTCGGGCAACGTTACATTAACACTGGAATTATAGATTAGGTCAGTTACTAAATTTGGTCCAAAATAGTTTCCAATAAATTTACCTGCCTCCCCTGTTGCCGTAACTGTGCCTGTTTGAAAACTACTATCAATCGTGTAGCCAATAAAATTTAATACCGTCTCGCCCGCTAAACCACCAATATAATTTGTTCCCATGACATTACCAATAGAATAACTATTGTGTAAATTTGTTCTTAAGCTATTAACTAAACCACCAGCATATATATTGCTAGTTGTTACACTACCTGAAGCAAAGCTGCTTTCTATTCCATCTGCTGTCGGTTCACTAAATCCCAATAATCCACCTGCACCTCTCACTGCAGATACATCTATTGCAGCATAACTATTTTTTATAGCTGCTCCATTTCCCACCAAATAACCAACCAACCCTCCGGAATCCGTAGCGAAGTCCATATTATTGTCTATCCCTGATGCAGAAAAAGCACTTACTGAACTTCCAATAATTTCTGTCCTGTTAGCCATACCAACAAGGGAACCCAAAAACTGTATACTTCCCGTAATATCTACATCTAGCAATCGTATATATTGGAGTGTTGCATTTTGGGAGAAACCAAATAATCCACCGTAAGCTACGTCACGATCAATAAATAGATTTCTAATTAAATAATCATTGCCATCGAACGTTCCTGTAAACGGACTGCTGGCATCCTCTCCAATCGGTTCCCAGCCTGCACCCGTCGAATAACTGGATAGGTCAATATCTGCTCCGAGAATATAGCTAGCCGCAAGTTTATCCCTCACATGATCCAAATCCTCAGCTGTCATCACCACATAAGGATTACCTGGCGATCCATCGCCAGCAGTAAACTGATAATCATCCGCAGCTGCCACCGACACAGGGTACAGCCCTATTGTCGAGCCTATAATAAGCGTCAAAATTAGTCCAAGTACAAGAAACCTCTTCATTAAATTTCATCCTCCAATTGAAAGAATTAGCGAGCAATCCATCATGTTATCACATTTCCACTAAATGCTAAATATAACTATACATTGATTTGCCCAATCGTACTATTGACCGAAAGTGGTAGATAACGACTTAATTCTCTAATTGGGGAAAATGAACTAAGGATGTCGTAACTTAGATTAAACAACAAAACACCCAGAAAAAAACCGCTGGCATGGTCCCGCATCTAGCTGCCAATAAAATGTAAATACTTATTCATAGAAAAAGGCACTCGCTAGGAGTGCCTTCTACGTATACAGTATTTATCTTTTTTCCGCTTGCTGCGCTTTAACTTTCCCACGTAATGGAGACAGTATTAATGCGGCAACAATGATTAACATACTAATAACTGCTGCTGACCAATACAATCCGCCATAGCCATTTTCTGCAGCTGTTCTTGTTATTTCAGCAACACTGTTTGCGATAACTTCTTTTAACGCAGGGTCTTGAATTGAACCAATCATTTGACCCATTGCATTTTCATCAAAGGTTCCACCATCGGAAGCCATATGCTGACCAATTTGCTCTAGCTCTCCAAGTGCAGCTTCTGATAAATTAGCCTGCGCCACATTATCCTGTAGCACCTTCTGGAAGTCTGTTTTGAACAGCTCGCCCATGCCACTAAAGCCACGTGCAATGAAGCCTGCAAAGATAGTCGGAGCAATCGTCATACCGATCTGACGAATCAATGATAACGATGCAAGCGCAGTCCCTTTATTGGCTTGCAAGCCTTCTGTTGCCAAAATATTTAACGGAGCACCTAATATTACCCCGATACCTACACCCGCTATCATACTTGCAACAATAAACTGCCAGTTAGCATCGATCCATAATGGGAATAACACAAAGCCAATCGCAGAGATCACGCCTGACATAATGACAGTAAAGATCGGACCACGCTTAGAAACAAACATACCGCCCATACCTGCACCAATCCCAGATGCTAACGCAAGAGGTGTCATCCAGTAACCAGATTTTTCAGCGGCGATACCTAGTACATTTTCAGTGAAAGCAGGGATAAAGATCATGCCTGCAAGCATTCCACCAGATAGTGCACCTAATAATAACACCAATAGAAAACGAGGCTGCTTAATCAGATAGATTGGCAAAATTGGATCGCCTTTTTTGTTACGTTCCAAATAAGCCTCGTAAGCTAGTAACACAATGAATAGCACAATACCTGCTCCAATAAAACCAGAAACATTCAGACGCTGTACGCTTGCCCAGAAATCAATATCGATGTTCGTTAAGCCATACATAATCGATAGTATCGCAAATGATAAAATAATCGTGCCAAGTAAATCCAAGCGTCCAGGCGCTGGATCTGCAGATTCCTCCAGCTTCATAAAGGCCAAAATAAATAATACGATCGCAATAGGCACATTAATTAAGAATAATATATGCCAATTGTCGGACAGATCAAGTAAGAATGAACCGATGTTAGGTCCTAAAATCGCAGCTATACCATTCATTCCACCTAGCATACCTAAGTACTTCGCCTGCTTGTCAGGTTCAACCGTACTTAGAATATGTGAGTTACCAATGATGAAAATACCACCGCCGCCAAGTGCTTGAATGAAGCGGGATACCAAATAAAACTCAAAGCTAGGACTAAGCGCAACTAACAATGAACCGACACCGAATATAGCAATTTCAATAATAAACAGCTTCTTCCTACCGTAGCGGTCAGATAGCTTACCAGCAATCGGTAAGCCAATAGCTAAGCCGAGTGTATAGATCGTAATCCCCCATGCGCCCCAGTTATCCGTCACATCAAAGTCACGATTAATGGTCGTAAGTGCGGCACTGATGATTCCGTTATCAAGCGCAGCCATAAAGACCCCAATAGAAAACAGAAGCAATGCCCAAAACTGTGATGACTTTTTAGCCATTAGGATACACTCCTTATTGTTATGTAGTTAATTACCATCACATATTCCACCCATAAAAATAGATTTTCAACTGGATTTATCTCATTAAGGAGTACAATAATGCGTACAAGCCATATACCAGTAACGAGAAGTATACGATGTATAGTATTACCCGAACTGATTTGTGCCAACCGATACGAATGAGAGCATAACAAGCAAAATAGGCGACTAATCCACAGACTGCACCCAGTACAAAGATGCTTGGTGCTCGGAGAAGGACAACGTAAAATAGTAGGGAAATCGTAAAGAGACTAATATTGATCCATAACAGCACTGACCTTGCTTGCTTTCTCATCATTCATAACCCTCTTCCTTATATGTTATAGGTAATTTATTGAATGAATGTCAGCTTCTATTATAATATATTTAGTTGCACCAGAGTCGTAAATGGCGCTCCCTTAAGTTAGGAAACGCCATTTTACATTTATTGCTCCTCGAGCTCCGTATAAATTTGAAAGGTAATACCGAACTTATCTGTTACATCACCGAATCCAGGACTGAACACTTCCTCTTTAAACGGTAAATTCACTTGTCCTTCTTGTGCTAAAGCTTCAAAAATTTTTCTAGAATGCTCTACGTCGTCTGTTGTAATGCAAATCGTTACTGCATTCCCAGATTCAACAGCACCGGCAAATGGCGCATCAGATAAATAAAGTTCAGTTGAGCCGACCTTCAATCGCGCATTGGCTACAAGATTTTTCATTTCCTCTGTAAACGTATTAGGCATCTGTGGCATCTCACCATAAGTTACAAGTGATTGAAGCTCTGCGCTGATTGCTTGTTCATAAAAAGCAATAGCTTCCTTCCCCTTTCCATGCAAAGTAATATACGGGGTTAGCTTTAATGTCATAATATTATTCCTCCTTAGGTTTGGTTAGAACAGCTTTACATTACTATAGACGAATGCTACTCCGTAAAATCATCGGTCATGTGGGGTAAAATAATACCAATACTAATAATTGTTGTTTACTTGCTATAATCGTAATTAGTATGAGTAGTAGGAGGATGTAATGAAGAAGGGAAATATATGGGCGTTGCTCCCATTTGTCGTTTTTTTGTGCCTGTTTATCGGTTCGGGGATTATGTTAAAGGATTTCTATGAATTCCCTGTTATTGTGGCAATTTCAATTGCTTGCATAGTAGCCATTATGATGAATCGTAAAACAGCTCTAGCGGTCAAAATTGATTTATTTACAAAAGGCGCGGGCAATCCAGGCGTTATGCTTATGGTTATTATCTTTTTGCTCGCTGGCGCTTTCTCCGGAACGGCTAGCAGCATGGGCGCAGTTGAAGCAACGGTTAATTTTGCATTGTCAATCATTCCAGCCAATTTATTAGTAGTAGGGCTGTTTGTAATCGCCTGCTTTATCTCGTTGGCAATGGGTACTTCCGTAGGAACGATTGTTGCGCTTGCCCCTATTGGTGCAGGAATTAGCGCTCAGACGGAGATTGTCATCACACTAATTATGGGCGCAATAGTTGGTGGAGCGATGTTCGGAGATAATTTATCGTTTATTTCTGATACAACGATTACTGCAGTACGGACGCAAGGTGCGGAGATGAAGGATAAGTTCAAAGTGAATTTCTTTATTGTCCTGCCTGCAGCCATTGTCACTTGCATCATTTTGGCGATTCTAACTATGGGACAAACCGCCACTGTTGAAATTCATCAATATGACTGGTATAAAATGATTCCGTATCTATTCGTCATTATTTTTGCTTTAATTGGGGGCAATGTGTTTGTCGTGTTGACCGGTGGCATTGTCATAGCGGGCATAATCGGGCTGTTTGACGGAAGCTACACTCTCATGACATTAATCCAAGCGGTAGGCGATGGGATCTCAGGGATGTTCGAGATGGCTTTGCTTGCCATCCTGATTGCGGGAATGGTTGAAATGATTAAATTCAATGGCGGCATTGATTACTTGCTGCATATTGCAACACGCCGAATTAAGTCGAAAAGAGACGCGCAGTTTGCAATTGCTGGGCTTGTTGGCTTAACGAATTTGGCAACGGCTAATAATACGATTGCGATTCTAATCGCTGGCCCATTAGCTAAAAACATCGCCGATAACTACGAGATTGAACCGCGCAAATCAGCGAGTATATTAGATATATTCTCATGTACGATCCAAGGGATTATTCCTTATGGCGCTCAGCTCATTGTTGCCGCAGGTGTAGCTGGCATCTCGCCGATCTTTATTATGCAATATTGCTACTATCCGATATTAATTGCAGTCTGTGCGATTATTGCGATTTTCATTGGCTATCCTAAGCAAAAGCTTCGCAACCAGTAAGCAAAGTTAGCAAATAAAAGCACTGTCTTATTGCCCTGACTGTTCAGGCTATCAATAAGACAGTGCTTATTCCTTATTTCAGTTAACTAAGCGGGGGTTATGATATATAATAATGATACAAAAATCCTGACATCATTTGAAGTTTTGCGGGTGAATATATGAAAATATCATTAGAAGAAATCAGTAAACAACTTCAAGGTGCAAAGCATTTAAGTTTGACTGATTTACCGCTAGTCTCACCACTGCTTGCCAATATGCTGCAAGGTGGTAGTGCTAGCATTGATCCATACTACTGTATTGAAACTGAAAATGAATTAATACTGCAATTCTTTGACGATGTATTAAAAGGCAAAGGCCAGTTCAACCCTCAACAAACGTACTAACATAGACAATTGAAAGGTCATCGGTACTCTGTCCTGTCTCAACGAAACCAGGATAGATATAACGATGACCTTTCTATTGCTCTTCATTATATGCAGATTCATTTATTACGCATAGGACATTTCCAATTTGTCCTCCAACGGCTCATTAGATCGCTGCTTATCATATAACTCTCTATAGTATCCGTTTGCCATTAATAGTGATTGATGATTACCACTTTCAACAATCGTCCCGTTTCTTACTACAAAAATCGTATCGGCATGCATTACCGTTGATAGGCGGTGGGCGATCATAATAATCGTCTTACTGCCGCCTAACTGCTTAATCGAATGCTGAACAAGCTCTTCACTTTCGTTGTCTAACGCACTTGTTGCTTCGTCCAGCAATAACACGTCACTATTTTTTAGAAATAAGCGAGCTAGGGCGATACGCTGCTTTTGACCACCAGATAGCTTCACTCCACGTTCTCCGACCTCAGTATCGTACCCTTCTGGCAATGCACTAATAAACCGGTGGGCATGCGCCTTGATCGCAGCTTCTATCACTTCCTCCTTCGTGGCATCTAGCCTTCCGAGTCTAATATTATCCAAAATCGAAGCGCTGTACAGAAAGCTATCTTGGGTAACAACTCCTGTTAGTTGGCGCAGACTAGCTAAGGACATATCCTTAATATTGATACCGTCTACACATATCTCTCCGTAATCTGGATCATACATTCTCGTAATTAGCTGTAATATCGTGCTTTTACCACCGCCGCTTTCCCCTACAAAGCCGTACGTTTTCCCCTTGTGCAGCGTAAAGGACATATGTTGAATGAGTGGCTTGCGGTCTGTATAAGAGAACGAAACATTGCGGAATTGTATACCTTGCTGCAGGCCCAAGGGAGCTATTCCCTCTGCTTTATCCTTTATCGTAATCGGCTCATCGAAAAACTCATAAATTCGTTGTAGCGCTACTGTTCCTTCCGCCACATTCGGGAAAGCCTGTACTAGAGCTGCTACAGGCCCTCTCATGCAATCAACATAAGCGAAAAAAGCAATAAGCGCGCCACTTGTTAAGCCGCCATCGATAACAAAGGTACAGCCGACAAGCACAACTATAAACGGCGTAAGATCACTAATCACATTGACTGCAGATAGTGTAGCAGCGTTTATTTTAATTTGTTTATCTGTATAGTGCTCATAGCTTTTAAGCTTATCATTAAGCTGAACCTGATCATGCTTTTCCGCAGAAAACAGCTTAGATAACAGAGCGCCTTGCAGCTTTTCCAATATAAATCCATTGAGCACAGAACGAACACTCATCATAAGGCGTGTCGTTGTCTTTAGCTTTTTCGTCATAAGATGCGCTGTCGCAAACTGTAAGGCGACAAGTGTTATCGCTAGCAGCGTTAGTGCTACATTCATTGACAGCATCACCCCAACAACAAACAGCAGTACGATGATTTCAATCCATATATTAGACATGACTGCGGTCAAATAAGACCGCAGCTTTTCAATATCATCAAGGAAACGTGTGCTTAGCTCTCCACTTTTATGCTCTACAAAATACTTTGCATCTAGCTGCTGTACTTTAACAAAGGCCCTCTTACGCAATTCATTCATTACATTGTTATTACCCTTATTCATAAAAAACTGGCGTACATATTCCATCGGTGCTCTAACAGCTAAGAAGATTGCGATCATCGCTAGAGCAAGCAGCAACAAAAATTTAATTTTATCAACACGAGACAACTCGCCATTCATTAATAAATCATCGACTAAATACTGAATGACTAATGGAATTGTTAGTGGGATTAGAAAACGAAACAAGCTTCCGATAAATCCAAGGATGTAAAGTCCCTTTTGCTTATTGATGTATGGTAGTAATTGAATAAACTCCTTCATACGTTCCCCCTCTTCCCAGCCCGCTCCTGACTACTCATAGCGAAGCGCTTCGCTCAAGCTAATTTTCGAAGCTTTCTTTGCAGGAACGATACTCGCTAGTAAGCTAATGATGATACCAAATAAGGCGATGAATAGCACAATTGTCCACGATACATTGAATTGGAACGTTAATGCGCTAATCTCAAAATAGCTCGAGGTTTGCCCGACAAGCCATATGCCTAGCATGCAGCCTAATAGCGTAGCAACTAAGCCAATACCTAATCCTTCCCACAGAACCATTCTCATCACTTGTCCACGTACGACACCAATTGCTCGCAGCATAGCCAGCTCTCTAATTCGTTCCATCACATTCATCATGAGCGTATTGGTAATACCTATAGCAGAGATGATGATCGATAGAATAATAAGAAAGTTAATAATAGAAAAGGAACCGGTGTATACAGAACCGATGACCGAAACCCAGTCCTCAGGGCCGAACATCTCCATGACGTCTTCACCAAATTCATCAAATATATTTTCTCTTAGCTGCAATGAGCTAATATTCTCTTCTTTAATAACAAGTGCATTCTTTTCGTACTTTGCGCCAAATGACTGGATAAACTGATCCTCGTTCATAAATGCGCTATAGCCGCTGTTTTTCATCGTCTCTACCACACCTACGACTGTGTAGGTGCGTTGTCCATCGACTGTATCGATTACAATGCTGTCACCAATCTCTCCTCCCCATACTTCAAGGGCGATTTTGTCCATAACAAGCTCCTGAGGCTGTAATCCGCTAATTACTTCACTTTGCTTCTGATCTCCAGCAGTGAATAATGGAAATTGATCGATCCAGTCTCCTTCTACTCCGTAAATCGGCAGATTACGCTTCTGCTCATTCACTGTCCATACAGCAGACATTTGTCGATAGGTTGTTGCGGCCTTAACACCATCAACCTCCTCCAAACGTTCCAAGTCACCCTCTTCAATATGATGCAGCATAATATCTAAGTCTCCACCATAGGAGGAATGGATTGCTTTGTTATAGGTTTCGATTAGCGCTGAATTTAACGAGCTAGTTAACACAATCATCGTTATGCCAAGACATAAAATAACGGAGGTCATCGAAACTCTACCTAAATTTCGTTTGAGATTGCTTGCGGCAACAGAGCTGCTAAAGCCGAGAAGCTTGAATAACGGTTTAAGCACCAGCATTAACAGCTTAAACAGATACGGATATAGTAGAATGACGCCCAGTAGTAATGGAACAATCAGTGCTAAGCTGTTCATAAAAAGGGATGTACCAACAAGCACTACACCAGCAATCCCTTGCCAGCGGTAACGACTAGCGGATTCCGACGGTGCTTGCTTCATGACTGCGATAACGCTCACTCTGCTCGCTTGCAGCACTGGATAAATTGCCGCGATGATTGGAACGGTTAATCCAGACAGTGCAGCTACGATTGCTCCAAGAGCTAGCTGTACACCACCTTCACCATTAACATTAAGCAGCATAAAGATAATCGCTTTAAGTAAATAAGCAAAGCCCCAGCCTAGAAGCAAGCCAACTGCCGTACCGATGATTGCGAGCAGTATAACCTCGATTAATGCGAAGGATTGTAATTGATTCGAGGTATAGCCAATGCTTTTTAATATCGCAAATTCATTCAATCGCTCGCGCATGCTAACATAAAACGAATTAAAAATAACGAAGGCGCTTAGTGTAATACCAAGAAACCCTGCAATATATAACGCGCTGTAGAACATGTTTACATCATTAGACTTGCTATCAAGCTCAACAATAACTGGCTGCATATAGATGCCGTCATATTGCTTAACAAGATCGTTAAGCTGACCCTCAAGCACTCCAGCTGGCGCTGCGGATAATGACTTCACTTGTACCTCTTGAATGCTACCCTCAAGGTCAAACCATTCCTGTACTACCTCGAGCGGTAGCGCAACGGACCATGGATGGTACTTCGCCATCATCCAGTTCGATGGCCCCATTAGCTCCATCGTATAATTTACAATTGCTGTGACTGGAATTTGCTTTAGTCCATTATCCGTATTAAAAGTAATCTTATCGCCAGCTTTTACTTTCCATACAGCAGCCGTTTTATCGGTAATCACCGCTCCGCTTGCTGCTAAATCTCCATCGATTACTTTGAACGCTGTCAGCGCAGTGTTCAGCTCACTATAGCCGATAAGATCAACTCTTTTTTGAAAATCTGCAAAATCACCTTGCTCATAATATAGCTTTGTGCTTTGCTTTAAGATTGCTACTGCCTCCGTGTTAGGAAGAGCATTGGTTTCGTGAAAAATATCCTCTAAAAAATATGCATTGATGCTTGAAACGGTGTAATCTGCTTTGCCGAAAGCGGCCTTTAAATATTGAGGCACGGTCGTCTTCGCTGTTTGAACCGAAGCAATCACGGCAAAGGTAGAGGCTACGCCGATGACAATCGCCATCACGGTCAGCAGCGTACGCATTTTTCTTCGCCTCATATTACGCCAAGCTATAAGCCACATGTTCATTAGGATTGGCCTCCTTGCTTCTGATTACGTATGACTTCCCCATCCTGAATAACGATGATACGATCAGCCCACTTAGCTGCCCCTTGATCATGGGTAACCATCACAATCGTCAGCTTCTCCTCCTTATTGAGTCTTGAAAGAAGCTGCAATATTTCACGGCCTGTTTTCTGATCGAGATTACCTGTAGGTTCATCTGCTAGTATGAGTTTAGGCTTCATCGCTAAAGCTCTCGCAATCGCCACACGCTGCTGCTGTCCACCGCTTAGATGTGCAGGATAGGAGGCTGCTTTATCAGATAAATGAACCTCATCTAACAGCTCCTTCACCACCTGACGTATATGGCTACTACTCGCCTTATTGGCTCTTAGTGCTAAAGCGACATTCTCCTCGACCGTCATCGTTGGCAGCAGCTGATAATTTTGAAATACAAATCCAACCTTGGTACGTCTAAAGATTGTCCGTTCCTTCTCGTTTAAATCGTTTAGTGCTTCTCCGTCCACAATAATTTCACCTGAGCTTGATAAGTCCAAGCCCCCAAGCAGCTGGAGCAGCGTACTCTTTCCTGAGCCGCTCGGCCCCATAATGGCAACAAATTCACCCTCATTAATTTGAATATTTGTGCGCTTCAATGCTGTAAACGGACCTGCCTCTAATTGAAATATTTTACTAACCTCTCGAAGCTGTAACATTTACTTCTCCTCCAATCAATGAATTGTTCTCTTTCCCTTATGTCATCATCATAAGACAGCCAGCATTCTCTCAACGCGCAAATGATCGGAGGCACTCCGCAAATAAATGAGAAGCTAAACGCAAAGTTTTGCGCTGTTCACGCAATAAAGCATAACTATCGATAGTCACTTGGACATAAAAAAAGGCTGTCTCTCTACAGTCTTCACTGTAAAGGGACAACCTCCATTAATATAGATCCTCAGCAGGCAATATGCCTAACGCCTTTGCCCGTTTAATCGCCTCGACACGCGAGCTTACCTTTAGCTTCTGAAATAAATCCGTTAAACCGTATTCCAATGACCGCTGGCTGATCATTAAAGTCTGTGATATTTCCTTATTGCTTTTACCTTTAGCCAGCTCTCGCAGCAGTCGGTCCTCCTCCTGCGTGAATGTCGTCGTGTCCAGCTCATTATTGCCTTGAACCTTAATCTCATGGCGTCTTAGCTGCTTTAAGAGCCACATTGGGATGACTGCTTGCCTTCTAGCTGCACAACGCAGCGCTATAATTAATTCATCGCGAGTCGATGTTTTCGAGATAAATCCAGATACCCCTGCTTCCATCAATAGATTAAAGTGAGGCGCAATTTCAAATCCAGAGTAAATGAGGATGACCGCGTCTGGCACATAGGTTAATAGCTTACGCGCTAGATCGGCACCGTTGATGTTTGGCATATATAGATCGAGTAGGATTACATCAAATTTATGTACCCTAACCAAATCAGGCACGACATACACATCGGTTTCTATCGTCACATTCATATCTGGCTCTGATTCAATAAGCATTTTTGTTCCTTCGACTACGGATCGATGATCATCCACCAATAAGATGTTCATAATTATCACCTTTCATTTGTATGCTTGGGAAATATAATGTTGACGTGTAAGCCTTGCCTCGGTGCTGAGGCAAATTGAATTTGTCCTTCCAAGCTAAGCACGCGCTTCTCGATTCCCGCTATTCCCATATGCTGAAACGAGCCTTGAATCGCCGACACATCAATTCCAACACCATCATCATTATAGTGAAAATGAATATTCTGACTATCCTCGGTTAACGTAATATCAACCTTTGAGGCGTTAGAATGCTTCGAGGCATTGTTTAACAGCTCCTGTACTATTCGGTAAACTCCTAAAATTTGATCCTCTGACAGTGAAGCTTGCACGGAATCACCGTTAAATTCGATTTCATAATTGGCAAACATGCGCGTATAGGCAAATAAGCTTTTTAACGATTCCACTAAACCCATTTTCAGCAAAAATGGTGGACGCAGCTCATTACAAGTAATGCGGATTTGATGAATCGCATCAAGCACTCCTTCCTCAATCTGCATAAGCTCCGCACCAATGGCAGGGTCAAATGTATTAAGAGAGCGCAGTGATTCCAGCTTACGATACCATATAATAAGATCCTGCAGCACGGAATCATGAAGATCACTGGACAACGAAGCACGTTCCTTCTCAGACAGTTTAAACAATAGCTTGACCATCCATCTTGGTGTTTCATTACTTGCCACCATATGCTCTACTCGCTTCATAAGATCCTCAATTCGATGCAAGTTATCGTATAACATCGTGGCATAGTGCAGTGCTGTTTCCAGCCATTCCTCCTCAATGCTATCTAGTGGATGATTGGATTCCATAACTAGGTAAACAGGTCGCTGCTTCACCCCGAATTTTACATATCGATGATTAGACTGAGACTGTCCTAGCGACTTATGCCCATCTTCCTCTACTATAGATGCATGCTTAACCTGCAGCACCGCCTTTAACTCTGCAATTAACCGTTCCTCTAGCTCTGCAACCTTGGTCACTTTGGCAAGATCGTTGGCTAGGCGATTCAAGCTCATTTGCAGGAAGGTTGAACGCTCTTCCTTCTTAATTAACTCAAGCTGATCCCGCTTTTTTTTCGTAATATCCTTTATAATGCAATGAATGCCGTTCAATTGACCTGCTAAAAAGATAGGCACAAACGTTATATCGACTATGCGTTCCTCGAGCTCCTTGTATGTGAGACGACATTCAATATTTTGCGGCTTTCCTTGCGCGATAATTTGGAATAATGTCTCGTAAACGGCGAGATGATCCTCATCATAAATCATCCCGAGAAAGCAACGCTGCTTCATCTCATCTGCAGCAATCCCCGTTATGTCCTCAAATGCTCGATTGGCATTAATGACATAGAATTTCTCTAGCTCTATCGTAAATACGCCATCTAAATTGTTCTCAAATAAAGACTTATAGCGTTGCTGGCTTTCTTCGATAGCTATTTCCGCACGCTTTTGAATGGAAATATCTCGAACGACAGCAACGACGTATTTCACAGAACCATCATCGGCAAGCACAGGCTTTACTCTCGTTTCTACATAGACCGAGTGTCCTGCTTTATGGATTAGACCATACTGAATTTCAACTGACACTTTATTCTGTAAAACATATCCATAGCAGGTACGAACCTCTTCCCGATCCTCTATCGGAATAATATCAAACGCATCCATCCCAATATATTCATCAACCTCATAACCGATTAATGATTTCAGAGACGGTGAAGCATAGATGGTTACTCCTCTGTTATCCACTAGCACAATCGTATCTGTCGTATTTTCTGCAATAATACGGTACATCTCATAATATGGCTGGTCGTTATGCTGTACAGTTTCATCCTTTACCATTGTGTCAACCTCCAGCTTTTGGTCTAGTAAATTATGATCATTATATAATCTCCGTGAGCATCCATCTACAGTAATGTCCACAACCTTATCATAAGACAGAAACAGGGAATGGAGCGCGCAAATTATGCTAGGTAAGGCGCAAAAATTTGCGCTATTGCCGCAGCAAAAGCAGCTATATCGTAAAACCATGTTAATTTATAATGAAGGAGAGAAAGATTAGGAGGAGTGATTAGATATGCAGTTAAGAGACAAAGTTGCACTTGTTACAGGTGGCGGTACAGGGATTGGACGTGCATGTTGTATTCTACTAGCTAAGCGCGGAGCAAAAGTAATCATTAACTATTCTCGTTCAGAAACAGAGGCTAAAGAAACAGCCGCTGTCATTGAGAATATGGGCGGTCAAGTCATTACACTTCAAGCAAATGTAGCTTCTGATAAGGAAGTAAGAGAAATGGTAGAAGCTGCTGTGCAGCATTTTGGCAGAATTGATTTGCTTATCAATAATGCCAGTATAACGAGACATATCCCAATGGATGATTTAGATGCAGCCACAGATGAGGTGTGGGATGAATTGTTCGATGTTAATGTAAAGGGGATGTTTCATTGCGCGCGTGCTGTAGCTCCCTATATGAAGAAAAATGAAGCGGGTGCGATCGTCAACGTTGGCAGTATATCCGGCCAAACTGGATTAGGCTCCTCACTTCCATATGCCGTGTCTAAAGCAGCTGTGCACGGACTGACTAAATCATTAGCTAGAGCGCTGGCTCCACATATACGAGTAAATTGCGTCGTACCGGGAGCCGTAGCTACTAGATGGTGGGCTGGTCGAGAAGAACAGATGAACCGACTAGCTCCTAACCTCTTATTAAAAACAATATCGACAGCTGAGGACATCGCCCAAATCATCTGCGCTAGTTTAGAGCAAGAGTCAATGACAGGACAACTCATTACGGTAGACAGCGGTCAAACGCTATAGCTGCTGCTGCACTAAACTAGCCTGCCTATTTATTCTTCATACTTTTTTTATTTCGCTCAGAAACGATGAGCATAATGACAAAGCAAGCACTCAATAAATAAGCAAAGATGTCTCCGTACTTTGTATAGAAGGTGGTTCCCTCTGTGACAAAGGTGTCGCCAACAATGGCTTGTCGCTCGTTCACATCACTTATAGCGGTCATTACACCATAAGGGGTAATGACTTGCGCGACACCAGAGGTAGAACCAGAGCCGATCGCAAGATGATTTTCTACTGCTCTAAAAACGGCGTCACTGGCTGCAAAGTACGGGAATTGCCCATTTCCATCGAAATCATCATCAGCTGGAATTAAAGCGAGCTGCGCCCCATTCTTAGCGTAGCCTCTTAATATAGAAGGGTCATGTCGATCCCAGCATACAGCTAATGCGGCTTTACCATAAACCGTATCATACACTTTATAATCTCTCGGTCCGGAGGAGAAACCATACGACTCCTCTCCCCATAACGTAAAGATTTTAGGGGTTCTTCCGACCTCTTCTCCCTTTGGCGACATTAGAAATGCAGAGTCATACATAGCATCCTCCGTTTCCCATACGCTATCCACTGCAATATATGCACCGAGCTCAGCAGATAGGGAAGCGAGCTGATTTAGCATGTTGCTATCATCGAGGTTAACGAACTCATTTTCCCCCCAAATGATGATATCTACAGCTCCGTTACGCTGAACGAGCTCCTGGGATAGTTGCTTATTAATATCGAAGATTTTCTGCTGCATCTGTGGAGTATCCGCTAGATAGCCATCACCTGCCTGCTGCTGACCTCCAAGTGCTGTAACAGCAGGGTCTTGATTGACTAGATCGACATTAGCTCCAATTGTAATGGGATGCTGCAGCAGCTCTTGCTCACTTTTGTTAACGATCATTGCACCGAGGACTGAATTCGCGATCGGAACTAGCAATAATGTAAGCGGCAGCAGCAAGCCGGACTTACGTATTTTCAATGAGCTAATCATTTCCGTCAAAGCGACATTGCATAGCATAATAATAAAAGACAAGCCGATAAACCCTGTAATGGACAGAAGCTGTAGATTTTCAGGCACCGTCCATTGAGACTTAGCAAGTAGCTCAATCCACCATGTTTTTGTAAATGGAATGATGGTTTTTACCCACTCCAGCACGCTGAACGTAACGGGCAATGCAAATATGGAATACCATCGCTTAATGCGAAGACTCATATCATAGCCCATTTTAATAATTGCACCATAAAAAAGCCCGCCCGCTATCATAATGAGGTAGCCCCACCAGCCAAAAATAGATGGATACCATAGGTGAGTGCCAATCGACCATATAATCGTGCATAAATTAATAAGCAAATACGTATGTAAAGCATTCTTCTCTCTAATCGCTAGGAATAACGGAACGAATCCAAACCATGCAAGAAAAGCGATGTCATAGCTCGGCATACTAAGCATCATCAATAAACCGGATAATATAGAAAGGATATAAGATAGTAAAAGTTTCACGGTTGTTAATAAGCTCCTCTATGTATATTTTTTCGATATACGTTTACGATTGATTTTAAATTCATTTGTTTATTTTGTCTAACCGAAAATTTGATTTTATCAATAAAAAACTGCATCTCCAATGCTAGATTATCTCTAACATTGAAGTGCAGTTTTATGTTAAGGGGGTATTCAAATGTTATCTTACGATGATTAAGATCATTACGATGCTATAGCTCTAGACCAAGATCTAGAACAAGGTTTAGCATACGTACAATAATCGTTACAGATTGTTCGCGAGTCGCTGTATCGTTCGGGGCGAATCGGTCAGCACCTACACCATTCACAATCCCTACTTCACTAAGCTTCTCAATATGCTCAGCAGCCCAATGGCCGTTCAGATCAGTAAACTTAGCTGTGCCATTGGCAGCACTTAGATCTAGAACGCGAGCAAGAATGGTAACCATCTCGGCACGAGTAATTTGTTGGTCAGGATTAAAGTTACCGTTTCCTGAACCCTGTACAATACCTGCACGTTGCAATGCGCCAATGACGCCGTTCGCCCAGTGTCCAGTCGTATCAGTGAATGTTCCACCTTCGCCTGCCTCAATACCTAATGCACGAGCGATCATTGCAGCAAATTCAGCACGTGTTACATTACCTGATCCGTTAAATTCACCGTTGCTATAGCCTTCAACGATTCCAAGCTGTGAAGCGTATTTAATCGCTTGAGTAGCCCAGTGACCATCATTGACGTCAGGGAAGTCAGCTGGCGAATTAGCCTCTAGTGCTTGCTTCACGTTAGCTTTTAGCTGTTCAGCATTGGCAATTTCACCTTTTAGACTTGGCTTCTCTGGTTCTGGTGTCGTTGTTGGAGCTGGCGTTGGACTTGGAGCCGGAGTCTCGCCTGGTGGCTCAATTGGTGTGCTCGTGTCTCTCGTCGTCACCGTAATTTTCAAAACTGACGGTTCTCCATCGCTAAATACGAATGTTAACACATCGCCATTAGACAGCTGCGCTAAATAGCTTTTCTTAAGCGTTACCACTTGCTTGCCATCGTCAGTCACTTCAGAAAGACTGTAATCAGCTTCAGTTAGCGCTTCATCACCGTTTTTAATCGCTGTTAACGTATTACCATTCAACGTAACCGTCACTTGAATATCTGAACGATCATTACGATAGAAGGTTGCTGTTGAACGCGAAAGCATAGATTGCGGCACTGTATAGAACAAGTTAGGCGTTGGAAGCTGCTTAGCCTGAACTTGATCAGCGATATCTTCACCCAAGTAGAAGCCGATATGAGTCGGTTGGTTATACATTGAATTCTGAGAGTTTACCGATAGACGGTATACCGGATCATGCATCAACGTGTAAATAACATTATCCGTCGGAATATCAGTCGTGTAAATTCGTAATGATTGATTGTCGCTTGTGCGTACAAGCACCTCTTCACGCCAGTCTCCGAAAATATCAGCGATTAGACCTGGATTAGCCTTCGTTCCATTGTTGGAATATGCGCCTGTTAATTGCTGTAGTGTAACAAGCTCACTATCTCCAGTTTCTACATCGTAATTGAACTTTGTAATTGATGGTGCATCTGTTGAATTGAAGTTATCTGGACCATCGAATAGCTCGCTCAGTAAATCTCCATCCCAGTACAGAATAAAGTTTACAGGTGCTTTGTTCGCTACACCAATGTCACCAACATCCGCTGTTAGCACTTCACCACTTACGATGTTGTACATCGGTGTTTCCACTGCCCATACTTCATAGCCTGGTAATGGTGTAATATTGGCTGCAACTCCACGTCCGACATCACCTTTGTTAGCGGAGTATGTCCATACAGGCTCTCCTGAAGAGCCTTTTACTAACGTTACATTGTTTGGAGGACCAGCTTCATGAGGCGAGAATACATAGATTTCGTCGCTATCTGGTACCATTGCCGCCACATGTAGAGCATCACCATGAACTGCCGATACCGTACCCTTTGCACCGGTCAAGCTCCATAGTATGCTACCATCCTGATCTAATGTAAGGCTACCAAGCACGATCTCGGAATAACCGTCGTTATCAAGATCAGCAAGTGCCAAGTTATGATTTCCTTGGTTGCTGCCAGCGTTCCAATCCGCAAGCTTAAACGTCCATAGCTCTACAATTTCTCCATCAATAAATTGATAAGCCGCCGCAAAGTGTGGACCATAGTGACCACGAACCTCAATTACTGTTGGATAAGGCTCTGCACCCGCAACACCATTCTTCGGTAAATATCCTACTGCACCATTAAAACGATCACTGCGGTTATTGTTGGGATCTCCCCAGTTAGCATTGATGCTGTATGGTGCGAAGTAATCAACCGTTTCAATCGGTTCTCCTGTTAGACCGTTAAATACTGTCCATGTTTCAGGACCATCTGCTACTCTACCTGTTGCCCATCCATTGATTGCATTGTCTCTAGCAGGATTTTCCACCTGTCCGACCCAAACCGCTTCTGGGTCACCTAATACCCATGCAGGCTCATCCACTAGATCATTAATCGTGCCATCTTCCTTCGGCAGATACCCTCTTGTTCCGTCTGCTGTCTTAATCGCTAGCTCTGCTCTTCCATCTTGATCTAGATCATAGAAGTTAAATGGACTATGATGTGCACTAGACGTAATATTGATACCTAGATTAATTCTCCACAATAGCTCGCCCTCAAGCGTATACAGGTCAAAAATCGTTTCACCTGTATGTCTTGCTGTTAGACCAGGGTCTTGTGCTTGCGAAGGATACCACTTAACAAGCACTTCATATTGTCCATCTCCGTTGACATCAGCAACAGACATATCATTGGCTGTGTAAGTGATATCAGCAGCATCTGCTTCAGAAGCACCATATGCACGTGCTGGGTTGACACGATCAGCTGGCTTCTGCAATGGGATATCAATATAATTATTAGCCCAAGCCTCTACTGCCTTGCTTTTCTTACCCGTGCTAATTGTTTCAACTACGTAAACATCACCATCGGTACCTTCCTCATCGATAAAGTTAAGTGTAGCAATTGGTGTGCTGTTAATTTTGGTTCCATTTCTGTAAACATTAAAGGTTAACCCTTGATTATATTCTGTAGCTAACAAGCGCCATGTAACAAGGTTGCCTTCCCCGTCGTTAACAGGTACCGCTACTACGCCTCTATCTAGCCATTCCATACTGTATGGCTCATCGTTCATTTTATTTTTGTTGCGATTTTCAATATAAAGCTTAGCCTTGATCGCCATTCGATTAACCGCTACTTCTGGCTCACTCACCAATGTACCTACATATCCGAATACGCCTTGCTTATTTGGATCATAAACAAGCTCAGTCTCATCTAGAGTCCAAGGAATCTCCGTTAACTCCCAGTTTACAGCAACCGATTCAGTCGTGCCGCCCGCTACTTTAACGTTAATCGTTTCTGGTAGCTCAAGCTCTTCCTCATCAGCTACATCGCCAATGTAAACAACCTTAGTCCAGCTTTGCAATGAGTTGCTATCTGCTGTTTCAGGAAGTGCTGGCAAGAACTCATAAGGCAGTACCTCAGTAATGGTGTCGCTAGATAGCGGCTTTGTAAAGAAATACATATTATCAATGCCGTTATCCTCAATATTAATGTTGTTTCCTCCTGCACGCTCGCCAGTTAGAACGAATGAACTGATCTGACTTCCGTCAAAAGGAATCGTTAATACGGATGGCTCAGCCGCAGCTTGATCTCTTGGCACAAGCGAAACTGTAGCAATCATCTCATCAAAGTCAAACTCTACATCAACTGTGTACCAAGTATTTACAGCGTTATAGGAGAAAGCATGGTAACGATCACTGCTCCAGAAGTTGTTAGGATCTGGTCCAGTCGGTCCTGGCAACGCCCCTGCAAATGCACCAATTGTTCGATCAGTACCATATGTTCCTGTTCTTAAACTAAGCAGCGTATTGGAACCGTCTTGGAAGCTTAGGTTAAACGTATTTTGATTCGTTGTAACTGCTGGCACTTTCCAGTCAAAATGTGCATATACCTTGCTTCCGAAGACAGCTTGTGGCAAATCACCTTTACCACCGCGATTGCCTGAACCAGAAGCGTCAAATCTGAAATAATTGTTTACTTGTGGATCGTCTTCTCTCGCGAGCGCATGATACGTACCTCCGGCAAAAATCCATAACGGAACGTCATCATCACCAGCGAAATTGCTTCCGAACGCTAGCGTATATCCATCTTCAACGAGATCATCAAAGTTTGGCGTCGGTTCAGCAATTGGTGGGATATATGAAACATTAATCGGTACGCTAGCCTTTACCTCTTCATCCATATTCGAGGTAGCTGTCAACGTTGCAGTACCTTCACCAACCGCTGTCACGGTTACACTGTCATTCTCATTAACAGCAATTGAAGCGATATTCTCGTCACTAATTGACCATGTGTAGCTTCTATCTGTTGCATTAATTGGCAACACAATTGCACTGAAGGTCGCTGAATGTTTATCAGCAAGAGATCCTTCACCATACTCCAAATTAGCTTCTGCTGGTGTAATTGTAACTTCACTAGGATAGATATCTGGCGCTTCTAAGCCACTAGCTGCTGCTTTAATGACAATGTTGTCTAAACGCATTCCGTAGCTATCTTCATCCCACACGATGTCACCTGCATTATTAAATCTTGCCCAGTTTTGACCGTTAGCACGAGATGCTCCAACACTTAAGCTCGTCAATTGGCTTTCAGCAATGGTAATTGGTTCAGGTGTTGTATAGTTTCTTGCATCTCCGTCAGTTACAGTGATCGACGCAACTTGTGAGCGAAGATCGACATTAATTGTCGCAGTAAGCTTCGTCAAACGAGGTACACTGGATAACGCTGTAATAGCAGAGCCTACTTCCGGTGCGTTTGTATTTAACGCATTACCAGCGTAGTACGTCACATTGGCTGGAGAATTAACAGCCGTTCCTCCTCCATTACTGCGAAGTGTAATGACACGATTATCCCCATTGTTAAGTCGTACATCTAAGGAATTGGCATTTGGACGAGTAATATCCACCCACCAGTCGAAGCTCACTTCAACTAAGTCGTTGTCTGTTAGGTCATACTCACCACTATCTAGTGGCAATGTCCACCAATAGCTTGCCCCGCTGCTTGATGGTGGTTGAACGCGAAGTACTTTAGAATCAAAATTGGCTACCGTAACGGATCCTGGCCCTTCTACTGCAGGAGCACCAGTTACTGTCCCTACGAGCTCACCATCTTCAAAATCCAATACACTACCTACTTGTGTCAGTTCAATTGGTGTGTTGTTCTCATTTTCGTCTGCGCTCACAATCATCGAGGACATGAGCGTAACTACCATTGAGACAACGAGAAAGACTGACACGTACTTCTTAAACCTACTCTTCATCCACTTCACTCCTCACAATGAATAGATTTTCTTGTCACGCCGCCCAAAACTTATGCAGCTCCAGTATAAAGCGCTTTCATTATGTAAAATCATAGCTGTCTTCTCCTTGGCGCTGAAGATAGGAGACTAGTGTAAAGCCGAGTTTCATCAGCGGAATGAATTCGATGTTATTATAGTCACACTCCAGCTGTAACGTAAATCATATGTATTGATTGTGCTTGTCTCTTTTGATTATGTAATGGCATAGAAATGTAGAGGTCCGGTGTAAGCTGTGGACTAGAGATGCGCTTAAGCCTTGATATTAAAGCGTTTTTAAGAATTACACTTTCAAAAAGCATGTGTACTATTTTGCCACTTGCTCAAATTTTTGCATAAGGTGTTCTAGTGCTCTATTTATTCTTTCTTGTGGAAAACGTTAATAGCACCTACCGTACTCGGCAGGCGCTATTACACTCAATATGGCATATTAAGTAAAATATTCTATTTTTGCATTGGGAAAATACTCATTAATATATCTACCCAATGTTTCTTTAATATCTGCCTGCTCTTGATCGGTGTATACATATTTCCCGATACCATAGCGGCCCCATTTCCATTTTCGTTTACTTTCATCGAGCTCAAGCTTGGTCATTGGATAATTTTTTTCAATAACATTCTTCGCCGGCCTCGTAAAGCGATGCTGAATTAATTCAAAGGTTAAGTCCTGCTTTGAGGAATCGGTAAGAGCAGATTCAAGCTTCTCAAACATCTCCTTATAGCCCTCCTTCCACCCTTCATGTAAATAAATAGGGGCAATAATAAAGCCAAGTGGATATCCTGCCTCACCTACTCTTCTAGCTGCTTCCATTCGCTCTGCTTGTCTAGAGGTGCCTGGTTCGAAATTTTTAATGATATATTCATTATTCATACTAAAGCGAAATCGCGTTCGTCCATTATGCTTAGCATCAAGCAAATGATCGACATGCTCGAATTTCGTTACAAATCGTAATCGACCTAGCTCAGTTTGCCCGAAAAACTCAATTGCCTTCTTTAACGAATGGGTTAAATGATCAAGACCTACAATATCTGAGGTGCAGGACGCTTCAAACCTTGTAATCTCTGGTGCTCGCTCCTTCATATATTGCTCCGCAGACTCGAATATATCGTCGAGATTAACATAGGTTCGAATATACGGCTTACTGCCCATTGTCGTTTGTAAATAGCAATAATGACAATGACCCATACATCCTGTGGCAAATGGAATGGCATATTCGGCAGACGGCTTAGACGTATCAAACTTTAATGTTTTTCTTACGCCAACAACAAGCGTAGACTTCGCATTTCGATACTTTTGAAAATCATTGTCTCCCGGCAAGTTACGAATCTGATTATGAGAGGTCGTTTCTCTAATTTCGATGCCCATATGCTCAAACTTGGCTACTAGCTCCTTTCCAAGCGGATATTCTAATGCTCTTGGCTCCACATAAACTAGCTGCGGTACGAACGGCTTAACCATATAAGCCCTCCACATCAGAAAACCCAAAGGCATCATAATAAGCAGCCTCTGCTTCACTTGCCGACTCATATACGGCAATCTCATCATTTAACGGATAATAGGTTTCATAAATAAACAGTGCTAGGTCGCCAGGAGAATGTGGATTCATAACAACTGCTGCCTCCTGTACATTTGCAACTCCTTGAACATGAGGATTTCGAATAATGACATATACGATTTGACCTGGCTGAAACATTGCTGACATCTCTTACCAACCCCACTCTGACGTTTTGGTTAGTATGATGCCAATGGTTCTCCAATATTCAAACTGAATCCATATGTAGTAAAATATATGGAGACGCATATCAAAATTCATAAGGAGCATGAAATGGAACAGCAAAGAGAAGGCTCTGTGAAAATTAAAGATCAGAAGAAGTTTAACCCTAAGGACGCCATGCTAGTTTTTTCAATGTTTGCAATTGTTAGTGGGGTTGTTCTTTTTGCCTTAATCGTAAATGACGTGCTCACCATTCAACAGCTTTTATCATTTGATGAGCCGTATGCCATCATAATGTACACCGTATTCTCAGTCATTGGTCTAACGTTATTTGGTGTACTCCTAACCCTTTGTACACCAGCAAAACATGTTGACGATACGAACCAAACGTATCAGGACCTATCTGTATCGACAATTGTAGGGTTTATGCTGGTCGGAGCATTATTTGAAGAGCTACTATTTAAATATAATGTGATTTCTATGAAAAAGTAGTTCTACATAAAATAAGAAAGGTCGGTTCCCCATTAATTGAGGTTCCGACCTTTCATTTTTATATTGGATGACTAGCTGAAAGTTATCTAGGCTCTTACTGCTTCACTGCTTCACAATGTTCTTCTTCATTATTTGAAACAATTGGTATGTTATTTGCTGATGTTCTACGTAACAAGTGCTGCTCAAAATAATTAGCAATTCTAGCAAATGTCATACTCATTAATACAGCAAATAAAACTATGCTATAAAAGCCCGCACCAAGTCCGATCCCTGCTCCCCCTGCAAAAAGAATCATAGCAGCGGAAGTCAAGCCCTTCACCTTTAAGCCGTCTTTTAATATTACACCTGCTCCTAAAAAGCCAAGCCCTGCCACAATTTGTGCTGCTAAGCGCATAGGGTCCATCATTGTGTTTGGATATAAACCACTCAATTTCCAAGCGCTGTTGATCGAAATAATTGTGATCAGTGTGCATGCAACGCAGACATACATATACGTCTTCAGACCAGCAGGCTTATTCTTCGCTTCCCTATCCCAACCAATCATTAAACCAACGAAAGCACTTAGAAGAATCTTAATATATGCTTCATAATATAGTATGAAATGTTCATAAAAGCTTTCAATTAGCTCCATGAGAAAAACATACATGAAGTTTACCTCTATTCCTAGGTTATTATAAATATTAAAATCACAGTTTATCTCCATGAATTAGAATAGAAGCCTGTGACTGAGATACCTTCATTAACAAATTGAGAATAAGATTATTCAATCCAAATCGGTGCAGTCGCAGCAAATTCTCCGTCCTCTTGATACACTTTAATAAAGTAATAGCGTTCCCCTTTAGGCAGTTTAAGCTCAAAGCTTAATTCTGCTTCCGTATTCTCGATTGAATGCAGCACTCTACCTTGTTCACCAATAATTTCTGCTCGAACAATACGATGTCCAGTCTCCTTGCGATAATTAGCTTTAACAGTAAATTGAAGCTCATCTGTCGCCTGAATACGTGAACCCATAATTTGGCCATTAATTCGGAACCAAACCTGAAGAAATAAAGCTGAAGTAAAGTAAACACGTTGACGACGTAACGCATCGTAAAAATGCTCCTCCGTCAATCGATCCACTAGTACACCCGTACGTAGCGTATTTTCCGTTCCCCATTGTCCAAAGTGATTATCTTGGCTACCAACAGGAGCGATATGCCAACCTAGATCAAGTGCTCTGACATAGTAGAATAAACCGCCAAGCTCCTTAGATTCGATCGTATTTACTTCGAGCGTGTGCATTACTTCATCAAGCTCAGCATCATAAGGAGCAAAGCCATCTAAATGACGATTTCCACAAGACCATGGATGATTCCACTGCTGTATCGAATCCTTATACTGCTTAATTAACTCATAATACGTTGGAATATCATTAAATTTAGTTTCGTAAGCATTAATGAAGCAATCCATATTGTAGGTGTTCATATGACCGAACTGATTATACCAGGTTGTTTCAGCTCCATAGAGCGCCAAGAAAACATCTTCCTCTGTTTTCGCCGCTGCAAATGCTTGAATATCCTTCCACTTACGACTTTTATCCCAATCTAAATAATGATCGTATAAATTACTATGCTCAGTAATTGCTAAGAAATCCAGTTCTCCTGTATAACGAGCATAGTCGTAAGCATATTCTGGTACACCAATACCGTCTGAGAATCCAGTATGGCTATGCAAATTACCGAAAAATACTCGATATTCTCCAGCTGGATCAGCTAAATCCTGCGGTCTTGGTCGAGGCACTGGAAATTCAGTAGCTTTTGCAAAAGCTAACCAATGAATAAATAGACTTTGTCCCTCATCAATTGATGAAATAACAAGACAAATATCTTGAGTACCAGTTAAAGATAAGCCTTGAGGGTGAGCCAAATCACCAGCTAGGATGGACCATCTTTTCCATTGTTTAAATAACGTAAGCTGACCGATCATGATGCCATCTGGGCCGTCTAAACGAACCTCTACTTGAACCTTTAAAGATTTATCTGGATTGGCAAACCCAAATTCCCCTCTTATTTGATTGACATTGATTTCTGACAAGTCAATATTTTTATATAGTACATAAGCTCCAGCTGTACTCGCTGCTGCAATCATAACATTTCGATCAGGCTCAAGTTGGTCATCCTCCTGAAGTACGAAGCCCTCTTGCTGATCCCAGTTACTAGCAGCAAATAGTAGTGGTGCTTTTTTTCCTTGATTAGCAATCGTGATTGCTTTTTCAGAGCCAAATACTTCAACATTTCGTAAAAATGCATTTTCATCATTCGAGCAATAAGTAATCGTTATGCGAATATATTGAGCAATAATAGCATTCAGCTGATGCAGAATACCTGTATCTGTTGCTAGATCATTATCGAATTTAGTAATAATCTCAGTCCAGTTTAATCCATCGCTACTAGCCTCTACAAAATAATGAACATAACGTTCCTCACCATCATAAACATTAATCCGAATTTCATTGATCTCACATAAGCTTTCTAGATCAACTTTCCACCATTTATAGTAGGGGCCGCCCTTCCAACATGTATCGTTATTTCCGTCTAAAGCCTTACTTGCCTCAAAACCTTCAAGCTGAAATTCAGCGTTGGCCGATTTTCCTAGACTAAGCAATTGCATATCTGCATTTAGTGAATTTGATGTTCTATCCTTTTCCATAAATATCGTGACCTCACTTTTAGCTAAATTTCTTATGCATACTGGTTATCCCTTTACAGCTCCAATCATAACGCCCTTAACAAAATGCTTTTGTACAAATGGATATAGGAAAAGCATTGGTAAACTCGACACGACAATGACTACATACTTTATCGACTCTTTTATCATAAGCTGATCGACCAAGCTTTCACCTTGACCACCTACAACAGAAGCCATATCATCCTGAATAAGCATCTTTCTAATGACCATTTGAAGAGGCATTCTCCAATCATCATTTAAGTAAATAAGTGCCATAAAATATGCATTCCAGTGCGCTACCGCATAATACATTGTAACAACTGCAATAATCGGCATAGATAACGGTAAAACCACACTAGTTAATGTTCGAATGTTACTACATCCATCGATAAATGCTGCTTCTTGCAACTCAAACGGGATAGCAGTTTGAAAATATGTGCGCATGACGATCAAATTCCATACACTAACCGCACTCGGAATAACCATTACCCATAAGTTGTTATATAAGCCTAGCATGTTTTTATAAACTAAAAATGTTGGGACTAATCCTCCATTAAATAAAAGAGTGAAGGTGAAAATCAGTACAAGTACGTTACGACCTACTAGATCTTTACGCGATAACGTATAGGCTCCCATTGTAGTCATGATGACATTAATTGAGGTACCTACTACCAAATAAATGATAGAATTTCTATATCCTGTCCAAATATCTTTGTTTTCCAATACTTTGCGATATGCATCAAAAGTTATGTCCTTAGGTAGCAGCCATAACTCACCTTGTACAATAGCCCAAGGGCTGCTTATTGAAGCACTAACGATATATATAAGGGGATATAATATCCCAATCATAATAATCGTCAATATTGTGTAAATGATAGTATCATACACGATATCTCCCTTTGACTTTTTACCATAATGGCTCATGCTCCCTCTCCTTTACCATAAGCTAGTTCCACTCATTCTTTTTGCTATTGTATTGACTATAATAATAAGAACGAAATTAATGACTGAATTAAATAAACCTACAGCTGCTGAAAAGCTAAATTGTGAGCCTAGCAACCCCATTTCGTATACATAGGTTGAAATTACACTGGAAGCTTCTTTATTTAAGTCATTTTGCATTAAATAAACTTTCTCGAAGCCAATATCCATAACGGCTCCAAATTGAAAAATCAGCATAATAATGGCAGTAGGAATAATTGCTGGAACTGCAATGTGTATAAGACGTTTAACCTTCGTAGCACCATCAATCATGGCAGCTTCATATAAGCTCTTGTCTACACCAGCTAATACTGCAATATAAAGCACAGATGAAAAACCCATATTCTGCCATACATCAGAAAATACAAAAATACTTTTAAACATAGATGGCTCTGTCATGAAATATATTGGTTCTACTCCAAATAACCCCAAAAGGTTATTGATCAAACCACTAGACGGTGATAGAAAAGCCATAACGATACCTACTAAAACAACCGTCGAAAGGAAATGTGGCATAAAAGTAATCGATTGGACCGCTTTGCTAAATCGTTTACTCTGAACTTCATTCACAAGTAGTGCAAAAATAATTGGTATTGGAAAAGCTACCGCAATTTGATAAAGACTAATCCCTATCGTATTTCGAATCAACGTCCAAAACTGATAGTTATTAAAAAATCTTTCAAAATGTTTAAATCCGACCCAAGGACTATCCCAGAAGCCTTTAACAGCACTAAAATCCTTAAATGCCAGTTGAACCCCATACATTGGTAAATACTTTAGTAGTAAGAAGTAGAGGACAACAGGTAGAATAAGTAAATATAAGTCCCAGTTTTTAGTGATTGTACGGGATATACGAAATTGTTTCTTCTTGACTTCAGATGTCATCTCAGCACTCCTTTATTCAAGAGTATAACCTGGTGATAATAAGGAGGGGGGGAGTATAAAGCCCCCTCCTAACGTATTCGCTAGCTAATTATTGTTGGTATCTTGCATAGGCAGCAGAGTAAATAGAGTACAATTGATCAAATCCCATTTTTTTAATTTGTTGAACGTATTTATCGAACTCATCAATTGAAAGTTTACCTTGAACAAATTCAGCTGTTACTGATGCTACCATTGAATAAATATCTGTTTCTAGTGCTTGCTTTTCAGTTGATTCATCAGCTGAGAACGGTAGCGGACCCCAAAGTTCTTCTGGTAAGAATTCCACTAAGTTTTCTGCTGCTGCCTTTGCTGATGGTTGAGTTTCTCCGCCTTTGAAATAATCCTCGTAAATGATCGTAGGAAGAGAACCACCTGCATAAGGAACATATTTGGATACAACCTGGTCAAATGAAGAGCCTTCAGGAATGTTATTTACAATTTCCGGTAAGAAATCATAGCCGTCTGCTGTTTTTTCATAGGACTCACCTTCAATACCTAGATACAACATACGAGATCCTTCTTCACTGTAGAAATAATCAATCCAGCGCATCGATGCTTCAGGTTGAGGATTAGTGCTTGAAATCATAAATGCACCTTTGGAACCAAAGTGTCCACGTGCACTAGTATATAACTGATCCCCAAATGGTCCAGTTAAAGCTTGATCCAAGCCAGCATAATCAGCAGCATTGCTATTAGCTCGTCCTACAACATTGGCAAACGAAAATCCACCCAATCGATTTTGTTCATTCAATGCCAACACCTGTGCTGCTGTAGTTGTGAAAATCTCTTGATCAATTAATTTTTCACTGTACAATTTGTTCATATAAATAAGGAGTTGTTTATACTCCTCACTAATTGGGAAGAATCTCAATTCACCTGTTTCAGGATCAACATCCCAGTTTCCATTGCCAGTACCGCGGTTACCTAAACCAAAAGCACCTCTCAAAACTAGCATTAATTCATCTAAAGTATCTGCAGTAAGTGGTACTTCATCTTTTATACCATTTCCATTAGGGTCACCATCACGGAAAGCAACTAATGTTTCGTATAGCTCATCTGTTGTTTTAGGCATGCTTTTCCCGACTTTTTCTAACCAGCTTGTATTAAGAAATAATTTTTTTGTTATCTCAATACTTGGAGAATCAGTTAAGCTTGGCATTGCATAGATACTTCCATCTGCTGTTGCAACAGCCTTTTTCACATCTGGATACTTTTCCATGATCGCTTTGAAGTTAGGAGCGTACTGATCAATCAGATCATTTAATTTTAATAAAGATTCCCCAGCGCCATATTTATCTACATCACTGTCCGGCATTTTAGTACGGAAAAAAATATCGGGAAGTTCATTACTTACAAGTGCTAAATTACGTTTTTCAGTCATGTCTGCGCTAGAATATTCATCCCACTCGATATGGATTCCTGTCATCTTTTCATACTCTTGCCAAACACGAATGTCATTCCATTCTGTCGGTTGTGCTGGACTTAGCATTACCATTGCGTTTAAAGTAACTGGCTCATTGACAATAGGAAATCCAGAATCGTTAAGTAGTGACTTACTTTCAGGGGTAGTAGCTTCTGTAGGCTTTGCGCTATTTCCGCTGTTACTATTACCACAAGCACTTACCATTGTGGTTGCTAACGCACACATTAAGATAATCGATAATGTTTTCTTCATTCGTATTCCCTCCAAATTATTGATCGAATTTAAAAATTTGAATATTCGAAATATTAAGACAATAATTAATTTATGGTAGCCTTCACCAATATAAGGCTACACATTCAGGTACTCATAAAACATTCACCGAGATTTTGACTGAATTATCCGTATGTAATTAATTGGGATTAGAACTTAAATTTAGCATATTCCCTTTTCTACGGACCTTTTGCTTGTATTTATATTTGTACTTATCGCTTACAATATAACTTTCACAAAATTCTATAATTTGATCCTTCGCACTGGTTACTCTCGTTAAATATATAACCGCTTTATTTTTCTTAATTTGAAGCTGGGTTGCGATTTCTGCAGGACAATTTTTCGCCTCAACCTCAACCTCTGCTTCTTCTGCCATGAGCCCACAACTATGGAATATCGTCATATACAAGCCGTCGCGGTTAATATCATCCTCTGTTGCATTCCCCAAATATTCCAATGGAATATAGGAACGTTCCCATGCAAATAGCTCTCCTCCAATATGACGAACTCTCGTTAGTTCATAAATTGGATCATTGATTTTTAACTTAAAATGACTCATTAGCATCGGTGTTGCTTTCACTTGTTGAAATGAAATAAGAATAAAAGAATTGTCTACTCCGGTTTTTTCTAGCTCCAGTGATAGACTATAATCACTAGATAACTCATGTTCAAATTTGGGCATTGATACAAAAGTTCCTTTTCCCTGCTTTCGAACAAGATAGCCTTCTTGTACTAAACCTTTGATTACTTCACGTACTGTAATGCGACTGACACCGTATTCATCACACAATTCTCTCTCACTTGCAATTTGCTCACCCGGTGCCCAAACTTTAGTCTGAATATTTTCTAATATTTTATTTCGCAATTGATATTGAAGCGTATAGGGCAACTTCTCGTCGAGCACTTCTCGCACCTCCTTCCTTTTATTCATTATTGAGTGGTTATAACAAGTTACTCTACTGGTTATAATATTATATCTAGCTTCATTTTATGTCAATGTTATTTTTTTATACTTATTTGCACTTTTATCACTTGACCTTTTTCTTTTGTTCACGTTCATACATGGTGTAAGGGATGAGCGGAATGCGTTCCTTTGTATTTAAAAAGTTGAAGCCATTGAAATTTTACGACGAGTAAAATTTCAATGGCTTTCTTTGTTTAGCTAGGTGGATTTTGTCCCAGGCTATTTTATGTATCTGTTTATAGGCACATAAATCATCTATTTTTATAGCTTATGAAGAATATTAACAAGCTCCTCTGACATCGATCTTAATTCTTCCACAGAAGCATTAACCTCTTCCGTTAATGCAGCTTGCGCTTGGGTAAGGTTAGACATGCTTGAGATAGTTTCAATAATATGATCGATGTTTTTCTTCATATCACTCATCGTTTTCTCAATATTACCTGAAGCATTTCTACTATGAAGAGCCAGCTTTCTGACTTCGTCCGCTACAACTGCAAAGCCTTTACCAACCTCTCCTGCATGTGCTGCCTCTATCGCTGCATTTAAACCTAGCAAATTAGTTTGATCCGCAACCTCGCTAATTAACGCGGTAATTGCGGTTGTTTCATCCGTTTGAGATTTAACCTTAGTTGCAGCCTGGTGAGATTGTTCTTGAGCGGATGCAATATCTTGAGCTTGTTCAGTAACAGATACAATGCCGTTAACAATATCATTAATTGCTTGGAACAAACCATTCATTTGAATATTTACAGAAGATATAATTTCATCCTTAATGACTTGATGCGTAATATCTCTAATTGTTCCAGCGACACGTATCGGCGTACCATTATCGTCACGTAACGTTGCTCCACCAGCATGATACCAGCGATATTCTCCTGACTTGGAGGCCATGCGATATTTTAATACGTACTCGAACTTATCTCTTTCATTAAGCAAATGATTCGTAAATGTCTCTAGTGTAGGCTCACGATCCTCTGGATGAAGTTGATTAATCCAACTGCTCATCTTATTCGGGAAATCATGCTCCCCTTCAAAGCCTAAAGTCTTTCTAAACTGATCAGACCACCAGAATTCATTATTAGGGTTAACTGGATCTCCTGCTACAACTACCAAATCCCATGGCGCTTCACTTAACGCACGATTCACAAGATCATATCTAGTCATTAAAGCTTGTAGCTGTTTACTGCTAACCTTCTTGTTATGAATATCAAAAAATGCACCCGCTACAAAGATTGGATGGCCTTCTGAATCACGAACTGTGGTACCAATTGCTTGATACCATTTGTATTCTCCGGATTTAGTAAGTAAGCGATATTCTCTATCATATTTTGTTTGACCTGTATAATCTAACATATAATCAGCAAAGTATTGCAGCTCACGTTCCTTGTCCTCAGGATGAAGTCGGTCTGACCAGCTATCTAATTTATTAGGGAAATCATGCTCGTCCTGAAAGCCAAGCATATGTCTTAATTCGTCAGAATAAACCAATTCATTCGCAGGGTTAACAGGGTCTCCTGCAATAATGTTAAGCTCCCATTGCCCAATATCGATTGCATCCTTAATCATATTTAATCGTAAAGATGTTTGACCAACACGTGTATCAATAACTTTAGAGATTCGATCTAGTAAGGAATTGAATTGACCAAGCCACGGAGCACCTGCTGCATTCGTGCTGTAACGATCCTCCTTATTTTGCTCTAAACATTCAACATACCTTTCAAGTTCGTTCAACCACGCTAAATCTGAATTGCCGCTATCCATTGACGTGCTTTCTTTCTTGCTGCCTAATTTGAAGATCATGCTGTTATTCTCCTTCGCTAGTATAAGATTCTCAAATCTTCAATAATCAATTCTGTAATTCTTATATAGTCATCGACAATAAATCTTCAAAAATAAATATTGTTTTGCAATAAAATATTACAATTTTGCGTTTACTACGCAAAGTTTTGCGCTGTTCTAATCAAAATTTTTGCGTGATTAATATGTATTTCTAATATCATAATTTCGAGAGATAAAGTTCAAGACGTGATTTAACTATCAAAGAGGTGGGATCGAATTGAAATTATTTCACAAAGAATCTTGATGATGCAAAAGAAAATGAGCAGCGATTAATTACTCATTTACTCAAAGCAAATTAAAAGGAAAGGGATCGCTCCCTTTCCTCGTCTGTACTATATATTACTTACCGTCAGCTTTCCATCTTCCATGCGATATACTTTGTCACAATAGGTAAGCAACCGTTCATCATGAGTAACCATTACCGCTGCTTTTTTTCTTGTTTTAACCTCTTGTGCAATAAGTGATACGACCTCATGTGCACGTTTCGTATCGAGACTTGCCGTAGGTTCATCCGCCAATATTACACTTGGATTATTAATAAATGCTCGCGCAATTGCAACGCGTTGCTTTTCACCACCTGAAAGCTGGTCAGGGTAGCTTTTTAGCTTGGATTCAAGCCCTAATCCTTTTAGCAGCTTAACGGCGTATTCTTTGTCTTCAGAGGAAACCTTACCTGTCATGCGTTTTACGACCAGCAATTGATCGAGAACATTCAAATAAGGAACCAAATTTGAAGCCTGCATAATAAAGCCAATCTCATTTAATCGAATATCGGATAGTTGATTATCGGATAGCTCTGTTATATTTTGTCCGTTAATTTCAACTTGTCCGTTCGAAACCTTAAGCAACGCACCAGCAATAGACAGGAATGTACTTTTACCGGAACCAGAAGGACCAATGACTGCAATAAATTCACCTGGCTCAACAGACAATGTTACTTCTTCGATTGCTGTAATACGATTAGGCCCTTCGTTATAATATTTAGAAACATTCGATAGAGATAATCCGTTTGACATTATTCAACCCTCCCAAGTGCTTTAAGTGGATCAATTTTAGCAATCATTCGAACCGACACTAATGAGCTTAGTATTGAAATGATTAGCAATGCGATGGAATAAGCAATCATCATTGTCGTATCTAAAGCAAATGGCATTTCTTTAGGCATAATTGCCGCTGTACCATACGTAAGCAGTATACCGATAACAATGCTAATGACCGATAAAATGAATACTTGAGAAATGACAGCTTTATATAAGAATTTATTTTTAGCTCCAATTGCTTTCATAATGCCAAATTGATTGCTTTTTTGCAGCGTCATAACATAGAAGAATACTCCTAGAACAAACGCTGATATTGCAAGTAAAAATGCCAACATCATAAGAATCGTACCATTCTCTTCTTTATAACCAGGCATGCCTTGTACCGCAGCTTGGCGAGTAACGGTATCCGTGCCTGTTAGCTGCTGGTTGATGTTTTCTGGATCGATTTTGCTGCCTTGAAGCATAATAGCGTTAACTGGATCTACAATTCCTTTATCAGATCCCGGAGCAGCAAAGGCAATTTTTTGCCATTCAGAAATCGGTGTAAATACAGATGCAACGTGATTATAGGTTTGATCTTTAACAAATCCAATAATCGTCAATGATTCTGTAGAACCATCCAGTTTAAATGTATCACCCAGCTTGTACCCTGCATCCTTTAATGTATCATTTACGATAACATGAGTTGGTTGATCAGCTGTTAAGCCTTCACCTTCAATTACGTTAGGTTGGAGAAAGCTACCCGGAATAATACCAACAATCGCAATATCAACTTTATCTTCGCCCACTGCATCATTTTCATTGACTGCAGAAGCCATTGAAATACCCATAGGTGAAGCAGCGGTAACGTCATCCATCAATACGATTTGCTCTGACAAATCACCAGAAATTAAAGATTTACCCATTGAGTTTTTCGAACCTTGCTGGAAGACTACATAATCCGCCTGCATGTTTTTAAATGTTGACGCCGCTAGTGTAGATAATCCATTACCTAAACCTGATAACAAGAACACTAGCCATGAAATTAAAATAAATATGACCGCCAGCATTGTAAACTTCGTTTTGCTGTGCATCAGTTCTTTCCATGCTAAAAACATCGTACCCTCTCCCCACTTCTTAACTTGACACATATGTCAAATTAGAATTATTTTAATTAGTTCTTTTTCTAACATTGACTATACTCCTTTTATGACACCTGTGTCAAATAAAATAAAAAGGTTAAAATTTTACTTTTTACCGACTCCGCCTAACCATATTTGAAATAATAGCTTACTCCACTGTGATGCAGGAAGATTCATCATATTAGGCGCATCAATTAGGTTAAAGAAAACCGCAATAACAGCAGGAAGCGGAATATTGCCATCGATATTCCCTTCTTTTTGTGCGCACACAAATAATCGATTGAGTTGTTCTTTTAATTGGATATGTCCCTCTTCAATAAATTGTAGATCCTGTTCCACTTGCGTAGAGGTCATCCCATTCAATTTACTAGCATAACTAAGCAGCTGATGGAATTTGGATTCTCCAACGTAAATCGTTAATAGCTGCTGCAAAGCTTCCATACATCCCGATTCATCTACTTGTGATGTTTGATGAAGCACTTTTTCCATTATATTTTTCATGCATGCTGCAACAATTTCTTCTTTATTGGAATAATACTGATAAATAGTACTCCGCGCACCGACTAAGGTATTAGATAATAGCTTAAGCGTAAACCCATCATAGCCATATTCCAGTAGTAATTTTTTCGTATTATCCAGTAATTCTGTTCGCGTAAAGGCTTGTTTTCTTCCCATCTATCTCCCCTCCTATCCCATGCTATTATAACATGGGAATAACATGACTAGCCTATAAATTATCCAGCTTCACTCTCTTCTTAATTCTGCTTAATGATTCGGCGGTCATCCCAAGATAACTAGCTAATTGATGCTGGGGTACCCGATTAATTAACGTAGGTCGATTTTTCAGCAATGTCTTATAGCGTTCTTCAGGTGGTGAAGCGATAAAGACAGCATACTCCTCAGTTAATTTACTAAAATTTTCAACGATCATCAACCGAGTCATATGCTCGAGTTGAGGAAATTTGCTATACATTTCCCTTTCTATCGTTAATTCGCCAACAACCATAACGCTATCCTCTGTGCAAGTAAAGGTATATGGAGAAGTTTTATCTTGTTTATGATGGTTGAATAGCGCAATCGTCTGCTCCTCCGTATAGAAGTTGGAAGTAACCTCTTTGCCATCCTCGTCAATACAGTACTGTCGCACGCATCCCTTTAGAATAAAGTAACATTTTGTAGGGATTTCGCCTTGCTTAAGGAATGAAGTTCCTTTTTTAAATGTTTCTATATGCAGCTGGTCGATAATCGCTTGCTGCTGCTCTTTATTCAGATCGGTCATATTTGACATATATTTGTGTAGTATCTCATTCATTGCTCCCACCTACTTCTTCGTATTGTAGCCTCTATCTTTTCTTGACTTAAGTCAATGCAGAAATTTAGCCCTCCCCTTATATTATAAACATAACTGTTACTTAATTTGCTAATTATTGCAAGGAGGGAAAACCATGAAAGCTATGGTTCAACGAGCGTATGGTTCACCAGAGGTTATCGCACTTCAGCATACTGTCAAACCTTCGCCAGGAAACAAGGATATACTGATCCGTGTTCACGCTGCTACAGTAGGTCCGTCTGATTGCGCTTTTCGCAAGGGCGATCCATTTATGATTAAGGTGTTATATGGATTCTTCAAACCAAAATACGCGATAGGAGGAACTGAACTAGCTGGCATTATTGAAGCGGTCGGAGCCGATGTGAAGCTCTTCAAGCCTGGCGATCGTGTCGTGGGGCTGAGCTCTAAAACCTTCGGGGCACATGCTGAATATATATGCCTTCCAGAAGAAAGTCCCCTAGCGCTTATTCCAGAAAATTTATCCTATGAGCAAGCTGCAGCCATCTGTGACGGTGGGGCAACCGCACTGACATATTTAAGGGATAAGGCGAAACTGCATAAGGGGCAAAAAATTCTCATAAATGGAGCTTCGGGTGCCGTCGGAATCTATGCTGTGCAATTAGCCAAATACTATGGTGCTCATGTGACAGCTGTATGCTCAGGCAGTAACGAAAGCCTAGTAAGAAAAGCAGGTGCCGATGATGTCATTGATTATACGAAGCAAGACTTTACGAAGTCTAGTCAAACCTATGATGTTATATTTGACGCCGTAGGGAAGCGTTCCTTCTCATCATGTAAGTCGGTTCTGTCGGCTAATGGACTTTATTTGACCACTGCCGTTAAGCTTTCCGTCATGCTGCAAACGGTTTGGACTTCTTTATTTAAAGGGAAACGTGTAAGGTTTGCAACAGCTGGACTTGTACAAAATTATGCCACATTAACATTTCTGATGAAGCTGGCTAATAAGCAATCACTGAACGCTGTCATCGACCGTCGATATCCATTAGAGCAGCTAGCGAGTGCCCATAGATATGTAGAAACTGAACGAAAAAAGGGCAATGTCATTATTGAAATTTAAGCCCGCATGCTCATATAGCGTTGGTTAATCAGGTAGCAATAAGTCACTCCATCAAGGAATGGCTTATTTTTTTGTTCATTCGTTTGCTATAGTATGGAGAAGCGAAGACTGCAAATCCGGTACCATTTGTTCAATTATTCCTTTAGAATGATTCATGTAGGTATAAATGATTACTATTGAACGGATGTGTAATATGAAGGTTGTTGGATTCTTTCCTCTTTTTAATATGAGAAAAACTGAGATTACAGCATTGAAAGAGATGTTTGCTACGAAGGGCTTTCGCTATGTAGCAACAGCCCGGTCAGTCGACGAACTGAAGCTAATTTTGCAACAGCAGAATATACAGCTTATAGCCATCAAAGACTTTAATGGCAAGTGGAATGCAGCAGACAAGCTACGATTCGTCATGGCAATTAGCGGGTTGAAGTGGTATCACATTGACACTGAGGATATTGCTCTGCTTGATGATTTAAGAGCAGAAATCATATCGGAGCAGCAATTGTAGTAATCCGCCCCTTGTACTTAGCTCGAAAAAAACCGTGGAAAAAATAAAAAAATGGGTATATATTAAAGTAAGAAACTGGTAATGCTAATGTTATTAATCTTGAGCTACAGCAGTTATTGTGGGAGGGTATATGAAAAAAGAAGGATTATTACGAAAAGGAAACAAATCAGCACTAATCGCGGCAATTGTAAACACAATTATTGCGATCGCTAAAGGAATTGCTTTCACGATTACTGGAAATGTAGCGATGTTTGCAGAAACAATGCATTCTCTCGGAGATGCAGCGAATCAATTTTTCGTGTATATTGGCAGTGCATTAAGTAAGAAGCTGCCTAACGATCGTTATCCCAATGGCTTCGGTCGACTAGTGAATTTAGTGCTATTAGGCGCAGTCTTAATTGTCGGGATTATGAGCTATGAAACGATTAAAGAAGGATACCATCATATTCTTCATCCGATTGAATCCGATGGAAAATCAATCATTATTAACATAGCTGTGTTGTTGTTGGCCGTGATCTTGGAATCCTACGTCATGTTCAAGGCGATGAAGGAAGTATTACATGAGGTTAATGTTGAAGCGAAAGGTTTTTCCATTATTACTAAAAGCTTTGCCAATCTCGGACGATCCAAGCCTGCAACGAAGCTTGTATTTATGGAGGACTTAGTTGCAACTTCTGGTGGTGTCATTGCGATCATTAGTATCCTGCTATCTTACTTTGCTGGATGGCATGCTGCTGAAGGTGTCGCATCTATTATCATTGGGGCTATGATGTTCTATGTTGTCGGCAAAGTTTTCCTAGATAACGCTAAAGGTGTGCTTGGCGAGGCAGACGATGAGCTGGAAAACTCCATTGCAGAGTTCATTTACACGAATCCAGAAATTATCGACATCAGATCGTTATTTGCCATGAAGGAAGGCGAGGACTACCATATTGAAATGAAGCTAGAAATCGATACATCAATCACTTTAGCCCAAGCGCTTGCCATTAAAGAGCGCATCGAAAATGCAATCGCCGCTATACAAGGCGTAACAGATGTCATTATCGAGTTCGTTGAAGACGATGGAATTGTATCATGGGCACAGCCTGTAAAGGTAAAATAATCGGTGCTTCTCTAATATAACCGCAATATAGCAACAAGGCTGCCAGCAGTTTACTGCTTGGCAGCCTCGTTTGTTTAGTTCGCATAATCACTTTTATCGGTCAGCAAATTCTGAATGGTCAGTAAGTCGGTCAAATCTAGTTCCTGAACCTATCCATAACGTGCCATCATAAACACTAGAAAGGAGGTTGGCTTCTAGACTAATCCACCATTTCCCTTGGTCCTCTGTGACAAAGAGAACATTAGGATCACTCCATTGCGCTATGCCATTTTGTTCAAAAAGCAACTTCACCTCATAAACCGTCTTAGGTTCACCAGCTACAAATTTAGCTACCTTGGGATTAACTTCACCAGTACGTATGATGGAATATTCTTTTACAGTGGCACCCTCATTGTTAGCTAAAATAGCCTTATTGTTGGCAATCCACTGTTCTTTGGATAGCGTTCCTTGCGTCGCGTCATTAAAGTAGGATGGAATAATTAGATCTCCCATCGTCTCAATATCATCTCTCATCCTTGCGTCTAGATAAGCCGCAACTACATGTTCAGCACTATCTTGCTGCTCTGCTGCTTCAGTAGATGATTGCTTTGCCTCTGCCTGAGTATTGTTTGTTGGACTATTAGTAGCGTTGTTAGTAGAGCAGCCAGTAATCATTACACATAATAATAACAATAGAATCATTCTTTTTAGCATTGGATACACTCCTTTAATGTTTACATAGATGGTTAAACAACTCTCTTATTTCTCTTTATTTCTACCCTTGCAATAGTAGCAAATGATACGCTACAATTTCGTTACAATTTCGCCTAACTAAAAAAACGAGCCTTAAAGGCCCGCTTCTTCAATGATCACTAGCTATCAAATTTTTCCCTGCTTGCTCGCCATTGCTCTGCTTCAACAGGATTATTGTTTTTCTTATACAAATCAATAATTAACTCAAACGTGCTTTCATCCTCAGGAAGTAATTCCGCTTTAATTCGATAACAATTAATAGCTTCAAGTAAATTCCCCCGCTCTAGATGATATTTTCCTACTGCTTCAACAAGCTCTACCAACTGGCTTTCGAGTGATATTCGTACATCCAAAATCCAGTCCTCTGTAAAATTCCAAAACATACTTCGATTAAATACAGAGAAAATAGGTCTGCATAGCTCTGCCTTTTTCTCAATTCGTTGCTCCAGCATCGCTTGATGCACATTACTCGTATACGTAACCGCATCACATTCAATCGAGCCTCGGAGATGAATATGCTCTTTATCGTGATAAATAAATTTATGCTCGTCATCGCGCAAAATTTTACGCAAATGTGCTAAGTACACTCGTAAATTTTGTCGTGATTGTTTAATATCGTCATGCCCCCACAAATCCGCACAAAGCTGATCTCTAGTAACCGAAGGATGGAAAAGCAAATAGATGAGCAACCGTTTAGCATTACGCGTACTCCAGCCTTCCAGAATTTCAGTATCATTGACAAACACCTGAAATTGATTGAGTATCGTCACTTTTAATTGAGGCTGTTGCTTTTGTAAATGTCCTTTGTGCAGTGCCTGATACATTTCTGCATGTAAATTCGCGAAAAAGTCGTCCTCAGCAACTGGTTTTATTTCAGCACTTTGAATGAATTGATCTAAATAATTAAAGGTAATTAATGGCTGATCGTAAAATACCATATTCGAAGAGTTAAGAATTGTAATGTAACGAGAAAAAGGCAGAAATGAGGTTGCTAGTCCCGACAACACTGGCGGGTAGAACAAATCATGATCACCCGATAGAATTAATATAGGTTTGTTGTTTTCCTTATATCGTTCAAACACGGACGCATGAACGGCAATATACGCTTCTAGCATTTCAAAATAGGTAGCAACACTAACCTTGTTATAGGCCTCATATAATCGCTTTACCTCCGGGCTATTTTTATCTAGTAGCGTAATATTATTAATAACATGCTCTGCAATAGGGCCGATGGAATCTCCGACAATTAATTGCTTTCTACTCGACACATATTTACTAGCGACTTCTACAGAATAATAGATCGGAATTGATAGTAATACTTCCGTCTTTATTAGCTCAGGTCGTTTAATCCCTAATTCTACTGCTATTAGACTTCCCGCTCCATGCGTAACTGCATGACAAGTGTTAATTTCTAATTCATTTAGGAGATAATCAAGATCATTAACAAATAAGTCTAGAGAAAAGGCATCGCTTCCTCTATCACTATTGCCATGTCCTCTCAGATCGTATCTTACGTAATTGTATTTCTCTCGTAAGTAAGGAAGAATTAAATCCCAACTAGTCATATCTAATCCAATGCCGTGAACTAATGCAATCGTTTCAAAAGCTTCGTCATTTACGACATATTCATAATAAATGTTAATATCATCTTTATGTAGGTAAGGCATAGGATATTTCCCCCAAATTTGTAAGCTATGTCTGTAACGTAATTGTAGCGCATCCTTTCAAATTTTTAAATTAGCATATAAAAAAAGAAGGCCCCTATAAGCGGTAGAGCCTTCTAACTGTCTCACGTCCGTTGCCAAATTAATACGGCATCCTCTAATACCTTTTCCCAGTTGCCAATTTCTCCACTATCAAATTCAGCATAGTATACCTCTTCAACTAACTGGCTATCTGGTATCACCGAACGATAGTCCTGATTGCTAAGCTTACTATTAAACATATTTTTCGCAGAAGAATGGGCAATAGATTCGACATAGTAGACAAAACTAACGTATTTCTCCTCCCCCGCTACTTCAACTAGCATCGGTCCCGTCATATTCAGTTGCTGATACGTGTGCCCATAATAATGAACAAATAATTGATCTTCAATCTCTTCGACCTCAAACAGCTCTGGTGAATACGGAATTGTTTTTTCATAATATAGGACAAATGTAAATAATCCAAAAAGAATAAGCGTCGTTGCTACTACCGAGGATAGGACAATTATCATTTTTTTACGAAGCCAGCTACTGTTAAACCGTTTCAACAAGGAGGTGTTTGTTTCAATCGGAACATATAAGGTCATCTTCAGCATTTCATATTCCTGGCGGCAAACATCACAATGGTTTAAATGCTCGTCCACCATCTGCTTTGTATCTTCACTGACAACATTGTCAGCATAAAGCGGCAACAGATCTTGAATAATTGTGCACTTAATCTCTTTCATTATTCATTTCCTCCATATGCTTTATAATTTGTTTCTTCGCTCTATAAAACGTGACCCTCGCCCAGCCTGAGCTTTTTCCAAACAATTTCCCTATACTTTCAAAAGAAAGCTCACCGAACACACGCAATGAAAATACCTCCTTATACGGCTCCAGCATATGATGGATAAATTGATGAATGGCGAAAGCATCTTCCCTATTCGTTAAATAGTTAACGAGCTGCACATCCTCAATTGCTGAATCCGTTAACTGGGTGTGACGCTGTTCTTTTTTGTAATAGGTGAAATATGTATTCCTGGCGATGGTAAATAGCCACGCACGAATATCTTTAGAGCCATCAAACTGATTCATAGACTTTAACGCCTTATAGAATGATTCCTGCGTAATCTCTTCTGCTATTTTGTCATTCGAGCTTAATGATCGAATATATTGATATACTTCAAGAAAATATTGCCTATAAATTTCCTCAAAGTTCAAATCCTCAGCCCCCTTTCACTTATATAACTAGAAAGATTGTATTTTGTTACAATAATCAAAAGAAAAAGCTGTCCCCTATCCTCATAGGAAACAGCTTATAGAAAATTTTACTAAATTAAATCAACTTTATCTACATTACGAATAGACAGGTAAGCGACAAGGATACCGATTGCAGCTAAAATGATTGGCACCGCAATAATTGAGTACAACGAGAAGCCGCCTGAGCTAGAGGAAAAAATAGAAACAATTAATACTGCGCTGACAATTGTGCCTGGCACCGACTTCTTCCACATACCGAAAAATAGAGGAATTAGGCTTAAGCCAGCGGCTGACACCGTATTTAGCAGCATTTTCAACACATAATTGATGACAGTATCCATCTCCAATGAACCAGGAATATAGCCAAAATAATTGTTAACGAGCACAAGTACACCGGAGATCACCAGATTACTTAAAGTAATTGTTAAAAATGTCCATGTAAAGATAATGGTCAGCTTAGCTGCAATTAGCTTTTTCCGGCTAATGGGGTAAGAGAACATCAGCGACATTGTCTTGTTCTTATACTCCTCAATAACGAACTTTGCAATTAATACCGACGCGTAAATAATAAAGGTTGCTCGAACAAATGTATCAATAGCAGAAAAAGCGTCTGCAAAATCAATAAACACTAACTCATTTTCAAGTGTTTCAGGATCAAAATACATCAATGCGACTAGTCCCATAATACAAAGATTTGCAATTAGTATACCTAACCAGCTTCCGTTAAACTTGTTTTTCTTCAATTCTAATTTTATAAGCTTAAGCACTTAGACCGCCTCCGTTCAACATTTCAATAAAGTAATCCTCCAACGAATGCTGCTTCTGAACAATTGAATTCACTGGCACATCAGCCATCGTCAACGTTTTAATAAGCTCGCTTTGCGGAATTGACATATCGTATACTCGAATAGCCTCGTCACCGATTACTTTAATGTTGCTCACGTTCAAGCGATCTGTCAGTATATAGGCTGCCTTCTTCACTTCACGTGTGGAGATCTCCACATATTCACTATTGGACTGGCGCACGCTGTCCATTGAAACCTCTTTAATCATTTTGCCGTGGTTAATAACACCTACAGTATCCGCAATGTGCTCAATTTCTCCTAGGATGTGACTGGAAATGAGCAACGTGATGCCATATTGCTTGGTCAGCATCGTAAATAGGCTACGCATTTCACGAATACCGACGGGATCAAGCCCATTAATCGGTTCATCTAACAGTAGCAGCTCAGGCTTCGTCACGATGGCGCGAGCAATTCCAAGCCGTTGCTTCATCCCAAGCGAGAAGTTTTTTACTGGCTTACTATCAATATTGGTTAGCTGAACCATTTCCAACACTTCATTAATTGCTTTCTTATTGTAGTAGCCCATATATTCGCAATGCAGCTCCATATTTTCCTGCGCTGTCAGTCTCTCATAGAAAATTGGATATTCAATAATACTCCCCATACGCTTCAATAGCTCGATGGAGTTAGGCTGCAGCGGCTTGCCAAATAACTCAATCTCACCCTCTGTTGGTTTGAGAATGGACGTTATCATCTTCATTACCGTTGTTTTACCAGCACCGTTTGGCCCTAGAAAACCGTAAATTTCTCCCTTGTTAATACTCATATTAAGCCCAGATACAAGATCCTTACCGTTAATTGTTTTGCCCAGGCGGTATGTTTTTAATATTGCAGTCATTGTTTTTCCCCTCTCGTGACTTGTTAATTTTATTATAAAAGTGGGGATTATCTTTTTTCTTACTCAATTCTTACTTAAATCTTACGTTTGAGATATTCCGAAGGTCATGCGCTTTAATCGCACGGAAAAGGTCGTGTTCTCATAAGGCTTACTAGTCACCGTAATGGTACCATACATCAGTTCTATGAGACGCTTCGTAATGGTCAACCCAAGACCGCTCCCTTGATACTTCCGATTGCGCGAATCCTCAAGTGTATATAACCGTTCAAAAATATAATCCTGATGCAGCTCTTGTATGCCCTTGCCTCGATCATGCACTTCAATATAGACAGCATCGTTGTCCACTCGCAGAGTTAAACCAAGCATTAATCCCTCCCCGCCATATTGAATAGCATTGGAGATCAAATTATTCAGAATGCGATCAAGTGCCTCTTCATTGGCATACGTGTAGATTGGCTCATCCGGGATATTAATGTCCACCTGAAACCCATTGTCCGACAAAACATCATAGAACGAAAGAATATTACGACGACACACCTCGTTAAGCTGTACGCGAGATAAAGTAAGCTCACGATCTCCAGATTCTAGCTTAGCTAGATCAAAAAAGGTGTTAATCATGTCAATTACTTCCTGCACCTTATCGGTCACTTTGCCTAGCAGAGCAGTTCTTTCTTCAGTAGAAATATCTGAACGATGCATAAGCATCTCCACATATCCAGAAATAACGGTAAGCGGCGTTCGTAAATCATGCGAAATATTGGATAGCATACGACGCATTGAAATTTCCGTTCGAGCATACTCTGCACTGGCCCGTTGATACTCCTCCTGCATCAGATTGATACCTTCCAGCACACGTTGCAGCTCTTGTGTGTCGGTTTGATGCAATAGCTTCTGTGCCGAATGCTCATCTACAATTTCATGCAGCTTATCGGCAATATAACGAATATCTCGACGCAGCGTCAGGCGAGCTTGATATTGGTATACAACGACCGCTAATAACACAACAGACACGATAGATAACATGATGACGGCCATATCTATGCCCCTCCCGCCTTATAGCCGATCCCCCATAACGTCTTAATATACTTCGGCTGTGATGGATTTTCTTCAATCTTCTCGCGTAATCTCCGCATATGAACATTAATAACATTATCATCACCATAGTAGTCGTCATTCCACACCAATTGATAAATCTGTTCCTTCGTATACACACGATTATGGTTGGAAGCGAACAACTTAAGAATGTGAAACTCCTTAGCGGTTAGTTGAATAATCTGCCCACTCCGATGTACCATAAAGTTTTCCACATCGATAATAAGATCAAGCAGGTGCAATGCTGCCGGCTCGCTAGAGACTGGCTCTGACGCTGTCGAGTACTGCTTCGCGCGTCGCAGCGCTGCCTTCACTCGGGCAACCAGTTCAATGATCGAGAAGGGCTTAGCGATATAATCGTCTGCGCCAAAGCCAAGACCAAGCGCCTTATCCAGATCACTGTCCTTGGCAGATAGAATGAGCACTGGAACAACACTATCTCGCCGTATCATCTGCAGCAGATCCATTCCGCTACGTTTAGGCAGCATTAAGTCTAGCAGAATTAAATCGTAGGAAGCAGCTCCGGTTAATAGTCTCTCCGCCTCTTCTCCATCGAAAGCTTGTGTTACGTTATACCCTTCATTGGTTAAATGCGTATGTACCATCTCGCTAATATCAGCATCATCTTCTACAAGCAATATTTTTTCTATCATCTCTTATTTCCACCTTTAGTTGGAATGCTTACTAGTATTTCTTATTCTCACTTAATTATTATACTATACGAAATAGTGCAGACGTCACCTTATCAAAACCCACACATTCCCATTTTATAGTTATATTGTTCTGATTTTTTTCAGATTGGTTAGGTATAATGGTTCATGTTTTTTGAATATTTTGGATAACTCTCTCATTGCAACCACGACATAATTTTAAATGAACACAAATTAACTCCGAAATCGAGTAAAACCTTGTGTTTAATAAATGACATTACTATCTTAGGAGAGATATTATGAAGATTAATTTTAATGACCCGATGTTTATTGATAAGTTTTTAGTTTCTAACGAGGTCATCTCAAAGAAAAAGGTATTTTGGGGATGGTTCATACTAATTTCATGCGTCATATTATACATATCGGCAGTGATTCTCCAAATCGTTTTTACTGGTAATTCAACCTATAACGGCATTGTTGCCCAATTCCAAATTCTCTTTTCAGTATCTATGGTTGTCGGTACCGTAAAACCATCGTATATTATCGCATTTAGCTTAAATGCGTTAAACGCTTGTCTAGTTACCAGCAATTACATTAGAACTGGTGATAGCTCCGTTATTGCTGGAATCATTGTGCCATGCCTAACGATCCTCATTCTCGCAACCATTCGAATGTTCGATAAAGGCGTTCATGCCAAAATGAAAAAAATAGTCGGCCAAAACGAAGAGCTCGGCATGCTATATGAGGAAATAAAAGCAACAGAAGAAGAGCTTTCCGAGCAAAATAGACAGCTTCATGAGTTCAATCGTATTCTTCAGCAAAATGAGCAAAAATTGAATTTTTTAGCGCTATATGACTCCTTGACGGAGCTGCCTAATCGCAAAATGATTTTTGATCGACTGGAGCTGCTCATTCGCATTTCCAAAACAGAGCATATGCAGTTCTCATTAATTTTTATAGATTTGGACAACTTTAAGAAAGTTAACGATTCATTAGGTCATCATGCAGGAGACATCCTGCTAAAAGCAGCGGTGGAGCGATTAAAATCTGTTATCCATCCTGAGGATCTGCTTGGACGTCTTGGCGGAGATGAATTTGCCTTAATTATTCAACGCCATCTTCATGAGAAAGAAATGCTGTATTATCTTGAAGGAATTAAAGAAGCGTTACTTGAGCCATTTATTATTGAGGATTCAAAGTTTACGATTAGTGCCAGCCTTGGAGTGTCGATGTTCCCACAAGATGGGGATAGCGCAACGGATATTATGAAATCCGCTGACACCGCTATGTATAAGGCGAAAGAGCAAGGTAGAAATAATGTTCAGTTTTATAGCATCGAGATGAAAAACGAAATTTTAAGACGAATCGAGTTTGAGAGCATTCTTAGAGATGCGATTGAACATAAAAAGCTCCATCTTGTATTTCAGCCACAATATAGAACAGCGCCGAAGAAATTGCGAGGGATAGAAGTACTGGCACGCTGGAATTCTGAAATATTAGGATTCGTTAGTCCTGCTGAATTTATCCCTGTTGCTGAGGAAACAGGAATGATTATCCCATTAGGCGAGTGGATTATTAGAACAGCATGCCAGAGATCTAAAAAAATATTCGATAATTATCAAATAAATCTCGTGATGTCGATTAATATCTCTGCAGTACAAATAATGGAGCCGTCCTTTGTGAGCATGGTTAAATCCATTATTCAAGAAACACAGTGTAATCCGAAAAATATTGAGTTTGAAATTACAGAATCCGTGTTTATCTCATCGATGGAATACGTCACAAATATTCTTAACGAGCTTAAGCGGCTAGGCATTCGCATTGCTCTAGATGATTTTGGTACAGGCTATTCCTCACTCAATTATTTGCAAACATTACCGATTGATACGTTAAAAATTGATAAGTCTTTTATTAGTAGTATCGATCAGCAGCATAGGAAGCCTATCGTTGGCTCAATTATTTCACTTGTGCACCAAATGGATATTTCTGTTGTCGCTGAAGGCGTCGAAAATGAAACTCAGCTGCATTATCTGAATGATCAGCATTGTGATTATATTCAAGGTTTCTATTGGGGCAAACCATTACCAGACGATGATCTTGATAAGCTGCTTGAAGAAAGCGAAGGTATTACAGTGATTAATCGGTAACGCCAAGCCTAGTTAATAGCCCAATATAAAAAGGATGAGAAGAATCTGAAAACCAGCTCTCTCATCCTTTCTTATTTAGAACTACTATGCTAGGTAAACCCCAGTATAATGCTCCATAATTTTTATCGTTCTTAAATAGTGGGCAAGTACAACAAATCGTTCTTCATCCAAATTATATTCAGGATTCAATTCGAAGTGAACGATGCTTCGCTCTTCTTCCTCTGTTGGTAAAAGCAACGCATTATATGTTGTAATATCCCCCATGATATTTCCCTCAGCATCTCGATTTACGCCGTAATGCTTTAACAGGAAATAATACGACACCTGCTTATAATCCAGTTCATATAGCTCCCGATAATATTTGGCGTCAAATATATAACGCGTTTGATCAGCCGTTGAAAACCAGTAGTAGTCGGGTTCAATCGCATGTCCTTGCTGACCACGAATATCTGGATAGAAGGTCATCTTCTGGAACGGCTTCGGTTCACTGCAATGCGAAAACTTCAATTGATCACGCTCATTGATCATATGAAAATTATATCGCAAGTAATTGCCCACCATATTCTCCCAAACCATATGAAATGAATAGATTTTTAGCTGATGCTTGCCTCCCTTCAGCTCTGTTTGTTGGAAAAACGATAGCAGTGCATCAATTAATCGCAAATGGATATCTTTGAACATATTCCGTTTGGCTTGTCGCAAGGTTGCGATAATTAACGAAGAATTACTAAAGTCGATGTCACTTGTATCTAGCCCTGTTCTGTTCCCTTCTAGAAATAACGAAAATTGCTCTAGTGTAGTATCGATGGCATATGCCATACATTTGCTAACAAATACATGCTCTGATACATTATTACGAACGACAAGTGGCAAAAACAACAGATTAGAATTATTCACAACCTTCGGTGATTTCTGAATCGTATCCTTCCACGAGATTCTTCCCGAATAACTGAACTTTTTTACTTCTCGTTCATTCGTAAACAGCCCATACGTTTTATAGTAGCGATAGATGCTGAGGAAAGCTATGAATGGATAATCTGCATCTAACTCCGATAGAACCCCAGCATACTTATTGTTGCGTTGCTCCGACGTTTTCTTAATACATTGAAACAGCATGCGAAGATATGGACCTAGTGTGTGTGGATCCTGCTGGAATGCTAATCGTTGCTGCACAGTGAATGTATTTTTAGGAAAACTGACCAACACCTTATCTCGGTTAATGATAAAGCCAACGAATTGATATCGTTCACCATCCCTAGTTGCTGCTAGATCTCTAGCTTGAAACAGATGACCGAATTGTTCTTTCACTACAGGGTCAATAAGTTCAGCGTCCTGTACAACATAATATTGTCTATTCTGCATCGCCCATTAATCCTTCAAACTATTGTATTCTCTAAGAAATTGAGCAGAGAAGACATTATTGCCCTCGCTCATACGAAGGTATGCATCGCCAAAGCTATGAATATCGTTTTTGAACAGAGATATTCCCTCTACATATGCTGCGCTTTCGATATCTTCATATAAATATTGAAGTAGCTTGCCTCTTAACTGCTTCAAATTATATTCGTCGTCAGCTTCGCGAAATTTAATAAAAAATTGACCTAATTGCTTATCCTCTTTTAGTGCTAAGCCATCTGTTTTCTTCGTAATAAATCTATTCAAGGCACGATAAAGCGTAATCCAATTGAATGGAAGCTGACTTCCGCCCTCTTCCAATTTAAATTCAAAATTATTAATTGGACTGCCGTCATCCTCATTGCGTACAACAGTATTAGATGGTACATAGTGAAATTCGAATCTTCTCTTAAACGCCGTATCCATTACAAATACGTTCTGGTCATTGGTATTCACCGTTCCAACAATGAACAGATTGCCTGGAAGATAGATCGGCTTTGTTTCATCTTCAAATACAAACTGGGCAATCAATTCATTGTGAATGAGATATTCACTTTCCCCGGTTTCCACATTGCGATCTAGTAGCTGGAATAGATCACCTAACACTGCTGCAACGTTAGCCCTCGACATTTCTTCCAGTATGAGAAAGACCGGTTCACGCTCTTCCACCTCAAAAGCACGGGCAAGCGCTCGCGTGAATACCTTGGGTACAAAATCATACTCGATTACTGAATTATCTTGTTCCCGCTTTACCTTCGGCATCACTTGACCTACAAAATCATAATAGGTGAATTCAGGATGCATCGTTGTTCGAAACACGTTGGGGTGCCCATTCTTTTCTTGAAATTCCGGAATTCCATTGTCTCGAATAAAGGATTGAATGCTATACGACTTCCCCGTTCCAGGCGCTCCAAAGTAAATCTTATTAGTTGCTGGAGAGATCAGCTGAGCTCCTGCAACCTCATCATCTTCCACTTCATCTTCTTCTGGCTCACCCTCATCCTGAGCAGTAACATTCTGCTGACTAATAAGTCTACTATCGAAGAAGCGTACGTATTGCTTGAGGTGCTCAAGTCCAGTATCGTCGAATTTAAATACGGTAGCTAAAAGAACGCTTGGCGTAGTATGCTGACTAGAATTAATTTTTAGATAGCTAATCGGCGCTTGTGTTACGGCGTTTTCGATTACATCGTAAATACTCCTCACATCAATACGTCCACCAGCGCTGTTCCAGTTACTTTCTAATGATATGAAATACTCATCCGGCTGTAAGTGACGGAACTTAAGCTCAGTCTGTCCGTGCGAGCAATGTATAAAGCAAAAGAATTTTTTATTGTCTCTGAAGGAAGCATTCGCCAATCTTATTATGGCATCCGTAAACACTCGTATTTGCGGCCTTGGTCGCTCGCTGCCTGTTAGGCTTGTTTTCAGTACGATTACGTTTACCTGTTCACCAAGAACCTCCATGACATATTCATTTCTTTGACTTTCTTGAATATTAAATTCCCTTAATTGATCCCTAAGCGTTGCTACTGCATCTTCGAATGTCCTCATTCATATCCTCCCCTGCCTGCTATAGAGCATCTATTACTCTTCTTATATTAGAGCGCACATACGGGAAAATCAAAAAATTCCGAACACTCATTAACGAGCATTCGGAATTTTTGTCTTCTTATTTATTTTGAACGATAAATCCGAGCTTCATAAGGAGCTAACGTCATCGTCTGATCGTATGGTGTTGATTGTTGAAGATTACCCAACACAAAGTCAAATTTATAGCTGTTTAACTGCTCAGGCAATGTAATTTGCGCTTCACGACCAAACATATTTACGATAATAACTGCCTTTTCTCCATTCCACTCACGCGTATAAGCATACACCTGCTCATCATCAGGTAGAATGAGTTCATATTTACCGTAAATGAATAGCTCATCGCTTTTACGAAGCTTAATCATCTTTTTGTAATAGTGTAGAATCGAGTTCTCGTCCTGCTCTGCAGCAGCAACGTTAATCTCCTTATAATTTGGATTAAGCTTAAGCCAAGGCATACCTGTTGTAAAGCCTGCCCCTTCTTCCGCACTCCACTGCATCGGCGTACGAGAGTTATCTCGACCATTAATCCAAATCGGTGCCATCAGCTCTTCATGCGACTTACCATTAGCAATTCCGATGCGATATGCATTTTTTGCAGATACATCGTCGTAATCATCAATGGAGTCAAACTTCGCATTGGTCATACCAATTTCTTGCCCTTGATAAATAAATGGCGTTCCTTGCATGAAGAAGAACAATGTTGCTAGAGCTTTCGAAGATTCCAACCAATATTTTTGGTCATCGCCCCATACCGATACAGAGCGCGGCAAATCGTGGTTTTCAAGGAATAACGCATTCCAACCTGTTCCTTGCAACGCTTCTTGCCAACGAGTATATACTTTTTTCAACGACAATAAATCCAATTTACCGTCCGTATCCTGACCCCAAAGCCCGTTTGCTTCGAACTGGAAGATCATATTGAATTTTCCGTTCTTCTCTCCAACCCACTCATCCGCATCCGCAGTCGATACGCCGTTCGCTTCACCAACGGTCATAATATCGTACTTAGCGAAGGTCTCACGATGAAGCTCTTCTAAGAAGCTTTGAATACCAGGCTGGTTAAGATGATAAGGGAACGAAGATACGTAGTCTAACCCATCTGGATTAGGTAGATCAGGGAATCCTGGTGCTTTTTTAATATGCGAAATCGCATCTACACGGTAACCATCAATCCCTTTATCTAGCCACCAGTTTACCGTTTCAAACAATTCCTTGCGTACAACAGGATTTTCCCAATTCAGATCTGGCTGCTTGGAGGAGAAAATATGCATAAAATACTGGTCCGTTAATTCATCATACTTCCATGCAGAACCATGGAAAATACTTTCCCAGTTATTTGGTTCCTTACCGTTCTTACCATCGCGCCAAATATAATAGTCACGATAAGGGTTATCCTTGCTCTTTCTTGATTCAATAAACCAAGGATGCTCATCTGACGTATGGTTAATCACAAGGTCCAAGATCAGCTTCATGCCGTGTGCATGTACTTGCTCTAGCAACTCGTCGAAATCAGCCATCGTACCGAAATCAGCCATAATATCTTTATAATCAGAAATATCATAACCATTATCATCATTAGGTGAATTGAAAATTGGACAAATCCAAATGACATCAATTCCTAGATCTTTTAAGTAATCAAGCTTAGAAATAATTCCTTTTAAATCACCGATTCCATCGCCATTTGTATCAACGAAGCTGCGTGGATATATTTGATAAGCGACAGCTTCTTTCCACCACGTTTTTTTCATGCTAATGACCTCACTTTATTATAAAATTGAAGATATAACCTTATGTTGACTTTCTACTTATTAATTGAAAGGGCAAGGTGTGGATTTTGTTGTCTACAGCTTTACCTTCCAAACTATTAATCATGAGATCCATGGCCGTATATCCGATATCAGCTATAGGCTGCTTTATCGTTGTCAATTCGGGCATGAGCATTTCAGCTAACGGCTGATCGTCGAATCCGATAACTGCAAGTTGTTCTGGAATACTTACTCCTAACTTCCTTGCTTCCATTATTATCCCTGCTGCAACCTCGTCACTACCTGTAAAGATAGCATCTGGTGTATCTTGCATATTCATCATTTGATGCAACACTTTTTTTCCATCTTCAATAGTATGTCGCTTTATAAAGATCCAATTCGGATTAATTTCGATACCAGCCTCAGTTAATGCCTTCTGATACCCTTGGTTTCTATCTTTATCTTTTCCAGAATCACTAAATAATCCCCCTGTGCAGTAGGCTATTTTGCGATATCCTTGATCCAATAGATGCTTAACTCCCTCGTATGAGGCGGCAAATTGATCAACTCTGACCATCGGTATAGCCGGCTGGGATAAGTATTCATTACACATAACGATCGGACCGAATTTCAAGTATTTCTTGATGATATCCCAATCATTTTCATATGCCGCCATAATGACACCATCGATTTGCTTTTGCTGCAATAAATTGAGAAAGTCTAATTCATGCTCACTGTCCTCATGACTTTGAAAAACGAGCGTCTGATACCCTCTTGCATAGCCTGCTTTTTCAATCGACTCCACTAGATAAGAGAAGAATGGGTTCACAATTCTAGGAACAATGACACCGATGATTTTGCTAGCAAGTCCTCTTAATTTCTGAGCGGATACGTTAGGCGTGTAGCCGATCTCCTCCATCACCTTAAGCACGCGTTCTCTTTTTTCAGGTGCAATATGCGGGTAATTGTTAATCACTCTAGATACCGTGGACTTTGAAACTCCTGATAGTCGAACAACATCGTTAATATTAGGCATATCTATACTCCAAACTACTTAATTAACTGCTATTTAAATTTATTGAAATCGATTTCAATCCGAACATTAATTGACAACCGATCTCTTTAGATATCATTGTACCCAAAACCTTAGTTAATTATAGTTGTTTTTTTTATTTTTCACAATCACTTTGATTGTAAGCTTATACTACTAACACTTTGAAATCGATTTCCAAATATATTAATAATAGGCCACCGACTTGGTAGCCTAATTGCATTTCATGCCTTCATCCTAAATCTACTATTTCTATCAAGTCAACGGCTCATTATCAGAGAACAAATCAGGATTGTCTAGCAACATTTCCGAGATAACCTCATTGGTTTTAGCCGCATCACACACTCTAATCACTGCATCGCCAAACTGCCCAATAAACATGGCACCAGCATGCTGCAGCACCTCATCTACCTTCCAAAAGTGCTCGGACCAAGAAAGCCCACAATGTCTGCGAGAAGGAACGGAAATCTCTGTCCCGTCTGGCAATACGGTATACAACATCTCATGCTCATCCGTTAATCTGCCCGGAATATCTACCCACTCCTCAACGCCGTGAATAAACGTATTGCGTTTTAGATCTACACCAACTAATAAGATGGTTGCCTTGCGGTCTAACAGCTTGCCCCAAGACGACCCTCGTGCGCATGGAGTGTCAAAGCGATGGTCATCCCCTGTAAATGTAACAGCATCCTTCCCTATTGCAGCGACTGAATGAGTTGGATGCAAGGAGCGCACAACACCTTCTCGCTTACGAAATAGTTCGGGTAATATGCCGACACAGGAAGGCGAATCATTTACATGAAATTTTGGATTTTCACTATTAATATAAGACCAGGTATGCGTAGGCAACACAAGCAATCCGTTCTTCATGTATTCTGACAGGGCATCCAGCACAGTTTCTGCACCGCCCTCAACAGGTCCAATGCTCTTCATTGATGAGTGAATGAGCACTGTGCCGCAAGCATCAATCTCCATCTCCTGCAATTGCTTCATCAAGCTTATCTTCGTATGCATGCTTTATCCCCCTCTAGCCTTCTCGTTCATTCAACTTAAAAGATATTCATTGTTCTAGCACCATTAGCCGAGGTAATGAATGTAGATATGAATGGCTATATTGTAGCTAACAACCTAAAAAGTTGCTAGTTCATCACATCATTTCTTAATGCAATAGGCATACTAGCAATAAATTTCGAATGTAACCGCATACAAAAATATTTCCAGAAAAAAAGTTTAAAAATCTTTAAAATACCTCTTTTCATTTGCGGAATTTATGCTAATATGAAAAAGTAAGTAATGGAGAAAGCTAATTTGTATTCAATATATCTGGATCATGAAAGCAGATAATTTTTGACCACATCGTTTAGATGTTAAGGCCATACGGACAGCCGGGTCAAATGCCGATTGGCAACTTTAGTTGCCCTATTGATTGAGTTAAAAGCTCAAATTTTATAAGTTGGTTACTTTACAACCAGTGCATCCGCACATCAACTTGTGAAACGGTCAATAAGAGTGGTAAAAGTAATTATTTGCTATATAGACTCTGATCCCTAATATGATATGTTCCGAATATTAAAGAGCCTTCTTACGAGAAGTAAGACCATTACTATGGTAACAGGTCCGATTGTGCTTTTTAATTAGTGATTATATCAAGCAAGTGTTGGTGCGCGATTACGCGTATTTGCACTTGCTTTTTTATTTGTTTTTTTACATGGTGCAAGTAAAGCAAGTGTACGCGATCCGGAAAAGTTTTAGATTTCTTTGTTACTACGAACTAAAAATTTTAATTAAGGTGGGAGAAAGATCAATGAGCAAAGCACTAATTATCGGTTGCGGTGGTGTAGCTTCAGTAGCCATCCACAAATGTGTTCAAAACAGTGAGGTATTTACAGAAATTTGTATTGCAAGCCGTACAAAGTCTAAATGTGACGCACTTAAAGCTAAGCTTGACGGCGGCAAAACAAAAATTACAACAGCCCAAGTTGATGCTGACAATGTTGATGAGCTAATTGCTCTAATTGAAGAAGTAAAGCCTGATATTGTCATGAACTTAGCCCTACCTTATCAGGATCTAACGATTATGGATGCTTGCTTGGCAACCAAAACACACTACATGGATACAGCTAACTACGAGCCAGAAGATACGGCAAAATTTGAATATAAATGGCAATGGGAATACCGTGAGCGCTTTGAAAAAGCAGGCATTACTGCACTTCTAGGCAGCGGTTTTGACCCTGGTGTTACAGGCGTATTCTCTGCTTACGCGCTTAAGCACTATTTTGATGAAATCGAATATATCGATATTCTAGATTGCAACGGTGGCGACCACGGTTACCCGTTCGCAACAAACTTTAACCCTGAGATCAACATCCGTGAAGTATCTGCTAACGGAAGATACTGGGAAAATGGTCAATGGATCGAAACAAAACCAATGGAAATTAAACGTGTATATAACTTCGCTGAAGTTGGCGAAAAAGATATGTACCTGCTTTACCATGAGGAGCTTGAGTCACTTGCACAAAACATTCCTGGTCTAAAACGTATTCGTTTCTTTATGACGTTCGGCCAAAGCTACCTTACTCATCTTAAAGTGCTTGAAAACGTTGGTATGACGTCTATCGAGCCAATCGAATACGAAGGTAAGAAAATTGTACCGCTTCAATTCCTGAAAGCAATGCTACCTGATCCAGCATCTCTTGGACCTCGTACAGTTGGTAAAACAAATATCGGTTGTATTTTCCAAGGTAAGAAAAATGGAGAATCAAAAACGTATTATGTGTACAATGTGTGCGACCACCAAGAATGCTACAAAGAGGTTGGTTCTCAAGCGATCTCTTACACAACTGGCGTTCCAGCAATGATCGGTGCTGCAATGATTCTAACAGGCAAATGGAACAAACCAGGCGTATTTAATATCGAGGAATTTGATCCAGATCCATTCATGGAAGAATTGAATAAATGGGGACTTCCATGGGTAGAAGACTTTAATCCAGTTCTTGTTGACAGTGAACACGAACAAGCGAAACAGCCGGAGTTGGTTCGCTAATATGCGCTTTGAGGATTTGCCTACACCATGTTTTGTAGTCGATGTTGAGCTTCTTGAAAAAAATCTTAAAATCTTACATGGCGTAATGACGCGTACAGGTGCAAAGATTATACTAGCTCAAAAGGCATTTTCGATGACAGCAGTATATCCCCTAATCGGTCAATATTTGGATGGTACAACAGCAAGCGGCTTGTATGAAGCACGTCTTGGTTATGAGGAAATGGGCAAAGAAAACCATGTCTTTGCCCCTGCCTATCGTGAAGATGAAATTGATGAAATTATTTCAATTTGCGATCATATTATTTTCAATTCCTTTTCACAGCTTGAAAAGTTCAAGGACAGAGCTCTCGCTGCTGGCAAAAAGGTAGGGCTTCGCATTAATCCCGAATGCTCTACTCAAGTAGGACATGAAATCTATGATCCATGCACACCGGGCTCGCGTTTTGGCGCTAAGCTGAGCCATATGCGTGAGGATTTACTGGAAGGTGTAACAGGACTTCACTTCCATACGCTGTGTCAGCAAAACTCTGAAGACTTGCTTACAACGTTAAACGCCGTTGAAGAGAAGTTCGGTAAATGGCTGCCACAGATGGAATGGATTAACTTTGGCGGAGGTCACCATATTACACGTGAGGATTATGATATTGCTACACTGGAAGCCTGCATTAAACGCATGCAGGATAATTACGGGTTGAAGGTATATCTTGAACCAGGTGAGGCAGTTGCGCTTAACGCTGGTTATCTCGTAACCTCTGTACTTGATTTCCATGAAAATGGTCTAGAGATCGCTATTCTTGACACGTCTGCAACCTGTCATATGCCAGATGTGCTAGAAATGCCTTATCGTCCACCGCTGTTCGGCTCTGGTGAAGCTGGTGAAAAGCCATACACGTATCGTTTAGCTGGGCAAACCTGCCTGACTGGTGATGTCATTGGTGATTACTCCTTCGATCAGCCGCTAGCGATTGGTGATCGATTGGTATTCGGTGATATGGCGATTTATTCAATGGTCAAAACCAATACGTTTAATGGTATGCCGTTGCCGGCTATTGCCCTTAAGCATAAGGACGGCAATTGTGAGGTCGTTCGTCAATTTGGCTACGAAAACTTTAAAGTAAGATTGGCATAGCCTCCAGCTATGCATTCTAGCGACTTAATACTGCGACTCGGCCCCTCTCATTGCTACAATGGGAAGGGCCTTTTTTAATATACGCTACACGCTTGGAGTGATAATTTATCAGGTCTACTTTCTCGTATCGATTTTGTAACATGTTATTACTCATTCATAGCGAAAGGTTTTAACTGCAGCGATTGCACAAATTAATGCGAATACAACAAGCACTAGGGCATTTAGTACATTAGCAGTTCCATTCCCCATCAAAGCGCCTTTTCCAAGCTCTGCTGCATATTGGAACGGATTGAGCTTACTAATAAATTGTATCCACTGAGGTTCATTGTCCAGTGAATAGAATGTAGAGCTAAAGAAAATCATTGGCATCGAGCAAAGGGTAGACGACATGTTCATCATTCCCTCATTACTGGCTCTGCTTGCGATAATGTAGCCGATTGCATTAAAGCAAATGCCGCCAACAATTGTGATAAAAATTAAGCTCAGCACCCCTCGCACGCCTATCGTAAGTCCAAAGATCAACTTACCTAACAGCATCAGCAGCAGCGTTATAATCATGAAGACAAGCAGTCTAGCTAGCACAGAGCATACAACAAACTTCGTCGTTGATAGCGAAGAAAGCTTAATTAACTTGAACACACCACGCTTCCGCTGCGTCATCATCTAGAACCCCGACGTATTGATTGCCCCCATAATGACACTAATTAATATGCTTCCAACGAGTAGGCTTTCTCTGTAGCTATCATTATCAAAATAACCGCCTAATCCAATAAATAAACCAAGCGGCAATACAATAGACCACACCAGCATGTAGCTATCTCTATAGATAGATTTTGCAATTAGCGAAAACACAATATTGGGCATCATTATAGCCCTCCCCCATTCAGAATCAACTCATAACACTCATCCAGATCATCCGTACCATATGCGGTAAGCAACGCCTCTAATGTTCCCTCTACACAAACTGCCCCATCCCTTACAAATACAATGCGATCGGCGAGCTTCCTTACCTCGTTCATATCATGTGAGGTGAACACTATAGAAGTTTGCTGCTGGGCGAGTGCAGCGATAATCGCCTTAATTTCGTTACGTGCACTTGGATCTAGCGAAGCTGTTGGCTCATCTAATATGATCAGCGCTGGCTGATGAATCAATGCTATGGCAATCGCTAGTCGCTTCTGCTGTCCACCTGACAGGTTGTATGCATTTCTGTTGCCTGCGTCAAGTAAATGACAATGACGTAGTACCTCTTCGATTTCCTGATCAGAAACGGATTTACCATTTACTGCAGCGAATAGATTTAAATTATCACGTACATCAAGACCGGGAAAAAAGGAAGGTGTCTGAAACTGTACGCCAACTACACCTCGCATATTGTTGGTCCAGCTGCTGATCCTTCCGCTATCTAGCTGTTTGATGCCCAGCATAGCATCAATAAGCGTTGACTTACCTGCACCATTCGGTCCAATAATAGCGAGAACCTCACCTTCTCTTACATTCAGATTCAGTCGCTTAAGCACCTGCTTGCCGTTAAACGACAGCTCTGCTTCTTTCACCTCAATTAATGTTTGCAAACTTATACCTCCTATCTTGTATATCCAACATTGGATATTCGGCTAAAAAACAAAATCACAGCATCGCCATGATTTTATTCAAGTAATCAATATCGAGCTTCATCTTCTCTATTCCGTGTTCGAAGCTACACTGAATCAACGGACTTTGCGTCCCTTTGATCTCCATGCCTACTTCCCAATTTTTAATATTCTGCTGGATCGCCTGAATATTTTCAAGGATTAGCTGCTTCGCTTCCTCTTTTGGAATACTTGTAATCCAAGGCAGTGCCAAGGCAAAGTCAGACTTCGTGCTTCCTGGAGGCGACATTAATGCCTTCTTCATCTCTGCTATAAACTCTTGCTCGCCTTCAGCTGTAATTCGATAAATTTTACGAACGCGCGCACCTGTTCTTTCCTCTTTCGCCGCCTCGATCTTGCCTTCCTTCTCTAAATTGTTAAGCGCGTGATACAACGAACCCGATAGTAAGTTGGCCCATTGCTCCATATGACTCATCTGAATCATACTTTGAATTTCATAACCATGCATTTCTTTCATGCGAAGAAAGCTCAATACAACAAATCTAATCATTACATTATCCATCCTTGATTATCCAACGTTGTATATTTAAGATATATGAAAATTTTACTTGCGTCAACTGTTTTCTAAGCGATATTTTCTAAGAGATGGATTTTGTATATTCATCAACTTATTAACAAATGATAATTTCAATATGCGATGAAAGGTTGATGGAAGTGGTTAAGGTATGTGTGATCGGTAGCTGTGCAATGGATTTAGTCGTAACATCAACTAAAAGACCACAGGCTGGTGAAACTGTACTTGGTGAAAAATTCTCTATCGTTCCTGGTGGAAAAGGCGCCAACCAAGCGGTCGCTGCAGCAAGACTAGGAGCACAAGTAACGATGATCGGCTGTGTTGGAAGAGATTTTTATGGAGATGCGATATTAGAGAACCTAAAGCAAAACAACGTAAATACTGCCTTTATTGAACGCACTTCCGAAGTAGATAGTGGAACAGCGCATATTATATTAGCTGAAGGAGATAACAGCATTATCGTGGTTAAAGGTGCCAATGATTACGTAACGCCTGCATTAATTGAAAAATCGTTGGACTCGATAATTGCTGCAAATATCGTATTAATTCAGCAAGAAATACCAGAAGAAACGGTGGATTTCCTTAGTGAAGTTTGTGCTAAGCACGGTATACCGCTACTGCTTAATCCTGCACCAGCTCGCACGATCTCTAACAAGGTTATCGAGCAGGCGCGTTATCTTACACCGAATGAGCATGAATGCGCCATTCTATTTCCCCAATTAACTGTATCGCAAGCGTTGCAGCTCCATCCAAACAAGCTGTTTATTACGGAAGGAAGTAAAGGTGTTCGCTACTTTAACGGTGAGTCCGAAGTGCTTGTGCCTACCTATAAGGTAGAGGCTGTAGACACGACCGGAGCTGGTGACACATTTAATGCAGCCTTAGCAGTATCGCTAGCTGAAGGCAATGATATTGCAGTAGCTCTGAAATTCGCCAATCGTGCTGCATCACTATCGGTTACCAAATTCGGTGCACAAGGCGGCATGCCTACGCGAGCCGAAGTAGAGGAGAAGCTTTAATTATGAAAAAGCAAGGCATATTAAATAGTCATATATCCAAGGTACTAGCTGATTTGGGACATACAGATAGTATCGTTATTGCTGATGTTGGTCTACCTATACCAGAGCATGTTGAGAAAATTGATTTGGCGCTTGTCTTCGGTGTCCCGAGCTTTGAAGACGTTGTGAAAGCCGTTTTTGACGACATGGTCATTGAAAAGGTCGTCGTAGCAAATGAGCTTGCCGAACAAAACGCTCCGATAGCTCAGTTTATACGTAGCCAATGTGAAGGCATCCCCATCCATGAGGTTAGTCATGAGCTGTTCAAAAAGTTAACTCATGATGCCAAGGTCATTATTCGCACTGGCGAAGCTACGCCATATGCCAACTGTATTCTACAATCTGGTGTGAATTTCGGGCAATAAGGAGGCTTACCACCATGTACATTCAAATGAATGATATTTATAAGTCATTCGGTGCCAATCGGGTTCTAACTGGCGTTAATTTCGAGCTAAAAGACGGAGAAGTCCACGCATTAATGGGGGAAAACGGAGCCGGGAAGTCGACCTTGATGAATATACTGATTGGCTTATATAAGCGCGACCAAGGCACCATTATTATTGACGGACAAGAAACATACTTTGACAATCCGCGTGAAGCAGAGAAATTCGGAATCGCCTTTATCCATCAAGAGTTAAATATTTGGCGAGATATGACGGTACTGGAAAACTTATTTATCGGGAAAGAAATAGCCTCCGGGTTGGGCCTGCTCAACATGAAGGAAATGATTAGTAAAGCACAAGAGCAGTTCCAGCGGCTATCCGTCTCGATTCCGTTACATCAAGAGGCAGGTTTATGTTCAGTCGGTGAAAAGCAAATGATCGAAATCGCTAAAGCGCTTATGACCAATGCCAGAGTAATCGTGATGGACGAGCCAACCGCGGCATTAACCGAACGGGAAATTCAGAAGCTCTTTGAAGTGATCGCTTCACTGAAAAAAGACGGCGTATCGATCGTTTATATCTCTCATCGTATGGAGGAGATCTTTACGATTTGCGATCGTATCACCGTCATGCGAGATGGAAAAACAGTCGATACTAAACCCATTCCCGAAACGAATTTTGATGATGTTGTACGAAAAATGGTTGGGCGTGAGCTAACGGACCGCTTCCCTAATCATGAAGCAAAACGAGGAGATATCGTCCTAGAAGTGAAAGATGCTTCAAAAAAAGGCGAGTTTCACAATGTTAATTTTAATGTTCGTGCAGGTGAAATCGTCGGATTTTCAGGGCTAATGGGCTCAGGACGAACAGAGATTATGCGAACATTGTTTGGTCTAGATTCCTTAGACCAGGGAGAAATTTGGATCAAGGGCAAGAAAATCTCTATTCATAACCCCAATGACGCGATGAAAGCTGGCATCGGCTTCGTTACCGAGGATCGTAAGGACGAGGGCTTAGTGCTCGACTTTTCCGTGAAAGACAATATGGTGCTAACGAACCTCAGCAGCTTTGCTCCGAAAGGGATTATTAATAAAAGTAAGGAGCAGGAATTCGTCGATCTGCTCATTCAACGACTGAAAATTAAAACTCAAAGCTCCTCAACGATGGTACGAAATTTATCGGGAGGAAATCAACAGAAGGTCGTCATCGCCAAATGGATCGGCATCGGCCTTAGCGTACTCATTTTAGATGAGCCAACTCGCGGTGTGGATGTTGGGGCTAAGAGAGAAATTTATCAGTTGATGAATGAACTTGCCGAACGAGGAGTCGGGATTATTATGGTTTCCTCAGAGCTGCCTGAAGTTCTTGGCATGAGCGACAGAGTCTATGTTGTTCATGAAGGGAAAATAAGCGGAGAGCTTTCTAAGGATGAAGCATCACAGGAGCGCATTATGACTTTAGCAACAGGAGGACAATGATGCTATGACAACAAGGGAAGAAGGTTCACGCAAAGGTTTTGCAATGGCTCAGTTTACGCAAAAGCTTGGTGCGTTACTAGGCTTGATCATATTGATCATTATCGTGACAATATTAAACCCAAGCTTTATCGATCCACTTAACATTCTTAACCTGCTAAGACAGGTATCGATCAACGCCTTAATCGCGTTCGGCATGACCTTCGTTATTTTGACGGGGGGAATCGATTTATCTGTCGGTTCAATTCTTGCCCTGTCCAGTGCGGTTATGGCGAACCTCATGGTATCTGGCTGGGACCCAATTATCTCGATACTACTAGGGTGTATATTAGGAGGAGTGTTAGGGGGCATTAATGGCGTACTCATTACGAAAGGACGAATGGCACCGTTTATTGCAACATTAGCGACAATGACCATTTACAGAGGATTAACGCTTGTCTATACCAACGGTAACCCAATCACTGGTCTTGGCAATAAAGCCTCCTTTCAATTTTTAGGGCGAGGTTATTTGTTCGGTATTCCAGTACCGGCGATTACGATGATCATCGTATTTATCATCCTATGGGTCATACTGCATAAGACTACATTCGGCCGTAAAACGTATGCGATTGGTGGTAATGAAAAAGCCTCCATCATATCCGGTATTAAAGTAGACAGAGTAAAAATTATGATCTATTCCTTAATCGGAGTATTATCGGCATTGGCTGGTGCCATCCTAACATCAAGGCTAAACTCTGCCCAGCCGACTGCGGGGAACTCCTACGAGCTTGATGCGATTGCTGCCGTCGTATTAGGTGGGACAAGCTTAACGGGTGGTCGCGGTCGTATTGTTGGCACACTTATTGGTGCTTTAATTATCGCTATATTAAATAATGGCCTTAACTTACTTGGCGTATCATCCTTCTATCAGATGGTCGTTAAAGGGATTGTTATTGCTATCGCCGTATTATTAGATCGCAAAAAAGGTTAAACAACAAAGGAGAGAGACATCATGAAAAAACTAACAACGCTTTTCCTTCTACTCACATTATTGGTGCTGTCCGCTTGTTCAACAGAAGCTCCAGAATGGTCTAAATCCAATGGAGACGGTAATGCAGCTGGTGATACAGGAGGACAAAAAATTAAGCTAGGATTATCAATCTCTACACTTAACAACCCATTCTTTGTATCCGTCAAAGATGGAGTTATGGCTGAAGCTAAAAACCATGGTATTGATGTCATCGTTATTGATGCACAAAACGACTCAGCTAAGCAAGGGAATGATGTGGAAGATTTATTGCAGCAGGGCGTAACCGCGCTGCTAATTAATCCAGTCGATTCCGCAGCGATATCAACTGCTGTTCAATCAGCTAACGGCTTAAACATACCGGTCGTTACATTAGACCGCTCTGCTGACAGCGGTGATGTTGTTACACTTGTCGCTTCAGATAACGTTGCCGGTGGTTCCATGGCAGCACAATTTATTGTAGACACCGTAGGCGAAGGTGCGAAGGTAATTGAGCTAGAAGGTTCTCCTGGTGCTTCAGCCACTCGTGAGCGAGGCCAAGGATTTCACGAAATTGCAGATACGAAGTTAAAGGTGATTGCAAAGCAAACCGCAAACTTCGACCGCTCCAATGGATTAACCGTAATGGAGAATTTATTACAGGGAAATCCCGATGTTCAAGCCGTATTTGCTCATAATGATGAGATGGCACTCGGCGCTATTGAAGCGATTCAAAGCTCTGGCAAAAACATTCCGATTATCGGATTTGACGGAAATGATGATGCGTTAAAGTCAATTGAAGAAGGAAAGCTAACAGGTACGGTTGCCCAACAGCCAGCATTAATTGGACAGCTAGCTGTGCAAGCAGCTAAAGATACAATTGATGGTAAAGAAGTCGAAAAGCTTATTGCCGCACCACTTAAATTAGTAACGAAAGAATAAACGTAATGACTGCAATCCGTATGAACCCACTGCCTATGACGGTAGTGGGTTCATACGGATTTATTAGTTTATCGAGCTCATCGGGCATTGTTTAGCCAAAGCTATCCCCAATTCTATCTTTCCATTTATTTCAACTCATGCTTTATTTTAATGAACAACGTTCATTAAAAGGAGATATTATGACACAACCGACCCATGAAGACGATAAATACACACGCAAGTTCGGTCGCAGGCGTAAAGGTCAAGAGAAGGAACAGCTTAAAGGGCTCATTCTAAAGACAGCTAGTGAGCTTTTTATTGAGCAAGGTTACAGTGCTTTCTCTATGCGCAAGCTTGCCTCGATACTTGGATACTCCCCCGCTACATTATATCTATATTATCAAGACAAGGATCATCTGCTGTTCAGTGTAGTCGACGATGCCTTCACATTGTTCCGACAGGAGCTAGCGCAAGCATCGAGCAGCACGACCGACCCATGGGAACGGCTAGGCAGAGTTGGTGAAGCTTACGTGCAATTCGGACTTCAGTACTCAACCTATTATCAGCTAATGTTCATGTGGAGAGTAGATTATTTAATTGAAGCAAGACAAGGAGAAGAAGTACCACGTATGGCTGCTTTTCAAGTGTTATTTGACTCGGTCAAGTACGCACAGGACCATCAAGCGATTAAACCGGGCGATCCTTATGTCTATAGCGATATGCTTTGGGCTGCGTTGCATGGTGTCGTCGCATTAGCTATACAAATTCCGATGTTTACACCAGAGCGAACAGCCAATCTCGTCAGTCAGACAAAACAAATGCTTTATATGACCTTACGGTCATAATTTTTTAACATTTTAATGAACGCTTCAGACAGCTAAAAACATTATGGTGCTGGACTATATTTTCACCTTACCCTCAATTGTAATGCTTCTTTTATCGGGTCATATCCTTGCTCATAACGCTGGGTATTCCGTGTTCTCTTGGAGCTGGTTAGGAATTTCGTATGGCTTGTTCATACTATCGGGGATCATCTGGGTGGTAGCATTGCTGCCACTGCAGACAGCGATGATTAAGCATGGCAAGATCTCCTGCCAGCAGCAATCAATCACACCAGAGTTTAGTCGTGCATCGTTTCGATGGAACTGCTATGGCATATTGGCAACCATTACGCCAATTATCGCCATGATCCTGATGGTGTGGAAGCCAGAGCTATAAACGTCCTGTGAGGCGCTCACTTGAACAAACAATTTAGTTTAATTCCCCCCTTCTAAAGCACAACAGTTGGTTGTGAGCTTTATTGCCACAATCGTCAAAATTCTACTTAATTCTATAAAACTTTTATCATTTGAATTTTTAATTTAGTACTATAGGCTTGTTTACACAATCTATTAACCAATGATAAATTATGAGTGACTAGATGGAATTTTTTAGACTTATTGAAAATTAATTTCAATTTTAATTTGGAGGGGATGTAAGATGTCATCCAATCAACAAGTCGTCAATCAAAGTCCGATCGTAGCCGAGCAAATGAAGTATGATTATCAGATTGATTACAACAACGCAGCAAAAACTGTTATTGCTACAGCGCTTGGTGAGGTGCCAGTTGTCGGCTTTGCATTAAGTGCTCTTGTCGAAATCTTTTGGCCTCAATCACAGGAAGATATATGGGAAGAGATCAAGGATAACGTGGAACAACTTGTGGATCAGAAAATTAGTGATCTCGTATACCAGCAGGTTCAAGAAAGCTTGACAGGATTGCATAACAATTTACAAGATTATTTGTGGGCGTTGCAAAACTCTCAGGATAATAATTACATCTCTCAGAAATACAATATTACGCTTGCACTCTTCAATCAAGAGCTCCCACACTTTCAGTCGAAAGGCTATGAGCTACTTCTCCTTCCATTGTTTACACAATTCGCTAACCTGCATCTTAGTCTTCTTCGTGACGGTGTACTGTATGGCTCCGAGTGGGGATGGACCGAAGAGATTATTCAACATACGAAAGATACCATTTCAGCAACGATCCAGCAATATATTCCATATACAGAAGTGACTTATACCAGTGGTCTAAATGCTACCACTGCCAACGCGCCAACTAATTCTCATAACACGGAGCCGTTCTGTACAATTAACCGTTTTGTTAGAGAAATGACTCTAACTGTTCTAGACTTTAAATCAATGTGGATTTACAACGATCCAACGCTGTATCCTGAGCCAGTTCAAGTTATTTTGGATCGTGAAATTTATTCTGATCCGTTTGGAACAGCTGATAATAGCGGGCCGATTAGTTTACCCTTGCCTCCTACAAAACCAATTACAAAGCTTGAAGTATGGGCATGGGATCGCATTGATGCTTGTCAGGTTACCTATGAGGCAGGCGGTGGACCTGGCGGTGTAACACAAACCGCTCGTATGGGAGACAAAAATGGCGGGGCGTCAAACGTATTTGATCTAACGAAGCTTGGTCCTGTAGTCGGAGTTACGGTGTACTCTGGTACAATCCTCAATTCTTGGTACCTCACCTTTAGCGATGGTTCTACCAGTAGTCAAATTGGAGGCAAATATCCTGGCGGAAACGAGTACAACGTCAGTTACCCTGGTGAGATGCTATCAAGCATTAAAATAATGGGAACCAGCTACTATTATGGAAGTGCCGATTGTGCGGTGTTTGGATTTAAGTTCAATCCAAATGCAACACCGGACCCATCCGTGCTACGCTTAATGTATGAATCTTCTCCTAAAGAGCTTAGCCCACATGAGCTTGCACGATATGCAAAGGCTGAGGATGTTGATGGATATGCAGCACGCATTCAGCAATGGTCACAGATGTATCATTGGGATGTTGGTCGTCGCAAACGTTGGGAAGTCATTCGCGATTTTATTCAATCTCAGCGCTAATTAATAAAAAATAGGGCTATCCTTTAGGACGGCCCTATCCCTTTTCTACCGCTTCTTCATCAGCTTCTTCCGTATCTGTAAATTTATCTAGCATAGATATGGTTTCAATTAAATGATTATTGAAAATTTGTCGGGCTATCGTTAATAAATCATTAATCATAGGATCACGCAAGGAATATAGTACACGATTTCCGTCTTTTTGGCTGTATACAATGTTTTTGTTTCTTAAAATACTCAACTGCTGCGAAACTGCGGAGCCTTCAGAGCCTATTAAGGTTTGAAGCTCATTCACATTTTTCTCTCCCTCTGCGAGCAGCTCCAATATTCGGATACGTAAAGGATGAGAAAGCGCCTTAAAAAAATCTGCTTTAAACTGTTGTAATTCTAAATTCATCATCTTCTCCTTTAACTAGTTATTTGTTAAACGTACTGGCTGGGACAGCTGACTACATTCTTGAAACGCATAATGCTTACATCCCACACATCGATTTAGGTTAATCTGGTTAAGCGCATAATTAATTGCATCACCTGTATGCTCGTAAAAATTACTTTCTCCAATTTCATCATATAATCCTGTTTTTTTCAATACATATCTCGGCTGCGCTTGTAAAGCTGTTATAAGAAGCATTCCTCCATGCTCCTTGACGGACTTTACGATATGTGAGAAATTACTTGCGCCAGTAGTATCCATATAAGAGACCTTGCCTAGACGTAAAATTAAGATGTCGGCATCAGGATGAACAAGCCCCCGTAAAGATTCCTCAAACAATTGTGCCGATCCAAAAAATAACGGTCCTTCGATTGTGCAAATATTAATTTGCGGACAATCATGCTCTTTGCTAAGAATATGCGGGGTTACCTTATGATGCTTATCCGTTGGGTCTGGCAGCACCTTTGCAACAACGTGTAAATCGCTCATTCTTTTAACAAAAATGATCATTGAAAGCAATATCCCCACACCAACAGCAGTCGTTAAATCAACAAAAACGGTTAACAAAAAGATGATGACAAGAATAATGGAATCTGCAGTTCGCGTATTAACAATCTCCCTAAACTTCTTCACTTCACTCATATTCCACGCCACAACCATAAGGATCGGTGCCATGCTCGCTAGAGGAATATTCGATGCCAAAGGTGCTAATAGTAATAGCACAGCTAATACAACGATCCCTTGAATAATACCGGATACAGGAGATACTGCACCATTCTTTACATTAGTGGCGGTCCGTGCGATCGCACCTGTAGCAGGAATCCCACCAAATAGTGGGGTCACAATATTAGCGATACCTTGACCAATTAATTCGCGATTACTATTGTGCTTAGTACCTGTCATTTCATCTGCTACTACCGCGGATAATAATGATTCTATTCCTCCTAGCATTGCAATAACTAGGGCAGGGCCAATTAACTGTTTAACCCTCTCCCATGTAATATTAGGAAATTGCAGGCTCGGTAACGAATTTGGAATGTCTCCATATGCAGAGCCGATTGTTGCCAGCTGATCAGGAAAAAATATAGTGGCAACAAGTGTAGAGCCGATCAATCCTACTAGTGCTCCCGGAACTTTACGCAGAAATTTATTCGTAATAATAATAAGCGCTAAACAAATGATAGCGACAATAACACTGTATACATTGATTGTGTTCAGATGCCAATAAAGCTCCTTCATTTTGTCTATGAAATATTCATGGTTTTCCATACCGGAGAGTCCTAAAAAGTTGCCGATTTGACCAGTAAAAATAATGACCGCTATCCCCGTCGTGAACCCAATCGTAACAGGTCTTGGGATGTACTTGATGATTTTTCCTAGCTTAAATAGCCCCATTAACACGAGCAGTATTCCTGCTAACATTCCTGCAAGCAGCAGGTTTTCGTATCCATAGCTAATAACAATGCCTAATAAAATTGGAATAAAGGCACCTGTCGGCCCTGCAATTTGAAATTTCGATCCACCAAAAATAGCAACAAGAATACCTGCAATAATCGTCGTGTAGATCCCATACTCTGGCTTCACTCCTGACGCTATAGCAAACGCCATACCAAGTGGAATCGCAATAACGCCGACAATAACTCCAGAAATAGCATCCTTACGAAATTTTTCTAGTGAATACTGCTCAAATCTTTCAAAATTCAACTCAAATCATCTCTCTTTGTATTTATATATTTGATTATTTGAATATACAAATATAATATACCTTATGTCATTAAAGTCAATCACATTCCAAGAATTAGTCGCAAATCATTCTCTGCTTATAACTTGATGCGGAACCACAAAAAAGCCCTGCTAAGCAAGGGCTCTTCTTAATTCACGATAAAGTCATTGTTGGACGAGCAACCGCTCTACAAAAGGAATATCTGCTGGCGCCCATTGATAATGCTTTAATTCCTCCTTACTTACCCATCGATAGTGATCATGGTCGATCAGTTGAATTTCCCCACTTCTATACTTAGCCTTATATGCGATCAATCGAATTTGTATAGTGCCATAATCATGCTCATTTACAGCAAACAATTCGTAAGGATCTATGGCGATATTCATTTCCTCTAGCAGCTCGCGCTGCAAACAAGCTTCTACGGTCTCATTCGGCTCTACCTTACCACCGGGGAATTCCCACATACCAGCCTGGGATTTTCCTTCTCTCCGCCTAGCAATTAATATGTTCCCTTGCTCGTTTTCAATAATAGCCGCTGCTACCTCAATCATTATGTTCACTTCCTAATCAATTTCTCTATTGGCACCTACTTTTGCTTCCTTCACAACTCTATATTCACCAATACTTTAACATTCCTGCTTTTTTAGTTTATTACAATAATTAAACATGCAGTTTTTTTAGTTATTTAAAGATTTCTTTAAACTTCGTTATTAAGCAATATGGTCTGTTATACTACGGTGTGATATTCATATTTTTTTAAGGAGGAAGGATAATGCGCCGTAAATTTATTAATATATTGTCAATTATGCTCTTATGCATTATAGGCGTCATTTTCTTTACAGAAAGCAACCTTGCATCTGCAAAAACTTCAGCTGACTTTTCGGACTTGAAGGACTTAGACGCTGCGACGAAGGCTAAGTTTGATGCAATGATTGAAGCAGGAATATTCGATGGTGTGGAAGAGGGCACATTTGGTCTCAATGACAACATGAATCGAGCACAATTTGCAAAGGTTGCAGCATTGATTTTCAATTTGAAAGTGGATACGAGCTTACAGACTTCTTCATTCAGTGACGTCAAAGCCGATGACCCAGGCTATGGATATGCAGCACCTTATATCGAAGCGATAAAGCAAGCAGGAATTACAGACGGCTACTCCCCAGGAAAATTCAATCCTGCAGGTGAGGTATCGAAAGAGCAGCTTGCTGCTTTCCTTGTGCGCGGACTAGGCTGGGAAAAAGATGCCCAAGCAACACCAGGTGTAAATGATGATACTGTATCTGATTGGGCCAAGGGCTATGTTGCCTTAGCGCTAGAGACAAAAATAATGCCGAATGAATCCGATGGGAAGTTTGGTGGAACAACTAATGCATCTCGCACCGATCTCGTATTATCTTCATACGAAGCTAAAGTTCAGTATATTCCACCAAAAGATACACCTGTATCTGTCTTTTCGTTTCAAGCTACTGACGCAAAATCATTGCTAGTAATATTAAATAATAACGTCGATACAAGCAATGCTATATTATCGATCACAGTACCTCAATCGTTTTCAAGCAAATATTCGATTGTCTGGAATGATACTAAACAAGCAACGATTACCTTTGAACAGAATTTAAAAGCAGGTAATTATACTATTCAATTATCCGGACTTCCTGACTCTCTATTAGGAGATCGAACGACCGCTTCTGTTACTGTAACCGATGAAAGATTGACCAAATTAGAAATTAACTATGCTTCAGAAACAGTGCCTATTTCCAAATCAGTTATCATCCCATTTAAGGCATTTAATCAATACGGTAAAGATATGTCCGATGAAACGTTATCTTCAATGTTGGAATTCATCGCTTCTAATGCTCCTGCTTCTCTTGACTTGAAAAGCAGGGCTGTCGTAGTAAACACTTCATCAAAAACAAAAGGTGAAGTAATTTCAGTTTCAGTATTTGAAACAAATGCAGGAGTAATTGCTTCTAAAACTTTCAAAGTGGGAGATCCTGAAATTGTTCAGCCAGAGATTACAGAGCCTGAGGTTACACAACCAGTAGTCAGTACGCCGAGCCCAGCTGCACGTCCGACCGCTAATGTTACAAGTGGTGCTGTGGATTCGGGTACAATAGTATCGCTTAGTTCAACCGATGGCGCAAGTATCTATTACACAGTAGATGGCAGTGTGCCTAGCACAAGCAGCACGCTTTATACCGACCCAATTACGGTTACACAGGCTGTTACTATTAAAGCTATCGCAGTCAAAAGTGGTAGGTCAAATAGCAGTGTACTTACCTTGATCTATACGATAAAGCCGCAAGCGGCTAGCCCAACTGCTACTGTAGATAATGGTGCTGTTGACGCGGGTACGCTAGTATCGCTTAACTCAGCCGATGGTGCAAGCATCTACTACACGATTAACGGCGATACTCCTGATACAAGCAGTACGCTTTATACCGGACCAATTTCGATTACACAAGAGGTTACCATTAAAGCTATTGCTGTGAAGAGCGGCATGACGAATAGTGAAGTTGCAAGTTTTACTTATACAATCAACTCATCATTCACATTGCCTGAATCCATACCATCAGCTGCGAAGGTAGGTCAATACTATTACATCGAATTAGAAGCAATTGGTGCTACAGGTTCTATTACTTATGCAATTACAGACGGTGAACTTCCTATAGGAGTGGAGTTGGATTCAGAAACAGGAATAATTGCTGGAGCACCTCAATTTAGTGGTACGTATAATTTCACAATTAGTGCGACGGATTCGGCAGCAGTAACCGTATCAATGGAATATAGTTTAGAGGTCGCTGAGCCAGTCTTGCTTTCTCTATCATCAGTTCCGTCTTCTGTTAAACTGACAGCAATCGGAATAAAGCAGGAGCTCATGATTACTGCCGAATTCGAAAATTATTTAACCCGTGATGTGACCATAAACGCGCAATATAGCAGCGGCAATGAGAGCGTCGCAACAGTCGATGCTAAAGGTGTTGTGACTGCAGTAGCAAGCGGAGACACGATCATCATGGTCACTTATGGAGAATTATCAAAACAGGTGAGCGTGAAAGTAACGAATGAGCGTCAGCTGGAATCAATCTCTGCCTCTTTGTCAATGGATCAGATCGCTGTAGGCCAGGAGACTAACTTCACGGTTTCTGCATTCTTTAACGATAATTCAGCAGAACTCGCGACCACTTGGGTGACGCTTGAACTTGATAATCCAGACGTAATCTCAATTGATGACAAAGGCTACATTACGGGACTGAAGCCAGGCACAGTTAACATTAAAGTTCAGTTGTTATCTGAGGAAAAAACTTTAACCCTCACGGTCGTGGAATAGCCCATATCTCCGGGGATGTCAACTAAGCCCCACAAATGCAAAGGTTGGATAGAAAACATGATGTTTTCTGTCCAACCTTTCTTCGTTTACTCTTATCCTTATTCAAAACGCGCCTTTTCCAAAGCGGCTATATCGATTTTTTTCATCATAAATAGCTTTTGTTGAACCTTTAAGAATTCTTCCTTTGAGCCTTTGCTCATAAACTCATCGATGTTATCAGGAACAATTTGCCAAGACAAGCCATACTTATCCTTTGCCCATCCGCACTGCTCTGCTTCAGGTACAGCGGAAAGCTTATCCCAGAAGTAATCAATCTCATGTTGATCCTTACAGTTTATAATCAACGAGAATGCTTCATTAAAGCCGAAATCAACATCAAAACCGTTATCCATTGCTGAAAATTGTATGCCCTCAAGCTTAAATGCAGCATAATTCACTTTAGCCTTTAGCGACGATGCTTCACCCGGCCCATACTTACTAATAAGCTCTATTGCAGAGCCCGCAAAGATCTCCGTATAATATTGTAACGCCTCTTCTGTCTTCCCACAGGAATGACCTGAAAATAGCAGATTAGGTGTAATCTTCGGAGCATTTGGATTACCCTCTGTAAGCATTAGCTGCCAGGACAAGCCATATCGATCCTGAATCCAACCATAATACTTACTAAAAGGATATTCACCTAAGGGCATTAGCTCCGTTCCACCATGAGATAAAGCCTTCCATTTGCTATCTACTTCTTCTACTGAATCACATGCTACCATTAAGGAAATTGAAGGGTTAAATTTAAAGTGAGGTCCTCCACTAATGGCTTGAAATGGCTGCCCAGCCAGCTCAAAGCTAACGAAATCTGCATCACCAGAAGGAGTATTTTCAAGTACACTCACATTCACTAGCTTTGAATTTTCAAACAAACTTACATAAAATGCTGCTGCTTCCTTAGCCTCTGTGTCATACCATAAATGTGGAATTATTTTTTGCATAAATAACCTCCTTAAGGGTAGCGAACTATAGTAATACTTCTAGTCTATCTTATTATTTCCTGCTACATACGTATCTAGATTATTGACTACAGTAATTGACGATTTGCTCGCAATGCCAAACGCAATGAACGACTATTATGAATGACGCTTTTCACAAGCTTGGCAGTATTGTAGCAGGCATGGACGTCTAAACGTTCATCCTCCGTATGCTCGTCATAATAACCAACAGACAGATTGACACTTTGTATACCTTGCTCTGCCCAAATTCTTGTGTCACTGCTGCCTCCGTTCGTACACTTCCAGCCAGTAAGTCCTGCTTCACTTGCCTGCTGCTCAATCCAGTTCCCATACGCTACATCACAGAATGGAAGAAACCCTCCACAGGATGTCACAATATCGCCCGTTCCGCGACGATCAGCCACCATTGCGGCATCTACATCCCATAAGAAATATGGTGCGACATTACGAGCTCCAACTAACCCGATTTCTTCTTCTACCGTGAAGATATATTTCACCCTTCCAGAGAAATCCGTCTCGTGTTGTAATGCCTTCGCCACTTCTAGAATAACCGCTACGCCAGCACGATCATCCGCACCTAAAATCCCCTCACTGCTTGACCATATGCCATTGTCTTTCACAATCACTCGGTGCTCAGCTAATTCCTCATATACATCCAAATGCGCATTTAACAATATCGTCGGTCCATTTCCAGAGCGAAATTTTTTCTCCGCTAGAATATTTCCGTAGCTGTCCACGGTCATATGATCGACGTACGGCGAAAGCTTATCCATTACAGTCTTTCTTACTCGACCTTCTTCCCCGCTAGTTCCAGGGATTAAAAGTAACTCCTCTAGCGATACATAAAATAGCTGCTGTTTAATATAGTCTATTCCATGCTCTAACCAATCTACAGATATTTTGCTTAATGTTTCCGCTAGGTTTAAGTGAGCTGCACTTCGCTCTCCTAAAATAAAGATAATCGAGCCCCTTCCTTCACGACGATGCACTCTTGGCAATTCCAATGCCAGCAAATTTTCTAACAATGCAACATCCACATCATAATCCTTCGATATCCAAATTTTTGCTGGTCTTGCTTGGCCATCGCCATCACATGACACTGTAGTCATCATATTTAAGCGATGTAACTGACGTACAATCCCACTAATGTATAGATCTAATTTTTCTACCCGTAGCCGTTCTTTTGATGTAGCAATGGATTCTGTTTTACCTCGACCGGTAACATTGACAACTTCAAGCCAAGCCTCTTCAGGTAACGGTGGGCTAGTCATTTGCAATGTACCAGCTTGCTCGTTATAAATGTAAGTCGCTTGCGCTCTGTCTAAACAGACCATTAAAAAAGAAAGGTTTGCATCTGTTTCCTGTGCACGACTAAACGTATGCTCTCCCGATTCTTGTAACAACCAGCCTTGACGAATAAATAATTGATTCCAGCTTTTCATGTGACCATCTCCCTTTGTTTGATACATACAGTATCTCAAAAGGGCTGTGACACCACTGTCACACTTAAATATTCATCTTAGCTGCCACAATATCATCAACACGATACAGTACTACATATCGCACATTCTCATCTATATAATAGGCCTTTTCATTATTTACCGTAGTTTCCTTAATGATATGCCCTGCACCGATTTTTACTAAGTCCTCGATTAAACGGCCTACTTTTTTTCTAAATGTATTCCCTATCACTATCTCACGTTCACCAAAATAGCTTGTAAACTGATTGCGTGTCCCAGGTTTTTCCTCAGAGCATACGAGCAACAAGTGACGCAAAATATCCGCACGATCATACGACAGCGTTCTATCTTCACCATCGTAAAGGCAAACGGTTTGACGATCGTCAAAATATAACACTAGGGTTGGCTCTTTCCAGTCCTGATCTGATAATTCATCACATTCCTCCTTGGAACAAGTTCTCTTACCTTCCCTTGTTACACAATAAAATGCTTGTTGTAACAGCTCTTCTTCATTGCGTTGAATGATGTCTAATAAAGGAGAGAGCTCATATGATAGCCCTTTCGGTTGCTGCTCGACCATTTGCAGCTCCTGCTGTGTTTTCTCTACAACATACAGAGCGCTATTCATTGAATACAGCTTTGCGTAATACAGCTGAGTCTCATTCAACGTAAATTCCTTTTGCTGATAATATGCCGGAGTCTCAATTGCTTTCTGAAATGAGAATAGTGCCTCAGAGTATCGACGATTTTGATACGCTAAAAAGCCGAGACGATAATGTGCAATAGGATTGACTGAGTCATATTTCAAAGCATTCCGTAACGCCATTTCCGCGAGATTAGGATCTTTCACCTTGCCCATTTTCATGTAGGTACCGTATTTAATATAGTGTGCGACAAGCTTGAACTTCACGTATTGGAACTGATCCTCATACTCTTCAGGCTCTTCTCGCTTCAGTAAACGTAGTAGATCATGCATTTTTCTGTACACGGAAATTAACTGTGAATAATAACCATCCTTAGTCTCATCTTGCTTAAGTAGATCATGTTCTAAATCCTCTAGTTCCTCTATCGTTTTTCCCTTTATCATCTGTTTCATCTTATGGCTCCTAACTCACTTAAAATTTGAAGCTATTCATTTATAGAATGCAGGGTTCTGTACTATCCTTTTTCAAGAAGAACCTGCTTCTTTCCTGTATTAAATTTCAGAAAATAAACAAATAAAATCCGGACGAGCTACATAGGTAGTAGACCGTCCGGATTTTATTTGTTTTTATGATTGCTTAGCGAACTCAACAAGTTCAACTGACATTTTGTTGAGTTCTTCCACGGAGGCATTCACTTGTTGTGAAAGGGCTGCCTGTGTTTGAGCAAGATCATTTATTTCGTTCATTTGCTCGAGAATGGTTTCAATAGATTCATTGATTTTATTCAAGCTAGAAACATATGATATACTACCATCTAATCAAAAATATTGACATTATGCCGGTGAAGAGAATCTAACTCGGAGGCGTTTTCGTCAAGGGGAATCCAGACTTCCCCCTAAGTTAACCGGACCCGCCCGTTATCGCGGAACTAAGTGGATTGGACAGTTATCTGTTTAATCAATTTGGGTGGCACCGTGAAAAAAGCGCTCTTCGTCCCAATGGGACAAGGGCGCTTTTTGTATTTTTATAACATAGTCTTACTGCAGCTTCAATCTGCTTCCGTTATGAGGTTGGATCGGCAGGGAAAGATGTGCACGGCCTGTACTACGTTCATCAGTTTTCTAGAGAATCATCAAGAGGAGGAAGGCTCTATTACAATTCCGCGAGCATGGCTGTGAACACCAGCGATTATTTTTTACTGTCGCTTCAGCTTACTTACTTTTTTGTACATACTCATCTGCTTCATAACGTGCTTTCTTCGTCTTTTTAGCGAGTTTTACGGACTTAGCAACCTTTGCTCCCTTGGTTACCTTAAACAGCTTAACTCCTTTAATACCTTTAATGCCCTTTATCGCTTTAATTCCCTTAATTCCTTTGAATGCTTTCAATCCTGTTAAAGAACCAATTGCGATTGCCCCATCAACCAATACGGTAATTGAAAGGGATGACAGAACGGCAATGATACTAATCCATTGCTCCTTAAAAAAGGTTTTATAATTGTCTGCCAGAAAGAACAACACAATGAGCTCAACAACAAAATAACATAGCACAAAAATCGAGATGCTATTAAGTGACTTCATAAACGCTTCTTCCTTAAGTGGTGTAAAGCCTAAAATCGTCACCACTAGTAAATATAGTGATAGTATGAGCGATAATGTCAGATACCATTTTTTCAATACTGCTTTCTTCACACTACTCCTCCAAATCATTAAAGTATGCTTGAGCTTAGTTGCTATATGAATACATATACGTTACTATTTTGATCATTTAAATTCAAGATTACACACATAAATGACTAAAGGAAGTTGCAAACTAGAAAAATAACATAAAAAGGAGGGTTAGCAGATGGGAAGAAACAACAATCAAGGGAAAAGTAAAAACAAAAATTCATTGCCTCAAACACCAAAAAATCAAACAATAGCCCCTAATGAAGTACAAGCAGAATTTGCACAAGAGATTACCGATATTACAAAAACAAAAAAATAAAAGAACGTCATCTAACATGTAAAAACATAATAAAAAAAGCCTCTAAAAAACCGAAATCTAAAACAAGCGCCCCATCCTTTATTGGAAGAGGCGCTTGTTTATTCGAGATATAACTACTTACGTGTATCGATACCAACCGTTTTTGTAGTACCATTCCAAGTTACACCAATGTTAAAGAGATCAGCAATGTCGCGAAGCTTGAAATAGTTACTGTTGCCAATATTGTAAGCAGTCAGTTGAACTTCCTCCCCATCAACAATAATCTTGGAGTTTGTTAGTTGGGCTGCTTTAGCTGACGGATTATTAGAAACTGACAACTCACCACCAACCGCTTTATAAGCTTGACCACTCGTTAAACGGATCGCATTATGCTCAGAATCCCATGAAACATTAAATGGCTTCTCAGTTCCTGATACTGCTGCAGCAAGATCACGAAGCTTGAAATAGTTGCTTCCATCGATCGTATAAGCCTCAAAAGCAACCTCTTTACCGTTAACAGTTATTTTAGAATTTGTAGGTGTAGCAGAGATTCCTTTAACTGAATTATCGGAAATTACAATGGTAAAACTCATGCTTCCTCCATAATAATCTCCAAGCCCTTCATACTCATCGTCAATACGCTCAGCAATAGTTAAATCAAACCTGTAAACTCCCTTTTTATTGAGAGTTACTGACTTTTCGGATAACTCTACCCATTCACTATCTTCCCAATTCTCTAACTGATCACCGTTAAAGTACCCATTAGGGTAATAAGAATATCCGCTCATACCTTCACTTTCTAGAAAATGAAAGCCGCCAATTTTAGGAGTATTATTGTTGATTGTAACCTTAGTACTCCCTTTTACAACATAGATAGGATCGTACGAGCTTTCTGTTTTTTCAATAACATTGGTAATTGAAATAGATCCTCCCTTGGATTTCAAAACCACTGACTCTGCTGCCATTGCTGATACGGATGTAAATAATGAAATAATCATGCTCAAAACTACGACTACTGAAAACTTTTTCATTGTTTTGTGTCTCCTATCATTATTCATATTAATATACTACATAAGAATAACCTATCTTTCTAAAGTATCCATAAATATCAAAAAAGTTCCTGATTATCCCTATTAATACTATCATATGAATAAAGAAGAACTCAATAATAATTTAATAATTGTTACTCCTTAGGTAGCTGAAAAATAAATTGACTCTGTTCTTGAAGTTTTAAAGGAATTCGTTACCTGAATGGCGAATTAATCCTTATCAAAGACTTTGAGATGAGGAGTGAAACGTCATGAAGGTGTCA